>Ga0187766_10000606_pt1 | contig 20178 bp, 18 predicted proteins | sample 0216_QUI02_MP05__4_FD_132971 | JGI IMG/M metagenome (GOLD analysis project Ga0187766, IMG submission 132971) | Tropical peat soil microbial communities from peatlands in Department of Meta, Colombia - 0216_QUI02_MP05_20_MG | ecosystem: Environmental > Terrestrial > Soil > Wetlands > Peat ... | reverse complement strand
GCTCGAGGTCCCGGCCGCCGGCTTCGTGGTCGCTCCGGAGTGGACGCCTCGTGCGATCGACCGAGCCAAGGCCTGGGTCAGCCGACACGCGCACGTGTTCGCCGTGCGAGGATTTGCCGCGGTCGGTGCATTACTCGTCATCAAGGGCATCATTGGCTTCATCAGCTGACGTCCGCCGCCCGTTGACGGGGGCGCGAGGTTGGGGCTTCGGCGGCGTTGCGGCTGCGACGCTGAGGCCTGACAGCCGCTGCGAAGCTCGGCGGCCGATCGCCCCACGCGCCCCTCTCCACCGTTGTAGGCTTCTAAGAATGGTCTGCGACGACGCATGGGTCAGGAGCTACTGGTTAGACAATCCGCGGCTACGCGAGCCTCAGCGCCTTGAGCAGATCGAGCCGCGGCGGGCGCGAGCCGCGCGAGCCGCGTTGGGACGAGGAGGCGGGTCAGGTGCACTGGGCACGTGCGGTCATTCGCTGTCCGCGCGCACCACTCGAGCGCTCCGGTGCGACGCTTCCCATACAGATTTTCGGCTGCGGACCGCGGCCGACAGCCACCTAGGAGGAGATTCATGTCTGAAGCGGTAATTGTCGACGCCATCCGGACGCCGATCGGACGCGCGGTGAAGGGGACGCTGCGGAGCGTTAGGGCCGAGGACCTCGCCGCGATTCCGCTGCGCGCGCTCGTGGAGCGCAACCCCGAAGTTGACTTCGCCGAGACAAACGACATCATGATGGGCTGCGGGTTCCCGGACAAGGAACAGGGCTTCAACGTAGCCCGCGTCGCGGGGCTGCTGGCCGGGATCGACCATCACGTCCCGGCGGTCACGGTGAGCCGCTTCTGTGCATCTTCGCTGCAGACGATCCGGATGGCGTTCCACGCGATCGCTGCGGGCGAGGGTGATCAGTACGTTGCCGCGGGGGTCGAGTGCGTGTCGCGCGGCGCGGCGATGACCCTGCCTGTGATGCATCCGAAGCTCGACGGGTCGGACGGCGCCATGTACGACGTGTACATCCCGATGGGTATGACGGCGGAGAACGTGGCCGAGCGCTGCAAGGTCCCGCGCGAGAAGCAGGACGAGTTCGCGTTGTCGTCCCAGCAGCGCGCCGTGGCGGCGCAGGAGAGCGGGCATTTCGACCGCGAGATCGTGGGCGTGGACATCGCCGAGAGCCACGACGCCGCCGGCAACGTCGTCCCCGCGCACACGGTCACCAAGGATGACGGGCCGCGCCCCGGCACGACGTTGGAGGGGCTCGCGAAGCTCAGGCCCGCGTTCAAGCCTAACGGCACGGTGACCGCCGGCAATGCGTGTCCGCTCAACGACGGCGCTGCAGCCGTGCTGGTGATGTCGGAGGAGAAAGCCCGCGAGCGTGGTGTCAAGCCTCGGGCGCGGATCGTCGCGTCCGCGGTGGCGGCGATTCGCCCCGAGATCATGGGCCTCGGGCCGATCCCGGCGATGAGGGAGGTCCTGAAGCAGGCGGGCTTGAAGATCGACGACATCGACGTGGTCGAGATGAACGAGGCGTTCGCGGCGCAGGTGCTGCCGTGCCGCGACGAGATCGGCATCGATCAAGAGAAGCTCAACATCAGCGGCGGCGCGATCGCACTGGGTCACCCGTTCGGGATGACCGGCGCGCGGATCATGGCGACCCTGCTCAACAATCTCGACTCGGTCGAGGGCAGGTACGGGATGGAGTCGATGTGTGTCGCCGGCGGGATGGGACAGGCGATGATCGTCGAGCGACTCAACTAGCGAACGGAGGCACGGCATCATGGCAACAACTACAGCTCCTGAGTCTCAGGCGGCGGCTGGCAAGGATCTCACCGGACGGGTCGCGCTCGTCACCGGGGGTACCCGTGGGATCGGCGCGGCGATCTGTCAGCAGCTCGCCGCTGAGGGCGCGGTGGTCGCGGCGGGCTACGCCGGAAATCAGACGCGGGCCGACGAGCTGAAGGAGTCGATCGAGGCCGCCGGCGGCACGGTGTCTTTGCACAAGGGCGATATCGCCGATGCGGATGACTGCCAGCGCGTCGTCGGCGACGTGATCAAGGAGCACGGCCAGTTGGACATCCTCGTCAACAACGCCGGCATCACGATCGACAAGCCCGTCTGGAGTTTGAAGCCTGTCGATTGGGACAAGGTGATCCAGACGAATCTGTCGGGCGCCTTCTACATGTCCAAGCCTGCGATCTCGTACATGATCGGGCGCGGCTCGGGTCGGATCATCAACATCTCGTCGGTCACCGGCGAGATCGGCAACATCGGCCAGGTGAACTACACCTCCGCGAAGGCGGGGATGTTCGCGATGACCAAGACGCTCGCCCGCGAGGCGTGCATCGCGCTCCGAGCGGCCAATAAGCTCGAGAAGGGGATCGGGGTGACGGTCAACTGCGTCACTCCGGGCCTGATCGAAACCGACATGGTCTCCACGATTCCGCCGTATCTCTTGGCCGAGATGATCGAGCGGATCCCGATGCACCGGATGGGACAGCCGGAGGAGATCGCCCGCGTCGTGTGCTTCCTCGCCAACGACGCGTCCGGCTACGTCACGGGGCAGGTCTGGGGGGTCAACGGCGGACTCGACATGTAGTCAGTCGGTCGATCGCAAGACGAACAGAGGTGACACACGCCCGCTGACTCCGGCTGGCCGGGGCCGAGCGGCCTCGTCGGCCGGGCGAAGCGGGCGTTACCGGTTGCTCGAACCGGTAACGAGCGAGCGACTGCCGGCAGCGCGGCGCGGTAGATCTCGAACTCGATGCCGGCGGCGCGCATGGCCGGCGAGCACGTGGTGCCGAGAAGCGGAGGCGGCTGCGACCCTGCCCCGCCGCTAGCGCGCGTGATCAGCCTCGTGCGGCGGCACGACGAGAACAGGGCAAGGTGCGATGTGAAGCAACCTGTGTGTGACACTCCCGAGGGCCAGCCCGCTGATCGCGCTCAGGCCACGCGTTCCTGCAACGATCAAGTCCGCGCCCGCTGTGCGCGCAAGTTCGGCGATCTCGTGGGCGGGGCGCGCTCCCGGCTCGTCTGTGACCGCCAATGACACGCTGAGCCCCTTCTGCCTGAGCTCGTCCGCGATCTCCTCGAGCACTTCCACGATGTGGCGTTCCTCTCCGCGCCGCGGCAGGAATACCGCGCCCGAGCTGTGGCCCCGCTCCGTCACGTGGACAATCGTGATCGTGCCGTGCCCCTCTTGCGCCAGCTCGGTGACGTACCGAAGCGCGCGATCTGCGTGCTCCGAGCCATCGGTGGCCCAAACGATTGACTTGAACATGCGAGACCTCGATTACCGTGGTTTGTCGTACTGCCCTATCACGCGTCGGTGGCCTCGCCCGGGGCGGTTGCGGGACGAACCGCCGATGCCGGAGGAGGGACTCGAACCCCCGACACGCGGATTATGATTCCGCTGCTCTAACCGACTGAGCTACTCCGGCGGGGTTGCCTTCTGCCTGCAGACAAGCACTTTTCTCGGGTCGCCTCCGCTGCTCGCGTAGCTGACTGAGAACCGCCAGCCACCTGACCGGTTTGCAAGCAGCTCCGCCACTTCGTAGAAGAGCGGCCGAGCTCCTCAGAGGCGCTTGTTAGAAGCTTCCGGCAGGCCAGAGGGTACCAACGGCCACAGGGCGAAGCCGCGGCAGCCGGTCCTGGAGATCGATCGACTGCGGCCAGGGTCACTTTTCGATCAAACCGGAAGCTCGTGCCGCTCCCGGAGCCATGCCTGCAGAGCCGTGCGTGGGCGCGGCTACATCAACTTGGTGCGCCAGTAGTGCGCGTCGACCTCGCGGAACCCATGCCCGTTGCCAGCGCACCGGTGCGCCCGCGAATGAGAGCGGACGTAGGCGGCGACATACGGAAACACCAGCCAGCCCCACACCGTCGCGAGAAGGTATCCGAACACGTTTGCGAGCGAGATCAGCGCGACTGTTCCGAGCAAGCCCACCGGGAACAGCCAGGGCACCATCCACGTCCTCATGGACGCCGACAGGAGAGACTGGACTTGCTGCAGCGTGAGCCTGGGTTCGTGCGGTTCGGGCGGATCGTGGTCGGGCGCCGGCAAACTTCCTCGGTCGACCCGCCCGCCAGGCACGCCGCGAAACTGGCCGCTGCCTGACCCAGCGGGGCTCATAAAGGTAATGATTCCAGCCAAATCCGGCTACGACAAGGGCCGCCCTGGGCAAGGTCGAGGTCGCGCCGATCACTCATGGGCACTGACCGCACGAACGCGAGCGAGGAAGCGATGCCTGACGTGGACGAGAGTCGAAGTCCGAACCCCGATCCGCTCGGCCCGTTCACAACCCGTTCACACGATCGCCGGAAGTTTCGCAGGAGCATCATATGAACGTGCTGGAGTGGTATGAGTTCGTGCTTCGCCTCGGGACCGCGGTGCTCGCCGGCGCGCTGATCGGCCTCGAGCGACAATGGCGCAGCCACGGCGCCGGCCTACGCACAAACACGCTGGTCGCGGCGGGCGCAGCGATGTTCGTGCTGATCGACGCGATGACCCAGCACAACTCGACGCCGACAAGGATCGCATCGTACGTCGCCAGCGGCGTCGGGTTCCTGGGCGCCGGCGTGATCATCTCCGACGGCGGGGAGGCGCTCAGTCACCACGGCTGCTGGGCGTGACACGGGAAAGCGCCCGCCGGCCGCCGTCAGTGGTATGTATGCAGGAACGACTGAAAGGACGGATGGATGGGACTGCTGCATAGACACGACGAGCGCGGCGGCACTCGCTACCAGATGCGTCAGAAGCTGTTCGCGATCGGTGATGACTTCTGGATCGAGACCGGGGACGGCGAGCGCGCGTTCAAGGTCGACGGGAAGGCGCTTCGGGTGCGGGACACGTTCATCCTCGAGAGCTCGTCGGGCGAGGAGCTGTTCAAGGCCCAGAAGAAGGAGCTCCGCGTTCGCGACACGATGAAGATCGAACGCGGGGGAGAGACGGTGGCGACGATCAAGAAGGCGCTGGTCGCGCCGTTGCGGGAGCGCTTCTCGATTGAGCTCGAGGACGGCGGGGAGCTGAGCGCGAAAGGGAACATCGTCGATCACGAGTACGAGATCGAGCGCGATGGGCAGAAGGTCGCCGAGGTCTCCAAGCGCTGGTTCCGGGTCCGCGACACGTATGGGATCGAGATCGCCCCGGGAGAGAACGACGCGCTGATCCTCGCGACGACGGCGTGCATCGACGAGATGGCGGAGCACTGAAGAGCCGCGGGCTGCGATCGCCAGTGGGTCCCGCCAGCTGCAGCGAGTCCGCCGCCTGCAGCGGCTCGGCGCTGAAGAAGCCGCGGTACCGACTAATACGCGAGCGTCACGAGCCGGGTACGTAATCGCTCAGTGGAGCGCGCGATCGGCTGCGTGCCGGGGCCGCGCCCGACGCACTCCAGTGCGCGGCGCGTCAGTGGACCGCGGCCTCGGCGGGCTGGAGATCAGAGACTCCGAGCGGCTGGCCGGGCGGGCGGTCGGCGAGCCGCGCCGCCGGCTGACCGCGCCGACGTGGACGCCAGACGCGCAGGTACTGCGCCGCGAGGTAGGAGCCGACCACGATCGTCACCGCGAGCAGCTGCGCGGCGATCGTCTCGACGTTTGCAAACAGCGAGAACCACTGCCCGGCCCAGCCGGGGAAGTTCACGCCGATCGGGGTCGTGCCGATCCAGCCGGCGAGCTGCATCTCGTTGACCTCCTCGCCGACCATCACGAACAGCACGACGACCAGCATGCAGCCGGTGATGATCAACAACCGCTTGTACGGCAGGCGCTGGTGCAGCGCGAACGTCAGCACCCCAACCGCGGCGGTGAACAGGCAGCCGAGCAGGACCCCCTCGAGCACCACGCTCGAGCCGAACGTGACGCGCAGGTTCTGGAGGAAGATCACGATCTCAAAGCCCTCGCGGTAGATCGAAGTGAATCCGAGCAGCCCGAGACCGAGCAGCGTGCGCCGCACCGCCGCGTCGCGGTCGCCGGCGAGCAAGCCCCGCCTGCGCTTGTGGTGGTGGGCGATCCAGCCGGTCCAGTAGACGCGATGGAAGAACCAGTTCATCACGACCAGAAGCACGACGATCGCCGGCAACCCGGTCGCGGCCTGCACGTCGAGGCCGTGCCCGCCGAACAGGCCGATCAACCAAACGGCGGCGAACCATGTCGCGACCGTCGCCATCAGCGCGACGGCTCCGCCGGCCGCGACGGGGCGCCGGTAGACCTTGTTCGCGCCAAGGAAACTCGCCGTCACCGCCGCGAGCACCAGGATTGTCTCGAGCCCCTCGCGGAACACGAGGATCGCGCTGTTGATCACCGCCGTCGTGCGGCTCATGTGATTCGCCGGGTCGCTCGGATCCGGCGTGCCGCCGCTCGAATGCCAGGCGAGGATCACGGCGAGCACCGACAACGCCAGCAGCGCCGCCACCCACACGTAGAAGCTGCGCCGAGACGAAAGCTCGCGCGACTTGTTTGCGGCGCTGTCCGCAGTGCCCCGCTGGGTGCCTGTCACCGAAGTTCTCCTCGCGGAAACCAGATCGTCACGGTCGGGAATGACGGCCGCACCCTAGCACAACTTAGGGCATCCTAATTAGGACCCCCTAACGATGAATCGAACTCAGCCGGGGCCCGCGTTGGCGCCGAGGCTGTTCAGCCACGCGCGCATCGAGTTTCCCGCCGGTGTTGCCTGGCCCTCCTCGTAGCCGGTCGTCGCCATCGCAAGCGTGATCCCATTCGGGGTCGACCAGCCGAACTCGATCCCCGTGCCGGACGCGGCGAAGCGAGCGATCGGCTGTCCCTGCCGGAGGATGCTGCCCGGCGTCGCGATGTCGGTGATCTGCTCGGCCACGTACTGCACCTTCCCCGCGTCGGGGCCGTCGAGCAGCTCCCAGTAAACGAGCGGCTGACCGGCGTACCAGTCGGGTTCGATCGCGAGAACCTTAACCGTGCAGGGCGCGAGGATCGGGGCCCCGACCGGCATCGCCGCGTCGACGCCCTGGTCGGTGCGCTCCCAGACCGAGACGTACCGCAACGGGTCGATGTACGTCGCGCTCGACACGCGCACGGCGACCAGCTCCTCCCGTAGCTCTTGCCTGACCTCGACGAGCGATGGCGCGTGCGCGTTCGGGTCACCGACGGGAGCGCTGTCACCGACGGGCGCGGACGGCGTGACCACGACCGCCTGCTCGCCTGCTGACGGTTCGATCACCTGCGGGTGGGCGCGAGGGAGCGCGGTGCTCGGTGAGCCGCTGGCGGCGCTCGTCGTCGTACTCGCGACGGCGCTGGTCGCGGTGTTGCTGACAGGGCTAGTCGGCGTGCGCCTGACTGCGCTCGATGCTCCGCATCCGGCGAGACCCAGCGCGACGAGCAGGAGCGCCGTGCGGTTGATCATCGGCATTACGCTAACAGGAGGTCACATCGGCTAGCACCGATGCAGCGCTTGAACGGGCGTTCGTCGTGGCCATATGATCGGGTCGATGCCTGAGCTCGCGTTCGGCGCCCTCGCGCCCGGCGACCACCGCCATTGACCCCGCTGCTCGCGATTCCGAACGTGTCGGAGGGACAGGACGCAAGCGCGACCGCGGCGATCGCGGACGCGTTCGATGCGCGACTGCTGGACGTGCACTCCGATCCCGACCACCACCGCAGCGTGTTCACGCTCGCCGGCGAGCCGGGCGCGCTCGCGGGCGCCGTGTTGCGCGGTGGCCGCGAGGTGGTGGCGCGGGTCGACCTGGAGACCCATGATGGCCTTCACCCGCGCGTCGGGGCGCTGGACGTCGTGCCGATCGTGTATCTCGACGACTCAGACCGCGGCGCCGCGTGCGCGGAGGCACTCGTCGTCGCCGACCTGCTCGGCGAGCAACTCGGGCTGCCCGTGTTCCTGTACGGCCGGCTCGGCGGCGGCCGCACCCGCGCCGAGCTGCGGCGAGGTGGGCCGGCCGAGCTCGCCCGACGGATCGCGGCCGGGGAGCTCAAACCCGACTTCGGGCCGCGCCGGATGCACGCCACCGCCGGCGCGGCGCTCGTCGCTGCCCGGCCGCCGTTGGTCGCATTCAACGTTGAGCTCGCGCCGCCGGCGACGCTGGGCGACGCGCGGGCGATCGCGGCGCGGATCCGCGAGCAAGGGCCGGAGGGCCTGAAATCCGTGCGCGCGCTCGGGTTGTGGCTCGCGCACCGCGGGGTCGCCCAGGTCTCGACCAACATCGACGACGACCGCGCCACGCCGCTCGCGGCCGTGATCGCGGCCGTCCGCCGCCACGCGCGGATCGCCGAAGCGGAGCTCGTCGGGCTTGCGCCGCGGCGCGCGTTCGACGGCTTCCCGGACGACGTGCGGATCCGCAACCGGCGCACCGTCGAGGACGCGCTCCGCGCGTCCGCGTAATCATCGCCGGTCGACCGCGACGATAAGCTCCTATAGACGATGGCCCAAACAAAGCGCAAGCGACGCACCAAGCACCGGGGCACTGCCGCCGGATCGATCGAAACCCGAGGGCGGACGGGCAGGCCGCCGACGCCGGAGGAGCGCAAGAAGCAGACGAGAATGGAGGCCCGCGAGCGGCGACTGAACACGCCGCCGACGTGGAAGTCGTCGTTCACGCGCGCGTGTTTCGCGGCGGTGCTGATCTTCGTGTTCGTGCTGCTGACGTCGAGGAAGCAGAAGGATCCCGTGCTGGAGGCGCTGGTGTTCTCAATCCTCGCGTTGGCGCTGTACGTGCCGGCCGGGTATTACCTCGAGCTGTCGCTGTACCGTCGCCGCCAGCGCAAGAAGCAGGAGGCGGGCAGGTGATCGACGTTCGCATGTTCAGCGTCGGCCCGGTGCAGGAGAACTGCTTCATCGTGCGCGAGAAGGGCGCCGACCGGGGGCTGATCGTCGACCCCGGAGACGAGCCCGAGCGGATCGCGGGCGCGATCGAGAGCCTTGGGATCAAGACGATCGACGCGATCCTGGTCACGCACACGCACTTCGACCACATCGGCGCGGTCGCGCCGCTCGCGCGGGCAACGAACGCGCCCGTCTACTGCCCGGCGCTCGAGACGCACGTGCTCGCGAACATCATGGAGTACGTTCCGTGGCCCGGGTTCGGCCCGTTCGAGAGCTACAACGCCGACAAAACGGTCAAGGGCGGCGAGACGCTGGAGCTCGCCGGGCTGACATTCGAGGTCCTGTTCACGCCCGGCCACAGCCCCGGTCACGTGACGTACGCGGTCAAGGACGAGCAGGCCCTGTTCTCCGGCGACGTCCTGTTCCAGGGGTCGGTCGGGCGGGTGGATCTCCCCGGCGGAGACTGGGACACGCTGCTGGGCTCGATCGAATCGCTGATGAACACGTTTTCGCCCGAGACGGTGGTCTACCCAGGGCATATGGGAGTCACCACGCTGGGCCGGGAGCGCGCCACGAACCCGTTTCTGCGCGAGCTCGCCGAGAACCGGTGATCCAGGCACCAAAGGGCACGTTCGACGTGCTGCCCGAGGATGCCGCGCGCCGCGAGTTGCTCGAGGAGCACGCAAGGAAGATCCTCGGCGCGGCGGGGTACCGCAGGATCGAGACGCCGACGTTCGAGGCGACCGAGCTGTTCGAGCGCGGCGTCGGCGAGGCGACCGACATCGTCCGCAAGGAGATGTACACGTTCGACGACGGCGGGGGCCGGTCGTTGACGCTCAGACCCGAGGGCACGGCACCGATCTGCCGCGCGTACATCGAGCACGGGATGCACAAGCTGCCGCAGCCGGTGAAGTTCTGGTACCTGGGCAGTTACTACCGGGCCGAAGCGCCGCAGCGAGGGCGCTACCGCCAGTTCTGGCAGGTCGGGGCCGAGACGATCGGGTCCGCGACGCCGGAGACCGACGCGGAGCTGATCGTGCTGCTCGCGGACCTGCTCGAGGCCCTCGGCGTCAACCGGACCCGGCTGGCGCTCTCGAGCCTCGGGACGCCGGAGACGCGGGCCGAGTATCGCTCGGAGCTCGTCACGTACCTCCGCGCGCACGAGTCGATGCTGTCCGAGGAGATCCGAACCCGGATCGACTTGAACCCGCTGCGCGCGTTCGACGCGACCGATCCGGGCACCCGCGAGGTGATGCTGGGAGCGCCGAAGCTGCTCGATCGCCTCGCCGCCGCCGACGCCGAGCACCTCGCCGCGGTGCGGGCGCTGCTCGACGACGCCGGCGTCGAGTACGAGCTTGACCCGACGCTGGTCCGAGGGCTCGATTACTACACCCGAACCGTGTTCGAGTTCTCGAGCGACGCGCTCGGCGCCCAGTCCGGCGTCGGCGGCGGCGGGCGCTACGACCGTCTGATCGAGCAGCTCGACGGACCGCCGACGCCCGCGTCCGGGTGGGCCGCGGGGATCGAGCGGATCCTGCTCGCAGCCGGCGAGCAACCGCTCGCCGCCGAGCTCGTCGACCTGTTCGTCGCGCTGGCGAAGCCCGAAGGCGCCCGCGTCGCGTTCGAGCTCTCCCGCGAGGCTCGCCGGGCGGGGCTCCACGCGCAGCAGGAGCTCGGCAGCCGCTCGCTCAAGGGCCAGCTCAGGCACGCCGATCGCATCGGCGCCCGGTACGTCGCGATCGTCGACGACGGCACGAGCGCGGCCAGCGGGCTCGTTTCGCTCAGGAACATGGAGTCAGGCGAGCAGCGCGACACCGCGCCGGACAACGTGATCCCGACGATCCTGCGCGGCACGGGGCTGTGATGCGAACTGCGCCGCGCCCGAACCCCTATCGCGACGCGTGGTGCGGGCAACTGACGGCCGAGCGCGCGGACACCGCGGCGCGCGTTGCCGGTTGGGTGCACCGGCGGCGTGACCACGGGGGGCTGATCTTCATCGACCTCCGCGATCGCTCGGGGATCCTGCAGCTGGTGTTCCACCCCGAGACGGCGCCGGAAGCGAGCGCGGTCGCTCACCGGCTCCGCTCCGAGGATGTGCTGACGGCGACCGGCACCGTGGCCAGGCGCGACCCGGAGAACGTCAATCCCAATCTCGTCACCGGCGAGATCGAGCTGTCGGTCGACGAGGTCGAGATCCTGGCCGACGCGGACACGCCTCCGTTTCCGCTCGACGATGACGTCTCGGTCGAGGAGCACCTGCGGCTCAGGCACCGCGCGCTCGACCTCCGCCGCCGGCCGATGCAGGACGCGCTCGCCCGCCGCCACCGCGTGATCTCGACGATGCGCGAGGTGCTGAACGCGCGCGACTTCCTCGAGATCGAGACGCCGTACCTGACGCGCTCGACGCCGGAGGGCGCCCGCGACTACCTCGTCCCGGCGCGGATCGCACCGGGCTCGTGCTACGCGCTCCCGCAGTCGCCGCAGCTGTTCAAGCAGCTGCTGATGATCGGCGGCCTGGAGCGCTACTACCAGATCGCGCGCTGCTTCCGCGACGAGGACGCGCGTGCCGACCGGTTGCCCGAGTTCACGCAGCTCGACATCGAGATGGCGTTCGTGGACGAGGACGACGTGATCGACTGCATGGAGGCGATCATGGGCGCGGTGTTCGAGCGCGAGGGGTTCGACGTCGCACGGCCGCCGTGGCGGCGAATGACGTTCGATGAGGCGGTCGCACGGTACGGGATCGATCGCCCCGACACGCGGTTCGAGCTCGAGCTCAAGGATCTCGGAGAAGCGGTCGCTTCGACGGAGTTCAAGGTGTTCGCCGACGTCCTGCGCGGCGGCGGAGTCGTACGCGGAATCAACGCCGGGGCGCACGAGCTGCCGCGCTCGGAGCTCGACGCGCTGACCGAGCTGGCCAGGCAGCACGGCGCCAAGGGCCTCGTGTGGGGGTACGTGCAATCCGAGCCGGCCGGCTGGCGCTCGCCGGTCGCCAAGTTCCTGCGCGAGCCCGAGATCGCCGCGATCATCTCCCGACTGGACGCGTCCGCGGGCGACCTGCTGCTGATCGTCGCCGACGAGCTGACCACCACGGGCCAGGCCCTGAGCGCGCTGCGAATGGAGATCGCCCACCGGTTCGACCTGATTCCGCCGGGACGTCACGACGTCCTGTGGGTGGTCGAGTTCCCGATGTTCCTCTGGCATCCCGACGAGCAGCGCTGGGACCCGCTGCACCATCCGTTCACGGCGCCCGTCGGCGAGCTCTCGGACGATCCGAGAAGGCTCAAGTCTCGTGCCTACGATCTCGTGCTCGACGGCGCCGAGATCGGCGGCGGCTCGATCAGGATCAATCGCATCGACGTGCAGGAGCGGGTGTTCGAGCTGCTCGGCATTGGTCCCGACGAGGCGCAGGCGCGCTTTGGCTTTTTGCTCGACGCGCTCCGCTACGGCGCGCCGCCGCACGGGGGGATCGCGATGGGGGTCGACCGGATCGTCGCGCTGCTCGCGGGCCGCGAGAACATTCGCGAGGTGATCGCGTTCCCGAAGGCGACCAGCGGCGCTGACCCGCTGACGGGTGCGCCCGCGCCGGTCGAGCCGGACCAGCTGCGGGAGCTCGGGCTGCGCGTGATCTGAGCCCGTCTATGCTCGTCCGGCGATGGACGACTCAGCCTTCGAGCATCACCTGACCTCGCCGCAGGGCCGGGGCAGGCTGCCGGTGGGCGGTGCCACGGTCACGGTCGGCGGCCACGCCTGTTGCGACCGGATCCGATTCTCGCTTGCGATCGGCGGCGACACCGTCGCCGCCGCCGGGTTCGACGCCGACGGCTGTGGTGCGGCGACCGCGGCCGCAAGCGCGGCCGTGACGCTCGCCCGCGGGCGCCCGGTGCTCGACGCGGCACGCATCGGGCCGAGCGAGATCGCGGCAGAGCTCGGCGGCCTCAGTCCCGCCAAGCTGCACGCCGCCGAGCTCGCGGCCGATGCACTCGCGCGCGCGCTCGGGATCGCGGTCCGCGCGCAGCCGCCGGCGGATCCGACGCGGGGCGGCGCGCGCACGCTCGTCGCGATCAGCGGCGGCGTCGACAGCGCCGTCGCGGCGCTGCTGTGCGCGCAGCGTGGCGAAGTGGCCGCGGTGACGCTCGAGCTGTGGTCCGATCGCGAGCACGACGGCGAGCGAAGCTGCTGCTCGGCGTCGGCCGTCGCGCAGGCACGGGCACTGGCGCACTCGCTCGGCCTGCCGCACATCACGATCGACCTGCGCCCGGAATTCCGGACCGGCGTGGTTGACCCGTTCATCGCCTCGCACGCGATCGGAGAGACCCCGAATCCATGCGTGGGGTGCAACGGGCACGTGCGGCTCGACGCGATGCTGGCGCTCGCGGACCGCCTCGGCTGCGGCAAGCTCGCGACCGGGCACTACGCGCGCACCGCGGAGGAGGACGATCAGAGCGGACCGCTACTGCGCGTCGCCGCCGACCGCGCCAAGGATCAGACGTACATGCTGGCGGCGCTGTCGAGCGCCTCGCTCGCGCGGATCCGCTTCCCGCTCGGGGAGCTGAGCAAGCCGGACGTACGGCGGATCGCCGCCGACGCCGGGCTGGCGGTGGCGGCGAAGGCCGACTCACAGGATCTGTGCTTCCTGGCCGGGACCGATCGGGCGAGCTTTCTGGCCCGTCACGGACAGCTCGGCGATCGTCCCGGCGCGATCGTCCGCCGCGACGGGACGGTGCTCGGCCGGCACCGAGGCCAGCATCGCTTCACCGTCGGTCAGCGGCGCGGGATCGGGATCGCGGGCGGCGAGCCGCTGTACGTGCTCGACAAGGACGCCGCGACCGGCGCGGTGATCGTCGGCTCCCGTTCCTCGTTGCGCCACACCCGGATCGCGATCAGAGCCGCGCGGCTGCATCGCGGCGGTGAGCGCGTCGATCGCGTGAAGCTGCGCTACCGCTCGCGGGCACTGCCGGCGCGACTGACCGGAGATCCTCCGGCGGGCGCGCACACGGCGCTGACCGTGGAGCTCGACGACCCCGTCGAGGGCGCAGCGCCGGGCCAACTCGCGTGCTTGATGGATGGCGAGCTGGTGATCGGCTGGGGCACGATCGCGCGGTCCGAGTGAGCCGCGCGCTGTGAGCGCAGGTCAGCGCGGGACGGCGAGGCGTGCCTACACTGGTTTTGCAATGACCTCCGACGAAATCAGACGAACGTTTCTCGACTTCTTCGTCGAGCGCGACCACGTGCGGCTGCCGTCGGCGTCGCTGATCCCGGCTGAGCACGACCCGTCGGCGCTGTTCACGATCGCCGGCATGCACCCGCTGAAACGGTACTTCTCGGGCGCCGAGCGGCCGCCGCACCCGCGGGTCACGACGTGCCAGAAGACGTTCCGGACCGTGGACATCGAGATCATCGGCACGACCACGCGCCACCTGACGTTCTTCGAGATGCTCGGCAACTTCTCGTTCGGCGACTACTTCAAGCGCGAGGCGGTCAGATACGCGTTGGAGCTGTCGCTGGACGGGTTCGGGTTCCCGCTCGAGGACATCTGGGTCACGGTGTTCGCGGGCGACGATGAGCTCGGGCTCGGACTCGACGAGGAAGCGCTCGGGGCGTGGCTCGAGGCCGGGTTCCCGCGCGAGCGGATCGTCGAGCTGCCCCGCTCGGAGAACTTCTGGCAGTCGGGCCCGACCGGGCCGTGCGGCCCGTGCTCGGAGCTGTACCTCGATCGGGGGCTCGAGTTCGGCAAGCCCGACGACCTTCCCGGGGGCGACAACGAGCGGTTCATGGAGTACTGGAACCTGGTGTTCATGGAGATGGACCAGAACCCGGTGAACGTCCTCGCGCCGCTGCCGGCAAAGAACATCGACACCGGGCTCGGGCTCAACCGCCTGGCCGCGATCCTGCAGGACAAGGCGACCGTGTTCGAGACCGACCAGTTCGCGCCGCTCATTTCGCTCGGCGAGCAGCTGTCCGGGCGGCGCTACGGGCACGACTTCGAGATCGACAAGGCGCTGCGGATCCTCGCCGACCACAGCCGCGCGATGACGTTCCTGATCGCCGACGGAGTCGTGCCCTCGAACGAGGATCGCGGCTACGTGCTGCGCCGGATCATGCGGCGGGCGATCCTTCAGGGCTCGCACACGCTCGAGCTGGAGCCGGGTTTCCTCTCCCGGTACGCGGATGTCGTGACCGAGCTGATGGGTTCGCAGTACGGCGAGCTCGTGGACCAGCGCGAGTCGGTGCGGAAGTGGCTGAGCTCGGAGGAGGAGGCGTTCGGGCGGACGCTCGCCCAGGGCACGAGGCTGCTCGACGAGCTGATCGCGCGGGCGCGCGAGTCGGGCGCCGAGGGGGTCGCCGCCGCCGATGCGTTCCTGCTCCACGACACGTACGGGTTTCCGATCGATCTGACGCTCGAGCTCGTCACCGAGAACGGTCTCGGGGTGGATGAGGAAGGCTTCGAGGCGCTGATGGACGAGCAACGCACCCGCGCTCGCGCGAGCGCGGGACGCTTGCCGGCCCACGAGCACCTGCGCGAGCGCGCGCTTGCGCTCGCGGGCGAGGCCGGGTTCGAGACCGACTTCGTCGGCTATGAGACGACCGAGAGCGAGACCACGATCGGGGCGGCGGTCAGCGATGACGGCCGCGTGCTCGTGAAGCTCGTCGAGTCGCCGTTCTATGCGACCGGCGGCGGCCAGATTGCGGACTCCGGCTACATCGAGTGCTTCGACGGCGACTGCCGGGCGCGGGTGGAGGACGTGCTGCGGCTGGGCGACGACCAGGTGCTGGCGCTGGCGCCCGAGCGGGGAACGATCGCGCCGGGCGAGCGGGTGCATGCGCGCGTCGATCGCGCGGCCCGTCACGCAACCGAGTGCAACCACACGGCCACGCACCTGCTGCACGCGGCGCTTCGCGGCCGGCTGGGCACGCACGTACGCCAGGCCGGCTCTTACGTCGGGCCCGACAAGCTGCGGTTCGACTTCACCCACGGCGGCGCGCTCACCCGCGAGGAGCTGCGCGACGTGGAGGATGCGGTCAACCAATGGATTCTCCAGGCTCAGCCGGTGCGGGCGCTGACGACCACGCTGGAGCAGGCGCGGCGGCTCGGCGCGATGGCCCTGTTCGGCGAGAAGTACGGCGACGTGGTGCGCATGGTCGAGGTCGGCGACGGCTCGTTCTCACGCGAGTTGTGCGGCGGCACGCACGTGCGCAACACGGCGGAGATCGGCCTGTTCAAGCTCGCGAGCGAGACCTCGAGCGCGGCCAACGTGCGCCGGATCGAGAGCCTCACGGGGCCCGCGGCGGTCGAGTTGATGCGCCGTTACGACCGCCTGCTGACGGAGACCGCGGGCGCGCTGCGCGTCCAGCCAGAGGGCGTTCCTGATGAGGTAGCGGGCCTGCGCGGGCGCATCCGGGCGCTCGAACGGGCGTCGCGCGCGGCGGGGACGGGGAACGCCGCGCTTGATTTCGAGCAGCTCGCGTCCGGAGCGGTCGAGATCGCCGGCGCGCGGGTATTGGTCGCCGCGGTCCAGGTCCCGGACGGGAAGGCGTTGCTGGATGTGGCCGACCGCCTGAAGTCCAAGCTGGGCGATGCGGCGATCGTGCTCGGCGGCGCTGGGGAGGACCGCGTCGACCTGGTCGCGAGCGTCGCGCCGTCGCTCGTGGCGCGCGGCGTGCGCGCGGGAGAGATCGTCAGGGCCGCCGCGGCCGCGGTCGGCGGTGGCGGCGGCGGGCGCGACACGCTCGCGCGGGCCGGAGGCCGCGACGTCGCCAAGCTGCCGGAGGCGATCGCGGCCGCGCGAGCGGCAATCGAGGCGGCGCTGGGCGGAAACCAATAACGTCCGTGAGAGTGCTGGCGCTGGATTACGGAAGCGCTCGCTGCGGCTGCGCGGTCAGCGACCCGACCGGGGTGCTTGCGAGCCCGATCGAGCCGGTCGCGCGTCCCGGGAGCCGTCGTGGCCTCGGCCGGCTGCGCGCGCTCGTGGATCAGCTCGGGATCGAGCGCGTCGTGATCGGCCTGCCGCTGTCGCTGTCCGGCGCCGACTCCGCGCAGACGATCGAGACGCGCGCGTTCGCGTCTGCGTTGGAGCGGTCGTTGCCAGTTCCGGTGGAGCTGTACGACGAGCGCTTCACGACGTTGATCGCGTCGCGCGCCGGCGGACGTGCGAGCGAGGACTCGCGGGCCGCGGCCGTGCTGCTCGAGACCTGGTTGGCGGCGCACAGGGCGAGCGCCGTGTCGGGAGCGCGCGAGCGTGAGTGACGGCAGCGAGCGCACCGCCGAGGAGCGCGCGGCCGCCCGGCGCGCGCGCGAGGCCGCCCGGCGCGCCGACCGGCGCGACGGGTCCGATCAACGTCGCGCCGACGAGGATTTCGACGCCGAACAGGAGTTCGGGGACGAGGAGTTCGAGGACGAGGAGCCGTTGGGCGGCGAGCACGAGGTGCCGTCCGGCACCCGGCGCGTGTCTCGCCTCCGTCGGCCCCCTCCGGTCCGAGGTCGGGCGCCCCGCGCGTCCGCCGCCGGCGGCGGATCGCGAGTGCCGCGTCAGGCCGAGCGCCGCCATTCGCGCGCGGGCCGGATCGGCGCGTTGCTGGCGCTGCTCGCCGCCGCGGCGCTGATCTGGTTCCTGGTCGAACTGTTCCAGCCGTTCTACGGCCACGGACACGGGAGCGTGACCGTCACGATTCCCGCCCACTCGAGCTCGAGCCAGGTCGGCGATCTGCTGGCGCGCAACGGGGTGATCTCGTCGAGCTTCTTCTTCGAGCTCCGCGCGACGCTCGAGGGCGACCGGGGCGAGATGCGCGCGGGTACGTACCGGCTGAGCCGAGGGATGAGCTACGGGGAGGTGCTGAAGGTCCTGACCACGCCGCCGCCGGCGGCCCCGGTCACCGAGGTCACGATCGTTCCCGGCAGGACGCGACGTCAGATCGACGCGTTGCTGCGCTCGGAGGGCGTCGCCGGCAGCTACCTCGCCGCGACGCGGCACTCGCCGCTGCTGCACCCGTCGTCATACGGTGCACCCCGCAACACTCCGTCGCTGGAGGGCTTCATGTTTCCCGATACCTACCAGCTGCGCCAACCGGTCAGCATCGCGTCGCTCGTCGCCGACCAGCTGCAGGCGTTTCGTCAGCAGTTCGCGACCGTCGGCCTCGAGTACGCGAGCAGCAAGCACCTGAGCGCATACGACGTGTTGATCATCGCCTCGATGGTCGAGGCCGAGGCGGGAACGGCGCACGACCGCCCGTTGGTCGCGTCGGTCATCTACAACCGCCTCGCGCTCGGAATGCCATTGCAGATCGACGCCACGACGCGGTACGCGACCGGCAACTACACGAGGCCGCTGACGCAGGCCGAGCTGGGTTCCAATTCCCCGTACAACACGCGCCTTCACGCGGGCTTGCCGCCGACGGCGATCGACAACCCCAGCCTCGCCTCGCTCCAGGCCGCAGCCCACCCGGCGCGCACCGACTACCTGTACTTCGTCGTCAAGCCGTGTGGCAACGGCGCGCAGGCGTTCGCGTCCAACTACCAGCAGTTCCTCGGCGAGGTGCAGCAGTACTACTCCGCCCGCTCCCAACGCGCGGGGCGCTCGCCGGTGCAATGCTGACCGGCGCGAGGTCGGGCTGATGTCGCCATCCGTCGCGGCCGGCGCCCGTCGCACCCGCCTCGGCGTTCTCGGATGGCCCGTCGCCCACAGCCGTTCGCCCGAGATCCAGCAGGCGGCGCTGCGGGCGGTCGGCCTGCCGGACTGGCGCTACCAGCTGCTGCCGGTCCCTCCCGAGCTGTTCGACGAGACGGTCCGCGCGTTGCCGAACGCCGGCTTTCGCGGCGCGAACGTGACGATCCCGCACAAGCAGGCGGCGCTGCGGCTCGCCGACCACGCCAGCGCGAGCGCGCGCGCAATCGGCGCCGCGAACACGCTCGCGTTCGACGACTCCGGGGCGATCGAGGCCGAGAACACCGACGCACCCGCGCTGATCGACGCGTTGCCGTTCGTGCCCGCCGGTCGAACCGTGCTCGTGCTCGGCGCGGGAGGAAGCGCCCGTGCCGCGGTGTGGGCACTGCTCGACGCGGGCGCCCGCGAGGTGCGGGTTTGGAACCGAAGCCCGGAACGGGCCGGGCGGTTGTGCGCCGAGCTCGGAGGCACGCCAGTCCGAGTCGCGGAGCGGGCCGATGTGCTCGTGAACTGCACGTCCGTCGGCCTTGGCGCGCCGGAGCTGACGTTCCACCAGCTGCCGATCGACGCCGATGACCTGACGGGGTTCGGGTGCGTCGTCGATTACGTCTACCGGGACGCCGGCACCGCGCTCGTGCAAGCCGCGCGCGCGCGCTCGATCCCGGTCGTCGACGGCCTGGAGCTGCTCGTCGGTCAGGGAGCTCGCAGCTTCGAGCGCTTCACCGGCGGCCCGGCGCCGGTCGAGTTGATGCGCGCGGCGGCCGGCATGGCGGCACCGGCATACGATGGAAGCGGCAGATGAACGGCCGCTCGGACGAACCCGACGCCGGCAGAACGACGTGCACGCCGTGCCGCGGCACCGGCCGCGTGATCTCGGGACTCGGCGGCGAACCGCACACCGTCACGTGCCCGTGGTGCCGGGGAAGCGGAGCATTCATCCCTGGCCGCGATGCGCAGGAGTCCCCCGCCGAAGCAGCCGGAACGTAGGAATCGCGATCCAGACCCCTAACCTACGGCGCCGATGGCGTTGCGACTCACAACCGCCGGCGAATCCCACGGCCCCGGCTTGACGTGCATCATCGAGGGGCTCCCAGCGGGTCTCGCGATCGACCGCGCGGCAATCGATCGCGATCTGCATCGCCGGCAGCTCGGCCACGGCCGGGGCGGGAGGATGAAGATCGAGAAGGACCAGGTGCAGGTGACGGCCGGGGTGCGGCACGGGCGGACGCTCGGCGGGCCGGTCGCGCTGCAGGTCGCCAATCGCGATTACGCGAACTGGGAGGAGCGGATGAATCCGTGGCCGGTGGAGGCCGAGGTGGCGGAGGTGCACCTGCCGCGCCCCGGACATGCGGACCTGGTCGGGACGCAGAAGTACGGACTGTCGGACGTGCGCGATGTGCTCGAGCGAGCGAGTGCGCGGGAGACGGCCGCGCGCGTCGCGGGCGGGGCGGTCGCAAAGGCGTTCCTGAAGGCGCTCGGCGTCGAGGTGTTCTCGCACGTGATCCAGATCACGAGCGTCAGGGCTCCGCGCCCCGACGAGCTGCGCGCCGAGGACTTCGCGCATGTCGACGAATCGCCGGTCCGGTGCCTGGACGCCGTCGCCAGCAAGGCGATGGTGGCCGAGATCGACCGGTTGCGGAAAGCCAACGAGTCACTTGGCGGCGCCTTTGAGGTACTGGCGTTCGGGCTCGTCCCGGGCCTTGGCTCGCACGTTTCGTGGGAGGAGC
>Ga0187766_10000603_pt1 | contig 20214 bp, 26 predicted proteins | sample 0216_QUI02_MP05__4_FD_132971 | JGI IMG/M metagenome (GOLD analysis project Ga0187766, IMG submission 132971) | Tropical peat soil microbial communities from peatlands in Department of Meta, Colombia - 0216_QUI02_MP05_20_MG | ecosystem: Environmental > Terrestrial > Soil > Wetlands > Peat ... | reverse complement strand
GTCTATCTTGCGCCTGGCGCCGTTCGCGACATGATCGTAGACCGCGAGGGGGGAGCAGAGGGAGTAGAGTTCCTCCATCACCGCGAAGTACTTCTTCGCCCTGGCGACCTTCTTCTGGAGGATAGAGTCGAGTACGAGCCTCTTCAGCTCCCCTACAGTGTCGAGGAGACCGAGCAGGTAGGCCTCCGGAGACGCTTCCAGGCCCTCTATCGACGGGATTTCCCTGCCCGTTGCAAGGGAGATAACGGCCGACGCTTCTACGTACTCGGCCTCCGGGGAGACGAGGTATCGCGACGCTGAGCTGCCCGAAGTCTTCTTGAGCGAAGCTAAGAGCGACCGGGCGGCCGCCCGCTCCATCTCCGCTTCCTTCAGCTTCCCCGTGTGGACGTTGATTATCGCCCTCGAGCATGCGGAGATGACGTCTCTGCTCTCCTTCAGGACCCTGTCGCGTCGTTCGAGTTGGCCGGAGAAGGTGGCCTCCATTGACCTTAGGGACTTCCTGACTCCTTCCAAGCCCAACACTTCGCGTTTGTGGACGTGATAAATCTACCCGTCGCGCCGGTGTTCCGAACCCCCTCCCCGTTGTCAGAATGTCCAGCGGGACATGTTTACATTCTTCTGAATTGAAGCCGTTAACGCGTGCCGAACCGTAACTACGTGAAAGGAAGATCTCACGAGTATAAGGCAATCCTGGCCCTGAGGAAAGATGGATGGATGGCATCCCGCAGCGCAGCTTCTCATGGAGCGGTCGATGTCTTTGCTGCCAAGGACGGCAAGGTCCTGCTGGTGCAGGTCAAGAGCGGCAAAGCCCGGGCAACCAAAGAGGAACTCGACGAGCTCGTAATGTGGGGAAGGCACTCGAACGGCGACGCGGAAGTCTGGTCCTACAAGGGCCGCGGAAAAGTCGTGAGGAGGAGAGTCTACGCGGCGAAGAGGGGGGGCAGTTGAGGGCGAAGTGCTACTTCTGCGATACCGAACTGGGCGTCGTCCAGTACACATTCCAAGTCGGGCCAAGGGATGAGCCTGTCTGCGAGGAATGCCATCTCAAGACTGTGAACAGAAAGAAGGCGAAGGAAGAAGAAGAAAGCAGAAGGGGCTCAGGCTGACGCGCAGGCCCGCTTCAGTTCCTTGAGTAGAGTGGAGACCTCAGTGAACTTCTCCTCGTCGTCCCCCCTCCGGTAGCAGTCAAGCGCCTTCTCGTAGTCGCCAAGGGCGTCGAGAGCCTTGAGTGCCGGGGTTACATTCGGCTCAGAGAGGATCAGCTTCCCCGCGGTCTCGTACCAACCGGCAGCGTCGTCGTATTGCTCGAGTTGGTAGAAGCAGGTAGCTATGGATTCGCAGGCGTCCACCTTGTGTGGCGAGGAAGAGAAGCTCTCAAACTGCTCCTTCAGCAGGTATACGGCCGCGTTGCCGCTGCGCATCTTCTCCACCCTGAAGCCTTCAGAGAAGTCCCGCACGTCGCGCGAGGCCCGGACTCGGCCTAAGAGGGGAGTGCTCTAGTTTTGTTGAGTCAGAAATCAACCCGCGGCAAGGGGGTTCAGTCTTCCTGGAGGTCAGAGTTCTCAGCCTCCCTGAGCTTCCTGCGGGCCGCCGCTTCCTTGAATCGCCTCCTCTCAGTGGCTGAGGTCAGCAAGAGAGGAGGGACCGGCGTTGGCTTGCCCTTCCCGTCGAGAGCAACGAATGTGAGGTAGCAGGAACCCGCGTGGACCCCCCTCCGCGTCGAGGGATCCTGCGCCTCGATCCTCACCCCTATCTCCATGGAGGTCGTCCCGACGTAGTTCACAGAGGCCTTGAGGATAAGGAGGTTCCCGACGTATACCGGCGCGAAAAAGTTCATTCGTTCGATAGAGGCTGTAACGACGTTCATCCCCGCATGGCGCCAGGCAACGATGGCCGCCGCCTCGTCCATGTACCTCATTATCGCTCCGCCGAAGACGTTCCCGAGCACGTTGGCGTCGGTCGGCATCATCAGCCTGGCGGTGACCATGTCAGACTCGGAAGGCTTCTTCCCCTTCATGCTCGCCATCCTTGGCTCGCGCCCCGTCTGAACTTGATAAATGTGAACCTCCAGGCCCCGGCCTCAGGCGGCCGAGCCTCGTGATAGTGAAGCAGATGCCGGTTGGGACCATGGCGAACTTCGTCTATCTGGTCGTCGATGAGGAGAGCAGAAACGCCATGGTCGTCGACTCCGGGTGGGAAATCGACCCTATCGAGGCAGCGGTTAGAGAGACAAAGGCGAATGTGAAGTTCGTCGTGGCGACCCACGAGCACTTTGACCATGTCTCCACCATCTCCGAACTCGCTTTGAGTCTGGGAGCGAAGGTTGTCGCTCACGCGAACTCCCCCGTCGAGTGCGACCTTCGAGTCGAGGATGGCGAAGAGCTGAAGCTGGGGCGGAAGAAGGTGAGGGTGCTCTATACGCCGGGGCACACTGAGGACAGTATCTGTCTCTACGACGGCAGGGAGGTCTTCACTGGTGACACGCTCTTCGTGGGGACCATAGGGAGGTTTGACAGGGAGAGGGCAGAGGCCATGTACACCAGCCTGTACGAGGTGCTGCTGATGCTCCCGCCTTCGACGGTGATGTACCCCGGCCACGACTACGGGGAGGTGCCATGGAGGACGCTGGGGGAGGAGAGGAAGGTGAACCCGTTTCTCATGACCGGGGATATCAGGAGATTCCTTTCGCTCTTTTCGTGAGGATCGAGCGCAGGAGGTCGACCGATATGTTGCCTCCGCTTATGACGAGCACCAGCTCCTGGCCGGGCTCCCCCCTCAGCGAACCTTTCATGACGGCCAGGGGAGAAGCGCCCGCCGGCTCCGCCAGCACTCTTCCAAGCGTCAGCAGTTCGTAGACCGCGTCTTCGAGCTCAACGTCGTTGACGAGCCCCACCCTATCTACGTTCTTCCTTACGGACTCGAAGGTCAGCTCCCCTGGGATGGCAGACTGCATGCCGTCGGCGATGGTGGGCTTCGGGTCCACCCTGAAGAGAGAACCCCTCTCGAGGGACTCGTACATTGAGGGTATCGCCACGGTCTCCGCTCCATACACTCGGACTCGAGGAAGCGACCCCTTCAGAGCAATCGCTATTCCCGATATGAGCCCCCCGCCCCCAATCGCCACGGCGGCCGCGTCCGTGTCAGGGCGTTGGCGGCTGATTTCGAGGCCGCAAGTCCCCTGGCCCGCGATTATGTCGGGGTCGTTGAAGGCGTGGATGAAAGTCAATCCCCGCTTCTTTGCGGTGTCCATCGCGTGCTCGTAGGCTTCGTCGTACCCCCTGCCGCGACGGATGATCTCGGCTCCCTGCTCCTCGATAGCCTTCAGTTTCTGAGGGTTCACGTTCTCAGGAACGCAGACCGTGGCCCTCACACCAAGGAGCTTTGAGACGTACGCAATGGCGAAGCCGTGGTTTCCGGACGATGCGGTAATCACACCCCTCTTCAGCGCGGGTTCGGGGAGGGTCTGGAGCTTGTTCAGAGCGCCCCGCAGCTTGAACACTCGTATAGGGAGAGCGGTCTCGAGCTTCAGGTAGACATCTCGTCCGAGAAGGTCAGAGACACCTTTAGAGTATTCGAGCGGAGTTGGAGGGAAATACTTCCTGATTCTGCCTTCGGCTGCCTCGATGTCTCGGAGCGTCGGGGGTCTTGGCCGACTCAGCCGAACCACTTCTCAAGAGTCTCCGTAGGAGCAGGCCTGCTGGCCTCCACTCGCGCTATGGCGGCCTCGACTCGGTCGCGAGAGAAGGAGTGCTCGCCCACGAGGAAGGAGATTGTTTTCTCCCTGTCCATGGGTTTCCATTCGGGGAGGACTCCTTTCTCCACGGGAGGGTTCAGGTACAGGTCCCTAATGCCTTCGTAGTTCACCGATCGTAGAGGCTCCCTGATCTCCTTGATCTCTTCAAGCCTGCCATATTTCTTCAGGTACTTGAGGGCCGTGACGGGGCCCACTCCTTCGAAACCGTCAGGGTTGAAGTCTGTCCCGAGGAGCATCGCAAAGTCGACGAGCTGCTCCCGGGTCAGCCCGGTCGAAGCGAGAACGGAGGACAGCTCGATCCGCTCTGGGACGACGTTGATGACTATGCCTTTCCCTGGCAGCCTTCGCTTGCCGGAGATGGTGACGTTCCGGATTAGGAGGGGCGCCCCAAAGACCAGTGAATCATGGTCCTGAGATGCCACCGCTTTGACCGTCCCTTCTATCGCCATGGTTGAGGCCTGGGCTTCCCCCTCCGACGGCGCGTCCACCCAGGGTATTCCCATTGAGTCCAAGAGCCGCTTGGCGTCCGCCACCATGTCCCTCCGGAGGACGGTCGACGCCTCGGCGTACTTCCTCGCCTGAGCCATGTCCCCACTTTGGAGGGCGCGGAGGTACTGGTCCTTCGCCTCTCGGCGCTGCTCCGAACGCCTCCTGATCTCTTCCATCTTCAGCTCAGGGGGCTTCCCGTCGAAGACGTAGACGGGCTTGATACCGAGCTCTAGGAGGTTGATGCTCCTGTAAAAGAGCCCCGAGAGGTGAGAAGTTACCCGACCCTGGGAGTCCTTCAGGTGCCCCCCGTCCATCCCCCTGATTATGGCGAGGAATTGGTATAGGGTGTTGTAGGCATCTACGGCAAGCTTCCAGCCTGAAATGTCCTCAAGCTGAATCTTCTCCCTCGGGATGGAGTCTCCGAAGTCTACTCCCATTGGTGCACCGCCCGGAGCGCGTTCGATTTATCGATTCGGTTTATTCGCTGATACGAGGCATTCGTGGCTCTTCAGCAGACTTCTCTTGGAACTCAATTCTACGCTTGTCTTTGGCTACCCACCTGATGGACACGAGGCCCAGGATCTCCAGCTGCATGAGGAGCTTGTCAAGCTCGGCGGGGGAGCACTTGTTCCCGTTCTTGTTTAGAGCCTCTAATAGGTCGTCGTCCGTGGTGCTCCTCTTCTCCTTGACCCATTCGAATGCAGCGTATGTAAGGGGGTATCTCATCAAGTCCACATCGTGTGAGAAACGGCGAAACGGACGGTCGCCGCGGAGGTATAAAAGGAATGCCGATTGCGGATTCTGTGGACCCTTCACTTCGGCGGGAGTTTCGCGGACATGCGGCTGACGGCTATGACTTCGTACTGGCTCACTCGCGGCGCCTTGGACACGATGTCCTCAATCCTGTCAATCATGCCCTCCTCCTCGGGTGCGACGACGTCCATGATGATTGCCGAGAGCCCGAAAGCGATTGGCTCGACCTTGTGGCCCCTTATCGCGGCGGTGGTCGGGAGCAGGCCCCCGATGGCTGCGACCATCTCCTCGAGGTTCGTGGAGGTGTCTTCGGGAAGGACCTTCATCCTGATAACGTAGGAACCCAAGGATATTCACCTACGGCCCTTCGAAGCCGCAGTTCACGCACCTGTAGTGCCTCGAAAACTTTCTGCACTTCTCGGAGCGCCAGATGACGGACTCGTGGCAGTTGGGACAGTTGAAGTGGACGGCCCTTTCGGCGGGCTTGATGGGCCTGTTGCAGGAGTTGCATAGGGGGAGTGTGACCGTTCCCTGAGACATTTCTCAGGAGGCCCTTCTTCCCCGGCTGATATAGGTTGCTAAGGAAGATGCCAAGGACCATCAGGCGATGTCGAGCACCAGAATAAGCAGAGCGCTGCGGAAGAATAGGGCCGGCCAGACAAGCGAGAGGATTCTCTCCATGTGAGACCGCCACAGGGCCTACCAGCGCATGACGAAGTCCAGAAGAACCGCGACTACTGACAATGAAAGCAGATACGAAAGCGTCTGATACGGTCCGTACCCCCTGGCGTCGAGCCCGGGGAGCCAAAAGTAGCGCTGTAAGAGAAGCAACCCAAATCCCCCCGCCAAGGAAGGATGCGCGGGTTCCTATCAGTCCCAGATTGCTGCGCAGCCTCGGCGCGCCTCTCGCACGCAATACGTTTCCTTGAGTCTCCATCGGGAGCCTCCCAAATCAGTTTCCTCGGAGCCTCTGGTTCGTCAGCTCTCTACCAGCAGGGAACGGACTTCTGCCGACGCGACTACCTTCGCTATCCTGAGAAGCCCGGGGACGCCAAGGGCCCCCATGATGGCCGTGCCGTGGAAGTCGAAATCTGTGGCCGAGATTTTCTGCAGCAGCTTGGGAGACGCCACCGTTGCGATGACGGCCTCTAGGTCAGCGTTTGACAGCTTCTCCAGCACTCCCCTGAGCCTTAGCATCGTCTTCATCTCCTTGAGGAAAGCGAGTTCCCACTCGGTCTGGTAGTTCGCCAGGAGTGCGGGCTGCTTCCTTTCCAGGCTCGTGGTTGTCCACTTCGCCGCAATCGCCGCGCCTGCGATCGAAGTCATGATCCCGCCAGCGGTGGTCGGTTTGACCTGCCCTGCGGACTCACCCACGAATATCCGCCTCCCTTCCACAAACCGCGCCGTCGGTCCGCCTATGTAGATAGGAGCCGAGACCCTCCTAAGTACTGTGCTCGGCCTGACGGAGAGGAACTCGTCCAAGGCCCTGAACGGGTTGATTCCGTGGCCGGCCGCCCCAACCTTTGCCAGGTGTCTACCGTAGGGTATGACCCATGCGAAGAAGCCCGGGTAAAGGTCGGCGTCCATGAACACCTCGACGACATTCTCCCTGATCCAGTCTCCCTCGAGCTCGTACTTCGCAGCCGGGAGAATCCCTCGTCTCTGGCCCGAGGAGGGCCCGGTCGCGTCCACGTAATACTTCGAATGGACCGGGGACCCGCCCACCTCCACCTGCATCTCCTCACCCTTCTCGAGAGCCTTCGACACCCGGGCACCGGTGCGGACTTCTGCGCCTCTGTCAGCCGCCGTCTTCGCGGCCTGCTTATCGAACTTGCTCCTGTCGAGGACCACCACATCAAGCGACGTAGCGTTCACCGCCGCCTCTCTCCCCGACGGCGAATGGACTACTGCTGAAGCTATCCTGCTCTGTACTACGTCGCTATCTGGGGGGTAGCCGTACTTTCGCAGGCCTCGGAGGCTGACAAGTCCGTCGCACTTCTCGGGCTCTCCGATTTCCGTGTGTTCTTCGGCGACCAGAACCCTGGCGCCTCGCATAGAAGCCTCGGCGGCGAAGGTGAGACCTGCGATGCTCCCTCCCCCAACAACCACGTCGTAATTCTCAGTCAACTCCTGAAACTTCCCGGAAACCCTTAACCGACCCGTATTAACCGTTGGCGAAAGCCCGCCATGAAACAGGCCATCGTGGTAAGGACAGATCTCAAGATGGGGAAGGGAAAGGTCGCCGCCCAAGTGGCCCATGCTTCTCTGTCGGCCGCTGAGACGGCGAGGGAGAGGAAGGCTGCCTGGTACGAAGGCTGGAAGGAGGAAGGGCAGGCAAAGATCGTGCTGAAAGTGGAGTCCGAGGCGATGCTGCACGAACTCTTCCGCAAAGCAAAGAGCGCAGGGCTCCCTGCGTCCATCATAGAGGACAGGGGGCTAACGCAGGTCGAGCCCGGGACCGTAACGTGCCTGGGGATAGGCCCCGGCCCCGACGCGGCCATAGACGAGATAACGGGAAAGCTCAGACTCCTTTGATGTCCGTAGCCGAGGCCGAAAGGGCTGTCGGTATGGAGTTCTACGCCAGCGGGGGCGCCCCCTGCTCGGGGAAAGCCAAGTCTTCGACTGAGGACTTCGTTGTGGAGGAGAAGCTCTCCGGGGTGCCGCCTGCGCCTGACGAGCGTCCCGACTGGTTCCCCCTGTACAGGGTCGAGAAGCGGTCCATCGACACACTTCACATGGCGAGGGACCTGGCCGTGCAGCTTCGAAGCAATGTGAGCTACGGCGGTCTGAAGGACAAGCGGGCTGTCGCGGTGCAGTACGTTACACCGACGAGCCGGAGATCGCTGCGCCCCGTCAGTATCGCGAGCGAGAACTACACGGCGGAGCTCGTCGGATATGTCGAAGAGCCCATGTCAAGGGCGAAGATAGCAGGGAACAAGTTCACGGTGGTGCTTAGGGACTGCTGTGCAGATGTGGAAGCCAGGGTGGAAGAGGCGATGCGGCTTGGACGGCAGAGGAGGGTGCCGAACTACTATGGGCTGCAGCGGTTCGGGACATCCGGACCGGGCACGCACTTGATAGGGAAAGCCCTCGTGGAGAAAGACTTCAAGGGGGCGGTCGAATTGATGCTCGCGGTCCCGCGCACTGTCAATCACGGGAGTGAGAGGCCCGGGGGCGAAGCTGCGGCCGCTGAAAACCTCGAGGAGAGAGCCCGGTTCCTCCCCCCCGGGAGGGACGTGGAGAGGGTCGTCGCGAAAGAGCTGAACCAGCACCCAGGCGAGTGGGTCAAGGCGCTGCGCAGAGTGCCCATCAAACTGAGGAGGCTCTACGTCCAGGCGTACCAGTCGTACATCTTCAACAGGACCCTCAGCAGAGCAATCGCAGTGGGGGAGGACTTCTCGAGGATGGAACTTGGCGACAACTGGGCGGAGGTTTCGCCTGACGGCCTGGCCACTTCGGCTCCTCGCGGAGTCAGGGACACGCCTGCTGACAGGGCGGTGCCGATGGTCCAGGTGGTAGGATACGCCTACAGAGACTACGGCTCGAGGTTCGACAGATGCCTCAGGAATGTGCTCGAAGCTGAAGGGACGGATCCGAGATCGTTCTTTGTCAAGGAGATGCAGGAGGTCTCCGCGGAGGGGGGGTTCAGGCGCCCCCACCTCGCGATGAGTGACGCCTCATGGCGGGTCGAAGGGCCGACGGCAACCGTGGCGTTCACCCTGGGGAAGGGACAGTATGCGACCGTTCTCATCAGGGAGGTCATCAAACCGATGGACCCGGCGGCGTCGGGACTCATTTAGGCTCGCGAATCCTTATACACTATTTGCTGATGGCCAGCCGGAAAGCCCATGTCTGGGGATGTCTACGACCTTACCATCATTGGTGCGGGACCGACCGGGCTCTTCGCGACCTTCTATGCCGGGCTGAGACAGATGAAGACCAAGGTAATCGACGCCCTAGAAGAGCCAGGGGGCCAGGTCGCGGTCCTTTACCCCGAGAAGTACATCTTCGACGTGCCGGGGTATTCCAGGATTCTCGCCAAGGACCTCGTGAAGAGCTTGGTCGAGCAGGCATTCCAGTACAATCCGACTGTGGTCCTTGGAGAGCGAGTCACTACGCTGCACAAGATGGACGGGATATTCGAGCTGACCACTGACAAGGGGACCAGGCACCTGTCAAGGGCTGTCCTCGTGGCGGCCGGCGTGGGCGCTTTCTCCCCCAACAAGCTGGATGCGAAGGGTGCCCCCGACTACGAAGGAAAGGGGGTCTACTACTTCGTCAAGGACAGGAGCATCTTCAAGGGAAAGAACCTGCTCATAGTCGGAGGTGGGGATTCCGCCGTCGACTGGGCTCTCAACATCAAGGACCTCGCCAACAAGATCACTCTCGTGCACAGGAGGGACGTCTTTCGGGCCCACGAGGGGAGCGTAATCGCGTTGAAGAACTCGAGCGTCGAAGTGAAGCTCTTCTACGAAGTCAGAAGCGTCACAGGCGACGGGAACAGTGTGAAGAAGGCGGTCATCTTCGACAACAGGACGCAGGCCGAGGAGACGTTGGACGTGGATGCCATCCTGGTCAACATCGGGTTCCGTGCCGATCTGGGGCCTATCAAGGACTGGGGGCTGCAGATAGACGGCAGGGAGATAAGGGTCAACGGGAAGATGGAGACAAACATACCGGGAGTTTACGTCGCAGGCGACATAGCCGGCCCGCTAGACGGGGTGAAGCTGAACCTGATCGCCACGGGTTACGCACAGGCTGCACTTGCCGTCAACGTTGCGAAAACATACGTGGACCCGAACTCGAAGATATTTCCGGGCCACAGCAGCGAGATGAAGAAGTAGCCTAGCCGACCGTTCCGAGGATCCGTCTGTAGTTGTAGTCCTTCCTGATTGCTGGGTGCATTGGGTCGATGAGTATGCACTCGTACCAGGCGTGAATGCCGTCCTCCCACACGAGATAGGACCCCAGGAGCCTCATGTTGGGGTGCCTTTCGGCTGCCCTCCTTTCAGCGACCTGCTGTGAAGACACCGCAGACTTGATCTTGAGGACGCCCATGTGCTTCGGCCTCCTGCCAGAGGTGGGGCGCTGCTTTCTCATCCCGCCCCTGGAGACGCGCATCCTGATGACCACCACGCCTTCCTTCGCCTTATAACCAAGGGCTCTCGCTCTGTCGAGCCTCCACGGCCTGTCGACCCTGAGCATGGCCGGCTGCTTCCTAAGTTCTACTGCTCGTGCTCTAATGTCCCCTCCCTTCTGGTGGAAGATGTCCTGCCACGTCTTTGAAATCTGGCTGTACATTGGTATCGGGGCGCCTCGTTTTCAATCGGCAAATAAACGTTGTTTCACGATTCAGCCGGATGAGAAGAAAGCCCTGACCTTCTCCCCTATCACAACGATCGCGTTTGTCTGAGCCTCCTCCGTCTGACCGCCGATGTGAGGCGTCAGGATGGTGTTGGGGGCGCTGAGGATGGGGCCCACGGGAGGCTCCTTCTCGAACACGTCGAGCGCAGCCCCGGCGATCGCGCCGCTCTGGAGCGCCGAGGCGAGGGCGGCCTCGTCGATGACCCCTCCTCTGGATGTGTTGATCAAGTAGGCGGTCTTCTTCATCTGACCGAGCCTCTCGGCCCCGACCATGTGGGCCGTGTCGGGTGTCATGGGGACATGCAGCGTGATGTAATCGGAGCTCCTGAACAGCTCGTCAAGCTCGACGACTTTCGCCCCGAGGGAGGCCGCGACTTCTGGGGGTATCGTGATGACGTCGTAGAATAGGACGGACATGCCCAGGGTCTGCGCTATCTCAGCTATCCGCTTCCCGATTCGGCCCAGGCCGACAATCCCCAGAACTCTCCCCTTCAGCTCCTGCCCCATCAGCGCGCTCTTTTCCCACTTCCCAGCCCGGGTGCCGACGTCTGCCTTCACTAGCTTCCGGCTCAGGGCCAGCATCAGAAGCACAACGTGCTCGGCTACCCCTTCGACGAGGGACTCGGGGCTGTTGACGACGGCGATTCCCTTTGACTTCGCGTACTCCACGTCAACGTTGTCAAGTCCTGTCCCCGGCCTGGCGACAAGCCGCAGCCTGGTCGCCTTATCCAGGACGGGGCGATCGATTTTCGTCCTGCTTCTGATAATGAAGGCGTCGTAATCCCCGGCCACGGCGAGGAGCTCGTCTTTCGTAATGGTGGGCTTGTAATCGACGACTACCCCCGGCCCCAGGGCGAGCTTCTCTACCTCTACGTGATCGCAGATCAGGACTCTGGCCATTCTCGTAATCCCAACCTAGCGGTCTCCGAGATGGGCGATATATCGCTTGAACCTAATCCGAAAGCGAGGGCCTCCAACGTGACCCCGGCGCCAAGGGGAGGCAGCCCTGCGGGTGAGAACGCCGAAGGTTGAATCGATTCCACGCGTATGACCTCTTCGCTGAACTTCTGGTGCGTGATGGTGCATGCGCAGTCGGAGCGCCAGCGATGGCTTACTGTTTCCGTTTGATTGTCCAGAGCCGCTGGGGTCCCACCCCGCCTTCCGATTCTTGACCAACGGAGGCCGAACACATGCATATCGTCAATCCGTGTCCCTCGGAGCGAGAGCCTCGAACCGGCGCAGTTTGACCCGGCGATTCGCCCAGAGAGAGAGGGCTCCGCATTCAGGACCCCTGAAGCAGCGGCGCCCCCCTTCAGTTCGGCGCATCCACCCGCGGCGAACAGGGACGGATAGCTGGTTCTCATCCCCAAATCAACCTCTACCGCGCCAGAGCGCCCTAGCTTCACAGCAGCGCGGAGAGGGTTCGGCGCTCGCCGCGGAGTGACTAGGACCGCCTCGCAAGGGACTACAGATCCTCCGACCACCACGGCCTCGACTCTGCCGTTCCCCACGGCCCTCGAAACGTCCCCTCTTTGGACTTGGGTACCGCCATCCCTAGCAACGTCTTCAATCACCTCGAGAACGGCTGGCGACGGAGGCTCACACTGCCAACAAGAGACCATGAGGCAGACCCTTACGCCACGGCTGATGAGCCTGTCAGCCACCTCGAGGCCCCGGTACCCTTCACCAGTCACGACGACCCCGCCAAGCGAAGTGCACGCACGACCAACCTCGGCGTACTTCTCTGCGCCGTCGAGGACGAACACCCCCGGCTTCCGGGCGCCAGGAAAACAGACGGGCTCGAAGCGGGTGCCCGTGGCGATGATTGCCGAGTCGCACGGGAGCCTTTGGCCGCTGGAGAGGGCCACGAAGCCCGGCCCCGCGGCGGACGCCTCATCGTTGACCAATGTGGGCGGGAAGCTTCCGTGTCCGTCGAGAAATCCTTCCTCCTCGGAGGATCCGGAGATAAGTCCAGGCCAAGATCTCCAAGGAGGCTCCGGAGTCGCCCTCCTTTCGACGATGGTGACATCTGCGCCCCTCCAGCCCGCCTCAACTGCGGCCGCTTTCCCCGCAGTCCCCCCGCCTATGACACAGACACTGACCAACGGGGGAATCGCCCGGTGAGACGGTTATAACGGACCTGAATCTTGGTCGAGTCGTGCTCGTGGGGGTCGTCGGCAAACCTAATGTCGGGAAGTCGACGTTCTTCGCAGCGGCGACGCTCAAGGACGTCGCCATCGCGGACTATCCGTTCACCACCATCCAGCCCAATGTGGGGGTGGCCCATCTGAAGACCCAGTGCGTGTGCAAGGAGATGGGGGTAACGGACAACCCGAGGAACTCAGCCTGCGTGAACGGCACCAGACTCATCCCCGTCAAGATCGTTGACGTTGCGGGGTTGGTTGAAGGCGCGTCGAAGGGAAAAGGGCTGGGGAATCAGTTCCTGGACGACGTCAGGCAGGCTGATGCTCTCATCCAGGTCGTAGACGCTTCAGGTTCGACCGACATGGAGGGAAGGAAGGTACCGCCGGGAACTCACGACCCTGTGGGCGACATCGCCATGGTCGAGCACGAGTTCGACCTCTGGATGTTCGGCATCATCAAGAAAGACTGGGAGAAGACAACTAGGTCCCTGGAACAAACGGGGGGGAAGATAGTCGAGCACCTGGCGGACAGACTCTCAGGACTCTCCGTGACTTTCGCAGACGTCGAGCAAGTTGTACTCCATCTACATCTGCGCACCGAGAAACCGACTTCGTGGACGGACGAACAGATAATGCACTTCGTGGTGGAGACGAGGAAGCTCACGAAGCCGTCGCTCGTCGCGGCCAACAAGGCGGACCTCCCTTCCTCCCACGCAAACATCGAGGCCCTCAAGAAGACAGGGAGGAGGGTCGTCCCGTGTGCCTCTGAGGCGGAACTACTCCTAAGAAAGGCCGCAGAGCACGGGCTCGTGCAGTACACGCCTGGAGACCCCCAGTTCACCGTGAAGGATCCTCAGAAGCTCAGCCCTGCCCAGACCAATGCACTCAGGATGGTCGAAGACAAGGTGATGAAGTTGTACGGGGGGACGGGCGTACAGGACGCCATCAACGAGTCCTTCTTCGCTCTTTTGAGTGCCATCGTCGTTTTCCCGGTCGAGGACGAGACTCGCCTCTCTGACAAGGAAGGCCGCGTGCTCCCCGACGCATTCGTGATGAAGGGAGGGTCGACGGCAATCGACCTGGCAAGGACCGTCCACAGCGAGCTGGCAGATACATTCCTCTACGCGGTTGACGCGAGAACGGGAAAGAGACTCGGATCAGACCACTTGCTCAAGAACAGAGACATAGTGAAGATAGTCTCAAGCGGCAAGCGGGGCTAACTGTTCGGCCTTCCTCGGCTCTGGACGGGATATGAGCTTGCTCTTCCTCACCCCCACGTGCCTGAGGTGCGTCACCTTCTTGGCCTCGTTGTAGACGTCAGATGCAACCTTCTGCAACACAAGCTCCTGAACGAAGCCTTCGTAGTTCATGCTGGCAGCCTTCTCTCTGATGACGGCATCCATGATGAGCCTGAGGTCGTGCTTCTTGGAGCTGTTCATCTTGCCCTGCGAGAGGGCTGTGCAGTACACCCTCACGACGTAGCCGTCCTTGGTGGTGTAGTCCCGGATGAAGTCAGACATTGAAGACCCACGGCGGATGAGGCTCCTCAGGAACTCCCTTGAGTATTCGTGCCCCTTGAACACCGTGTAGGCCGTCTCTCCGTCTACCCTGTCGACCTGAAAGAAGAGCTTGAACGCGTAGTGCTGGGGGTCCTGCTTCAGGATGTCGTAAAGAGTGGTCTCGATGACCCTCCCCTCCGGCTTCTCGACGTTAGTAAGAGGGATGCGTGCTATGGGGGCGTTGCCGAACGAGGGAGATGCGGTTACAGTGACCCACTGCTTCAGCTTCCACTTGTCTCGCACCTTCGCTACTTTCTTTGGCAAGCAAAGGCGCCCCGTTCGGCGCAGGCATTTAACCTCAGCGTTTCCGCAGGGCTGTAATTCCGTCCATGTATGGGGATAATGCCTTCGGGATCCTTACGGATCCGTCCTTCTGCTGGAAGTTCTCGACCATCGCCACGAGCGTCCTGGTGACAACGGCAGTCGAGTTCAGGGTGTGGACGAGGACGGTGGGGTCGCTCTGCTTCTCCCTGTAACGGATTCTGAGGCGCCTGGACTGGTAGTCCGTTATGTTGCTGGCGGAGGCCATCTCCCTGTACTTGCCCTGGCCCGGGAGCCACGCCTCCAAGTCGTAGGTCTTCGCTGACATGAAACCGGTATCTCCGCTGCAGAGGACGATGACTCTGTGCGGTATCCCCAGCGCCTGGTAGATCGCTTCCGCGTTTCCTATCAGCTCCTCGTGAATCCCCCAGCTCTGGTCGGGCTTGCTGAAGACCACCTGCTCCACTTTGTAGAATTGGTGAACGCGGAATATCCCCTTGGTGTCCTTCCCGTGGGCACCCGCCTCCACTCTGAAGCATGGACTGAAGCCGCAGTACTTGAGAGGCAGTCGTGAGCCGGTGAGTATTTCGTCCAAGTGCATGGAGACGAGTGGGTGCTCTGAGGTGGCTATCAGATGCAGGTCTTCCCCCTCGATCTTGTAGATGACAGGTCCGAAGTCCTCTAGGTTGACCACCCCCTCGTAGGACCCGCGGTTGAGCATGAACGGGGGCTCCACCGCGGTGTACCCCTTCGCCCGAAGGAAGTCAAGGGCGAACTGCATTATGGCGTGCTCGAGCTTGACAGCATCCCCCTTCATGAAGAAGAAGCGAGCTCCCGCCACCTTCGCTCCCCTCTCCATATCTACCATGTCAAGGGCGGTGAGCAGGTCGATATGGTCCTTGGGCTCAAAGCCGAAGTCGGGGTGCTTCCCCCAGGTCCTGACGGTGACGCTCTCCGTCTCGTCCTTGCCGAAGGGGACGCTCTCGTGGAGCGTGTTGGGAATCCTCATGAGGGCGCCGTTCAGCTTCGCACTGGCCTCGACCGACTTCGCCTCAAGGTCCTTGATCTTCTGAGGGATGTCCTTTACCTCCTTGAGCTTGTCCTCGATGGGCATTCCCTTCTTCTTCAGGGCCGCAACTTCAGCTGTCAGTTCGTTCTGCCTGTGTCTCAGCCTGTCCGCCTCCGTCTTGTACCTCCGCCAGTCAGAGTCTGCCTTGGCCGCCTCGCTGACGAGAGGGATCTTGTCGGCTGCGTTTCTCCGCTTCAGGCTCGCCACCACGGCCTCGGGGTTCTCACGTACTAGCTTGACATCCATCAACCTTGGTCAGTCCCTCTGGACCCGGCCTCCCCTCTGACTCGATAAAAGCCATACCTCCTGGAAGAGGACGATGTCCCGCAGCAAGGCAAGCACCGTCGAGAGGGAAGACGACGGCGACCCGGACGAGACCTCGAACTCCATCGTCCTGCCCCTTGTCGTCATCGAGAGGAGCATCCCCTGGGGCAGGCCCTCGTTGTCAGGGGCAAGAACCGTGGCCAAGCTCCTCCCCTCTTCCGAGCCTGATAGCCGGACTGTAAGCGCCGCTCTGGCCTTCAAGCGGAGACTCTTTCCAGGACGGCCCTGGAAAACTCTTCTGCCTTGGACGCGGGTATCTTGGCGCCCGCGGCCATCGCATGACCTCCACCTACACCGTCGGCTCCCTCGGCCGCCTCACGCATGATAATCCCCAAGTTGACCTCGCCGGCGAAGGCGTCCCCGACACGCGAGGATATCTTCAGATCAGAATCCCTGCTCTCGGCGCTGCCGACGACAATCTTGTCCTTGAATTCTGGGGAGGATGCGAGTATCGAAATCACAGGCCCCAGAAGCTTCTCGTCCACGACGCCCTGCCCCCTAATGAGGACCACACTTCCGTGCTGCTCCATCCTGGAAGGCTCTGACGTAAGCGACTCGAGCGCCTTGTTGATTCCTGACCTGTAGTCCGCCAGGGTTTTCATGGCGGACTTCAGTGCTTCGGACCTGTCCCCGAGGCAAACGGAAATCCCTGTCCCCGCCATCCCCATCCTCCCACAGGCGTTGAGCAGCGTGCCGAACTCCCTGCCGTCCCTGAGTGGAGTAAAGGAATCTTCGAGCTCGAAGGTGTAGGTCTCCCCCACCAAGCTCGCCATGGCCTCGGTTGCGCCTTCGGCGGCCCCCAGGGTGCTTGCGATGACCTCTGTGAGCTTCATCTTCTCGTCAGGGCTCAGAGAAGAGATGGTTCGCCAGGTCCCGCCGTCCTTCAGGGTCATCCCAGACTGGTGGAGGGCGGCCAGGACGGCATCCTTGCTCCCTGTAAACCCCTTGAGGAACGGCGACGAGGTGAGCGCGATGGCCTCGTGGATGGGCCTCGTTTCCCTTCCCGTAAACATAAGGTCCCTGGTCACCGAGAGGAGGCCACGGGCCTGGGCGTCTTCCATGGCGGCCCTGTTCATTCCCGTGAGCGACCTCCCCGGACCTGCGTCCTGCCTGTCGGCCAGCGCCCCGACTACGGCGAGCGGTGAGAGATCGTCGTTTGTGGCGTCGAGGGCTGAGGCAAAGAAGTATGCCATCGAAGAAGAGCAGGACTCGTGGCCTCCGTCGAATCCGAAGCGCCATGCGTTGACGACTGAGGGGTTCCCTGCGTCCTCTTCGGGGATCTGATGGTGGTCCAGGACCAGGTATCGTCCTGGGAAGGCCGTCTCGAGTTCCTTCACTAGCGTGGAGGCGAGGTCGGTGAACACGTAGAAGTCGAACTTCTGGTCGCCGAGCGCGGCAATCGACCGCGGATCGAGGTCAGAGACCGTGCGCAGCGCCGCGTTTGCCCCTTTCCTCATGAGGGCAGCGAACACTATCGAACCGCTGCAGAGCCCGTCGGCGTCAATGTGAGTGACGATGAGAATCCTCTTTCCGCTCCTGACAATCTTCATGACATCGGGAACCAGCGACCTGTATTTCGCGAAGAGGCCTTCGAGGTCGGCCATGGGGGCCTGCCTCCCGGTTACGCCAGCTGGGCGACGACGGCGGTGTACTTGAAGTCGCTCGGCAGGATTCCCTTCGCCTTGTAGTACTTCGAAAGGCGGTAAATCTTCGCCTCGACGAGTTCGAGTGAATGGACGTTCTTCCTGTCACTCTTGTGAGCCTGGAGATGCTTCTGGACGCGCTGCGCCCGTTCTATGAGGTCTTGCAAGTCCTGGGGAACCTTCGGCGCCGCTTTCCCTTCTGCGAGGACCTTCCCCAGGGATTTCCCGACAAGAGGCTTCAACAGGGGGACCCCGTAGTCGTCTCTGAGAGTCTGCCCTATCCTGCTCGGGGGCACTCCGTCCTTTGCGAGTTTTAGGGCCAAAGTCTTCGCCTCTTCAGGGGTAGTCGTTACCCAGTTCGGGATGCTGCTGCTGGGGGGTCTTGTCTGGTGGGACTTCCCGTGCCTGTGTGAATGAATGCGAGCCATACAGAAACCTTTCAGGCGAGTCCTGGGCGTTGGGCTGATAAACGTTGCCCGCCAGAAACTCCTCTCATGTGACCCGGGCGTATCTTCCCCTTCTCTCGATGTTCCTGAGTTGTTTCAGGGCGGCACGGGACCGTATCGGGCCGACAATTGAGGCGTAGCCGCTGTTCAGAGCGTCGAGGGCCCTGGCTGAAGCGTCCGGGTGGGCCCCGACCAGTGTCTCCTTGATGAGCCGCAGGTCCACGGCGTGATCCTCAAGCCTCGTTGCCCTCACCGAAAGGCCGAAGTCGATAAAGACGAGCCGCCCGTTCCTCCTGACGACGTTTGCCGTCGTCAGGTCACCGTGCATAATGCCGTAGCGGTGCAGTCGCCCGACGTCTTGGCCGAACTCATAGAAGACCTTCGCAAGCTCGCTTACGGACAGCGAAATGATCAAGTCCTTCAATCGGTTTCCCCTGACGAACTCCATCACCAACGTACAACCCGCGACGTCGACGTTGTAGAGGATCGGGGATGAGACGCCGGCCTTCTTCGCGAGGTGTATCATCTCGGCCTCGCGCACCGTCCTCTGTCGGCGTATCGCTTCGTCAAGGACTTTGAGCCGGTACGTCAACGGCCTCCTGACTTTGAACACCGCCTCCAGTCCCTGCCAATCTCCAATGAGGACGTCGGCCTCCGCTCCCTTGTAGAGGAGGCGGCCGCGGTACTCCTCAGTTACGCCAAGGGATGTCGACACGGTCGAGCCTCCAGGATTGCAGGACCCTTGATTCGGCGACCGGAATCTCGATGCCGCACGAGTGGGCGAGCCAGCCCGTCCAGGCAATCTGCGCTCCGCAGTCCCCACTATACTCGAGTGGCGTCATCGTCACAGCGGCCGAATGTCTGCGGGCCATGTCGCCCATCATACCGCTCAGTCGTTTGTTGGCTGCCACCCCTCCCACGATCATTACCTCCTTCTTCCCTGTAAAGGCAAGGGCCCTTTCGGTGACCTCGGTGACCATCGCAAAGGCGGTCTCTTGAATAGAGTACGAGACGTCTGAGAAGGAGCTCCCCCTGTCGAGAAGTAGCTTGGACGCGGTAAGGAGTCCGGAAAAGGACACGTCGTTCCCCTTGACCGTGTACGGGAGTCTCAGGTAGTTGGACGAGCCCGATGCTGCATCCTCAATCGCCCTGCCGCAGGGGGAAGCGAGCCCATGGTGTCTGCCGAACTGGTCCAGCAGCTGGCCCAGGGTCAGGTCGAGTGACTCCCCGAGGACGCGCCACCGCTTGGCGGAGTAAGCCAGGATCATTGTATGTCCCCCAGAGACGAGCAACACGACCGGGTCCCTCGCGCCGGTGAGCAGGCAGCCGAGCTCGATGTGTCCCACCGCGTGGTTGACGGGGACGAGTGGGACGCCGAGGGACGTGGCCAGGGTCCTCGCAACCACTCCCCCCACTCTGAGGCAGGGGCCGAGCCCGGGCCCCATTGCATAGGCGACGGCGCTGAGGCCGCCCATGGTTACCCCAGAGGTTTCCAGCGCATCAGCGACCACCTGTGGAGCCGCAGTCAGGTGGTTCTGAGACGCCTCGAACGGGTGTATCCCGCTTCCCTCCGGGGGCTGGTAGACCGACTTCGCGTTGGACAGGATCTTCCCGTCGGAGGACACGATGGACACAGAGAAAGTGTGGGCCGTGCTCTCGACCCCGAGTATGTAGCGTCTCATCTTGGCCTACATCTTGCGGGTCTGGCGGTAGAGGTCGCCGAGGAGGTTGACGTAGGGCATAACTTCGACCAGGAAATCGTCGAACTTCCCCCTCTCGAAGGTGACCTCGTGCTTGTTCCCATCCACGACAATCTTCGCAGCGAGTACGATGCCGCCGCTCCTGTCTGGGTTCGCCTTCAGCTTTGGGAAGTGGAAAAGCGTGCCGTAGCCGACCTTCTTCTTTCCCTTGGTGAAAACGAGGTTATAGTACATGCTGAGCGTCTTGGTGAACTGGGCGAGCTGCTTCTTTCTGCTCTCGCTCCGCTTGGCGTTGTCGAAGTCCTGCGAGGAGAGCGTGTCTATCATCTCTCTGAGAAGCTTCAGGTCGGAAATCTTGTTGGTGTAACCTGCATACTCGATGGGCATCTGGTAGACGCTGTGCATGACCGAGTCCCAGTCGTCGAGCACTGCGAAAGTGTCGGTGTCCATGTTCATCTCGCGCTTCAGCTCGTCTGAAAGGATGTCCTCAACCGTCAGTTTCTTCGGCAATGCGGAGGGCACTCCGGGCGGGTGTAGTTAATCTTCTCTGTGTCGTGCCCGGAAGTTCGTTCTTTGCCGTCATGTGACAGCCTGCCAGCGCATCGCGCGGCAAGAGCCCCCAAGGACAGCCAACTGTTTGAGACTTGGACTAGGGTATTATAGTGGCAGTGTCCTCACGGGTATCAGATGAAGAGCACAATCCAGTCC
>Ga0187766_10000602_pt1 | contig 20239 bp, 18 predicted proteins | sample 0216_QUI02_MP05__4_FD_132971 | JGI IMG/M metagenome (GOLD analysis project Ga0187766, IMG submission 132971) | Tropical peat soil microbial communities from peatlands in Department of Meta, Colombia - 0216_QUI02_MP05_20_MG | ecosystem: Environmental > Terrestrial > Soil > Wetlands > Peat ... | reverse complement strand
GCAGCACGTCGACACCGGCCTGCAGCGCGAGCACCGCGGCCTCCTCGAGCCCGTAGTGCTGGGCGATCGCCCCCATCAGCAGGTCGTCGGAGACGGCCACGCCCGAGTAGTGCAGCCACCCCCGCAAGAGCCGCCGCACCGTGAAGCGCGAGAGCGTGGCGGGGTCCCACGGATCGAGCCCGCCGTTGAAGACGTGCGCGGTCATCACGCTGTCGGCCAGCCCCGCCGCGATCAGCTCGCGATAGGGCTCGAGCTCCACGCGCAGCCGCGCGGTCTCGGTCACGTCGGTGAAGCCCTGGTGCGAGTCGCTCCGGCTCGAGCCGTGGCCGGGGAAGTGCTTGAGCGCGGTGAGCACGCCCGCCTCGTGCATGCCCAGGACGAAGGCGCGCGCCTGGGCCGCGACCTCTCGAGGGTCCGACGAGTACGTCCGACCGAGTTTCACCACCGCCGGGTTGTCCGAGTTGATCGCGACGTCCACCACCGGCGCCAGGTTCCAGTTGATGCCGGCCTCGTGCAGCATCTGGCCCATCCGTCGCGCCTCGGCCTGCGTGAAGGTCGGATCGTGGCGCTCGCCCAGCTCCTGGGCCGAGGGCGTCGGCGGATAGCCGAGCCGCGGCGAGAGCCGCATGACCCGTCCGCCCTCGGCGTCCGCCGCGATGAAGAGCGGCCGCCCCGCGCACTGCGCGGCGAGAGCTTGCAGGTCCCGCGTGAGGGCGGTCACCTGGGCCGGGCTCGCCATGTTGCGCGGTCGTCCGCTCGCGGTGTCGCGCTCGAACAGGAGCAGCCCGCCGACCTTGACGTCGCAGACCAGATGTCGCACCTCCTCGTTGCCCGTGACCTCGGTGCCGTCGAAGCCGACGAGGAGGAGATCCGCGATCCGGAGCCGCGCCGCGTCGGGTGCCGGACGGGGGGTGATCAGGGCGCAGCCCGCGAGCGCCACCGCCAGCCCGAGCGCGACAAGCGGTCGCGTCAAGCCCGCGCGCCGCGGGCGGCGTCGACGAGGCGGCGGACCCGCGCGACGTCGACGGGATTGAGCAGCCGCCCGTCGCGCTTGATCGAGGTGCCCACGATGACCGCGTCGGCCAGCGCGAGGAGATCGGCGACGGTCTCCGGCGTGGCACCGCTTCCCACGAGCAGCGGCGCCTCCGGCACCGCGTCCCGCACGCGCTTGAGGTCGGAGAGCGGCGTGGGCTCCCCGGTGGCGGCGCCCGACACCACCAGCGCGTCGGCGAGCCCGCGGTGGAAGCAGTCGCGCGCCTCCTGCTCGATGGGCACCGGGGCCAGCGGCAGGCCGTGCTTGGCCTGGACGTCGGCCAGGATCGAGACGTCCACGCCGAGCAGCCGCCGGTAGCGCAGGGTCTCGTGGGCCTCCGACTGGATGATGCCCTGGTCGGCCGCGACCGCCCCCACGTGGACGTTCACCCGCACGAAGCGCGCGCCGCTGGCCGCGGCGACCGCGAGCGCGGAGCGTGCGTCGTTCTTCAGCACGTTGACGCCGATCGGCAGCGCGACGTGGCGGCGGATCTCCGCGACGGCGACCGTCATGCCCGCCACGCTCGCCGCGTCCACCCGAGCCGCGGTGAAGGGGACGTCGCCGTGGTTCTCCACCATCAGCGCGTCGGCGCCGCCCTCGGCGAGGGCGCGCGCGTCGTCGAGCGCGGCGCGCACCACCGCGGCCATGTCGCCACACCACCGGGGGCTCCCGGGCAGGGCGGCCAGGTGCACCATCCCGATCACGGCGCGGCGGACGTGGGGAGGCAGTCCCAGGACGGCGGCGAGCGTCATCTGCCGCGATCATAGCACGCGAACATGGCGTGCTCGCCTTCACGCCGCGCTGGAATATACTGACCGTGAGCGAAGAAAGGGAGGTCGTCGTATGGGCTACAGCACGATCCTGGTCGACCGGGCGGACGGCATCGCCACCATCACGCTGAACCGGCCGGAGGCTCGCAACGCGCTCGACCTGGTGATGCGGCGCGAGCTGCCCTCGGTGCTCGACGAGATCGAGGCCGAGGCCGGAGCTCGCGTGGTGATCCTCACCGGGGCGGGCGGGCACTTCTCGGCGGGCGGCGACGTCAAGACCATGGCGGCCAAGCGCCACACCGCGGCGGAGGGTCGGGCGCGGGTCGAGTCACTGAACCGCTTCGTGATCCGGCTCTTCGAGTTCCCCAAGCCGACGATCGCGATGGTCGACGGCTTCGCGGTCGGCGCCGGCTGCAACATCGCACTCGGCTGCGACCTCGTGATCGCCTCCGATCGCGCCCGCTTCGGCGAGGTCTTCGCCAAGATCGGGCTGGTCCCCGACGGCGGCGGCACGTGGCTCCTGCCGCGCCTGGTCGGCCTGGCCAAGGCCAAGGAGCTGGTCTTCTCCGCCGACATCATCGACGCGGCCGAGGCCCTGCGCATCGGGCTCGTGAACCGGGTGGTCGCGGCCGCCGAGCTCGAATCGACCACGCGGGCGCTGGCCGCTCGCATCGCCGCGGGGCCGCCCGGGGCCATCGGTCTGGCCAAGGCCCTGCTGAATCGCGCCGCGACGGTGGACCTGGCCACCGCGCTGGGCTTCGAGGCCTACGCGCAGGCCCAGACCATCACCTCCGAGGATCACGCCGAGGGCGTGCGCGCGTTCCTCGAGAAGCGCACCCCGAAGTTCACGGGGGCGTGATCACGACCGGGTGAGCCCTTCCGGCGGTCTGCGCGGCTGGCTCGAGCGCCTGGGCTGGAGCAAGCCCGCGTCGTCGCGGCGAGCCATGGTGCTGGCCGGCGGCGGCGTGATCGGCGGCATGTACGAGGTCGGGGCCCTCGCCGCCCTCGAGGAGCACGTGCCCGGCTTCCACGCGAACGACTTCGATCTCTACGTGGGCTCGAGCGCGGGCTCGGTGGTGGGCGCGCTCATGGCCAACGGCGTTGCGCCGCGCGAGCTGTACACGATCCTCGACGAGGAGCGGGAAGATCCGCTGAACTTCCATCGCGGCGCGGTGTACCACAAGGGGTCGTTCTCGGGCGCGACGCGCAACCTGGCCCAGTTCGTGTGGGCCATCGGCAAGCGCGCGGTCACCAACTTCCGGCTGGAGTGGCCGGACCTGCTGGCGCGCAGCGGCGGCGACATGCCGTCCGGGTTCTTCTCGCTGGCGCCGCTCGAGGCGTACATCCGCGAGGCCTTCGAGGCCAAGGGGCTCTCGAACCGGTTCGTGACGACGCCGAGGCCGCTGCTGGTTCCCGCGGTCGCCCTCGACCGCGCCGAGCGCGTGGTGTTCGGCCAGGGCGACCTGCTGGAGGTGCCGATCTCCCAGGCGATCGCGGCCTCGTCCGCGATCCCGGGATTCTTCGAGCCGTACCGCATCGGCGATCGCGACTACGTGGACGGCGACGTCGGCTACACCGGGCACGCCGACCTGGCGGTGGACGCGGGCGCTCGCGTGGTGGTCGCGTTCAACCCGGCGGTGCCGCAGTGCCTGACCGGGCCCGAGGATTTCGCGATCCGGAGCGGCGGCCTCTACGCGATCATGGAGCAGGCCGGCCACATCACGAGCCTGAACCTCTTCAACCTGGGGCTGCGCGAGATCAAGCTCCTGCATCCAGACGCGGAGATCATGGTGATCCAGCCCGAGCCGAGGCCCTCGCCGCTCGTCGGGCCGTCGATGGGCTTCGAGGCGAGCCGGGCCGCTCTCCGCTACGGCTATCGGACCGTGCGCGAGTGGCTCGACGGAGCGGGAGGTCCGGTGGCCGCCCGCTTCAGCCGGGTCCCGGCCTGACGCTCGGGCCGCGGGGTCAGCTCGGCGCGACCTCCTCCACGAAGTAGCCGGCCTCGGTGAGCTGGCGCTTCAGCGTCTCGATCTGCTCGGGGCCCGAGGTCTCGAGGGTCAGCTCGACCTCGGTGTCGCCCACCGGCGCCCGCGAGAAGGCGCGATCGTGCTCGATGCGGAGCACGTTGGCCCGCGCGGCCGCCACCAGGGACGCGAGCCGGGCCAGGGTACCCGGCCGGTCGCGGAGCCTCACACGCAACCGTACCAGGCGGCCGTCCTTGACGAGGCCGCGCTCGATCACGCGGGCGATGACGTTGACGTCGATGTTGCCGCCCGAGACCACCAGGGCCACCGTGCGGCCGGCGAGGGCGACGCGCTGGTTGGCGAGCGCGGCCAGCGGCACCGCGCCCGCGCCCTCCACCACCGTCTTCTCGATCTCGAGCAGCAGCAGGATCGCGTTGGCGATCTCCTCCTCGGTCACCGTGACCACCTGATCCACGTAGCGACGCGCCAGCTCGAACGTCTCCTTCCCGACGCGTCGTACCGCGATCCCGTCGGCGATGGTGGTGGCGGCGGCCACCTCGACCGGCGCGCCCGCGGTCAGCGCGCCCCGCATCGCGGCGATCTCCTGCGCCTGCACGCCGATGACCGCGACGTCGGGCCGCGCGCTCTTGATCGCGACCGCGACGCCGCCGATCAGGCCGCCTCCGCCCACCGGGACCAGCACCGCGTCGAGGTCGGGCACCTGGGCGAGCAGCTCGAGCCCGATCGTGCCCTGGCCCGCGATGACGTGCGGGTCGTCGAAGGGATGCACGAAGACGAGGCGGCTGCCGGCCTCGATCTCTCGCGCGCGGGCGTAGGCCTCGTCGAAGTTCTCGCCGTCGAGGACCACGGTGGCGCCGTAGCGCCGGGCCGCGGTGACCTTGGCGAGCGGCGCCCACTCCGGCATCACGATGGTGGCCGCGATGCCGAGCCGCCGCGCGTGGAACGCCACGGCGAGGCCGTGGTTGCCGGCGCTCGCCGCGACCACCCCCCGGGCGCGCTCCTCCGGGTCCAGCTGGAGCAGCAGGTTCGCGGCGCCGCGCTCCTTGAACGAGCCCGTCATCTGGAGGTTCTCGAGCTTGACGAAGACGCGGGCGCCCGTGAGCGTGGAGAGGGTCTGGGAGAACGGGCAGGGGGTCTCGGCGAGCGTGTCGCCGAGCCGCGCCCGGGCGGCGCGAACGTCCGCGGCGTCGATCATGCCGGCGCGGCCAGCCGCGTGGTGATCAGAAGGGCAGCTCCGGCTCGAGGCGGCCCGGCGACATCAGCCCGACCGGCATGAGGACGGTGGAGCGCGCCCAGCCCATGCGGCCGCGCCAGTCCACCAGGATGAGGCCGCCCTGGCCGCGACCCTCCTCCACGAGGACGCTCACGGCCACCTCGGCGGCGTGGCCGGGATCGCCGACCGATTTCAGGATCTCGAGGGCTCGGCGCGCCAGCGTGACCCGGATGATGGCCTCGCCGTCGCCGGTGCAGGAGACCCCGCCGAGCGTGCTCTCGGCGTAGGTCCCGGCGCCGATGAGGGCCGAGTCGCCGACGCGGCCGGGTAGCTTGCCGGAGGTGCCGCCGGTGGACGTCGCCGCCGCGACGGTGCCGAAGCGGTCGAGCGCGACGGCGCCGACCGTCCCCGCCTGGAGTGCCGCCAGGCGGCGGCGCTGGTGGTCGGTGACGAGCTCCGCCGGGTCGCACAGCTCCACGCCGAGCACCCGCGCCCGCGCGAGCGCGCCCGCGCCCACGAAGAGCGAGTGCCGCCCGTCCTCCAGGATGCGGCGGGCCAGCGTCACCGGGTTGCGCACGCCCGAGACGCCCGCGACGGCCCCGTTGCGGAGCGTGTCGCCCTCCATGATCGAGGCGTCGTTCTCCACCGTGCCCTCGGAGGTCAGCACCGAGCCACGGCCGGCGTTGAAGCGCGGATGGTCCTCGAGGCTGCGCACGGAGGCCTCGACCGCGTCGAGGGCGGTGCCGCCCTGGGCGAGGGCGCGCCAGCCCGCAGCCACCGCGTCGCGCATGCCCGCGCGCAGCTCCTCGCGGCCGCCCGGGTCGGCGCCGGCTCCGCCGTGCACGATCAGCGCGGGCACGCGGCTCGTCATGCGTCGCCTCCGGTCGGTATCACCTACGAGAGCCTGACGTTCCAGAAGACCGGAGCCGTGAACTTGAGCATGCCGGAGACGTTCTTTCGGAGCGCCGTCGGCATGAACCACTCACCCCACGGCACGTAGGTCACTTCGCCGAGGGCGACCTTCTGGATCTCTTCGGCGAGGGACTTGCGCTTCGGCTCGTCCAGGGTGCGGACCCAGCTGGTCGTGAGTCTCTCGAGCTGGGGAACGTCGGGCCAACCGAACGGGGCCCCGAGGCCGGCCCCCGAAACGCCGAAGTGAACGGCCGGATTGAGCACGTCCACGGAGTTGAACCAGGTGTGGAGGATGTTCCAGCCACCCTTGTCGGGCGGCGTCTGACGCGTGCGGACGGTGAGATTGGTGGACCAGTCCATCTGCCTGAGCATGACGTTGAAGCCGATCGACTCGAGCCGCTGGCGCGTGACGATCGCCGCGGCGTTGATGAAGGGCACGTCGGTGACTTGGATCACGACGACCGGCCGCCCGTCGTACCCCGACTCCTTGACGAGCTGCCGCGCCCGGTCGGGATCGTGCCTCATGATCGGCTCGGCGCCGGCCTTCGTCGCGTAGGGGCTCGCGCAGGCGAACACCGAGTGGCAGGGCCGGTAGTACTTCGACTGCCCGTGGGCCCAGTGCAGATAGGTCACCTGGTCCATGATGTGGAGCAACGCCTCGCGGGCCTTCCGGTTGTTGAACGGAGGGTAGAGGTGGTTCGGCCGGAGCCAGCCCTGCGTGCCGAGGGGATTGAAGAGAAACGTCTGGAGGTCCGGGCTCTGCTCGATCTTCGGGATCACGTCGAGCGGCGGGTCTTCCCACCAGTCGACCTCGGCCGCGTCGAGGGCGTCCTCCGCGTCCGAGGGATCCGGAAAGTATCGCCAGAGCACCCGGTCGAGATACACCTTCTTGCCGCCCGTCGAGCCGCTCGGCGGTTCCTGACGAGGAACGTAGTCGGGGTTTCGCACGTACACGGCCTGACCGCCCGGCTGCCACTCGTCCTTGACGAACTTGAAGGGCCCGGAGCCCACGACCTCCTTGAACGGCTCGTCCGGGGACGTGGCCGCGATCCGTGCCGGCATCATGAAGGGGACGTTGCCCGAGGGCTTGCCCAGCGCCTCGAGCACGGGGGCAAAGCGCTCGGCGAGCTCGAGGGTGAACGTCTTCTGGTCGAGGGCCGCCAGCTTTCCGGTGTGCGCCATCAGGAGCCGGCCGAGGCGGTCTTTCTTCCCCCACCGCTTGAGCGACTCGACGCAGTCTTCCGACCTGACCGGTTGCCCGTCGTGCCATCGGAGGCCTTCGCGCAAGGTGAACGTGTACGTCATGCCGTCGGGCGACGCCGTGAAGTGCTCGACCATCTGTGGCTTGATCCGGAGCTGCTCATCGGTGCCGAACAGGGTGTCGTACACGAGGTACCCGTGGTTGCGGGTGATGTACCCCGTCGTCCAGATGGGATCCAGGACCTTCAGGTCGGCGTGCGGCACGAACCGCAGGGTGCGCTGGCCCTTCTGGGCGCGCACCGAGGGCGCACTGAACGTCAGCGCGGCCGCGGCGGCGGCCGCCCCTCCGAGCACCTGGCGCCGACTGAGACGGCTCATCGGCTCACGTTCGCCCATGATAGGACATTCGCGCGGTGGGCTAGAATCATCGGGTGATTGTCGGGCAAGTTCGCCGGAAGAACAATACGACGACTCCCGTGACCTCGCTGCACGAACTCGCACGACGGATCGTCGCCTGCCGCCTCTGCCCTCGGCTGGTTCGCCACCGCGAGGCCGTCGCGGCGGCGCCGCCGCGGCGCTATCGCGGGCAGCCCTACTGGGCCCGGCCGCTGCCTGGTTTCGGGGACCCGGAGGCGCGCGTGCTGCTGGTGGGCCTGGCCCCGGCGGCCCACGGGGGCAACCGGACCGGGCGCATGTTCACGGGCGACCGCAGCGGCGACTGGCTCTTCCGCGCGCTGTACGAGGCTGGGTTCGCCAACCAGCCCACCTCGGTCGATGCCGAGGACGGGCTACGGCTCACCGGCGCGTACATCACCGCCACCGCGCGCTGCGCCCCGCCCGCCAACAAGCCGACGCCGCTCGAGATGCGCCGCTGCCAGCCGTATCTCCTGGCCGAGCTCCGCCTGCTCCGGCACGTGCGCGTGGTGGTGGCGCTCGGCAAGATCGGGTGGGACGCGTATCTCCGGACTCGCCGCGAGGCCGGCCAGGCGGTGCCGCGCCCGCTCCCGCGGTTCGGGCACGGGGCCACCGCGCGGATGCCCGACGACGGGATCGTGCTCCTCGGAACCTTTCACCCCAGCCAGCAGAACACGTTCACCGGGAAGCTCACGCGGCCCATGCTGCGGGCCGTGTTCGTGAAGGCGGGCCGGCTGGCCGCCCGCTCCGGGTAGCCCGATCCGCGTCCCGCGGCTTGCTGCGCCCGCGGCCGCAATGGATAATGCCAGCGTGTCGCGACACCGCGCCGTCCTCCTGCTGCTCCTGGCCCTCCCGCTCCTGATCGTCGGTCCCTCCGCCGCCCAGACGGGCTCATCGGCGGACGGACGGCTGGCGGTCACCGAGGCCACGCTCGACAACGGGCTCCGGGTGCTGATCCAGGAGGATCCGCGCAACCCGATCGTGGCGGTGCAGATCTACTACCGCGTCGGGTCGCGCAACGAGCTGCCGGGCGCGACCGGGCTGGCCCACTTCCTCGAGCACATGATGTTCAAGGGCACGGCCACGCGGGGGCGAGGGGAGATCTCGCGCCTCGTGGAGCAGAACGGCGGCCGCGACAACGCCTTCACCACCAAGGACATGACCGGGTACTACGTCAACATCGCGGCCGATCGGCTGGACCTCGTGCTCGGGATCGAGGCCGATCGGATGCGGAACCTGCTGCTCGACCCTGCCGAGATCACGTCGGAGCGCAAGGTGGTGATGGAAGAGCGTCGCATGCGCACGGACGACGATCCGGATGGGACCGTGTACGAGGCGATGGATTCGCTCGCCTTCAAGGCGCACCCCTACCGCTGGCCGATCATCGGATGGATGGTGGACATCGAGCGCATCAATCCCACCGAGCTGCGCGCCTTCTACAACCTGTACTACCAGCCGAACAACGCCGTGCTGGTCATCGCGGGCGACGTCAAGGCCACCGCCGCGCTCGCGCTGGTGCGCCGGCACTTCGGCCCGATCCCGCGCGGCGCCACCCCGCCGCCGGTCACCGCGGTCGAGCCACCCCAGATCGACGAGCGCCGCCTCGTCATCCGGAAGGAAGGTGCCCAGCTGCCGATCGTCAACATCGCCTGGCACGTGCCGAACCACGCCTCGCCGGACGCGGCCGCGCTGGACCTGCTCTCGACCATCCTCTCCGAGGGCCGGGCCTCGCGTCTCTACCGGCACCTGGTCTACGAGAAACGCCTGGCCCTGGGCGCGGGCGGCGACTACTCCTACTCCTCCGTCGATCCCTCCCTCTTCTGGTTCTACGCGACGCCGCTGCCCGGCCAGACGCCCGAGGCGCTCGAGCAGGCCCTGATGGCCGAGGTCGAGCAGCTCAAGCAGGAGCCCGTGCCCACCGAGGAGCTGGAGCGCGCGCGCAACCAGATCGAGGCCTCCTTCGTCTGGCGGCAGGACTCGGTCTTCTCACGGGCCTCGGTGCTCGGGCGCTACGAGGTCCTCGGCTCCTGGCGGCTGCTCGAGGACTACCTGCCAAAGATCCGGGCGGTCACCGCCCAGGACCTGCAGCGCGTCGCTCGCACCTACTTCCCCACCGACCGGAAGAACGTCTCGATCCTGCTCCCCGCGGACGCGGCCACCCCGCCGTCCCGATGAGCCCGCTGGGCTCCCGGCTGGGCAAGGGGGCGCTGGTCCTGGTGGCCCTCCTAGTCGTGGGGCTCGCGTACGCCTACGGGGGCCGGCTACTCGGGCCCAACGGCGGTCAGCCGGCGGTGAGCGTCACCGGATCCATCGAGGCCATCCAGGTCGACGTCAGCGCCAAGATCCTCGGCCGGATCAGCGAGCGGCCGGTGAACGAAGGGGACCGAGTCAAGCTGGGACAGCTCCTGGTCCGCCTGGACGACAGCGCCCAGGTGGCGGAGGTGAAGCGTCAGGAGGCGGCCGTGCGGACCGCGGAGTCCACGCTGCGGGACCTGCTGGCGGGGGCCCGGGCCGAGGAGCTGGAGGACGCCCGGGCGGCGCTGCAGAGCGCGATGGCCACGCGCGAGTGGACCGAGCGGGACTACAAGCGGGCGGACGAGCTGTTCCGGAAGAGCCTGATCGCGACCCAGGAGGTGGACCGTGCCCGCCAGGCCTACGAGGTGGCGGCAGCGCAGGAGAAATCGGCGCGGCAGAAGCTGCTGCTGCTCCAGGCCGGCTCGCGGCCGGACCAGATCGAGGCGGCCCGGGGCCAGCTGGCCCAGGCCCGACATGCCCTCGACATGGCGCACACGCAGCTAAAGGAAATGGTCATCTATTCACCGGTCGATGGCGTGGTTCTGCGTAAGAACCTCGAAGTAGGGGAGATGGCGACGCCCGGGGTGCCGATCCTCACGCTGATGAAGCCGTCGGAGATCTGGGTGCGCGCCTACGTGCCCGAGGAAGAGATCGGGCGGATCAAGGTCGGCGACACGGCACGGATCGCGGTGGACGCCTACCCGGCACGGCGCTTCCCGGGGCGGGTGATCGAGATCGCGTCGGAGGCCGAGTTCACCCCCCGCAACGTGCAGACCAAGAAGGAGCGCGTGAACCTGGTCTTCCGGATCAAGGTCGCGGTGGAGAATCCCGAGGGCATCCTCAAGCCCGGGATGCCGGCGGATGCCGACATCGACTGAGCCAGGGAAGATTGAGCCAGTGGAAGGCAAGCCCACGAGGACCGAGTCGGCCCCCGCGGTCGTCACCCGTGGCCTGACCCGCCGGTTCGGCTCGCGCGTGGCGGTCGATCACCTGGACCTGCTCGTGCGCACCGGAGAGCTCTACGGGTTCCTGGGACCGAACGGGGCGGGGAAGTCGACCACGCTCCGGATGCTCTGCGGGCTGCTCGAGCCGAGCGGGGGCGGGGGCCAGGTGCTCGGGATCGACATCGTCGAGCAGCCCGAGAGGATCAAGTCGGTGATCGGCTACATGTCGCAGAAGTTCTCGCTCTACGACGACCTCACGGTGGACGAGAACCTCACGTTCTACGCCCGCGTCTACATGGTGCCGCGGCCCGCGCGCCGGCCGCGCATCAGCCAGATGGTGCAGCTCGCCGACCTGCACGGACGCGAGCGGCAGCTCGCGGGCACGCTGTCGGGCGGCTACCGGCAGCGACTGGCGCTGGCCTGCGCGCTCGTGCACGCGCCCCGCCTGGTCTTCCTCGACGAGCCGACCGCGGGGGTCGACCCGGTGTCGCGCCGGAACTTCTGGGGCCTGATCCGCCGCCTCGCCGACGAGGGCACCACGATCGTGGTGACCACGCACTACATGGACGAGGCCGAGCTGTGTGACACGCTGGGCTTCATCTACCAGGGACAGCTGATCGCGCAGGGCTCGCCCGCCGCCATCAAGACCACCACCTTCCGCCAGCCGGTGATGGAGGTCGAGGTCGAGGCGACCCACCTCCGGCGCGCGGCGGACGTGCTGAGCGACTGGGACGCGGTCGAGGAGGTGCAGCGGGTGGGAGCCCGGCTGCGGCTCGTGGTGGGCGATCGCTCGCTGGCCCCCGCGGATGTGGAGCGGCAGCTCACGCGAGCCGGGCTCGAGGTGCGGTGGGTGCAGGAGGTGGAGCCGTCGGTCGAGGATCTCTTCGTGTCCTTCGTGGACAAGCAGCGCAAGGCCCGGCTGCGCGAGCAGCTGCGCGCGCTGCAGACGATCGGGGGCTGAGATGGCCTCGCGCCTGCTCGGCATCATCGTCAAGGAGTTCATCCACCTCCGCCGCGACATGCTGGCCCTGGTGCTGGCCCTCGCGGTGCCGGTGGCGATGCTTTTCATCTTCGGCTGGGCGATCAACACCGACGTCAAGCACGTGCCGACCGCGGTCTTCGACCAGTCCGGCAGCCTGGAGGCGCGCCTGTTCCTGGAGGCGATGGAGAACAGCCAGTACTTCGACATCCAGGCGCCGGCCCGGAGCGAGCGAGAGCTGACCCGGCTGGTCGACTCGGGCCGGGCCAAGGTGGGCGTCGTGATCCCGCCGGACTACGCGCGGCGGCTCAGCCGGCAGGAGGCCACGATCCAGGTGATCGTCGACGCCTCCGACCCGCAGGTCGCGACCTCCGCGCTGAACGCGGCGACGTCGCTCGGGGCGCAGCGATCGCTGCAGGTGCTGACCCAGACCCTCGAGGGCACGAGCCTCGCCCGCGCGGCGGGCCCGCCCATGGACGTGCGGGTGCGGGCCTGGTACAACCCGGACCTGGTCTCGGCCATCTTCATCGTCCCGGGCCTCATCGGCGCGCTGCTCATGCAGACCACGATCACCGCGATGGCGGTGTCGGTCGTGCGCGAGCGCGAGAAGGGCACGCTGGAGGCCTTGATCGTGAGCCCGATCCGGCGGTGGGAGCTACTGCTGGGCAAGATCATCCCCAACCTGCTGGTGGCCTTCGGCCAGATGACCATGGCGCTGCTGGTGGCCCACTTCGTCTTCGACGTGCCGATCCGCGGGAGCTTGCCGCTGCTCTACGCGCTCTCGCTCGTGTTCATGATGGGCACGCTGGGCGTGGGGATCCTGCTCTCCACCGCCTCGCGCACGGTCCCGCAGGCGATGCAGCTGGCGTTCCTCACGTTCCTGCCGTCGATCTACCTCTCGGGGCTACTCTTCCCCATCGAGGGCATGCCGACCGGCGCGCAGTACATCGCCGCGATCATTCCGCTGACCTACTTCCTCAAGATCGTGCGGGGGATCATCCTGAAGGGCATCGGCTTCGACTACCTGTGGCCGTCGCTGATCCCGCTGCTCCTCTTCGGGACGGTGGTCTTCTCGCTGGCCGTCCTCAAGTTCCGCAAACAGCTCGACTGAACGAGGTCCTCATGCGTGCCGTCGCCGCCCTGCTGGTCCTGATCCTGATCCTCGCGCCGGTGCCGTCCCGGGCCGCGGGCCCCCTGGCCGAGCGTCTCACCCTTCCCAACGGGGCCGTGCTCCTGGTCGCCGAACGGCCCGCCATCCCGATCGTGGTGCTCCGCGTCTCGATGCCAGCGGGCTCGGTGCGCGATCCGGTCGGCGCGCTGGGGCTCGCGAACCTCACCGCGGAGCTGATGACCCGGGGCACCGCGCGGCGCTCGGGTCCCGAGCTGGACCGGGCGATCGAGTTCGTGGGCGGCAGCCTCGAGGCCGACGCCGGCCGTGACAGCGCGACGATCACGCTGTCCGTGCTCAAGAAGGACCTGCCGCTCGGTCTCGATCTCCTCGCCGAGGTCCTGCTGCAGCCGACGTTTCCCCAGGACGAGCTGACGCGGAAGGTGGCCGAGATCCAGGCCGCGCTGCAGCGCGCGGAGCAGAGCCCGGAGACGGTCGGCGCCCGCGTGCTCGGGCCGCTGGTCGCGCCCGGCCATCCCTACGGACGGCCGCCGGCCGGCACCGTCGAGTCGGTGGGCAAGCTCACCCGCGATCAGGTCGTGAGCTTCTACCGCCTCCACTACCGGCCCGACGGCGCCGACATCGTAGCCGTGGGCGACGTGACCACGGGCGAGATCCGCCAGGAGCTGATGCGGCGGCTCGGCGGCTGGACCGCGGCGACGACGCCGCTGCCCGCGATCCCCCGGCCGACGCCCGTGGTGCCGGCGGAGACGCGCACGATCACGCGTGACCTCACCCAGACCACCGTGCTGATGGGTCGGCCCTCCATCCGGCAGGACGACCCGGACTACTACCCGCTCGCCGTCGCCACCTACGTGCTGGGCGGAGGCTCGGTCTCGCGGCTGTACATGCACGTGCGCGAGGAGCGCGGGCTCGCCTACTCGGTCTACAGCGCGGTGCAGGCGGGGCGCTACGGCTCCACGTACCTGGTCGGGCTGCAGACCCGGACCGACAGCGTGGCGGATGCCACCCGCCTCGTCCGTGAGGAGATGAGCCGGATGGGGCGGGAGCCCGTGTCGGCGCGTGAGATCGATCTGGCCAAGTCGTACCTGATCGGCAGCTTCCCGCTGAGACTCGACACCTCGGGCAAGCTCGCCGGCTTCCTGGCCGGCGTGGAGGAGAACGGGCTCGGGCTCGATTACCCGGAGCGCTACAAGGAGCGCATCGCGAAGGTCACCGCCGCCGACATCCAGCGGGTGTCCGCCCGCTACCTCGATCCGGCCACCTTCTCGCTGGTGCAGGTCGGACGGTAGCGCTCGGACCTTCGCTCACCACCAGAAGCCGGGGCCGTAGAAGCGGCCGTAGGGCGCCAGGTAGTAGGGCCCGTAGGGGCCGTAGAAGTACGGGGCGGGGTAGTAGGGCGGGCCCAAGACGACGTCGCGCGGCCAGAGCTTCACGCGCTCGATGGCGATGACCGGATAGCGATACGGCAGGTCGCCGACCTTGCGCTCCTCGTCGCCGGCGACGCTTCCCACCACCGTGAGCCGCCGGCCCGGGGCGTAGATCGCCGGGTCGAGGAAGTCGGCGGTCCGGAGCAGCACGCGCCCGGGCGACTGATCCTTTCGCGCCGGGGTGCCGTCGTCGTGCAGCGGCCGCGCGAGCAGCTCGATCTCGGTCTGACCCTGCCGCGGCTGCGTCGAGAGGATCTCGCCGCCGACCATCACGCGCGCGCCCTTGTGCCCGGCGGGATCGCGGCGCAACTCGTCCACCGTGATCGAGCGATCCACGCTCCGCATGACCTCGTCCGGAAACGCAGTCACGCAGCCGCCGAGCAGCAGCCCGAGCCCCAGCAGGAGCCAGCGCACGCACTCAACGATACCCGCGGGCCCGGGGACCTGCAACCGCCGAAGGTCATGTGGCCCGGGCAGGAGGCGGGCTCCGACGCGGCGATCTAGGGCCTTCGATCGTCGTGCTACAATGCGCTCCGAATGAGGCGGGCGCGCTCATGCCGGCATTGGCAGTGGGTGCTGGCCGTCGGCCTGTCGCTCACGTGCATCTCTCCCCTCGACGCCGCGCTGTTCACGCTGACGACGCGGGATCGCGACGAGGCCGTGCGGATCGGGCGGCGCAGTGTGGTCAACGACGACTGGGGCGGCGAGTGGCGGGTGGAAGGGGGCAGTGCGGGGCAGGCGGTCACGGTGATGACGCCGTTCTACCGGCTGGCGCTCGCGGCGCGGAACTCCGCGTTCCAGGACAAGGAGATGAAGCCCGCCGACGTCGAGTCGGTCTTGAAGAACCAGGAGGGCAAGCTCGTCTTCTGGGCCACGCTCCGGGGCGCCCGCGCGGACTTCGCCCGCTTCTACGCCCCCGCGCTGATCGCGCAGCAGCAGGAGATCAAGGCACTGTTCACTCAGAACGAGCGGACCGCGCTCCGCGGCGACGACGGCCAGTACACGGCGCACTGTATGTACGTGTTCCCGGTGGAGGGAGTCGATCCCCGGAGCACCGTGACGCTGCTGGTGCGCGACGCGGACGAGAAGCAAATCGCGAAGTTCACCGTCGACCTATCCCAGATGCGCTGAGAGCAGAGGAGGGCACGTCATGAAGGCGATCCGCGTCCACACCCCGGGCGGTCCCGAGACCATGAAGCTGGAGGACATGCCCACGCCCGCGCCCGCCGCCGGCCAGGCCCAGGTGAAGCTCGAGGCCTGCGGCGTGAACTACATCGACGTGTACTTCCGGACCGGCGCGTACAAGGCCCCGCTCCCGCTCACTCCGGGCATGGAGGGCGCCGGCACCGTGACCGCGGTGGGCTCCGGCGTCTCCGACGTCAAGGTGGGAGACCGCGTGGCGTGGACCGGCGTGATCGGCTCGTACGCCCAGATGCTCGCGGTGCCGGCGGACCGCCTGGTCGCGCTCCCCGACAAGCTCTCGTTCAAGGACGGCGCCGCCGCGATGCTGCAGGGACTGACCGCCCACTATCTGGTCACCTCCACGTGGCCGATCAAGAAGGGCGATACCGCGCTGGTGCAGGCCGCGGCCGGCGGCATGGGGCTGCTGCTCTGCCAGATGGCGAAGATGCGCGGGGCCACCGTCATCGGCACCGTCTCCACCGAGGAGAAGGCGGCGCTGGCGAAGGCGGCCGGCGCGGAGCACGTGATCCTGTACACGAAGCAGGACTTCGAGCCGGAGGTGAAGCGGATCACCGGCGGGCGCGGCGTCGACGTCGTGTACGACGGGGTCGGGGCCAGCACCTTCGACAAGGGCCTGAGCTGCCTGCGACCGCGCGGGCTGATGGCGCTCTTCGGGGCGGCCAGCGGACCGGTGCCGCCGCTGGATCTACAGATCCTGAATGCGCGCGGCTCGCTCTTCGTGACGCGCCCGAGCCTGAACCACCACATCGCCACCCGGGAGGAGCTCATGCAGCGCTCGAACGAGCTGCTGGGCTGGATCCGCGACGGCAAGGTCAAGCTGCGGGTGGAGCACCAGTTCCCGCTGGAGCAGGCCGCCGAGGCCCATCGCCAGCTCGAGGGTCGCAAGACCACCGGGAAGATCCTGCTGCTCCCGTGACCGGCCCGCGCTGACCCGGGGGCGTCCAGTCGCATGCTGAAGTGGCTGCTGATCGGCCTGGGAGTCCTCGTCGTGCTGGTGGTCGGCGCGCTGCTCGCCGTACCGCTCGTGCTCGACACCCCGGCGATCCAGGCCTACATCGCGCAGGCGGCGAGCCACGCCCTCGGGCGACCGGTCAAGTTCACCGGGCTGTCGATCTCCGCGCTCCCGCTGCCGACGGTGAAGCTGCGCGGCCTGCAGGTGGCGGAGGATCCCGCGTTCGGCCCCGGCCCCTTCGTGAGCGTCGGCGAGGGGCGGATCGGCATCCGCCTCTCGCCGCTGCTGCGAGGCCGCGTGGAGCTGGCCGATCTGACGCTCGAGGAGCCACGCATCCACCTGCTCGAAGACGCGAGCGGTCGGCTCAACGTGACCACGCTCGGCGGCGCCTCGACCACGGCTCCGGCGCCGCCGCGGACCGGCGGAGGGCGCGCCGGCGCGCCCGTGGCGGGGGCCGTGCTCCTGTCCCGGGTGCGCATCGTCAACGGGGTCGTGGATTACCAGAAGGTGGGTGGGCAGAAGGCCAGCGGGAACGCCGCGGAGTTCACGCTGGACGGCATCAACGTCACGATCACCCAGGCCGCCCCCGGTGAAGCGCTGCACGTCGGCGGGGCCGCCCAGGGCCAGCCGGGCGGGGTGAAGCTGACGATCTCGGACGGCTCCCTCGCGCTGGGGCCGAGCCGATCGATCAACGAGGCCCAGATCAAGGCCACGGTGGACGTGGCGGCCCAGGACGTGGCCCCGGTGGCGGCGATCGCGATGGCCACGCCCGCCCTTTCCGGCCCGCTCAAGGGCCGCGTGCAGGTCTCGGGCTCGATGGCGCGGCTCACGGCGACCGGGACGCTCTCCTTCGACCGGCTCACCGCGACGCAACAGCAGCCGCGCTGCCCCGAGCCGCGCAAGCGCTCGCTGACGCTCGACGAGGTGCGCGTGCCGCTGCTCGCCACCATGACCCAGCTCGACAGCCAGCCGGTGCAGGCGCGCGTCGCGAAGGGCACGGTGGCATTCAGGCTCACCGTGGCCATGGGGCCGCCGCGCGTGGCGACGTTCCGCGACATCACGGTCAAGGGCGTGCAGCTCGAGCCGCTGCTGGTCGAGTACCTGTGCGAGCGGGATGCGGTCACGGGCCCGCTCGACCTCACCGGGGAGATGACGACGCGACCGCCCGAGACGCTCCCGACCCTGAACGGCACGGGCCGCTTGCACATCGGGGCGGGGCGGGTGGTCGGGCCCGATCTGCTGAATGCCGTGAACCAGGCGCTGGCCCTGACCGAGCTCGCCGCGACGCTGGACCCGAGCCGGAAAGGACGGGCGGCACCGGGCTCGCCGCTCGAGTTCAGCTCGATCACGTGCACGTACACGATCACCAACGGCGTGCTCCGGACCGACGATCTGGTGTACCAGTCCACGGACGTGCAGGTGACCGCGGCCGGAACCTACGGGCTGGTCGACGGACGCACCGCGATGGACATCACGGTCACCCAGGGCACCAACCGCGTGAAGGCCCGCATCACGGGAGGGCCGGGCGCGCTCTCGCTGGTCCCGACCGACCTACGCCTGCAGCAGCCGAAGGACCTCAAGAAAACGATCGAGAAGCTGTTGCGCTGAACCGCCCGCCTCCGAGCTTGCCCGCCTCCACGAGTCCCACGAAGAACGCGTAGAGCTGGTTGTACTCGTCGTAGCGGGCCTCGCCGAGCCGGGCCACCGTGTGCGCGCGCAAGCCCCGGTACATCCGGAGGCGCTCGCGGAGGATGCCGATCCACTCCGCGGAGAGATCCTCGGCCTCGATCGCGGCGAAGCCGGACCGGGCGAGGAGCTCGCGATAGCCGTCCAGGCTCTGCAGGCTCACCGCGGCCATCCATTCGTCCAGCTGGCGCCGCTCGTTCTCGGCAAGTCGCGGTCGCGCGATCCAGTCGCTGAAGGCCAGGCGGCCGCCCGGTCGTAGCACGCGCGCGCACTCGCGGAGCACCGTCGCCTTGTCGGGGACATGGAGCAGACCCTCCTGGCTGACCGCGGCGTCGAAGGCGCCCGCCCGGAACGGGAGGACCTGCGCGTCGGCCCGCAACAGGCGCACCAGGGGGCCCAGGCGGACCAGCGAGGTCAGGTGGGTCCCCGCCACGCAGCGTGAGTGGGTGAGATCGACCCCCGTGACCCGGGCGCCGAAGCGGTAGGCCAGCACCCGCGCCGGGCCGCCGAGGCCGGCGCAGACGTCCAGCACCTCCATGCCGGCCCGGATCGTGGCGCGACGCGCCAGGGTCTCGACCGCCTGGAGGCCGCCGTAGTGGTCCTGGTCCCACGCCCAGAGGTCCTCGGGCCGGAGGGCCAGCGCGTCTCCACCATTTGCGGTCGCGGACTCGAGGACCTGCGCTTCGTTGATGGGATGGCGGTCGTAGAAATCGACCACCGCGGAGCGTGGCGCGCGCACGAGCGGAGTGTACCCGAGTCGCGCGTGACCGCGCGCGGGAGGCTGCCTTGAAGTCACTGGGACCGTGTGGTAGAAGAAGTCGTTTCCATTCGCCAGTCTAAGGAGACGTGGAAGACCATGACGGACGCCGCGGTCAATCCCCTGAAGGCCGGTCTCGAGGACGTCGTCGTTTCTCCGTCGGAGATCTGTTTCATCGACGGCCGGAAGGGCCGCCTCATCTACCGTGGCTTCGACGTGGACGACCTGGTCGCGCACTCCACGTTCGAGGAGGTCACGTTCCTCCTCTGGCAGGGGCGGCTGCCCACCCGCAAGGAGCTCGAAGCTCACACCAAGGCGCTGGCTGCGACCGCTAACCGGAAGCTGCCGCCCAAGCTCATCGCGATGCTCAGGCTGCTCCCCAAGAAGACGACCCCGATGGAGGCGATCCGCACCGGCGTCTCGGCCCTGTCCGCCTTCGACCCGGACGCGGCCGACAACAGCCGCGAAGCGACGCTTCGAAAGTCGCTGCGGTTGACCGCGCAGCTGCCGACGCTGGTGGCGGCGTGGGAGCGACTGCGACACGGCAAGGCGCCGGTGGCGCCGAACCCCAAGCTGAACCTGGCCGCCAACTTCCTGTACATGATGAGCGGCAAGAAACCGACGCCGCTGGCCGCGAAGACCTTCGACACCGCCCTGATCCTCCACGCCGATCACGAGTTCAACGCCTCGACCTTCGCCGCCCGCGTCACCGCCGCCACACTGTCCGACCTGCACTCGGCGGTGGTCTCGGGCATCGGCGCGCTCAAGGGACCGCTGCACGGCGGCGCCAACGAGCAGGTGATGCTGATGGTCGAGAAGATCAAGGACCCGGCCAAGGCCGACGCCTGGATCCGCGACGCGCTCGCGAACAAGGCGCGCATCATGGGCTTCGGGCACCGGGTCTATCGGGTGGAGGACCCACGGGCCAAGCATCTCAAGCGGCTGGCGCTGGAGCTGGGGCAGCAGGTGGGCGACACGAGCAAGGTGCAGATCCTCGACACGATCGTCCGGGTGGTCGCCACCGACAAGCACATCTTCCCGAACGTGGATCTCTACTCGGGCGCGGCCTACGCCGCGATGGGCATCCCGACCGACCAGTTCACGCCGATCTTCGCGATGAGCCGCATCGCCGGCTGGGCGGCCCACGTGCTCGAACAGCACGGCAACAACCGGTTGATCCGGCCCCGCTCCGACTACACGGGCGCGATCGACCTGAAGTACGTCCCGCTCTCCGAGCGCTAGCCGGTTGCGCCCGGGATTGCGGGCGGTCCTCCGCTCGTGACGCGGGTGAGCGTGGTGCTGGTGGTGTACAACCAGCTCGCGCTCACGCAGGCCTG
>Ga0187766_10000601_pt1 | contig 20255 bp, 19 predicted proteins | sample 0216_QUI02_MP05__4_FD_132971 | JGI IMG/M metagenome (GOLD analysis project Ga0187766, IMG submission 132971) | Tropical peat soil microbial communities from peatlands in Department of Meta, Colombia - 0216_QUI02_MP05_20_MG | ecosystem: Environmental > Terrestrial > Soil > Wetlands > Peat ... | reverse complement strand
CCCGACCCTCCGCGGTCCAGTCCCGACCCTCCGCGGTCCAGTCCGATCCTCCGCGGTCCAGTCCCGACCCTCCGCGGTCCAGTCCCGACCCTCCGCGGTCCAGTCCGATCCTCCGCGGTCCAGTCGCGACCCTCCGCGGTCCAGTCCCGACCCTCCACGGTCCGACGACCGTCCGGAGCCGTCCGAGCACGGTCGTATCGTCTCGCCCCATGCCACCCTTGATCACGCGCGAGGAAGCGCTGCGCCTCGGCGAACTCGAGGACCACGCTCAGATCGGCGCGCTCGTCGAGCGAGCGTGGCGGGCGCGCGTGGAACGCTTCGCGGACTCGACCGACATGTGCTCGCTGGTCAACGCCAAGTCGGGCGGTTGCGCGGAGGACTGCGGCTTCTGCGCCCAATCGCGCTACGCGGAGGCCGACACGCCGCTTCACGCGATGATGGAGCCCGAGCAGATCCTCGAGCACGCCAGGGCCGCAGAGGCAGCGGGCGCGCATCGCTTTTGCATGGTGACGCAGGGCCAGGGCCTTTCGAAACGGGACTTCGAGAAGGTGCTGGCGGGCGCCCGACTGGTCGCCGAGCACACGAGTCTGAAGCGCTGCGCCTCGATCGGTCACATCTCGGTGGAACGCGCCAAAGCGCTGAAGCAAGCCGGCATCCAGCGCGTGCACCACAACGTCGAGACGGCTGCGTCCTACTACCCCGAGGTCTCGACGACCGTCCGCTACGAAGGCCGGCTGCGGACGATCGCGGCGGTCCGAGAGACTGGGCTCGAGACATGCGTCGGCGGCATTCTCAACCTCGGCGAGACACGCGCGCAGCGCGTGGAGATGGCATTCGAGCTCGCCGCGATCGAGCCTACGAGCGTCCCCATCAATCTCCTCAACCCACGGCCGGGGACGAAATTCGGCGACCGCGAGACGATGGATCCATGGGAGGCGGTCAAGTGGATCGCGATCTTCCGGCTGATCCTGCCGGAAGCGCTGTTCCGCCTGTGCGGCGGGCGCGTTGAAAACCTCGGCGAGCTTCAGGCGACGGCGGTCAAGGCCGGACTGAACGGCGTGATGATGGGCAACTTCCTGACCACGCTCGGAAACACCCCTGAGCAGGACCGCGAGATGTTCGAGAGTCTCGGGTTGAACGTCGCGCGCCAGCCTGACAACGGCGCCCACCCCAGACCCGACAATCGCGCCGGCTGGCTCGAAGGCGAAACGCCGGACGTGGTCGAAGAGGCGCTCGCGGCCGGGCCGGCGCAGCTCACCGTCCGCCTCTGGAATCCCTCCACCCAGCTGCGCTTCTCGCCCAAGCGAGTAGTGCCGCCTCGGCCGGACGGAGCGCCGAATGCTGGGCGGGCAGGGTTGGCCGGCGGGCCCGCTGGGCAGTAGGCGGCGCCCGGCCGGCGCGCGGAGGTGGTCGGCGGCGCCTGGGGTCGGCGGATGGTCGGCGGCGCGGGTGCACCGTTAGGGTGGGCCTGGGTGTCGGCGATCAGCGGTGGCCTGGGTCGTTGGTGATGAGCCTGGTGGGCGACCTGGGGTGGTCAGCCCACGAGCCTGGCGAGCCCGACAGGGCGGGGACACTCTTAGCCCCCGTCGACCTGTATCAGACCCCAAAGTGATCAGGTCATCGCCGATTTGGGAGATTCCGGCATGAATACGATGTACGCGACCCCATAGCGCCCCGCGGCGTGTCAGTTTGGGGCTCCATACATGTCGGTGACGCAGCGCAGTTGTGGCACCGCCAGGTATCGACGTGCGGCGGTGTCTACCGACCAGTCGTTCGCCCGGGCTTGAAACGAGCCCCACACGCCGACGCGACAGCCGACAAGCTATACCCCTCACACCGCGAGACCCGCCGTGACTCGACCCGCCGCAAGGGACCGACGACACCGACCCCTCCCCAGCCGCCATTCCCCCCGCCCGCGACCGCGACCGACGACACCGACCCCTTCCAGCCGTACGCCACCGACCCGAACCAAGCCCCCCCCCGATACCGATACCGTTGCCGGGACAGAACCGTCCGACGCTGACCGTATCTTACGCGGGCAGATGATCGAGATCGAGGCCCGCCTGGACGAGCTCAAGGCTCTCGGCTTGCAGCGTCGGACTCGTCTCATCAGCGGCCCACAGGGCCCGCACGTCCTACTCGACGGCAGGCCGGCGCTGTTGCTGTGCTCGAACAACTACCTCGGCCTCGCCGATCATCCGCGCGTCCGGCGGGCTGCCGCCGAGGCCGCGACGCGCTGGGGGGTCGGCGCGGGCGCGTCGCGACTGGTGTCCGGGACGATGACGATCCATCGGCGGCTCGAGGAGCGGCTGGCAGCGTTCAAGCGGCGAGAGGCGGCGCTGGTGTTCGGTTCGGGCTACCTGGCCAACACCGGCGCGATCGCGGCGCTGGCGCGCCCCGCCGACGTGATCTTCTCCGATCAGCTCAACCACGCGTCGATCATCGACGGATGCCGGCTGTCGCGCGCGGAGGTGTTCGTGTACGACCACTGCGATGTCGAGCACCTCGAGTGGGGCATCGAAAAGGCTGCATCGCGTGCGGCTCTGATCGTCACCGACAGCGTGTTCTCGATGGACGGGGACGTGGCGCCGCTGGCCGAGATCGTCGAGATCGCGGAGCGCTACGGCCTACGAACTCTCGTCGACGAGGCGCATGCCACCGGGGCGCTCGGACCCGGCGGGCGGGGTGCGCTCGCGGAAGCGGGACTCGAAGGCCACGTCGACGTGATCGTGGGCACGCTGGGGAAGGCGCTGGGCTCGTACGGCGCGTTCGTCACCTGCGACCGCCAGATGGCGGACTACCTTCTCAACGCCGCACGGACGTTCATCTTCTCGACCGCGCTGCCACCGCCCGCGGTCGCCGGCGCCCTCGCCGCGCTCGATCTGCTCGAGGAGCGCCCACGCCGGGTCCAGAGGCTGGCCGCGAACGCCGCCGCGCTGCGCGACGAGCTCGAGCGCGAAGGCTTCGACTTGCATGGCTCACGAACGCAGATCGTGCCGCTGATCGTCGGCGACGCGACGCTTGCGATGAGTATCTGCGAGGCCGCGCTCGGGCGTGGCGTGTTTGCGCAGGCGATCAGGCCGCCAACGGTGCCGCAGGGTACCTCGCGACTGCGGTTGGCGGTGATGGCGTCGCACCGGGAGGAGGAACTGCGGCTCGCCGCTCGCACGCTCGCGCAGGAAGCGCGCGCGGCTGGATTCGAGCCCCGCGCACGACCGGGGCTGGCGATCGCGCCGCAGGCGGCCTGACCGGGCCAAGGTTGCGCGGCTGCTTTATCACCGGTACCGACACCGGCGTCGGTAAGACGGTGCTGGCGGCAGCGATCGTCGCCGGGCTACGAGCGCGAGGCACGCCCGTGAGGCCACTCAAGCCGGTGATCACCGGCCTCGCTGAGCCGACGGATCCGGATTGGCCACCCGATCACGAGCTGCTCGCCCGGGCGGCCGGGTGTCGAGCGGACGAGGTGAAGCTCGTCGGCTACGGCCCCCCCGTGTCGCCGCATCTGGCAGCCCAGCTGAGCGGCCGCCCGCTTGACGCGGCCGAACTGCGGGCGGGAATTCGCGCTGCACAAACCGACGGCGAGGTGCTGATCGTCGAGGGCGTCGGCGGTCTGCTCGTGCCGATCTCCGACGGCTACGACGTCCGCTGCCTGGCGCGAGACCTCGGCCTGCCGCTGCTGGTCGCCGCTCGGCCCGGCCTTGGAACGCTCAATCACACGCTGCTGACGCTCGAAGCCGCGCGCGCCGTCGGGCTGCGAGTCCTTGGTGTCGTGCTTACACCCTGGCCACGAACCCCCAGCCGGGTCGAGCGCTCCAACCTCGAGACGCTCGAGCGACTCGGGGGCGTGCCGGCGTCGACGCTCCCAGAGATCGCGCGAGCCGAGCCACGGTTGCTCGCAGCGGCGGGTGAAGCGCTGCCCTTGGGTCGGTGGATCGAGTAACGATTCCGACCGGCGAGCGAGCTAGGTTGCCGCCAATGCGCACCACCCCCGCACTCGTCGCCTCCGACCGCAGCCACCTCTGGCACCCGTTCACCCAGCAGCGCGGCTGGTGCGAGGAGGAGGCAGTCGTGGTCGACCACGCCGAGGGCACCAACCTGTACGACACCGACGGCAATGCATACATCGACGGCGTCTCGTCGCTGTGGTGCAACGTCCACGGCCATCGTCATCCAGCGATCGACGCCGCCGTGCAGGCGCAGCTCGGGCGCGTCGCCCATTCGACGATGCTCGGCCTGTCCCATCAGCCGGCGATCGAACTGGCCGAGCGGTTGCTCGCCGTCGCGCCCTCGGGCCTCTCTCGGGTGTTCTACTCGGACAGCGGCTCGACCTCGGTGGAGATCGCGTTGAAGATCGCCTTTCAGTGGTGGGCGCAGCGATGCGAGACGCAGCGCACGGGCTTCATCTGTCTCGAGAACGCCTACCACGGCGACACGATCGGCGCCGTGTCGGTCGGCGGCATCCAGCTGTTCCACTCGCTGTACCACCCGCTCTTGTTCGACGCCTGGCGGGCGCGCGCCGGCGATGCAGAGCACCTCTCGCAGTTGCTCGCCGCGCATTGCGAGCACGTCGCGGCGGTGATCGTAGAGCCGCTCGTCCAGGGCGCAGCCGGGATGTTGATGCAGCCTGACGGGTACCTGCGCCGCGTGCGTCAGCTGTGCGACCAGCACAGCGTGCTGTTGATCTGCGACGAGGTCGCGACCGGCCTCGGCCGCACCGGTCGGATGTTCGCGTGCGACCACGAGAATGTGACGCCGGACCTGCTCTGCGTCGGGAAGGGCCTGACTGGTGGCTACCTTCCGCTCGCGGCCACGCTCACGACCGAGCGGCTATACGAAGGTTTCCTGGGGGAGTTCAATCAGTTCCGGACGTTCTTCCATGGCCACACCTACACCGGCAATCCACTCGCGTGTGCAGCCGGGATCGCAACGCTCGATACGTTCGAGTCCGAGCGGACGCTCCAGCTGCTGCAACCCAAGATCAAGTTACTCGCGCGCCAGCTCGAGCATCGAGTCGCGACGCTGCCCGCTGTCGTCGAGGTCCGCCAGCGTGGGCTGATGGTGGGAATCCAGCTCGTCGAGCGCCCACCGGGTGACCGAATCGGACATCAGGTGACGCTCGCGGCGCGCCGCCGGGGCGCGATCATCCGGCCGCTCGGCGACGTGATCGTGCTGATGCCGCCACTCGCGATCTCGGAGGCCGATCTCCAGCGCCTGGTGGCAATCACCGCGTCCGCGATCGCGGACGTGACATCGACACGGGTCCGCTCGGCGGCGTAGCACCCCCGGGTCCGCTCGGCGGCGTAGCACCCCCGGGTGACGCCTCCCCCACGCTGGTCCGGCCAACAGGGCCGTGTAGGCGTATGCGATCGCCCGGGGGTGTTCCAGCAGCACAGCTGATCGGGGCCGCCGCTCGAACTCGGGCCGTGGCCGGGCCGCTTCCCGCTCGCACCACATGCCGATTGGAACGGAATGGTCCGCTCTGATAGGCTCTGGAACGGAGCCTTTCGTTCCGCACTGAACCACAACTTGAAGGGAGCCCAGATGGAGTGGAAGCTCGAACTCGTCGCGGTGCCGGTGTCCGACGTCGACCGCGCCAAGGCGTTCTACACCGACAAGGTCGGCTTCAACGACGATTACGACCATCGGGTCGATGACAACATCCGGTTCGTCCAGCTCACGCCTCCCGGCTCGGCCTGCTCGATCGCGATCGGCACCGGTCTCGTCGACACGGCCCCCGGGTCGCTCAAAGGCTTACAGCTGGTCGTACCCGATATCGAGGCGGCGCACGCGCACTTGCGCGAACGGGGTGTCGAGGTCAGCGACGTGCAGGACTTCCCGTGGGGACGATTCGTGTTCTTCGCCGATCCGGACGGCAACGGCTGGGCCGTACAGCAGGTCCCTGTGCGGGCATAAGCGTCTCTGCCTGGACGTGCCGGCTCGAGCTGCACACCCACGCTTGCCCCGCCCGACGCTCGGTTCGCGGTGTGACTCGCCGGGCCCCGATCCGCACGCCGACCGCGCTCTGGGGACCGAGCAGGTCAGTCTCGGTCTCAGAGCGCCGGCGCGACGACTGAGCCACGGCCCCGGTGTCCTCGCCGCCGCCGCGGCGGGGCCGTGATCAGGTCGGTCGCTGGATTCACCGGCAGTATCACGGGCGGCAGGGGGCCCTGCGAGAAGTCGAAATCGAGCGACAGGTCCCCGAGCTGGGGCGCATCCTCGCGTACGTCAGGGCGGGGATCGGGGCGGCCGTCGGTGTTCGGATCGAGTCGCTGACCACCGAGGAAGTCATCTTCGATGAATTTCACGTACGCGTCGAAGCTGAGGACCTGATGATCGATCAGGCCGCGGCGCGCGTACGGGCTGATCACCAACCCCGGAACCCGCAGCCCATATCCGTTCTGATCCACCACCGGCGGCACGACGTGGTCGTAGAACCCTCCCCAGTCGTCCCAGGCGAGGAAGATTGCGGTGCTGTCCCAGTCGGGGCTGCGCACGATCGCGTCGATCAGGCCGGTGACGTACGTCTCGCCGACGCTGACGAGTGCCGGCGGATGCTCTGAGACGCGCCCATTCGGGACGATCCACGAGACCGAGGGCAGCGTCCCCGCCTTCGCGGCGGCGAAGAAGTGGGTCAGCGACTGGATGTTTCCGAGCTGCCCATCCTGCTGGACGGTGCTGAAGTAAGGCAGCGGATTCCAGATCCCGGGTGTCCGTGGATGTTGCTGAACCGGGGCGCACGACAGTGCAGCGTCGTCATCGCAGTCGGGTTCGGTCCCGTTGAAGACGTAGTAAGCCCAGCTGACGTTGTCCCTGTGGAGCAGGTATGTGAGATCTGTCCAGGCGTAATCGGGCCGTTTCGGTGAGCGGATGCCGAGGCTCCGCGCGTAGTCGGGCGGCAATCCAGGGTCCTGGTTGGCGTTTACGCAGCTGGACGGATCATCCGTTCTTGAGCAGTAAGCCGACCATTCGGACACCATGTACAGGTGCGCGGGCAGGCTCCACGAGGCGGTTGACTCGAACATGTGGTCCTGGAGCACAAAGTCGCGTGCGTAGGTCCAGTAGTTGGGGATGTCGTCGCCGTCGTGGTAGCCCATGACGTCGGCGTTTGCGCCCGCTTTGACGCACGCTGGATCGAACTGCTGCCGGCAACCGGCGAGCGCCGCCTGCTGTTCAGCGATGAACCCGTTCATCTTGCCGTCGTCGATGTCAGCGATCGCGTTGTTCGCGCTGTGAGGTCCGCCGAGATTCATGTCCTGTCGATCGTGGTACGGGCGCACGCACCCACCCGTGCTCGGATCGGGAACGCAGACCGCCGGCCGACCGTCACGGACCGGAATCCCGTCGGCCCCGGGGTAGGTTCCGAAGTAGGAATCGAACGAGCGGTTCTCCTGCATGATGATCACCACGTGCTGGATCTTGTGGATTCCGACGCCGGTGTTCTGCTTGAAGGACATCGGGCTCGCCCGCTCGCCGGACTTCGTGCTCGCTGGTCCGGACACCCCCGATCCGTGTTGGCGCACCGAGCCGCCGCAGCCGGCCGCGGTGAGCGACGTCACCGCGAGGGAGGCGATCGCGATCAGCCTCAGCCGCATGCTCTGGCGCTTATTCCTCGTAGGGCGAGAAGTCTCGCTTGCGAGCCCCGCACACCGGGCAGAACCAGGTCTCCGGGATATCCTCGAACGGTGTCCCCGGAGGGATTCCTCCATCCGGATCCCCTTCTGCCGGGTCATAGATGAACCCGCAGGATTCGCACATCCACCTCACCGGCCGTAGGTTAGCTACGGTCGCCAGATGGAGATCAACAGACCGGCCCGCGGGCAGGAGCTGAATCCGGGCCCGGCGACCGTGCCCCGCCCCGCTGCCACCGTGATCCTGCTACGAGGCGGCACGGCGGCGCTCGAGGTGCTGCTGGTCCGCCGCAACCCGCAGGCCCGGTTCATGGGCGGCGCGTGGGTATTCCCGGGCGGAGCGGTGGACCGCAGCGAAGGCTCCGGCGATGCGGCGCTGCGCGCCGCCGCGATTCGAGAACTGGCGGAGGAGGCGGGAATCACGGTCGAAGCACCCGGGGCACTGATTCCATTTGCGCGCTGGATCACCCCAGCGCAGGTCAAGAAGCGGTTCGACACCTGGTTCTACCTCGCGTGCGCTCCGGCGGGGGCACGGGCGCATGTCGACGGCAGCGAGGTGGTCGACGCGGGCTGGTTTGAGCCTGCGCGGGCGCTGGAGGCGTCCGCCCGGGGTGAGCTGCCGTTGGTCTTTCCGACGATCAAACAGCTCCAGGAGCTCGCGGGCTTTGCCTCCGCGGAAGCAGTGCTGGCGCACGCACGCGGCCGACCGGTGCATCCCGTGGAGCCCCGGGTCGTGCTGTCCGGAGAGAACGCGAGGATCGTACTTCCGGGCGAGCCAGGCTACGAGGAGTAGGCCGGCGCGCCTGGAAACGGTTGCCCCGGCGAATCCGTTCGCGGGCTACGACCCGCGAGCGGTTCGCGGACTCGACCCCCCGAGTTCGCGGACTCGGCCCCCCCGAATTCGCGGACTCGACCCCCCAGAAATTCCCGGACTCGGCCCCCGAACGATTCGCAACCCTACGGAAGCGATTCGCGATCCGACACCCGCCCCGCGCAATCGACATATACTGCGCGCCCGTGACGGCCTCACTGCCGCGTGACGTCCAGGCGGTCTTCGAACGATTCGTCACGAGCGAGCTGACGACCATCGACCAGCTGGGACAGCCGATCACCTGGCCGGTGACGCCGTCTTACCGCGCCGGAGCTCCCTGCATCGACGTCACAACCGGACTCGGGTATCCGACGAAGGCGAACGACGCGCAGGCGAACCCGCTCGTGACCCTGCTGTTCTCGGACCCGGCCGGAAGCGGCCTGACCGATCCGCCGATGGTGCTCGTGCAGGGCTCAGCGGAGGTCGACGCCGGGGACGTGAAGAGCGACCGGATCTGCATCCACGTCCGTCCGGAACGGGTGTACGTCTGGCAGCATCGCGACGCCGCAACCGAGCCGCAGCTATACGGAGCGCACATGGAGGAGGTCCGTTCCGGGCACTCCGAGGAGCCCGCGCGTTTCCACGCCAATCCGGAGGGCGGCGCGAGTGTGTGGGACGCGCGGATCAAGGAGCTCGGCACGCGCTATCCCACCGCGGTGCTGTCAATTGTCTGCCCGGACGGATTTCCGTTCGCGGTCCGGGTGCCGGTCCGGGCCGACGAGGCCAATCGCTGCATCCGGATCGAAGGCGCACCGGCGGGAGTCCCGTTTCAGCCCGGGTTGGCCTGCCTCGCGGGCCACGTCCACGCGGAAGGGTTCAGCTGGGATGAACACCTCCAGCTGCGCGGGGATCTGGTGTTTTTGGACGATGCGTGGGCGCTCGTTCCCCACCGAGTCGTCGGCGAGGCCGAGGTGCGCGCTTGAATGCCGCCGTCCAGCGAACCTGACAGGCCGAGCAAGCTCAGGGTTGCCGTGACAGGGCCGACCGGCGACATCGGACGGTCGCTGCTGCGGTCGCTCGAACGGAGCAGGGAGGTGGACAGCATCGTCGCGATGGCACGTCGACCGTTTGACCCAGCCGCTGTGGGGTTGGAGAAGACCGAGTATCGACAGGGAGACGTGCTCGAGCGCGCAGCGGTGCAAGAGCTGGTCGACGGCGCGGACGCGGTCGTGCATCTGGCGTTCCTGATCATGGGCAACCTCGAGCAGACGCGGCGCGTCAATCTCGAGGGATCGCGGACGGTGTTCGAGGCGACCGTGGCCGCGCGCGCGGCTCGCCTCGTGTACGCCTCTTCGGTCGCAGCGTACGGATTTCACAGCGACAATCCACCATTGCTGACCGAGGACCTTCCTCCGCGGGGCACTGACCGGCATTACTACTCGGCGCAGAAGGCCCGGCTCGAGCGCGTGCTGGCGGAGGTACTCGACGGTGGCGACACCGACGCGTATGTGTTTCGGCCTTGCATCGTCGCCGGTCCGGATGCGGTCGCACTGGTCGAGCACATCCCGTACGTCCGGCTCTCGGACCAAATGCCGGCGGTGTTCCGTAACGCGCTTGACCTGCTGCCCGCGCTCAAGCCGGTGCTTCCCGACACTGGCCTACCGTTTCAGCTGGTCCACCACGACGACGCAGCCACCGCATTCCGGGCGGCGGTGCTCGGGCGGGGGACGCCCGGCGTGTACAACCTCGCGGGTCCCGGGACGTTGACGGTCTCCGACCTCGCGGATGCGCTCGGCTGGTATAGCGTGCCGATCCCGGAACCAGCTCTCGACGTCGCGTCGGAGCTTGTCGCCAGGCTGCCGTTCCTGCCGGCCGAAGCGCAGTGGATCGAGAGCTTGCGCAGACCCGTCGTGATGGACACCACCAAGGCCCGTCGAGAGCTGGGCTGGCGCCCGCGCCACGACGCGGGGGAGACGCTGCGCGCGATGGTCGAAGCCGCACGTTCGGAGCGACTGATCCGTTGACTGCGGGGCCCAAAGGGCGTATTGCCGCGAACGAGCGTCGGCGATACGCTGTCCCACAACCCAGGGTAGGAGGACTACCTAGTGTCGGAAGCGAACAATCCTGAACATCCCGGACGCCATTCGAGGGAGGCGGACGCCTCTGCGGCACGTTGGGGCGAGACGCATCCCGACGAGGACCTCGAGCACCCGCCCCCCTCGGGCGTGCCGGAGGACGAGGACATCGTCCCCAACCGCCACTCGGCAAGCGCTGAGGCGGCGTCGCTGCGTTGGCACGAGCAGCACGATGACGAGGACGAGGAATAGCAGCCGCGCCCCCGTGGCGCGGCTGCGTCAACCGCGCCCGTAGGTGTCGCCGCCGCCGAACGATCCCTACGTGTCCGAGTTGAAGTCAGGCAGCCCCAGGGTTTGCAGCCAATGGCTGATGGAGATGTTGAGCTGCGTGAACTCGCCGGTCCAGATCAGTACGCCCATGCCGATCAGGACGAGGCCGCCAACGCCGATCACGACCTCGTAGTGACGTTTGACGACGCTCAGCGCCGAAGTCACGGTCCCGAACGCCAGTCCCGTGATCAGGAACGGCACGCCCAGGCCGGCACAGTAGACGGCCAGCAGGACCGCTCCGTGCGCCGCAGAGCTCGACGCTCCAGCGGCGGTGACGATCGCCCCGAGCGTGGGCCCGGTACATGGGGTCCACGCGAGCGCAAAGGCCGCGCCGGTGACGATCGGCCCGCCGCGACCGGCACGCTCCATCAGCCTGCCGACGTGCCATTCACGGGCCAGGTGGGGAACAAAGGGCGCAAGCACGAACAGCACGCCCATCGCGATGATCACGGCGCCGCTGATCTTCAGCGCGGCCGGTCCGGTCAGCGCCCCATGCAGCGCCTGCTGCCCGAGTAGGCCGAGCGCGATGAAGATCGCGGAGAAGCTCGCAACGAACGCGAGGCTTGGGCCGATCACGCGCGCCGGCCGAATATTCGCGGGCGCCACCCCGGCGACCGCGGAGATGTAGCCCGGTACAAGGGGCAGGACGCACGGAGACAGAAACGAGATCAGCCCTGCTCCGAACGCAAGGGGAATGCCAATACCAGACGCAGGGTCCATCTTCGTCGGATGAGGTTACCTGCGCACCGGCGACTCGCGACGGACCCCACCATCCGCTCACCCGCCCGCTCCCGCTGCGGAGCCGAAGCGTTGAACCGCCCGACGCGGAATGCTGCTGGCCGTCACCGAGCCGGTGCTAGCTTGGCCACGCCATGGCCACCACCGCTCCCACACTCCGAAACTTCATCGCCTCGGCCCCGGTGGATCCGCTCGCGGGCGAGACCGAGCCGATCCTCAATCCCGCCACCGGAGAGACGATCGCCTACGCCCCGGTCTCCACCGCCGCCGACGTCGACCGGGCGGTCCGAGCTGCCCGCGAGGCACTTCCCGCCTGGGCATCACCACGCCGGGCGAACGGGCGTGCGCACTGCTCAAGCTCGCCGACGCGATCGAGGAGCACGCTGGCGAGCTCGCAGAGCTCGAAGCCGACAACGCAGGTAATCACCGTGCAGCCGTTCTCCGACGAGGTGGAGGCGATCGCGTGGGCGAACGGGACGCCGTACGGGCTCGCCTCGTCGGTGTGGACCCGCGACGTTGGCCGCGCCATGCGGGTCGCGAACGCGCTGCGATTCGGTTGCGTGTGGATCAACGACCACATCCCGCTTGCCTCCGAGATGCCCGACGGCAGCTTCAAACAGTCGGGGTACGGCAAGGGTCTGAGCATGTATGCGCTCGGGGACTACACCGAGGTCAAGCACGTGATGGTCTCGTTATCCGGAACCGGCTAGGGTACTTTTCGCGTGATCTCTCGTTAGAGTGGTCACAGGGATCTCGTGGAAGCCTCAGCTGTCCAAGCCCCTTCTGGTCTGGCGCGAACTCGAATCTCGATCGGGGCGCCGCTGTTGCGGTTGCGGTCCGACGAGCAGCTGGTCGCGCTGTTTCGCGCCGGTCACGACGAGGCCTTCCGCGCGATCCACGACCGCTATCGCCAGCGGCTGTTCGCGTACACGAGGCAGATGCTGCCCGGGTCTGGTCAGGATGCCGAGGACGCGCTTCAGGACATCTTCGTGCGGGCGTATTCGGGCCTGCGCGCGAACGATCGCGAACTGGCCCTGCGCGCATGGCTGTATCGCGTTGCGCACAACCGGTGCGTCGATGAGCTGCGTCGCCCGGTCCCGCCGCCTCCGGAGGTCCTGGAGCTGGTCCGCGGACCGGTCCACGACCCCACCGCCGCCGCCGAGCAGCGCGAGTCGCTGAGGCGCTTGATCGAGGACATGCGCCGGCTCCCCGATCAGCAGCGCTCGGCACTGCTGATGCGAGAACTTGGCGGAATGACCTATGCGGACGTGGCCGCCGCGCTCGGCGTGACGGTCCCGGCCGTGAAGTCGCTGCTGGTGCGCGCTCGCGTCGGCCTCGGGCAGGCTGCCGAGGCCCGCAACACGGCTTGCTCGGAAATCCGCGAGGAGCTGATCGTCGCTCACGACCGTGGCGTTCGCCCGAACAGCATGGCCAGACGCCACCTTCGCGACTGCGAGGGCTGCCGCGAGTTCCGCGGCGAAGTCCGAGGGGTCAGCCGGCAACTGGCCGCACTGGCGCCGACGGTTGGGCCGCTCGGCTTGCTGGCAAAGATCGGGCTCGGGGGCGGCGCAAGCGGTGGTGCGGCCGCGGGGGGCGGGGCCGCCGTCACGGGCTCGACGGCCGGCAGCGGCGCGGGGGCTGCCTCGGTCGGGGCCCTCGCCACCGGAACCGGGCACGTTGCGACGCTGTTGGCCGCAGCCGTCGTCGCCACCGGCGGAGCCGTGGAGATCCAGCACACGATCACGTCGTCCCCCGCACACCACCGCACTCGACCCCACCCCGGCGTCGTTGCGCACGGGTCTCGGGCAAGTCGCCCCGTCGCGCGCAAGCGGGCGTCGCTGCGGCCCGCGCCGAGTCACGCGGCCCTAGCGCACCCGCGCAAGCCGGCGTCATCGGTCCAGACCGGGACGTCGGGGTCCAAGGCCTCCCACGCAATGCACGGCCCGCTTGCGCTGTCCGGCGGGGTTTCGATGACCGGCACCGGCGCAGGATCTTCGGCGGGTTCGGCGTCGGCCAAGAGCCTCACGAAGGGCATCCCGAGCGCCTCCACCGGGAGCGCGGGCGCAGCCTGCACGATCGGCGTGGTGGCGGCGGGTGGGGCCGCCGGCAGCCCGATGATCGCGAGGGGGGCGGGCGCCTCGGCGACGGCCGATGCCTCCACGGGCGGTGCCGGTGGCGATACAGCGTCGCCACCCACCGGCTCGGCGGCGACCGTCGGGACCGCCAAGACCGGCGGCAGCGCGCTGTCAGGCGGCAGCGCGCTGACGGGCGGCACCGCCGCGAGCACCACGAGCGCACCGAGCGGCACCGGCGCGACCGGTAACGATGCTGGCAATTGCGCGGCCTCCTCTGCGAGCGCGAGCAGTCCGGGCCCGGCCGGGAATTCGACCACGTCGGCGCCAACCGCCTCGTCTGCGCCGGAGCCGGCGCGCATCGGCGCGACATCAGAGGACTCGGCGGCCCCATCGACCCCGAGCAACCGGGCGATGACGCTCACGACCAACGGATCGGGGGCGGCGCCGTCGGGCTCCGGCCCGGCCGGCGGCTCGGTTGGAAGCTCGAGCGGCGACAGCTAGCCGGCTACCACCACCCCCGAGGCCGCTCGACCTCGTCGGGGAGCCTTCCCTCCTCGGCGAGCTTGTCGAGATGCGCTGCCATCGTCACCATCGCGGCCGGGCGCAGCGGAGCCGGCACGTCGTCCCAGACGTCGTCCAACAGCTCATCCGTGCGCCGTTTGCCGGCATCGAGCGCGGCGAGCAGACGGAGCTCGCGCTCGAGGCGATGGGCGATGTACTGATCCAGCTTGGCGGCTGGGTTTCGTACCACCGGACCGTGTCCAGGGCACAGGATCGCGAGCCGGCGCCGGCGCAGCCGCGCCAGCCCGTCGAGGTAGCCTGCGAGCGCACCAGGATCCGGGGAAATGAACACGCTGCCCTCCCCGAGCACGGCGTCGCCGGTCAACCCCACCTGTCCGGTTACGAAAACGATGTGGTCAGGGGTGTGACCGGGCATGCGAACCGCGCTGAGCGGACCGAACACCGCGCCGTTGGTCAGCGTCACGTCCGGCTCGCCGCGCGCAGCTGCGAGTGGGGCATCCGGGTAGCGTGACCGAACCGCGGCCGCGGCTTCCGCATGATCCGCGTGATCGTGCGTCAGCGCGATGCCGCCAAGCCCGCCCCGTCGCTCGAGCTCGGCGACGACCGACTCGACGTGATCCTCGAGCGCCGGTCCGGGATCCACGAGCCACGCCGGATCCCGGCCGACGATCCACGAGTTCGTCCCCGTCAGCGTGAGCGGCCCCGAGTTCGATGCGCGGATCCCGACTATCTCGTGGTCCGGTAGTTCGATTCGAGCCATCGGCGGAGCATGACAGGGGAGTCCCCGGGTGCTTGAATCGCCAGACGTGTCTGGAAGCTCCGCGGGCCACGAGATAGGCCCAGGGGCGGCCGGCGACGAAGAGATCGTCGACGCCGCGAAGGCCAAACGAAACCTCCGCAACGGCCTGATCTCGCTTGTGATCCTGATCGCGCTCGTGGCCGGGCTGTTGACCGCGGTTCCGGGGCTCCATGGCGTCGCCCACGTGGTGGCGCGGATGAATCCCGATTGGGTGCTCGCCGCGATCGGTCTCGAGTTGCTCTCGTGCCTCGGATACGTGCTCGCGTTCCTGCAGGTGTTCGACCGCGTGCCGCTCCGGTTCGGCGCCCGCGTTGCACTCAGCGAGCTCGCGTTCGGGTCCGCCGTTTCCGTCGGGGGAGCCGGCAGCGTCGCCGTGGGCGCGTGGCTGCTGGTCGACCGGGGGCGGAACCCGAAGCGAGTCGCCGAACGCTCGGCGGTGCTGTTCCTGTTGACGAGCGCGATCAACGTGATCACGCTCGCGGTCGTCGGATTCGCGGCGTTCTTCGGCCTCCTACCAGGCAAGCGCAATTGGCTGCTGAGCCTGCTGCCAGGACTGATCGGCGCGGCGACTTTTGTGCTGTTTCTCGGTCTTCCTCGCGCGGCGGAGCGACTCGCGGGGAAGCGCTCCCATCGTCGCCTGCGCGCTTTTCTGAGCGAAATCGCGGTCAGCATTCGCCTGACCGAGCGAATCCTGTTCTCGCGCGACTGGCGCCTGATCGGGGCGATCGGCTACCTCTGGTTCGACATCGGTGTGCTCGTGGCGTGCTTTGCCGCGATCGGTCCGGTGCCCCCGCTCACGTCGATCGTGCTCGCCTACCAGATCGGCTACCTCACGAACGTGGTGCCGATTCCAGGAGGTATCGGCGTGCTCGATGCCGGCTTGGTGGGGATGCTGGTGCTGTACGGAGTCCCAGCGTCCCAGGGGACCGCGGCCACCGTCGTGTATCACGGCATCGCGCTGTGGGTTCCGGCGATGTGGGGCACGGTCGCGTTCCTGGTTCTCCAGCGCCGCAGAGGACAGCCGCTGACTCTGCGTCCCTCCCGCGCGGAGCGGGCTCGTTTGCGACGCGAGCGCCGCGCCGAGCGCGCGAAGCCCTGAGTCAGGCCCTTGCTGCCGACGCTGGCCGTGGGCTCGCGTTCGTCGACACGCAGGAGCTTGACGCGCCGAATCAGCCGATCCGGGCGATGACGGCTCAACCATGGTTAGCCGAGCATTTGCGGCATGGCGGCTCCCGCAAGTCCTGAAGCGCATGCGCTCGCGCAGCAAGACCGCGCGCGCGCCGTTCTCGCCCGCGCTAAGGGCCGCCGTCAACGCGAACATGAGATCGCCGCGGTGCTCGTGCATCAAGGCTGGGGACACCTGCTGGACGCGCTCGGGCTCGAGCACTTGAGATCGGGCAAGGGGAGCCAACTCGGAAGCGGGGGCGGCGAGGAGATGCCCAGCTCACCTGTGCGTCTGCGGCTCACGCTCGAGCAGCTCGGGGCTACGGCCATCAAGCTCGGTCAGCTCCGATCGACCCGAGCCGACCTGGTTCCGCCCGATTTCCGGTTCGAGCTCGCCAAGCTCCAGGACTCGGCGCCCCGGCTTTCGCTAGAGGTCGTTCGCGAGGCGATCGCGAACGAGCTCCATGAGGACGTCCAGAAGGCGTACGTTACTTTCGACCCCGAGCCGCTGGCGGCGGGCTCGATCGGCCAGGCGCACGCAGCGACGTTGCCCGACGGGACCGAGGTGGTCGTGAAGGTGCGCCGGCCTGGCGTCGTGGAGCAGGTTGGTGAGGATTTGGAGATCCTTCAGAACCTCGCGGAGCGGGCGAGTCGCCGCTGGAAGGCGGCAGCACGCTATGACCTCGTCGGTCGGGACGCGCCAAGCTCGAGCAACGCGTCGGCCAACCGGTCGGATCCCCGCGCACGAGACCGTGCCAGCTCGGGCCGATCGACGCCGGTCGCGTCGAGCGCGGCGAGATCGGTGATCTCATCCCCCGGATCCGGCCGAGCGTGATGACCCGCGACGTTGTCCTCTCCGTGCCACCGTGGACCATGCCCCGTTACGCGATGACCTGGCGAGCCTGCTGGCGCAGTACTCGGGGCACGGCCTGGGCGTGATCTCGCTTCGCACCGCTATCGGTGACGTCATGGAAGTCGCTCGTCGGCACAGCCTAACGATTCCGCGTGACCTCGCGCTGCTCCTCAAGACGCTGATCATGGAGGAGGGGATGGCGGCTCAGCTCGACCCGGACTTTCGGCTCGTCGAAGCCTTGAGGCCGTACACGTATCGCGATCTGGTCGGTCAACTGTCGCCCGCCGCCCTCGCCAAGCGCCTCGAACGGCTGGGAATCGACTCGGCGGAGCTGGCGATCGATCTGCCGGGCCAGCTCCACCGCCTGCTCGAGGTGTTCGCGCGGGGGGATCTCGAGGTCGACGTCCGCGCGACCGAACTGGATGGGCTGATGACTCGCAGCGAGCGTGTCGGAAAACGTCTGGCCGGCAGCGTGATAGCAGCCGCCGCGATCGTGGGCGCGACCCAACTTGCGATCGGGACGCGCCGACCCGCGCGCAAGGAACGAATTCGCAGGCGCTGAGACAGGCCGCTGCGCCTTGCGACGTGCAGCGGACGAGCTTTATGGCCTCGCCGCCACCACGGTGCCGCTCCCGAGGTACATCGCCGGACGGGAGCTACATCGCCGGACGGCTTGCCTACGCAGCGGCTCTGAGTCCAGAAGGCGTCTGCGCTGTTGGCGACTCGAGACGAAGATCCGCCATGAACGCGGCGGCGTCCAGGTGGCGGTCTCGCGGTGCCTTCTCGGGTGCTCGCATCACGATCTCGCTGAGGCCGGGTGTGATCGCGTCTGTCCACGATCACATTTGCCGACAGCTAGGTGGAGCAAGCGGTTCATCGATCCGTCCCGGGACGAGGGGCGAGAACGAACGTGGCGTGGGGTGTGCTTCGCGTCTTCTTCTCCAGATGCTGTCGTGGTAGTGGCGGACTATTCCTCTCGGCCCCCGCCGCCATACCCCGCCGCCAGACTCTGCCTTGAGGAATCCCGGAGACTTGTGGTAGGGAAACCCCGACCTGATAGCGCCCCCGCGACGCCTCGACCACGAGTCGGCGTCCGGATCGCCTGTCAGCGCGGCAGCGGCAGCGACGCGCTGATCCGTGTTCCCCCTTCGCGCGGGCTCTCGATCTGCAGCTGGCAGGTCCGCCGCGCGCTGGGGTTCAAGCTCGTCGGCGAGGCCCAGTTGCTGCGCGAGTTCGTCGCGTTCGCCGAAGCCTCCGGCCAGCGCACGATCACGACCAGCCTTGCGCTTCAGTGGGCGAGGCTGCCGCCCAGTGCCACCCCCAACTATCTGTCGCGGCGGCTGCGAGCCGTCCGCGGCTTCGTGCGCTACCTCAAGGCGCTGGACCCGGCCTGCGAGGTTCCGCCGCCAGAGCTCTTGCCCGCCAGCAAATACCGGCCCGCCCGTTACGTCTACCGAGATGAGGAGATCGTCGCGGTGATGGTAGCCGCACGCCAGTTGCGTCCACCGCTGCGTGGCGCGACGTTCCACACGCTGATCGGGCTGTTGGCATGCACCGGGCTGCGGATCGGCGAAGCGATCAAGCTCGACCGCGACGACGTCGACCTCACGCACGGGCTGCTGACCGTCCGAGATTCGAAGTTCGGAAAATCAAGAGAGGTACTGCTTCACCCCAGCACCGTGCGCGCGCTAAAGGAGTACGCGGAGCTCCGCGACCGGCTCTGCCGACACCCGAAGGACCGCAGCTTCTTCATCACTACCCGCGGCACCAGGCTCTGCCACCCCACCATCTACGCGCCGTTCCGGGCGTTGCTCGACCAGGTCGGAATCAAACACCCCTCGCCGCAAAGACACGTCCGCATTCACGATCTCCGCATAGCTTTGCTGTCAAGACGCTGCTGGGTGGTACCGCGACGGTGGTGACGTCGCCTCCAGGATGCCGCTCCTATCCACGTACATGGGCCACGTCGATCCAGCGGCGACATTCTGGTACCTCTCCGCTGCGCCAGAGCTACTCGCGCTCGCGGCGGACCGTCTGGAGCGACGAGCGACGGGAGGTCAACGATGACCGCGCTCGCTCCGACGCTCGAGGCGTTCTTCATCGGCCGGCTCGTCAACGAGAAAGGCGTCAGCGCGCATACGATCGCCTCCTACCGAGACACCTTCCGGCTGCTGCTCGCGTTCGCCCAACGCTGGACAGGCAAGCAGCCGTGCCGGCTCGAACTGGAGGATCTCGACGCGCCGCTGATCACCGCGTTCCTCGACCATCTCGAACACGACCGTGGCAACAGCCCCCGCACCCGAAACGCCAGACTGGCGGCGATCCACTCGATGTTCCGCTACGCGGCGTTGCGCCACCCTGAGCACGCCGCGCTGATCGCGCGGGTGATCGCAGTCCCGACCAAACGCTTTGACCGCGCGATCGTCACCTACCTCACCCCCGAAGAGGTCGACGCGCTGCTGGCCGCGCCCGACCGCTCCCGGTGGATCGGCCGACGCGACCACGCGCTGCTGACCCTGACGATCCAGACCGGTGTGCGCGTCACCGAACTCACCTGCCTGTGCTGCCAAGACGTGCACCTCAGCGCCGGCCCACACGTGCAGATCGCTGGGAAGGGCCGCAAACACCGAGCCACCCCGCTGACGACCCAGACCGTCGCGGCGCTCCGGGAATGGCTCAAGGAGCGCGCTGGCCACCCCGGCCAGCCACTGTTTCCCACCAGCCGCGGCAAACCACTCAGCCGCGACGCCGTCGCGCTCCTGGTCACCAAGCACGCCAAGACCGCCAGCCGCGTCTGCCCGACGCTGCATAATAAGGCAGTCTCGCCGCACACCCTGCGGCACACCGCAGCGATGAACCTGCTGCACGCCGGCGTCGACAGCACCGTGATCGCGCTCTGGCTCGGCCACGAATCGGTCGAGGCGACCCAGATCTACCTCCACGCCGACATGCAAATCAAGGAACGAGCCCTCGCCCGCACCACCCCGCCCAACACCACCCACGGCCGCTACCGGCCACCGGACACGCTGCTCGTCTTCCTCGAAGCACTCTGATTATGCCGAGCATTGCCAGCCGCTCCCCGCCACCGCACAGCGATTCCGACTCACACTCGGCATAACTTTGGACTCGGCATAAGCCGACGACGTGCGGGTGTACGTCGCGAGCGAGCGGGCGGGGCAGCGCGTCATGAAGAGCATCACGCGCTATGTCGAGCGACGTCTCAGACTCAAGGTCAGCCGTCAGAAGTCGGCGGTTGACCT
>Ga0187766_10000600_pt1 | contig 20258 bp, 25 predicted proteins | sample 0216_QUI02_MP05__4_FD_132971 | JGI IMG/M metagenome (GOLD analysis project Ga0187766, IMG submission 132971) | Tropical peat soil microbial communities from peatlands in Department of Meta, Colombia - 0216_QUI02_MP05_20_MG | ecosystem: Environmental > Terrestrial > Soil > Wetlands > Peat ... | reverse complement strand
TCCGGCCTGGCCACGCTAGCCACCGACCGCGCAAGCCCTAGGCTGGAATCTCGCCTCTCAGCACCATTAAGATCTCGGAGTGCGGGACAGGGGTCTGAACGTTCGTGCCCAGGGAGTAGTAGGGGAAGTAAGCCCAGTTGATGCCGTTGGAATTGCAGTAATTGAGCAGCGCCTGTGTGTCAGCCTGCCAGCTCTGGTCCAGCTTACAGTTGACCCCCGTGCAACCGGCGCGCGCGCGGCTCGGGATCGCCCTGTACTTCAACGTCAAGGGTCCCGAGATCACTTTGGATCTTCTCTGGGCGTTTCTGACTGCTATCGCTAGCGGTGCCATCGCTGCCGGCGTAATGTATGCCGTCAGACGGCAGAGGGCGTCCGAGTTCGCCGATCTCGGCGCCCTGTTGACGAAGATGAAGCAGGGGAGGGCATCATCCGAGGACGGGCTTCGCCTGATGGACCTGATGCACCAGGCAGCGCTCACCATGAGGAAGCAAAGGCTCGACTCTGCCTTCGCCTACGGTGTGGGAGCCTTCATCTTGGTGAGCGTCGTCGGTCTAAACGCTGGCTTCGGGGCGCTGGCCGGGGTCGTGACATACCTCTACTTCAGGTTCGAGGCGCTTAGGGACTTCCAAAAAGAGGACGAGAGATACGAGGTTGCAAAGAGGGACATCATCCTCAGCCTGTGAAGAAATTGGAGCGCCCCGACCTGTACGTCCTGGCCCGCTTCCTGGACGTCCTCTACGAGAACGGACAGCCCATGAGGAAGACAAACCTTCAAATGAGGACGGGGCTCAACTACGTCCGGTTCTCGGAGTACTTCGATTGGATGACCTCTCATGGTTTCCTGCAGAAGAAGGTCGAAGATGACGTGGAGCTCTACTCTCTGTCTCCTCAGGGCCTCGATGCCTATCACCGGCTCGTTGCTTGGATACGAGAGACGATGAAGGGGATGAGAATCTGACGGAAGAGACTCGCACGGAAGCGGGCTCTGACTGGAGAACTTTCTTTAGAAGGCACTGGGGCGCGGTCGCCGCATTCGTGGTTGTTGCTGCCTTGGCCGTGGCCTGGGCAGTCTACGTCTTCTGGTGGTTCGCAGGGAATGCCCAGTCGACGGGCCTTGTCCCCTCTGCCCTGGGTTTCTGGACCATGGGGAATCTGGTGAACTTCATCATCTATTCCATCCTGTGGGAACTCCTCCTTGTCGGCATCCCGGCGGTCGTGGCGGCCGTAGCGGCCTGGATGTGGTGGAGGAGGATCCCCAATGAAGAGAGGATGGGGTATCACTGGGGGAGGCGTTCGCGGTCTGCAGGGGGAAGCGGCGGGGTCGGGTCCTTGCTATTCGTCGCCTTCGTCATCAAGGTCTACGTCGACGGAAATTGGAACATTCCTATCTCGACATACACCCTGAACTACGTCGTCGGCTCGATGATTACGATACTAGAGTGGATTGCTGTGATCTTTGGCATCCCCGCCGCCATCGCAGTGACATGGTGGGTACGCCACGAATTGAAGAAGCCCTAATTCTGATTAGGGCACGAACGTAAAAGAAAGACCAACTCCTGACTGCCGATGAGCCGGCAGGCCCAACTCGGGGTGGGAAACACCCCTTTGGTCAGGGTCGACGGGGTATACGCCAAGCTCGAGTGCGTCAATCCGACAGGCAGCATCAAGGACCGTATGGTCAAGTTCATCCTCGACGAAAGCGAGAAGCGCGGATTACTAAAGAAGGGGATGGTCATCGTGGAGGCGACCAGCGGGAACACGGGGATTGCCCTCGCTTACTTCGGGAGGCAGAAGGGTTACGAGGTAAAGATCGTAATGCCGGACAACATGACAGAAGAACGCAAGGAGCTCATTCGGGGCTTCGGGGCCGAGCTTATTCTCTCTCCGGAAAAGGAGGGGTTCCTCCAGGCTCTTTGGATAAGGGACAACATGGTGAGAGAAGGGAATTGCTTCACCACGGACCAGTTCTCGAATGACCTGAACACAGAATGCCACTATCAGACCACTGGCCAGGAGCTGATCAAACAGCTAGACGCGGAGTCGGTCTCCCCGCACGCTTTCGTGGCAGGCGTTGGGACGGGGGGAACGCTCATGGGGATTGCCAGGGCTTTGCGAGAAGTCAACGCCAACATCTTCGTTGCGGCAGTAGAGCCGACTGAATCTGCCGTTATGAGCGGTAGAGAGCCAGGCCCCCACGAAATCGGGGGAATCGGGGATGGCTTCGTTCCGGTGCTGGTCAAAGACAAGGAAGGAACTCTCAACCCCCTCATCAAGGAAGTGATGCAGATAACTAGCGACGAAGCCATCGCAGAGTCAAAGAGGCTAGCCAACGACTTCGGGTTCTGCGTTGGAGTGTCTTCTGGGGCGAACTTCTTGGCGGCAGAGAGACTCAAGAGCCGATTCGAGAACGTTGTTACGGTGTTCCCAGACGGGTTCACGAGATACGAATCCCTGGGTCTCGGCCCGTCTGGGAGGTGCGGCTTCCATGGCGCTGCGTGCCGTCAGCACAACGAGATTGTGGCGAGCCTCCGGAAAACCACCTAGGCCAGATAGATCTGGCCTCAGCACCAGATGTGAGAATCATGTCCACGCCTTAAGTGGGGCTTGGGAAGATAGTCGGCCGAACTCTGATGAAGGTTCTCGTCGCTTATGCCAGCAAGGCTGGCTCGACCAAAGGGATAGCCGAGTTCATCGGCGAGAAGCTCAGGGCGCGCGGTGTGCCGGCGGAAGTGTATGACGTGGGTGCGGTTCACAGACCAGAGGATTATGATGCATTCGTGGTAGGAAGCGGGGTGTACATGTTCCATTGGATCAAGGAGGCAAAGCACTTCATCATCAAGAACCGGGCCATTCTGGAACGTCGACCAGTCTGGCTATTCAGTAGCGGGCCTGTAGGGCTTCAGAAGACGAACTCCAAGGGCCAAGACTTGACTGATGTGTCCGTCTCAGGGCCCAAGGAAATCGACGAACTCAGCGAGGCTGCCAAGCCCCGCGACCATCGGGTCTTTTTCGGGGCGCTCGACGGCGATAAGCTCGGGGGAGCAATGGGGCTGACGTACAGATTCATGCGCCGGAGTAAGGCAGTGCGCGATTCGATGCCAGACGGTGACTACAGAGACTGGAAGGAAATCGAGACCTGGGCCGATGGGATTGCAGATGCGCTCTCTGTGCCCTCGGCGACCGCATCCGTCCAACAGTGACATCCGCTGAGAAGCCGCCTACAGCGATACTTGCCATCAGCTCGGAGTATCCTCGAAGCTCCGTTATGTCCGTTCTTCTACTACTGGTGCATGCCTTCTCGGAACCATTCCACGAGGGAAACCTCGTTTGTGTTCCCGCGTTTCTCGGCCCGAACGATTCCCCTCTCCGAAAGCGCAGCTACTACTCTATGGGTCTTTAGCCTAGAAAGTCCTGCTTCCTTTGTGATGTACTTCTGAAGGTACGTCCCACCATGGGCGTCTATGACGCTGACCACCTTCCTCTCGTCTGGCTTTAGCGTCCTCAGGACGACCGTAGCGGCATCCCTCCCACTTCCCGTCACAGAAACATAATTCTTCATTTCCGGGAGTACGAGGAAGTAGATTATCCCCACCACGCTCGCGAGCAGTGTGAAAAGGAAGAGGAGGGTAGAGAGCGGGATGAGAATCGCCAAGTTTGGCGCGAAGCCACCCGTCATTAGTTCGCCTAGCACGCTGAGCGGGGACTCGTTGGGAGCGACGCTCAGGGCAAGAATGAACATCGATAGCGCAAGCCCAGCCGCGGCAGTAACAAGCACTAGCAGCAGGACCTTGAGCTTCTCCATGTCCCGCCGCTATCTCTGCTCCGGAGTTAACCCCTCTCCCCTAACCTAATCCTGACCTAGGAGGCTGGCGGCTTCCATCTGAGGGTAAGCACGCCCCCCACTATGCCCAGGATAGCTCCCACAACCAAGCCCCCAAGACCCACGAAACTCAGCACTGAGAAGACCAGTATCAGTATCCCCCAGGTTCTACGCTCGCCGACCTTAGCCAGGAGCATGGTCGCGGATACCAGCACGATAGCTCCACACACCAGTCCGAACCCTCCCATCACCGACAGAATGCCGGAAATGAGGCCGGGAAGGCTGGACCTGCTCATTCCCTGGGGCACAGTCAAGTTGGAGAGGTTCATGTGGGGAATGATGAATGATGCGACTCCGATGAATATCGCGCCCCCCAGGATCATGATCATGCCTCCCGCCAGGGAAAGTATCGCGGCCGTCTTGGGGTACGCCGAGCTCTTCCCTTGCGCCAAATCCCCAGTCATGGCCAGGGTAGAGGAAGCATGGACTAAATCGATTCGCTGAAACGAAAACGATACCGTTTCCTCCCACTGAAACGCCCTCCTGACCATCTGTTTCTTGCATAAATCAGGGGGATGCCCTGGAGGACGGCCCTCACGAGGCCCCTCCAGGGCAGCTTTCCTTCCTTTACGCCTGCAGTGCCGGTGGCTTCCACTTCAGTACCAGCGCGCCGCCGACAATGCCCAGAACCGCTCCCACAACGAAGCCCCCCATGCCCACGAAGCTCAGCACCGAGAAGACCAGGATGAGTACGCTCCAGGTCCTTGGCTGGCCTAAGTTAGTCAAGAGCATCACCGATGAGATGAGTACTATGGCACCGGACACGAGCCCGAAGATCCCCATCAATCCGACGAAGCCGGAGATGAGACCAGGCATCGCAGATGCCGAGAGTCCCTGAGGGACGCTGACGTTGGTGTAGGTGAGGTTCGGGAGGATGAAAGCCGAGGCGGCCACGAATAGTATGCCGCTCAGCGTTATGATGAGGCCGCCAGCAAGGGCGACTATGGACGCGGTCCTTGGGTATTCAGCCGATGTGTTCTGCGTCATTTTCTTCTTACCTTGAGGGGGGCATAGAATGGACGGGAGAAGTAAGTTCTGTGAAACGAAAGCGAGTCCGTCATCTGTCTTTGTACGGAGATGGTGAAACGATAATGATACGGCCACCGACGAAGGATCATATCCGGATTGCGTCGGTGAACCGACTTGACCCCACCATTCTGAGAAGCGATCGGGAAGTGCTCTGGACGTCTTCAGACGCTAGAGTGATTCTTGCCAATCGTGGCACCAACTTGTTCGAACCCATGCAATCATTAGCCCTGCGGACTGTTTCTTGAAATGTTAAAAGTCAGACAAATTCACTATTGGGTCGAATTGACCGCTGAAACCGAGGAGAGCGAGGGACAGGGTCCCGAAGAAGAAAAAATGGGTAGTCAGGAAATGCCCATGGAGCCAACCGAAGAAATGCAGACACCTTCAGAAAGCCTTGGCGAGGCCACACCAGCGCAACCCCAGGGGGGAAGACGCACCCAGCTTAAGATCGTGAGAGAGAGGGTTGAATCTCTCTCGAGGGATGTTGGAACTCTCAGGAAGAGCAGCGAAGCGAGCGCAAAGAAACTGGAAGCACACATGAAATCAATCCGAAAGGACCTGAGCGCAAGAACTCACTCGAAAGATTTGGGGGAGCACATCAAGGGCCACCGGGCGGACACAAAGCGGCTAGAGAAGCAACTGGCAACTCTTCGCAAGGAATTGGCTTCGTTCAAGAGCCAAATGGCAAAGGAGGCAGCCAAGAGCAGGGCACGAGAGGAAGCCGCGCTCGCTAGGTTCGCTGCAAAGGTCAAGGCGGCAGAACCAAAGAAGCTCAGAAGGTCTTCAAAGAAGAAGCGCTAGCGCCACTTCTCGAATAACCAAACACGCACCAGTGACGATTCGGGCGGACCCGCGCCGAATTGCTACTCGTGAGTATGCCACTGAAAACGAGCCCAACGTTTAACACATTCCCTCAGGTTAGCATTGCCGTCATGTCAGAGGTCAGGGCATTCTTCCGGCACTGCCCTAACTGCGGGAGGCGGTTCGAGATTAGGATAGTGAGGAAGAAGATGCAAAAGGATGACACGTACGGTTCTGAGATTCCCCGTTCAGACACTGCCACGATGGAGACGAAAGCATTGATGCCACTCCTCTTGGGCGAGTCGAGTGAACCGGTAACCGTCGAAGAGAAAGAGTTCAGCTACAGTTACGTTTGCAAACACTGTGGCCATCGATGGACGGAGACTCGAGAAGCAGTTGACGTCGAACCCACGCCCGAAGGGTACACCGGAGACTGAAGTCATAGTCAGTCGTAGGCTCGTAGTTCCCGACTTCGGGGCATCGATGTCCGAACCTGGGACCGAATCTCGGCTCCCCATCGACGAGGCCTCCGCCTCAAAGTCAGGCATCTGACTCGCGCTCGGCTACCAAGCCAAAGCACGCAGAAAGTATAACGCTTCTGATACAATCGCTTACGTCTAGTACGATTGTTTACGAATACCCGTAAATAACAAAAGGCATTCTCGGGCGGTCGGGACCGATACGACGCGCCTCACGCCCTTCATTGCGGTAATTGTCATCGGAATCCTACTGGACTCCCCTGTACTCGTGTCTGTTCTGCCTCACCAGAATCGCGCCCAAACTCCGCTCTCGCCGGGCAGTTCGGGGCAAACCACTTTCACCTCAGGGTGGGTGCAGCTCTGGGACTTCACCAGCAGGCCTGGCGACTCGGCCAACCTGACGAACAGGGAAGTGATTCTATCCTACATCACAGCCAACCCCGGTGTCTACCTACGAGAGCTGACCGAAGACCTCGGCCTCTGCATGGGCGTGGTGCAGTACCACGTCTGGGCGCTTACAAGGGACGGTCAGGTGGAAGACTGTAAGTCGGGGCGCTTCAGGCGCTTCTTCAGGGCGAGGACCTATCAGGAGACTGAGCGGATGGTCATGTCTCTGTTGAAGCAGGGGACAACAGGCAGGATTCTCGTGCTCCTGGCGGGGCGACAGCCCCTGACCCACGCGAAACTCGCCTGGATTCTTGGAATATCGTCGCAGGGCTTGAGCTGGCAGATGGGACGGCTGAGAAGATATGGCATCATCGAAACCTCGGAGATCCATTGCACGATGACGAGAGAATACAGACTGACGGAAGGTGCCTTTCAGACCGTAAGCCGAGCCCTCGGAAACGACCACCACTACGTGGCGAGAGCGTCGCCTGGGAAACCTTCAATCTGATGGGCTTCATAGGTGAAGATGCCCGCCATCACGGCTGGATCTTCATCCATTATCTTCTTGGTTTGTTGTAGATTGGAGGAGAATATGCACACGCCAGTGACATCGGTTTCGTCCTTGACCACGGGGCCCACAACGCACAACAAGCCATCTCTTCGAAGTTCAAAGTTCCTCCTTCCATGTTCCCAAACGATCCCGTCCGCACTAGGCTCGTTTCTCTTGGGGGTCCTGTGCAAGATGACTAGAATGTAGCGCTTGGTTGTTTTCAGCATCGCACGCATGTAATCATCTGTGATGTCGCTCACGAAGTGGCGCCATCTGCGTTCAATAAAGGCGTTCATGGGGGGAGTCCCAGTTCATGTAAGGCTCCCAGGGAAGCAGTTAATACCGCGAAATGTCATCGTTTGTTATCAAATGCAGATTTCCGGGGCGCACATTGTCCTCTACAGCACCAACGCTGAAGCTGACCGCAAGTTCTTCCGTGATGTCCTAAAATTCCGCCATGTGGATGCGGGGGGTGGTTGGCTGATTTTTGCCCTCCCCCCCTCCGAACTGGCCATTCATCCTACCAAATCCACACACGAAGACCCCGATAGCCTCTTCTTAATGTGCGACAACCTTGATGCGACCATGCGCCTCCTCCGTCGGAAGAGGGTGAAGTGCAAGGTGGTGGGCGACGAGAGATGGGGAAAGGTTGCGATGATTGCATTGCCAAGCGGTGGGGAGCTTGGTCTCTACGAACCGAGACACCCGACTGCGCACAAATGAGAGTATTCACGCAAAGCCAATCGTATAGCCACTCCCCAGCAAGGGACTAAATACATCAGCCCCACCCGGCGTTACGGTGTTCGAGACAGAGGCAGAATTGCTTTACGCTTCAGAAGCTCCTCGATTCGAGCTTCGAGAAAACGGGAGGCAAGCTGGCCGAGTTCGATCAAAGCCACCAGATGTCTGCCAAACAGCTAGCGGGATTCAAAGGAGTGAAGCTCGTGTCAATCGCTTCTGTTAACTCGAAGATGCAGCCTCGGGTGGCGCCAAGAAGCGCAGCCTTTCTGCATGGGAAGTTCTACCTCGCATCAAAATCCAGCTCGACCACCGCGCGTCGCCTGAGGGCTCACCCGGACGCCGCCATCACATATTACGAGAATCATCTCCTAATCATGGCACATGGCACCGCCTCCAGCCTTAGCAGGAACGACCCGCGTCTTGCAGGCCTTGAGAAAGAATGGAAGGAAGCTTTCCATGGAGGACGAGACTCTCTGAGTGGCATAGACACCTTCCTCATGATTGAGGCCGCCCACCTGGTCGCATTTGCCACACACCCTGACCGATATCCCGCTGCCTGGAGCAGGCCGACCACGCAATAGCATCGAGTCCCAAGCACGGGAAAAAGACGCGATTGCCTGTTCCTGAACTTGGTCGGATGCGTCAGGCGTCATAAATTATGGAAAGCCTCCCACTTTCCAGATGACCACACGAGCTGGCAGCCGGGACTTCGATCCTCTGCTGGATGGATTCGCGCAGCACCGAATCAGTTCTGTTGCTGATTCTCTGAAGGATTGCGACCCTCGCGCAGGTCCCTCATCATCTGTTGGAACTGTTCCCTTGAGATCTCGCCCCTCGCGTATCTCTGGCGGAGAATGCGAGCGGGCGCGTTCGCCTGCATCCTCGCTCTCCAGTAATTCCTCCTCGTTTGTCGATACTGGTACCTGACGAAGAACAGAACGGCGAAGACGGCGAGGAAGATTACGAAAAATTCTCCGATGAAGTAATGGCCGTTTGCCGCAAGAAGAAAAAAAATCACGAACGCAATCACTAATCCGAGGGGGAGGGCGAGCAGCCATCCTAGGGCCCTGCTGGGAGGTTTGGGTTCAGCTGTATCCAATAACAACCCTGCTCGCATCAGGGAAGTATTTCAATTAGTCATCTCAGAGACCAAGAACGAACCGAAAAACACCGCGCGACGTGGGATCTCCTGCCATCAGCTCATAGTCTCTGAGCCAACTCAGTGAACAGGAAGGGGTCTCATCTTCGTCCTTCTACCGAACATACCCCTAACTTGCTCTTCTGTCATGGCGACAACGATGGTCGTCGCCTTGCCTTCCCAACTGCTATCGACCTCTAGTAAATTGATCCCTGGAACCAACCTACGCGCCATGCCATTGAATTCCCGTAGGCTGAGTTCGCCCATCAGAAATGTCACCGGGAAGTTCTCTGAAATGTCCTCTATGTACAGCCTTTTTCCGGTTCTATTGTTTCTGAAAGAGTCCATCTCTTCGTCCTCTCCTTGGAATTCCCAACCTTCGGTTGCCAGGAACTCTCGAACTCTGGAATAGGTCGCCGCTATTTTGAACACATTCTCTGCTGCCAAGGTCGAGACCTAGACTGTTGGGCCGCTCTCGGGCTCTTGTTCAGAATTTGATTCCACTTCGTCAACTATGCTGCGCAACTCCTGCTCTTCCGCTTCTTCTTCAGCCTCCTCCGCGGGATTGAAGCTGCCTGATTCTAGGTACCTGACGATTATGCCGTAGTACTGCAGAGCTCCCATCCCATACGTCTTGTACACCTCAATTGCGAATCTTTGTGGGTCTTCCATTGTCTCTTGGCTGAAACCCCTCAGCAATACGTCTCCTTCGCCTCCATACTCCGCCTCATATGCTTCCTTCGTGAGCCTTGTGAATTCAGGGCCTTTGATTCCTGACTTGGAAATGTGTTCGACGAACGCTTTTTCGTATTCGTTCATCTTTAGTCTATTTTTCTGTAGACCAATAGGATAAAAGCATGGTGTACCTTCGATATATCAAACTCCCCAATCTCCTTCCGCTCCAAACTTAATCTGCCAGCGAACCAGCTCGCGCGGGGGATGGACCCTCAGCACATCAAGGCCAAGCCAGGCGACATCAGTCGAAAGGTGGTTATCTCAGGCGACCCGGCAAGGGTGGCCCAGCTCTCGACCCTATTAGCGCGCCCAAGGCTTGTGAACGAGAATCGCGGATTCCTGATCTATACAGGCCAATATGAGGGCGAGGAGCTCACCGTCGCTTGTCATGGAATTGGGGGCCCCTCGGCAGCGATAGTCGTGGAGGAGCTCATAACGCTCGGGGCGAAGGTAATCGTTAGGTTGGGGAGCTGTGGCGGGCTGTTGGGGCCCATGAAGGTTGGAGACCTGGTGATTGCGACGGGGGCAGGATACAAGGGCGGTACACTCGATGCCTATTTCGGCAGGAGAATTGTGCCCAGGCCTGACGGTGAGCTTACGGCGCTGCTGGCCGACTCGGCTAGTAAACAGGAGGCCAGATACTATGCAGGACGGGTCTTTTCCTCCGATGCGTTCTACGCTGAGGGCCCCGATTATGCCAGGAAGTTGGCAAGGAAGGGGTACATCGCCATCGAGATGGAATGTGCGACGCTGTTTGGCCTAGGGAAGCTCAGGGGAGTGAAAGCAGCGTCTGTGCTGCTGGTGAGCGACAACGTCACCGAAGGGGCGCCGATTGTTGATGCCGATGTCCTTCGCGGATACGCCAGGAGAGCGGGGGAGATGGTCTTCGCGAGCTTATGCCGGCTCAGGACCTAGTGCGGCAGGATTGAATCGGGTTAGCTGCTTGCGTGCCGACTAAATAGTTCGAAGGGTACGCCTTTCTCGTGAAGGCGGTAGTATTTGATGGGGCTCTGGCGTGCCGGGACGTCCCCCGGCCCCGGGCCAAAGGCTGGGTCACACTCGAGGTGATGAAGGCAGGGATATGCGGCACTGACCTCTCGATAGCGTCCGGGCACCTCCGGGCCAAGGTCCCAACCGTCTTGGGCCATGAAATCTTCGGGACGGTGGCAAGTGCTCCCGAGGGGCACCGGAACCTCCTCGGAAGGAGAGCGGTCACGGAGATCAATGTCGCTTGTGGGAGGTGTGCCTATTGCAGGATGGGGCTCAACACCCACTGCGCAAGGGTGGAAACCATCGGGATTTCCAGGGACGGCGGCTTCGCAGAGTATGTTGCCACTCCAGTGAAGAACGTTCACCTGGTCCCCGACTCGATAGGGGACGAAGAAGCCATCTTCGTAGAACCGCTCGCCGCAAGCGTCCAGCTCACCAAGGTGAGCCCGCCCGCCCCCGGGTCAACCTGGGTCGTGGTCGGCACAGGTAGGATGGGTCTGCTGGTCCTCCAGGTGCTCAAGCTACACAACCCACGCATCCTGGTTGCCATAGGTCACGAGGGGGAGAAGCTGGAAATGGCCCACCGGCTGGGTGTTACTGTCTTTACCTCCGGGGACGCCGCAAGGGCACTGCAACTCACAGGAGGGGTGAGGTTCGACAACGTCGTCGAGGCGACCGGGATGCCCGAGGGTCTTTCACTGGCAATGGAACTGGTCAGGCCCAGGGGGACGATACATCTGAAGAGCACCCACGGGCTCCCCATCCAGTTCGACGCGACGAAGGTGGCGGTGGACGAACTTAGGATTCAGGGATCGAGGTGCGGTCCCTTCGACGAGGCCATAGCACTACTCAGACGTCAGCGGATACGGGTTGGAGAGATGGTGACGCACAGGTTCCCACTAGAGATGTGTGAACAGGCGTTCGAGGCAGCAGCCTCGAAATCTGCCATAAAGGTCATCTTCGAAATCTGATAATCCTGAGGAGTTCCTACTCAGGAGGGATCTCTTTGTATGTCGCAGCTAGGTCGATGCCCTTTCGGGCCAGATACCCCTTCCTCACGGTGTACCATAAGGCTCCTACGACCCAGAACCCGAATATGACAATGAGCCACGGCAGGCCTCCCCAGGGCTGGTTGACCAGGCCCTGTGCCATGTACCCCGCTCCTGCGGAAATCGCCCCACCCAGGTTGTTGAGGCTGATGCCGAAGTAAGGATAGGCGAAGTACTCCCCGGTGAGAACGATGAAGAAGATGAACACCACAACACCAGACACCACCAGGGCGGTCGCCGTCCTCTTCAGGTCTGCCCTCTTCCTGTAGCCGTATATCACGGCCGTGAGGCCCATGCACGCGAAGTACATCGTCCCCAGCGCCGTGGTCGAAAATGCGGAGATCCACGAGTAGTAGAAAACGAAGATCGCTACGAGGGAGGCGAGGATTGCCGGGAAGACGAGCCCATTGACCGGAGAGTGGAACCGGTCGCTCACCTTCGCAAACCAGGTGGGGATGAACCTGTCGAAGCCCATCCCAAGCAGGTACCTGGATATGACGAGAATCGTCTGGCAGACGGAAGCTATGAACCAGAGGGAGAACCCGATGTTCATGAACCAGTCGAGCGCAGGATTGTTCCCAGCCACCATAGTGGCCACGCTGAGCATTGTCTGGAACGGCTGGGCTAGCCCGTAGGCGGCTGCCGCACCCCCGACGTACGATATGTACATCTGCGAGAGCACAATCAGCAGGACGCCGCTCACCGCCACGGCCATGAAGGTTGCGTAAAGGGCCGACCTCTTAATGTTCCTCAGTTCGCCTCCAAACGCGGCCACGTTGTTAATCCAAGGCATGTAGATCGCCACGAACGGGAACAGCAGGAAGACCCCGAGCCATGTAAAGGAAGGCAAGCCCCCCCCAAATGCAGAGGAGGTGGTGAGCGCCGTGTAGTTAGAAACGGAGGGAAACATGGTCGACCCGTACTGGTTCAGGTACGAGTTGATGGCATGCTGGACCCCAGATGGTCCCGCTGAGAGGAAGACCACGACCATGATGATGGACGCCAGGAAGCCGATGGCCACAAGCCCTGCCAGGAGTTTGAACCCGAACGACGGCCGGACAATGTCGATTGCGGTTATTACCGCGATTACCAGGATGGCTATGGCCACCGCCTCAGGCGCGCTGAAACTACCGGAATAGAAGTAGAGGGCGTTCGCCGCGGAAGTGACCCAGGAACTGCTGGTCAGCTGCCCCACGACCGTGAACGAGGGGGCCATGGTCAGGAAGAGGAACCAGAAGTCGACTGCTATGAAAGGGATCCCAGTGAAAACAAAACCGAGCATCAGGAAGCTAGCAAAACTGGGGCTTATGGTCCTGCTAAGCCAGACGTAGTCCCCGGCCGTCCTCCCCACGGAGTGGGTGACGTGGTAGAAGATGAACGCCTCGAAGAGGACCACTATGGTAAAAATTCCAACGGCCGGGATGAGCTCTTCGGGGTTAGAGCCCCCAGGGATGGAGCTAGCCGCCGCCGCGAATATGATGTTGAGGAACAGGAACCCTCCCCCGAAACCGATTTCCCCCATGTTCGCCCAGAACATGGTCAGGGGGTTCACGCTCTTCACTACCCCCGTTGCCTCCCTGATCCAGACCGTGGGCTTGGACAAGGACGTCTCCATACAGCCCGGACTGGTTGATATAAGGGTGAACTACTCACGCCCGAAGGCTTCAGGCCTTAGGGCTTGGGCCTGGCTCGGCGAAAAGCTGTCGTGGCTGGTCAGCACGCCCGATTGGGTTCGAACGTATTTCGAGGTTGGGACTAGTTAACCCGCTAAGGAGGTGCCCCGATGAAATGCCCGATTAGGAAACCGGCCACGCCTGCGCCCAACCCGATGATGGCCATTTGGAGACCGCTTCTCCATAACGAACCAACCGTCGTTCTCGCTTCATAGTAACCGATGAGGAACAGAACGGCACCACTGAGTACCACCGAGGTGGCCGCGCTTCCTAGTATGTTTCCCCGCAAAATGAGGTACGGGATGAGCGGTATGAGCGAGCCTACGACCGTCGAGCCGAGCACCACTAGAAAACTACTGCGAGGCTCTGACTTGTCAACCGGTTCTAGATTCAGCTCGTAGGACATCAGGAACGCTAGCCATGCCTTGGGATTGCTGACTATCGCGTTCGTGGCTCGTTCGAGCCTCTCGCCAGGGTATCCCCAGCTTTGGAATACCTTTCTAACTTCATCCTTCTCCAGCTTCGGTGCCTCCCTGATGACGGCCTCTTCATGCTCCACCGCCTTCAGGTACTGCTTCCTTTTTGCCAGTGTCGAGGTATATGCGACAGCTCCCATCGACACAGATTCCGCTCCGAGGGCTGCGAACCCAGCCACAAAGATCAGTGTTAGGTTGCTGGTCGCGGCCGAAAGTCCAAGCAGTATCCCAAGTACGTTGACAAGGCCGTCCTGGCTCCCAAGTATGAAGTTGGACAGCAGACTTTGGTGTGGGTGTTGCTTTGCTTCCACTTTTGTCTTCATTGACTGCCCTCATACCCTGGGGGATGGCCCCGACTAGTCAGGAATCTTCTGCTGACCCGCACAGCCAGGCCCATGCCAATTACTCATCTTCCGACGGGTTCAACACGGAGTCTATGACTTCCAGATGATCTTGGGCTATCTCGGCACGTGGGAGGGCATTGATATCGTAGAAACCGCTTTGGACGAAGGGCTCCCTCGGCTGAATCAAGTCTTCTCCATAGAACAATGCCTGGAATACAATCACGAGGTCCCAGTGCGCTCCCAGATACGACACCAACTTCATGAACTCGGGGTCTCTCAGACCATCGGGACTTCCAAGTTGTTCCTTCAGAATTCTGCGTGCTGCTGCCTTGGGTTGTTCCCCGTATGAGAGAAGGGTGGCGGGGAGGAGCAACTTCCCTCTTCTAAAGCTGAGCGGATGTTTGTCGCCTGCACGCAAAAGCAAGATAGGTTGCGACTGGCCTTCCTCATCGCTTTCCACCGTCGCTCTCTTGACGACCACAAAGGAGGAAATGTGCAGGTTGTCAGGAGAGATTTCCTTCCTGGGTGGGAGTGTCCAGCGGGGGAATCGCTGCTCAGACGGTTCGGAAGACAAAGTTCGCACCAGGGACGCGTCCTCCTCTTCTAAAGGGCTTCCAGGAGTCGGTGGATGAGAGGCCTTCACCACTTTCAAGGTCGCTTGGGGTCCTCCCTCATCCCTGTTCTCTTTGGTTTAGCAGCTTCAGAAAGATCTTGACAGAGGCATTCTAAGAGCGCTCTAGCGTCACCTTGCCATTAAGTGAGGCCCCCGTCTACGATAGAGCGCAACGCGCGAGGAGTCGAAACCGCTTAAATCAGATTCGGCGGTGGCGTTGGTTCTAAGTTGAGGAAAGCTCTGCGGGGGCAAGACTGACGAAGAACCACACCTTTCATCAACGTAAGATCAGGGTGCAGGAGACACCTGAACTGGACTTCGGCCAGCTAAAGGCCAGGACCATTAACGCCCTGAACAAGCTCGGCCAACAGAAGTTCTCATCCGAGCTTGGAGGCTACGCCCTTGAGAACTGGGTTAGAGGAGTTAATGTCCTCCTCGATGAGTTCGAGGACAAGGCCGGCGCACCGAGGCTTACCCCAGAATACAAAGCCAGTCGTCAAGTGATGAACGACCATTTGGCCAGTCCGGCTTCTACCTCGTCAATCGACTCAGAAATGTCCGAGCTGAGGGCGAACATGTCTGCCATCGAAGGCAGGATAGAGGGAGAAAGGGCTGCTACAGTTTCAAGGATTTCGAAACTGAAAATAGACCAAGCAAGACTCCTTGCCGAGCTGGAGCGGGAGCGGGGGCTCGTCGGAGGCACGACCCCCGAGCCTCAGACCAGTTCGTACATCGTTCGTCTGTTTGGGAGGAAGAGAAATCCGACCAAGAACCCCGAGAACAGAATCAGTGACATAGAGTCGAAGCGAGCCATAGTGCTGAACGAAATACTCGATCAACAGACGCAACTGAAGACGCTTGACCTTCGTTCTCCCGAATCACCATTTGCCGAAGATTGGAAACGGTTGGATTCAATACGTACCAGAATGAAGGAATTGGAGAACCAGAAGTTGGACAGAATCCAGTTGGTCAAAGAACGGATTGAACTGACGGGACCTATAGCTGACGCAATCTCAAGGATCCAGTAGTACCGTTCCCCGCTTTGGGTGGCTGTTCGCTCGTTCCTCCGCCTTTCCGTAAACCGGAGACGTTGGCCGGGCAAAGGAGTCTCCTTCCTGAACTGTCCTTCATCCTACTTGTGGCTGTGCCTACTTGGGAGCAAGCCTCGGTTTTCTTCATTCCGCTCCATTAGATATCTATTCGAGGTTCTTTCGGAATCTTGACGGGGACCAATTCTAACCCCAACTGCTTTGCGGCTCCGACGTCGTCGCGGTTAGCCCAGTGCTCTTTGATCTTGCCGTCCGCAAGTCGGAACAAGTGGATGTGCTGGAAGGCGAAGGGGCGTCCCTCCGGCTTCCCAATCTGGTAGATCACACTGTCAAACGGAATGGGAGGTTTGGTCTTATGTCTGCCCCGGGCGGTTATGCGACATGCGACCCAATCACCTTCTGCGATTATCTCGTGAACAGTGATGTGCTCGTAGATCATGGCCAGACACTCCTGAAGCTTCTCGACGTCTTCATGTTCTCGCTCTATTCCGTGGTTTATGGGCCTAGACGCCCAAAAGGCTGTCGCAGCTTTGGCATCCCCTGAGTTCACGGCAGCCCAATACTGTCGAATGGTTTCCTTATTCTGCTCAGTCGTCACGTGGAGACGCGGGTCAATTGGCTACTTCTGCATTCCCCAACTAAGACGCGTCGGAGTCACAACCAAGCATCACCAATCCCAGGCGGTAGATGGTTGCGGGGAGGTGCAGTGAAAGTAATCCCCAGTCGCCAGGAGTTTTTCTTTTGAGTTCGATTCACCGACGAGATCAACCTTCGAAGGACGGCTGTAAGGAGTCAACCAGACTTTGGATTTCATTCATCCAAGTCTGAATCTCCCTCAGATTCTCCTCGAGCTTCTTCGGATTCTTCTCGAATCCCCGGAGAAGTTCCTGTTGGTGCTTGTAATATGCACCAAGCTTGTTTAATATCGCAACGGTCTCCTTTGACACCCTGCCTCCCTTCAGCGAGTTCGCGACATTCGCGAGCTCAGCCCCCATCTCGTCGATAGACATACCAGTCTGTTTCTTGAAGTCTCTGAAGACCCATTGCCTCTGGAAGAGATTTCGCTCCTTCCACCCCTTGGACTGCTCTGCGTAGGTCGTGACGATTTCGTCTAGGAGTTCCAAGGACCGAGGCGAACTGCTTGGAGCCTTCCCCTCTTCCGCTGTGGAGACGATTCCGATGTCTCGGAGCACCTGAATCGAGCTTGTCTCGCTCCCTTGGTACTTCTCGGCCAACGCGATGGACCCTGCGAATCCGACACCTGCCTCCTCAACGGTGAGGAGTGCTGATTTGTTCATCTCAAGCAATTCATCCGTGCTTATTCCCATTAATGCGGCGACCTTTGACCCTCCCTCCATGAATCCTGGGGTCCGAACTATACCTGGGCCAATCGTGAAAGCGTGGACCCCCGTCCCTTCCACCTCCGCAGCAATCGTGTTGGCAAGCTCCGCCTGGGCTGTCTTGAAGACTTCGTATGGCCCCATATAGGGTGCAGCTCCGGACGAGGACACGCAAACAAAAACGCCATGCTTCCCCTTGAGCATCCCTGGCAGAAAGGCCTTCGCCATTAGGACGGGACCCCTCAGGATAACATGATAGCCCCTGTCCCAAGCATCGGCCTCGGCATCCTTAACGGCCCCGATTTCCAACGAAGTTGCATTGTTTAGCACAATGTCGACGTGACCGAACTTCTCCGAGGCGATCTTACCTATTCTTGAAACGTCCTCCTCGCTTCCCACATCGGCCTGGATCCCAATCACCCTCTCTTTCCCAAACTCGAGTTGTAGGGCCGTCGTGGCTCCGTTGCAGCTGGCTGGGTCTCTCTCCGCTATTATCACGTTGGCCCCGAGCCAGAGCAACGCCCTCGACGCCTCGAATCCGATCCCTCTTCCTGCCCCAGTCACCAAGGCCACCTCACCCCTGAGCGCATCCTTCTTCAGGTTGCTACGGCTCAGCAAACCGGTTACGTCAGACGTCGGCAAGTCGGCCAACTCGTATTGATTGATGAGGCCGTATTTACGACAGGGACGCGATTTTCACTCGTGGTAATCGCCCCATCGAGCTTGGCCTGGGTTCAAATCCCAACAGCAATTTCGACTCTCAACACGTTTCATGTAACAGAGGTGCGGCCGCCGCGTCTGAACACGATTGGACTCCAACCTTAGTCGGGCTGCATCGTGACCACGACCTTGCCTCGAGCGTGCCCTTCTTCCAAATATCGGAAGGCCTCGGCAGCTTCGGCCAGCGGGTACCGCCTGTCAATGAACGGTTTCAATTTTCCGGCGACCATGAGTTCGCCGAGGGTGGCAAGGTCTTCGGGGATGATTTTCGCAATGCCCATGAAACCAATCTTCTTGCCCGACCTTGAAGCTAATCGGCCCAGCAGCGCAACTTGTAGTAGCCCAGTCAGTGCTTTGGAACTTCCAAGCAAGACGAATGTCCCTTCCGGGGCCAAAGATCGCCTGATGGCCAGCACGCAATGGAATCCGTTGACCCCGACTATGAGATCGTAAGTCTGACCACTCTTGGTGAAGTCCTCTTTTGAATAATCAATGACTCGGTCCGCGCCCAAGGCTCGGGCATTGTCCACGTTCGGCGCACTGCAGACTGCGGTGACCTCCGTTCCAAATGACTTTGCGATTTGAAGAGCGAATGTGCCCACGCCCCCGGAGGCTCCGTCAACAAGGACTTTCTGTCCCACTTTGATCTGCCCCTTGCGAAGGCCCTGCAGGGCGGTAACTCCAGCTACAGGAGCGGCGGCGCAATCCTCGAACGAGACGACAGGTGGTTTCAGCGTTAATTGATCATCTCGGGCCACCGCATACTCGGAGAGAGCGCCTTGGCCCGTTCCGAACACCTCGTCACCCGGCTTGAACCGAGTCACGGTTTTTCCAATGAGTTCCACCTTCCCCGCCAAGTCTCGGCCGAGAGACATGCCTTTCGGTTTTAGGACTCCCCCTCCCATAACCATGCGGATGATGAAAGGTGGATCGAGGTCAAACAGATCAGCCTTGTTCAGGGATGCGGCGTGAACTTTCACCAGAACCTGATTGTCGGCGGGAGTCGGCTTCTTGAAGTACTTTACCTCGATGACGTCTGGCGGTCCGTATCTCGTTCGAACGATTGTCTTCATTATGCCGTCGGGCACCAACCGCTTCAACTGTGCCCCTTCTTAACGAGGGTGGAGGCGGGCAGGATTACCTTAGGCGTCAATTGCTTCAGGACGAACTCAATGCCGTAGGTGTCGGAGTCCGCGGCTCACACCCCTGAGAGTGCGGTCGCCGGAACCCTGACTTTAGGTTCAAATCCCATTCAATTTCCTTGTGCGGCATCTGATCTGTCTAGCACCTGTCCCCCCAATGCTCATATTCTAACGACCCTGTACATCCGGGACAGTTGTCCCCGCCTCAGACTCGCTACGCTAAGAGTGGAGATGTTCACATCGCCTATCAGGTCTTTGGTTCGGGTGTTCGGAATCTCGTTGTCGTTCCGGGCTGGACGTCTCATATCGAATATGCTTGGGAGGACACCGTTCTTGCGCACTTCCTAACCCGCCTTGGCTCCTTCTGCCGAGTAGTGTGGTTCGACAAACGGGGAACAGGTCTGTCGGATCGCAATGTGGGCATGCCGACACTAGAGGAAAGAATGGACGACGTTCGCACTGTTATGGACGAAGTTGAGATCCAACGAGCAGCCGTTCTTGGCCTCAGTGAAGGAGGTTCCATGAGCGCCCTGTTTGCTGCCACGTATCCAGACAGGGTCACGGAGTTGATTCTCATTGGAGCATTCGCACGTCGACTGAAGGCTCCTGACTACCCCTGGGCTCCAACCCTGGAGGAAAGGGAACGATGGATAAGGTCCCTGGAGGAAGGTTGGGGAGGCGACGTCGAGCTAGACACTTTGGCCCCATCGCGCGCCAAGGAAGATGGCTTCAAGCGGTGGTTCACAACATACGGTAGGTTAAGCGTGAGTCCTTCGGCAGCTGTCGCGTTGGCCAGGATGAACACGTACATCGACATACGAAATGTGCTCCCTTCGATACACGTCCCCACCCTTGTAATTCACAGGAAGGGTGACAGGGATGTCGTCATCGGGAACGGGGTGTACTTGGCCGATCATATTCCCGGAGCCAAGTTCGTCGAATTGGAAGGCGAAGACCACATCCTGAACGCGGGGAACACTGATGAGATTGTCGATGAAATAGAGGAGTTCATCACCGGAGCTCGGTCAGTGGGGAGTCTGGATAGGGTTCTTTCGACCATACTCTTCACAGACATGGTGGACTCGACCAGAAAGGCCGTCGAGCTTGGGGATAGCGAGTGGA
>Ga0187766_10000599_pt1 | contig 20312 bp, 24 predicted proteins | sample 0216_QUI02_MP05__4_FD_132971 | JGI IMG/M metagenome (GOLD analysis project Ga0187766, IMG submission 132971) | Tropical peat soil microbial communities from peatlands in Department of Meta, Colombia - 0216_QUI02_MP05_20_MG | ecosystem: Environmental > Terrestrial > Soil > Wetlands > Peat ... | reverse complement strand
GTAACGCCGTCGAAGCTCATGTAGAGGTTCGAGACCCCTGCGTCCTTCAGCCGCTTGGCGAGACCCGGATTCAGAGCCAGGTTGATGCCGTTCGTGTTAAGCTGAATGTGGTCGACCCCCTCCTCCTTCAGAATCTTGATGATGGTCGGGAGGTCTTGTCTGATGGTAGGTTCCCCGCCCGTAATCTGTACGGAGTTGCCGGCGACCGGCCTCTCGGCCTTTAGCGACCGCCCCATCTCCCTGATCTGGTCAAGGGTGGGCTCGTAGACGTAGGCTCCCTCCAGGCCCTTCTTCACATAGAAGAAGCAGTACCAGCACGTAAGGTCGCACCTGTTCGTCACTATGATGTTCGAAAGACCGGTGTGCGACAGGTGGTTCGAACAGAGGCCGCAGTTGGCCGGGCAGGAGCAGACGTCCATGGGAACGTTGGCCGCGTGGGTCCCCTTCCCATCCTTCCAGTAGCGCGAGAACTTGCTGTACATCTCGTAGGAGCCGAAGTAGAGCTCCTCTGTCTCGCCGTGTTCGGGGCAGGTCTTTGTCATCCAGACCTTGTTGTCGCGCTCGAACACGAGCGCCGGGAGGATGCGGTTGCAGTCCGGGCAGATGGACTGGGTCTGGCGGATGAAGTTCCCCTTGGAGACCTCTCTCTTCAGTTCTAGACTAACGTCTGCGATTTGAGCCAAAAGAGATTCGCTTGGAGCTATCCTATTCCGGAAACCGATATAAGGATTTTAACCTTTCAGAGGGTGAAAGGTTAAGACTTGGTCTTCTCTTTGCCTGAGGCGAGTTGTTTCGGAACGGCCTTGATCCCGATGAGCTTTCCTGTAGGGAGAAGCACGAGGTAGAGCCCGCAGGACTTGCATCTGCGGTAGATGTTCACACCGTCGTCCGTCTTCTGTTCTCCGACGTACTCGGTGGATTCGTGTTTGCAGGAGGGCATCGGGACCGTCTCGGCGCAGACCTAATTTACGCTTTCTGTGGATGCGGGAGCAGGAGAGGATTCCCGTGAGCCTGAGTGAGAGGGCGGCGGCGTCCCTGGAGGAGCTCGGACTCACGGGGAGCGAAGTCAAGGCGTACGTTGCTCTTCTGAAGGGCGGGTCGATGACCGCGAGCGACGTGAGCAGAGAGGCGAGGGTACCGTACTCAAAGGTGTACGACGCGTTGGAGTCCCTACACAGGCGCGGATGGGTGGAAGAGCAGAAGAGCAGGCCCATAGTGTACACAGCGAAGCCCCCCGACACCGCCCTCGAAGAGCTGAAGGCACGGCAGGAGACGGAGAGGAAGGAGAAGGAGCAGATAGCGCTTGACGAGCTGATGGGTATCTACGTCAGCCGGGGAGAGCAGGAGAAACCGGACATCTGGATCATGCGGGGGACAAACGAGATACTGTCGAGGGTGAAGAACCTGCTGCTGAACTGCAGGGCCGAACTCCTGATCGCCCTCCCCCCTCAGCTCTTCTCGGTCACCGAGAGGATTGGTCCACTCCTGGCGGCGCTCAAGGAGAAGGGGGTGAAGTGCATGGTACTCACCTCTCCCGAGTTCCCGCCGGATGCAGCCGCGCAGCTCGGGAAGTACGCCGAGATCAGGACGAGACAGACCATGTACGGCGGCGGACTAGTCTCTGATTCGAGAGAAGTGGTGCTACTGCTTGGGGGCGGGGACCAGGGCGGGCTCCCGTTGGCCATCTGGGCGTCACATCACGGGCTGGCGAGCTTCGCGAAGGATTACTTCGCGTTCCTTTGGAATTCACCGGAGACTTCCAAACTTTGAGCCCTGGAAGGAGAGACATCCGTGACGAGAAGGATGTGGTGAGTAGGTTGGGCACGGAGGTTGGGCTAAGACGGGACGATGCCCTGCTGTACCTCAGGTTGCTCCGCGAGGGCCACATTCCCTCTTCCGAATCTGCGAAAGCGTCTCCCTTGCTTGAAAGAGGGATGGCCATCGTGTCCGGGGACGGGAAGCGGATAATACCTGTCCACCCCCGGCTCGGCATAGCCAACCACTACAGGACCTGGAGGGAGGCGATGGTGAGGGAGATCAACGAGAGGAGGATGAGGGTGGACAAGCTGATATTGGAGCTGATCCCTGTTTACGAGGCCGCAATGGAGAAAAGGACGGGAAGTGGGGGAGAGTAAACGGACTTGACTGAAGCAGAACACCAACACGAGATTGTCTTTATCGGCATGGTCAATGTCAACCGCGACAACTACCTCCAGGGAGTGGTCGACGTCTGGCGCTGCCGGGGGTGCAAGAGGCTCTTCTGTGACGACAAGAGGTACGGGGAGCCGCTGAAGGCCAGTGTCGGGTTCGAGGCCATCCCAGACGACGAAGAGTGGGGGATACTCACTTGCACCACCTCGAAGGACGTGTACATGAACAGCCTCGGGGTCAAGCCAGGGAAGAAGATCACCCACGCTTGCAGGGGCGGGGAGGTCCACGAGTTCATTATTGAAAGCGGCTATTCGCTTTCGCCCAATTTGGCCAACCCTATACACAGGCTTTACCTCGTCAAGGACAACATCAACAAGAACATCGAAGCCGGATACTACAAGCTGAAGATGGCCAAGTGACGTCCCTGGTCAGAAGGGTAGCCGGAGGCCTGACGGTCCTCGAATCGGTCTGGCTCCTTTACGCGTACTACGACGCTCCGACGACCCTTTGTCTTTCCACGGCGTGCCCGAGCCAGCAATTCATCCCTCTGTACTCGTGGGCGGCGCCAGCCCTGGCGCTGGCACTGCTCGCGATCGGGGCGGTTGGGATTTGGGGAGCTTCGTTCTCGTATGGTGCGGGCGCAGTACTGTCGACCGCTGCCTTGACTGTCACGGCGTACACCGTTGCGGTCGTCTTCGGGCACGGATATGCCCCGACCGTCTCCAACGATGCGATAATCGGTGTCGCATTCGCGCTTGTGGCTCTCTTGGTCAACATTGACGCCATGAGGTCAAAGAGCGGCATTCTAGAAGAAGCCAACCCGATGAATCTGCCTGTCTTCGGCTAAATTGAGAAGCCTTCCAACTTTTCCGAGTCTAGCGCACGCCTGACCTCGGTTCTAATCTTTGGGATGTCGAAAGGTCCGTACATCTCCCGAGAGGACTCCAGCAATTTCTCGCTCCTACCGAGCACCCTGAGAGCCACCCCCTCTTCCCCCTTCTGATGATGGACGTAGGCCGCGCAGATCAGAATGATACCCTGAAGCAACAGCTTCTCTCCCTCCTTCTTCTGCCTCCAGAGCCCCTCGAGGACCTCGTGGCACTCCCAGTACCTCTCGGCGTTGAAGAGCCACCTCCCCTTCGAAAGAATCTCGTCGTCGGTAAGGTACTCTGGAGCCCTGTTCAGGTCGGTTACGAATTCTGTTCCCGTGATGGGCTTGGCAGCGGCGAGGAAGGTCTCGAGATCTGCATCGGTGGGGCAGAAGATGTCGAGCTCGAGGGCGCCGTATGAGGTCCACTTGGGATTCCTGGCGTCGATGCCGACAGACCTCGCCAGTGCTTTCATCGAAGCCAAGAACGAGCTCCTGGGCGATTCAGAGGGGAGGAACCGGACTAGCCAGCGCAATTCTGGAATGTCCCTTCGAGTAGAATGCTTTAATCTTGAGCCAGTAGCATTGTGGTCGTGAGTGATGACCGGATTAGCCGTCTGAACCGACTCGTGTTGAGGATCTTGAGTAGGAGAACTCACACCCAAGCAGGAGCGCAGTTACGTAGGAATCGGGAATGATTTATAACCTCTGAGACGCGCGCGGCGCACAGGCGACGAACGATGGTGGAGCTAGACCTCACTTGCAACCTCGAAGGTTTCAGGAGGTTTCTGATCAACAGCACCTGTAGGAGCTTCATTCCCGAGTCCTACCTCAGGGACCCAGAGGTGTTCCCGGAAAAGCAGGGAGACCAGGGTTCCATCTACGTGGAAGCGGTCGATAAAGTCGACCTGAAGAAGATCAGGGACATTACTTTCATCAACGCCAGGGACGTACTAGGCATAATCTACACTTCGAAGAGCGGAAACACGAAGCTGAAGTGGAGAGAGCTGAGAGGAAGGATAGGCAGGATGTCCGGAACGGCTTCGGCCAACTCCCTCGTCAACCTTTCAATGGCGCGGATCCTCTCGCCTGACGACGTCGAGGCGATCATGGCCAACCAGGCAGCTCAGGGGGAGCAGCAACCGGCCGAAGGACAAGCCACACAGGAGCAGGCGCCACCTCAGGCCGACGTTTCCCAGGACTGAAGCCGTTTTCGTGCCGCAAACGGGGTGCAAACCTGATGCGACTAATTTATACCAGCTCTAATCGCCCTAGAATTCGATGAGCAGGGTCAAGGTCAACAGGATAAGCGGGGTCACCGATCCCCTCACGGGGATGCCCGCGAAGCAGATCGAGTTGGTCGAGGTGCGAGACAGTAGGCGGCCGGACATGTTCCCTGCCAGCGATGAAGCAAGGGTGGTTCAGGGGATGGTGTCTCAACTCCAGTCGATGGGGCTGATGCCCCAGATCAGGGAGTTCGGTTACTCGAAGGTGGTCATGACCCTGACAGAGTCGGAGTATGACATGCTCGGCATGAGGCTCGATGTGAACGAGATTTACGAGCTGGACATCAGGAACGGCTCTCTCACCCTGAAGAAAGTGACCGAAGGAACCTAGCTGATAGCGTCCTCGTGCTTCATGCGAGATGCTGGTGCGCCCTCCGGGAAGCAAGCCTGAATAGGTTCGAATCCAAGTCAGGGCTGGAACTAGTCCTCTCTTTGGAAAGGCCGGGAGGTCTCTCTGAAACTGGCTGGGTGCTTCTAAGCCGGGGAAGAGGAGTCTGGGAGGATAGGGCGGCTCAGCGGGATTTGACCCGGCTGTTCTAGCGGGGTTGGACGAAGTTCGGTTCTGCTTTGTCTTCAGAGCGGTTCACTTGTGCTGCACTCTGGGTGGTTCGTTTCGTTGTTTTTCCCGTCGTCCATGCCAATCCGACACTAAGCAGCATTATACTCAGAGTTCTTTCACGTCTTCGAATGCCTAGCGAGGCGTCGAACGGTCATGAGAGAAATCAAAAACAAGGCCCAGTACGCCGAGGCGAACAGTATTGAAAAATAGATGTTGAAAGCCGCCAACGCCCAAACGAATCCGATCAAGAAAAAATACAATCCATAGATCTGAAGGTAGAAAGCATATTTGAAAACACCCCGAGCGAGGTCCGAAGTCCGCTCGCTGCTTGATCTTGCGGACACTATCACGAATTGACTGAATGCCCAAGTTTCTAGCATCGCAGATACCAGAACAAAGGAAACGCCGACCGAGCCTGAAAGTGTGTCGGTTGTCGAGGCACCATTCACGAAAATGCCACTCATCAAGAAAGCTACGATGGCCAGCGATATTCCGCCTAAGCTTGCAGCACTCATCGCGAGATCTCGACTGAACTCGCGAATCTCGTGGTTCTCTTCGCTTTCGGATGCCTTCCAGATTTCCTCCGAGAAATATCGATGCATCAAGATCTGGCGGAGTGATCTGGGATCAATGAGTAGGTAATAAGATGACGCGAAGGTAAACACTGTGATGAATACGAGAATAAGATAATCTAAAGTTGCTAACAATTATCCAAGCAATTTCGCAGAATCTGATCCTGAATTTAAGAGTGAGCTCCCAGATTCATTTCATGTCACCTCATCTCCTTTCCCATCGAGATCGAACCCGCGGGACAATGACTTTGAAACCGCACGACAAGAACTCGGCAGGGTATCCGGCGCCTGGGTGGTAGCGGCCCCGGTGGGATTCGCCGTATCCGTGGGTTCAGAACCACACTTTACTAGCATCACAGTTCGGAGCGTATCCCCACTCCGAACAGTCAAGAGAAGAGGCTTTAGGATAAACCAGGCGCCAATACCGAGTCGACCCGTGATGCTAAAACCAACACCCAACCGTATGAGGGCGCCATGACTTCAGAAAACCGCCATGAGCGAGAAACTTCCAAAATGAAACGCAGGATTACATATCCGAGATGGTTGCTCCTAGTGTTTACCCTCTTTTTCATTCAGATAGGCATGCTTTTCGGTGTTTGGTGGATTGGGGGAATTTCATGGGTTGAAGGACTTCCGCTTGCGCTGCGGTTTATCCCCGCCTACGAAGTGGCTGCAGCCCTGGCTCTCACCTACGTTGCAAATCGACACAGGCAGTATGATAGACAGTAGTATTGCTGCGCTGCCGGCGCATAAATCCAACCCAACTCGGAGGGATTTGACATTCATCGGCGGCCTTGCGATTTTGGCAGTGCTGGAGAGACAGGCTACCCTGATTGAGAGTGGGCCTCAAATGGGACAATGGTCAGTAAGGAAATAGCGACCAGAATAGATGGTGTAGGCTCCGAACCCGAACACGACGCAGGCTATAGAAATGGTATGGACGCAAGCAAAACCACCATGGCATATGGAATTGCTGGGGGTTGAGGTTACAGGCAATAGGAAAAACTGAGCCGTCAGAATCACAACTACTAGAGTCACCAGCACCGCTGATCTGCGCCTCATGCCTCGGAGGGTAGGCTCAAGGGGTGTAAAGTTCTACCCGTAAGAACAGATGGTCGAGTTACAGAAACTCGTCGAGCAGGGTTCGACTCCTGAGCCCACTCCTTAGGTTCGCGTGGCAGTTGGAACAACTTTCTGGCATTCGTCGTTATGAAGCTACCACAGCTCCAGCAGACTACGCTTGCGGTACAATTCGGGCACTGTTTCGCACTTGGAACTACGAAACGACCACAACTCCAGCGCGCGGGCAAACATGACCTGCTTTGGTCGCCTCTGATATATGCGGTCCCGCGTCCAGGGCCACCGAAAGCCCAAGGCCGTTCTAGGCGAATCCGAATCCAGTGTTCCAAATGCGTATAGGAAGCGGACTCCAATAGGAGGCGAGATGAGAAGAACCCTAGTCGTTGCGATTGTTCTTATCCTTGTTGTGGTAGGAGCGATAGCGGTCGCTGAAATCCCCTGGAATCAAACAGGGGTGCCATCACACCCAGGAACGCCAAATCCATGCGCACAGGTTTACCAGGGGCAAGGGCGCGGATGGTTTGTTAGGTGCAAGGGCTTCCTTTTGACTGAGACAGGTGCCGTTTGCAGCCTCTCCGCCGGTTCGTGCACGATGACCACGATAAACAACGAGACGTCGAGTGAAGTCGTCACGTTAGGTTGTGATGTCATGCTTCCGATAATGGCCAATGGTTCGGGGGCGAACCGTTCAATCACTGTGATGGACGTCGAAGGGATAAACGGTGGTCCCGCCGCATCGGGCGTGCAATCAGTGTCGCAAACAGGCGCCACGTGCTGGTTCCCGACGAATGAATACATGACGAATGACACTGTGTACGCGGTGAACGGCTGCTTCACCTTCGCCCAGGTCGGCAATCTTACCAACACAGTTGAACTCTGCTGGTATTATGGAAAATGGTCCCTAGCCCCAGCCACCACCGTCTCACTCGATTGCCCTGCTCTCTTGAGCAACCTGCGTGTTTCCTTCAATTCCGTCAACATGACCCTCGGCCAAGTAACCATCAGCAACGCCAACTCCTACGGAGTGTGGATCTCAATGATCAACGGCACTTCAACCGTCGGACCTCTGGGTATCGCCGTCAGCGGCCCATACGTCGGTGACTGGTTCAGCATTCCACAGAACGAAACGGTGCCTGCCAGAAGCACGACAATGTTGGCACTTCCTGGAGCCGCAAATGCAGGCCACAAGCTCTCTTACACGCTTTCTTTCCTTCCCACCAATGAATCAGTTACTTACACGCCGCCCTGCTCTGTGACCTATCAAGGAACGTACCCCGCCACTTCGGGCGCTTGAAAGCCTCCAGCGGCCACCGAATTCCTAGCGCCGGCGTAGCTAGAGATGAGCTCCTTTTGTCGAGCGGAGTGTATTCTGAACTATTTATCGATGCGGCCTCCGGGATTCGAACCCGGGCGAGTGGCTTGGGAAGCCACTATCCTAACCACTGGATCAAGGCCGCGCCACCAGCCCCGTCGCATCAAATTCTATAAACGAAGCCATTTCCCCACCCATCGGCTTGAGCGAGCAACTCCTGTCGAAGCTTGCGCCCCGACTGAAGCGGCTCGATGAAGGCGCGTATAGAAGGGCATATCTCTCAGGGGGGTCGACGAAGGGGAGCAGCACCCAACAGCTCGTGAAGGACCTGCTAGACTCCTTTGGTATCAGCTACAAGGAGAGTGTGAAGGTTCCTGGAGATGCTGCGCTCACTGCCGATTTCCTCGTGAATGGCGTTTGGGTGTTTGTCGAGAGAAGCTTGGGGGACAGGGAAAGAAAGGCCCTACTGGCAGCCAAGAGGAAGTGCGTAGTCATCCAACGCGAAGCCTTCAGAAGCGATAGGTTCGACCATGGAATAAGGATACTCGGGTTAGAAGAGTCAGGTGACCGGCAGACGATATTCCTTGACGACCCCTCCTTCAACTTCGACTACGCGCACATTCTACCGAAAACGGAGAAGTGTTCCGTGATGCACGGACACACCTCAAGCGTTCTGGTTGAAGTTGTCGGACGTCCCATCGAAGGGATGGTCGTTGACTTCGGCGCCGCGAAGCAGATTGTGAGGGATGCCATCAGGGGCCTGGACCACAAACTGTTCATCAACGAGAAGTACGTGACTGCCATGGGGAAGAACAGCGTGACCTTGGAGTTCGAGACCGTGCACGGGGAGTTCGCAATCAGGGCGCCCAGGGGCACCACGGTCATGATGAAAGGAGAGGCGACGGTGGAGAACCTTGCCAGGGAGGTGCTCTCGAGAATCGCCCCACGAATGCCGAAGAATGTGACTGCGGTCGGGGTCTACGTCTACGAGGGGCTCAACAAAGGGAGCCACATACTGGCCAAGCTTCACCAAGAGGGTGCGGGGGACAGACGAAGGAAGCCATAGTGCTCCTCTCGGGAGGAATAGACAGCGCCACGGCGCTCTACCTGACAAAGAGGAAATTTGGGGTTCGCGCCATGACTTTCGAGTATCATGGGATCGCCAGGAGCGAGCTCGCGGCGGCAAGAGCAATCGCTTGCAGAGCGGGTGTCCTCGAGCACAGGATAGTGAGGCTGCCCGACCTGAAGGAGTCGGCCGACATACCGGGCTTCAGGCCTCTGGGGTTGCCGCCCACGTACATTCCCCTGCGGAACAGCATATTCTACGCCTTCGCGGCGTCGTACGCAGAGGAAACAGGCGCCGGGACCATAGTGGGGGGGCACAATGGGGACGATGCCCGTGTCTTTGTAGACGTCAGTCCGGATTTCTTCAGGTCGCTGCAGAGGGCCTTCCGGAGTGGGTCGCGAATCCTACGGAAGAACGGGTTGCAGATCACCCGACCTCTGAAGCAACTTGGGAAGCCGGCTGTGATAAGACTGGCGGCTTCACTAGGGGTTCCCTTTGAGTTGACATGGAGCTGCCACCGCGACTCGGAAAGGCACTGCTGGAAGTGCGACGGTTGCCTCTCACGAGTGAGGTGTTTCCGAGAGGCGGGCATCGCTGACCCCCTGGCGGGCACGGCGATGGAGAAAATTACTTAAGGGAAGGAAAAATCGGTCGGTTTCTCCTTGGTACGCTCAGAACACGTAACCGCCGATGCGCTGGACATCATAGATGCGACTGCAGATGTCCAATCTGAGTCTTCCAAGATTCCAGTTGATGCAGGAATAGCAAAGCTCCGCGTACTGAGTAGGGCAGGAAGCATCTCGATGCCGGTGGAACTCTCCGTTCAGACCACAACGGGTCTGCACAGGGGGGTCCACATGAGCAGGCTGGTGAAGGCGGCAAACAGCCACAGGGTGGGGAACATGGAGCAGTGGCTGAGGTCGATATGCGGGGAAGTCAACAGGACCCAGCCCGGTTCAAGCGTGACGGTGACCTTCGATCTGCCCTATGATGATCAGTTCGCGAAGATTACCATGAGGGCCACCCAGAGAGGGGCGGTTACCTACCAGTATGTCGTGGAAGGCATGACGGCCTGCCCCTGCTCGAAGAAGATGATCGGGATTGGGCACATGCAAAGGGCTCAGCTTACCGTTGTGCTGAAGAGCGAGAAGGCACTCGATTCCATGGGAGTGGTGGGGAGGATAGCAGAATGCTTCTCGGCCTCGCCGAAGGAGCACCTGAAGCGCCTTGAGGAGGCCAAGAAGATTCTTGAGGCTCAGGCGAACCCCAGATTTGCCGAAGACATCGTAAGGGAGTGCGTTAGCAGGTTCCCCAATGCGCTGTTCGTTAGCGGCAGGTGCTTCGAGTCGATACACGCCCACGACGCCATAGCGATGTGGTCTTCCAAGCCCGGCTGGATGCCAGTCCTGTAGGCGTCGCATTCTGTCAGACTTAAATCGAGAACGACTCACCGGCCGAGACGCTTGACCGACCTCCTCATAGGGACGTCAGGCTGGTCCTACAACGAGTGGGCGGGCGTCTTCTACCCCACGGCGAGCACGAACAAGCTGTCGTTCTACTCGAAACTATACAAGACCGCCGAGGTCGACTCGTCGTTCTACGCATTCCCTTCCAAGGGCCTCGTGCTGGGGTGGGCGAGGTACACCCCCGCTGATTTCGTTTTTTCCGTGAAGCTCCCGCAGCTCCTGACGCACGAGAAGAGGCTAGAGCTGTCAAAGGGGGTTGAAACCGACCTTGTCCGGTTCCTGGGGCTGCTGAGGCCGCTGATTACGACCGGGAAACTCGGTCCTGTTCTGGTACAGCTCCCGCCAAGCTTCTCCTACCAATCGGATTTCGAGAGGCTCAAGACTTTCCTCGGCAGGGCGCCTGAGGACATAAAGTTCGCCGTGGAGTTCCGCCACCCCTCGTGGCTGCGTGAGGACGTTTGGTCCTACCTGAGGGGAAGGAACGTGGCGAACGTCATCGTCGACGAGCCCCTGCTTCCGCCCGACACGGTGACGACCGCCGACTTCGCGTTCATACGGTGGCACGGCCGCGGGTCGAGACCCTGGTACAACTACAGGTACAGCGACAGGGAGCTCGACGGTTGGGTTCCGAAGGTGAAAGAGGTGACCGCGAGGGTCAAGAAGACCTACGGCTACTTCAACAATCACTTCAAGGGGTTCGCCGTGGAGAACTCCCTGAAGATGATGGAAAAGCTCGGGATTTCGAGCGTCCAGCAGAATGAAGCGGCCGCCAGGGCTGCTAGGTTCATCGACAGCGGTGGCAAGGACGAAGGGGAAGGGAGCATACTCGAGTTCGTTGACAAGGGGCGCGGCTGAATGAAAGTCAGGATGCTGCTCGATGGCGGCACTCCCAAGGTCCCGCCGCAGGAGCTCAGGAGGGTGATTGAAGATGCAGGGATGCATGCGAGCGAGGGGCGGGCGGACTTCGGTGTGGTGGTGGGAGGGGACGGGAGGTTCGGCCGCTACGGAAGGACCGAGGACATCCCCCTCCTATTTGTCGGGATGAGGGCGAAGGGGGCCGCCGGCTCAAAAGCACAGCTGGCCCGAATCGAGTACGACCACCTCCCCAGGGCGCTCAGGAGGATAGGGAGCGGAGACTATTCCATAGACGAGTACCCCCGGCTAGCCGTCCTCCTGAATGGTAGGAGCATCGGAGAGGTGTTCACGGACGTGTACCTCCAGAGGGGAGGGGACAGCACCTGCATCAGGTACAGGGTGAAGGTCGGCTGGCCAGGCAACGCGATCGAAGAAGCGGCAATAGGGGACGGGGTCGTGGTCTCGACGAGCGCGGGTTCGACGGGGTACTACTCCTACCCGGACCGGATAAGGGGTGACTATATCGACCCGGGTGGGTTCGCAAGCATCGAGAAGGACGAGATTGGGATATGCCACATAACCCCGACCTACACTGAGAGGGCAGGGACGGACATTCACCCGTTGCGTTACACGGTCCCCTGGGGATCGAAAGTTTCGCTCTCGCTGTTCAGAAAAGCAGATGCGAGAGCCTATGGAACCACTGACAAGCGTTCCGGGATCAGGGTATCGCTTGGCGATGAGGTCGTTGTGCGACCCGGAAAGAAGAAGACAAGAGTCATTTCGCTCTAGAAGCGGTCGGCCGGCTAGTCGAGTTTGGGTTCGACGCCGGTCGTGATGTATTCCACACTCTCGCCAATGTAGGAGGCGTGGTCAGCGATACGCTCCAGATAGCGCAGGATGAGCGTGGCGGAGAGTGAGCACTTGATGTCCCCCTTCTTTTCCAGGGTTGTCTTGAGGTTCTTCCTGTAACTCTCGTCAACTACGTCGTCCATCTTGGGTATGTTGCGCGCCAACTCGACGTCCCGTCTGGCGAAGGCCTCGACGCTCATACGAATCATCTCCTGCGTCTTCTTTGCGGTATCGACCACAAATTGTTTGTCGCACTTGCTGAGATCACCGAACATGTCGAGGACACTTGTGATGTCCAAAGCGTACCGTCCATACCGGAAGAAGCCATAGGAGATCTCCATGCACGCTTTAAGGAACCTGAGGTCGCTGGCAACGGGTTGATACCGGGCAATCATCTCCATGGAGAGGTCGCTCACCTGGCGGTGGAGCGCTCGGAGCCTGTGGGACATCTGCCTCACTTCGTCCCCCTTGGAGCCTTTGCTGTAAGCGTCTATGGAGGCAGAGACTGCCTGCTGAGATAGCGTGGCCATGTCCAGCAGCATGGTGTTCAGCTGGTCCAGGCCCATGTCCATCAGCCTTGGCATGTTCTCACCCGAACTTCCCCGTGATGTACCTCTCGGTGAGTTCTTCCTTGGGATTCTCGAACAGCGGCGCTGTTTCGTCGAATTCGATCAGTTTGCCGAGATAGAAGAAAGCCGTGTAATCCGCAACGCGCGAAGCCTGCTGCAGGTTGTGCGTAACTATGATGATTGTATAGTCCCTCTTGAGCTGTGTTATCAGCTCCTCGATCTTCGCTGTGGCTGTAGGGTCCAGGGCAGAGCATGGCTCGTCCATCAGGATAACCTCGGGTTCCACCGCCAGGGCTCTGGCAATGCAAAGCCTCTGCTGCTGTCCCCCTGACAGGCTCGCTCCCGAGTCTCTAAGCTTGTCCTTCACCTCATCCCAGAGATAGGCCCCCCTTAGGCTGTTTTCGGCGGCAAGGTCCAGCTTCTTTTTGTCCCTCTCCCCGTTAAGAGTGAGGCCCGCGACCACGTTGTGGTAGATCGACATGGTAGGAAAGGGGTTCGGCTTCTGGAAGACCATCCCTATCCTTCGGCGGACGGCCACTGGGTCGACGCGTCTGTCATAGATGTCCTCGCCGTCGAGTAGTGCCTCGCCCTCGACCACGGCACCCGGGGTCAGTTCGTGGAGGCGATTCAGGCACCTGACAAACGTCGTTTTCCCGCACCCCGACGGGCCCATGACGGCGGTGACCCTGTTGGGAGGAATCTTGAGGTCAATCCCCTTGAGCACCCACGTGGACCCGAAACCCGCCTTCAGTCCCTTCGTCTCGAACTTGGGCTGGACCCCGCTCAGGGACGTTGGCATAGACATTTCAGCGACTTCCTTTCTCGCTTCGAGGTCTTGTTGTGTCTCCAGTTAAGGTCACCTAGATTTCTGCCCTGATTCCCGTGGATCTTCGTCCAATGAAGAATTTGACGGAGAGGTTCAATATCAGCATGAACGCGACGAGTACGAGTGCCGCACCCCAGGCGACCGTAGTCCAGTTCGGATAACCGGCCGTGCCAAAGTTGTAGATTATGTAGGGAACGGATCCGGTTTGTTGGAAGAGTCCTGTTGGGGGGAAGTTGAGATAGCCCGCGGTTACGATGAGGGGGGCGGTCTCGCCTGTTGCGCGTGCGATTCCGAGGAGGATTCCGGTGGCCAAGCCCGACTTCCCAGTGCTGATTACCACCCTGAAAATCGTCTTCCACCTAGGGATGCCTAGAGCCATTGAGGCCTCCCGAAGTGTGACGGGCACTATCTTGAGGGACTCTTCTGTCGTCCTCGCGATGATTGGGAGCATTATGATTGCAAGGGCTACCGCCCCCGCCACCGCAGAGAATGTTCTTGTCGGTGCCACCACAAGGGCGTAGACGAAAAGACCAATGACGATGGTAGGGAACTCGGCCAACACGTCATTCGTGAAGCTTGAGAGAAATGAAAGCCGGGATTCGGGCCACTCCGAGAAGTATATCCCTGCTCCAACACCAATGGGGACGGCGATGAGGGTCCCCATTCCGACCATCAGCAAGGACCCCTCAATCCCGTTAAGGATACCGCCGTAGCCTGCCAACGGAGAGGGAGGATTCTTGGTGAAGAAGGCCCAAGAAATCGCGGGCAGGCCCTGCACCACAACGTCTGCTACGACGAAGAAAAGTGGGATGACGGCTATCGCCACAGAAAGCAGAATCAACCCCTTCATTATCCGGTCGAAGATTCGGCGCCAACTTTGACGTCGTCCCAAAATGGTGGTGGATGTCAACTACCTATGTCGCCTCATACTCTGAACCTCGTTGACCTAGTCATCCTCCACACCAGTAGTCTTGCGAGGATGTTGATTACTAGGGCGAGCAGAAACAGAACGAGCCCCACTTCCACGAGGGCTGCTTCGGACAGAGGGTCGAAGGTATTCCCGAATTGGTTGACGATAAGAGTAGTCAGTGTGGCTCCCGGCGATAGCAAGGAATGCGGGAGGTTGATGTTATTGCCAATCACGAAGGTGACGGCCATCGTCTCGCCCACAGCCCTTCCCAGGCCGAGGATGGTGGCTCCGAAGATACCCGATCTGGCGTAGGGGAGGACAGCTTTTCGGACTACCTCCCAGTCGGTCGCACCCAGCGAATACATCGCTTCTCGCTGACTGTTGGGTACTGCGTTCAGGATGTCTCTCGAAACAGCAGATATCGTTGGGATTATCATTATGGCCAGGATGACACCACCCGTAAAGAGGTCAGTACCGATGGGGGTTCCTGAGAAGAGCCCCGGGATGCCGAGGACGCTCTTGAGGGTAGGTTCGATGTAATCTCTCATGAACGGAGCCAAAACTATCAGCCCCCACAGGCCGTAGATTACGCTTGGAACTGCCGCCAGGAGCTCGACGAGCGATCCCAACGCAGTCGCGCCTGCTCGTATCCCTCTGGCTCGCTCGGAAAGGAAGATGGCAACGCCGAGGCCGACTGGAACCCCCAGTAAGAGTGCAATCGCCGAGGCAGTAAGCGTGCCGACAAGGGCCGGAAATACCTCGTAGGTATCAACAACAGAGTTCCACGTCGACCCGGTAACGAAGCTAAGACCAAAGGCTCTGATGCTGAGCCAGGAACCGGAAGTTAGTTCTATGCCCAACCCTATGAGCAGGGCTACTATTCCGATGGCGGCGGCGCCAACCACCGTCTTAAGGACGAGGTCCCCTTTCGACCCGGAGCGACGATTTCCCTTAGAAGCCGTTATTCGTACGCCCCGCAGGCAGGCACGATGACACTAACAAAAGAGAGGGGGATCCTGGCTCGCGCTAGGATCCGGAGAGAACTGGAGTCCCGTTGTAGGTGATAGACGCTAGTAGCTGCTTGTCGAGGTTGACCGCGGCCGATGGGAGGGGTGGATACCCCAGGGTGGTGGTAGGAGCGACAGGCCCGGTGGCCTGGCCAGAGGTAATGACCCACGATAGGAAGTCCAGAGTGGCAACCGCCTGCACTTGTGTCGTTGACGCATAGGATGCGCCGAGGTCCTGATAGACCAGCGCATAGGTGAAGGTGGAGACTGGGTAGATGTACTTGTCCGCAGAGTCGTTGAAAGTCTGTTGAATTACAGAGTAGCTTGACCACTGAGTGTCGGTCGAGGGGAGGCCATTCTTGACGCCGGCCGCCAGTGCTTCTGATATGTTGGTGAGGTTAGCCACGATGAAGTTGCCATAGTGATTCCTGACGGCTCCATAGTTGATTTGACCTGGGTTGGCGACTTCGTATGCAACTTCCAGCGGCCCTATTGAGTAGGGATTACCCGCTATGCACTGCGCTACACCAGCGTTGTGTAGGCATCCGACGCCAACGGGCCAAGCGATGGTGCCCGTTGAGAAACCCACATTCTTCGCCCAGGTAGAGTTCGAGTCTGAAAGGTATTGGGTGAACCCGTACATCGTCCCACTGCCATCTGACCTATGGTACACCTGAATCGCGTGAGCTGGCAACTGCGCAGCCACGCTCGCAGACTGCAGTGATGCGATGCGAGGGTCGTTCCATTGGGTGATTGTGCCGTAGAAGATCTCTGCGAGCACGTTGCCAGTGAAGTTCAGGTGCGCTGTGATCCCTGGGATGTTGTAGGCGGGTATGATTCCGCTGTCAGATATCGGGATAGTCAGAAGGTTTGACCCGGACGGGAGCCCCGCGTATTGCGCCGATGTCAGAGGAGCGTCGCTCTCTCCGAAGTTGTAGAGCCCCGCAGTGATTCCTTGTATCCCCTTTCCGCTTCCGACCGCGTTATAGGTGATCTGGATGCCGGGCTGCACGAAGCTGTAGGTGTTTATCCAGTCCTGCATTATCGGGTAAACGAGTGTCCCTCCTCCGCCGACGATAGACGCCGATACGGTGGCTGACGTCGAGGTGAAGGTGCTTACGAGAGTGTTGGTGCTGGTGGTAGTGCTTACGAGCGTGTTGGTGGTGGTGCTCACAAGAGTATTGGTGGTGGTGCTTACGAGAGTGTTGGTGCTTGTGGTGGTAATCGTGGTCGTTTTGGTTCCGCCCGAATTGAGCGCTATGTATGCTCCTGCTGCGACGACAACCACGACTAAGACAACCGCAAGACCGATTGTAGTTCCGCTTGTCCCTGTCTTGTAGAGGTTCATCTTCGACTTCGGCCGCTGGAGCAGGTGATTTATTGGTAGCCGACTTTCTCTATGGTGAGAATCATAGAATATAGGGATGACCCGGCTTCCTGCGAAGCAACTGCCAAAAGTGGGGCTTTCTGTGCGAGAATTCTGTCATACCCTAAGCCCCAGGCTCTCAACGTTCCCTAAAATCATGAGCGCATGCAGATATGGCGGGAGTCGTTCTTCCTCATCCTATAGGCTCCTGTGGCTCGCGAAGGATATATAGAGGATATGTATGGCGTTACCGCCGTGGTAACAGAGAGCAAGAGGCCAGACTTCAGGAAGGTTCAGGTTACTGGAGGCAATAGCTTCGTGGTTTCGCTCCCCAAGACCTGGGTGAACGACGTGGGCCTGAGGGCGAGCGACCCGGTAGCCGTTCTCGTCCAGCCGGATTCGTCCCTTCTGATAGTCCCCCGACGAGACATCCGCGCCCCCTCAAAGTCCGAGGCTGTCCTCGAGGCGTCGCAGGGACTGGACAGAGATTTCCTGCTTCGGCATTTTATCTCCTACTACCTCGCGGGGTATGATACGATCAGGATCACACTGGGGAGATCCGACGGAGCACTAAGGGGATTCATCAGGGAGGGAATCAGGAGAAAGCTTGTGGGCGTGGAGATAATCGAGGAATCTTCCGGAGGGATTCTGACGCAGTGCCTCTCCGGCTATGTTGACCTCCCGCTGAAGAAGGCTCTGGAAAGGATGGCGATAATTGCAGGCGGGATGCTGACCGATTCAGTCGCCGTGCTTCAGGGTGGAGGGAAGGGCCTGGCGGTCGAGGTAGTCGAAAGGGACGACGAGGTCGACCGCTTCTACCACTTCCTCCTAAGGCAGCTGAACATCGCAGTCAGAGATAGGTCGGTGATTCAGGAGATAGGGCTTACATCGACTCGCGACTGCCTGGGATACAGACTGGTGGTCAAGAGCGTCGAGAGGGTCGCGGACCATGCGGCCGGAATCGCTCTGCAGGCCGAGGAACTTCAGAGCCTCCCGGAGCCGGCAGTGAAGAAGATCCTCGAGATGGCGACACTCGCCAGGAAGGTGTTCGACAGCTCGATCTCAGCGCTACTCCGCCTCGACGGCAAGACCGCCGAGGAGGCCATCGCAAAGACCAAGGAAGTGGTCCTGTTGGAAGGGAAGCTGAGCAGTGAGGTGCTCGTCCCGCGTATGAGTGGTTCGCAGATTGCATCGCTGAAGCTGATGCTGGAGGGTATCAGGAGGATCGCAGAGTACGGATCGGACATTGCCGAGGTTGCCATCGATCTGACGGTGGCCGAGCCTCAGTCAGTCTAGATAGCGCAAAAACGAAGAACGGACGTGGCCTACCGAAGTTCCGGGAGCTCGCAGGTGCTCTCGAGAATGCTGACCAGAGCGGCTTCTCCCTTTTCGGTCAGCGCGACGTTCTCCTTCACCTCGTTCCCCTCCAGGCTGGTGATGACGTCCACGAGGTATTCTCGCTGCAGCCACCCAAGGAGGTTCTCGAAGGCCAAGGGAGTGAGCTTCGTTCTTTCCTGAAGGGATTCCACGTCCATCCGCTTTGTCCCCACCAGGGCAAGCAGTGTCACCAAGCTCTGGCCGGACATTACGTCCCATGGAACGGCGTTCCTGGGACCGATTGTAGTTGCTTCCTGCATCAACAGCCTTCTGGTCTGAGGTCACGCTAAAACAGTTCCCGACTGAGCCTCCAGCCGGATATGGAGAATATAGTGTTCTTGGCCCGTGGGGCTACATCCGATTCTCGAACCTACGGTTCGGAGGCCAGCCCGATGGCCTGTGAAACCGACTTCGAGAGGTCTCCTCCGAGGAACTTCAGCCTCCCTTTGATGTAGTCGAGGTCCATGTCTTCCTCCTTAGCTCCAGAATTCCCCGACGCCATCTTCCTGACCACGTCCCAATAGGGCTTCCCCATGATGCCGAGTACCCTCTGCAGCACCTCCCTACAGCTTATGTCATTCAATCCCTGCTCGCCGTTGATGGCCAGGCGCAGCAACGAGACTTTCTTCTTCGAGAGTTCGTTGAGCTCCGCAACCAGTGCCGTCGCGGCCTGTTTTATCGCATCGATTTCGGCGTAGGCGACCAGTGAAGGATCGTTCATCACGTTGACTGCCTGGAGTTGGTCGCTGTACTCCAGGCTGACGAAGCCATCCTCTTTGCTCCCGGACGTCACCACCTTCATCTTGGCAACATTGCCGGCCTTCTCGAAATTCGCCCTGAGCCTCCCCCCTGATGTCTCCGCATCGGAGAGGATGTACTGGTCAAGCCTCTCGAAGCCCGGTGTCCGGGTCTTGCTTAGCAACGCTCGTGAGAACCGGACAGGCACCCTGATCGCGTACCCGAGCCGAGAAAGCGATAGAGGCTCGTGGAAAATCTGCGAGTTGTGGGTGGCAAGGCGGAACTCGTACCTGATCCCTCCCTCGCATTCGTACCTGGACCTAGCTTCGTAGACGCCCTCGTTGAGCCTGACCTCTATGACGTTGTCCAGGACCGGGAGCGGCTCTGCCGCAAAGAAGGCTTCCAAGCTCTTCAGCGCCTTGTCCTTCTCGCTCGAGATCGCTCTTCGGTACTCTTCCAGTTGCTGCTTTGCGCTCTTCTGCAGCTTGCCCTTGGCCTGCTCCTTGGCTGTCGCCAGGAACCCGTCAACCTGACGGGAGAGTTCCTTGAGGGCGTCCTCACGCTCGATCCTCATGGCAGCCAGAAGGTTGGACATCTCCTCGGTCTGCGCTTCAAGCTTGTTGAGGGAGGTCTCCAGGTCCCCTTCGATACTTCTGGCAGATTCCTCCAGTTCGCTCGCGTGGTCGGCAAACTTCACCGCGTCGAACAGGTGGGTGATGGTCTGCTTCAACGAGAGGGCCGCTTGCATTCACCGCGTTCCCCCCCTGACCTCCTTTAACCGTTTGCTGTTCAAGGGAGAGATTGCCAAGGAAGAAATAAGGGACGTCTCCTGACCACGCACACAGTTGGCTGCCGACGAATCAAGGACGGAGGAGCTCATGGACAGGCTCATCCTGGAAATCAAGGCCGTTTCACTACTGTACGGCTCTGACGCAGAACTCAGGGAAAGACTCGAGAGCAGGATTACCGAGTCGAACGATGAGAGCGTCCGCCGGTTCGTGGAGGCACTTCAGACTGGAGGCCCGGTTCAGACAGGCAGGAAACTGGCCCTTGCCCTCGGGGAGCTTCTCACCGCCGCCATTTTAGTGATGGCTGGGGCCTTGGTCCTCGTGCCGACAGTCGTAGGGGTGAACACACTCTCGAGTCTGGTGAAGTACTTCGCTGAGCGGACTTCAGGCACAGTCGCGACTTCCCCGCTTTCCCCCTATCTCTCGTTCATGGAGTTTGGCGTGGGGGTTGTTCTCCTGCTCGCGGCATTCTTCTCCCTCCGGGAGGCCGCGCTTAACCTGAAGCAGGCGGGGCTTGCCGTACGGTCGGGAGAAACTCAGTGAGGGCTCTCAGCCAGCGGGTACGGATAGCGGCTCTAGCCCTCAAGATAGCGGGGCTGGCGGCAGGGGCCGTTGCGGTCGCCATCGCACTCCTCTTCGTGTACGACGAACTCAACTTCCTCACGGT
>Ga0187766_10000598_pt1 | contig 20338 bp, 19 predicted proteins | sample 0216_QUI02_MP05__4_FD_132971 | JGI IMG/M metagenome (GOLD analysis project Ga0187766, IMG submission 132971) | Tropical peat soil microbial communities from peatlands in Department of Meta, Colombia - 0216_QUI02_MP05_20_MG | ecosystem: Environmental > Terrestrial > Soil > Wetlands > Peat ... | reverse complement strand
GACGCAGTCGAACGATTCGTCAGGCATGGGCAGCGAGAGGAGGTCGCCGGCGTGGATCGTCGCGCCCGTCGCGGCCGCCGCCTTGGCCGTGCGCTTCGGATCGACGTCGAACCCCTCCACACTCCACCCCCGCTCCTTCGCCACCCGGAGCTCGACGCCATCGCCGCATCCGACCGAGAGGAAGCGCCCGGGACGAACATACTGCTCGATGAGGGAGAGGTTGCGCTCCTTCTGCGCCCGGCGCCTCGCCCAGCGCGGGCCGCTCGTCGGCTCGTCCGCGTAGCCGCCGTACAGCTCCGCGAGATACGCGTCGGTGTACTGCGGGTTCATGAACTTCACCCCACACTCGTCGCACCGAGCGATGACGGCCCCTCGCATGTCGTGGTCGAAGTCGCGGATCGCGGTGGAGCGGCAGAGCGGACACGCGGTCAAGGGTGGGTCGTACGCGGGAGCGCTCACTCGGCGGCCCGGACTGGCGCCGCCAGCATCCCGAAGCGATACACGATGCCGTGACGGTGCAGCAGCGAGACAAGAAGTGTCAGCGACAGCCCCATGACGGCGAAGTAGTCCCCCTCGATCCGCCGAACGATCGTCGCGCCGAAACCCTGGATGCCGTACGCCCCCGCCTTGTCCATCGGCTCGCCCGTTGCCACGTAGTCGGCGATCTCTTCGTCGTCGAGGGTCCGGAACTCCACCGCCACCGACTCGATCGCTGACTCGGTTCGCGCGTTGACGGCGACGGCCACCGCCGTGTGAACGGTGTGCACGCGCCCGCTCAGGCGCCGCAGCGTTCGCACGGCCTCGGCGGCGTCCACCGGCTTCCCCAAGACCTCTCCGTCGACGACCACGATGGTGTCTGCCCCGATCACGACCGAGCTCGGGTTGCGGGCCGCCACGACCTCCGCCTTCGCGCGCGCCAGACGCTCGGCGTGGGCTGGCGGGGACTCGCCGAGCAGGAGGGACTCATCGATTCCGGCGGGCACGACCGTGTGAGCAATGCCGATCATCGAGAGGAGCTCGCGCCGCCGCGGCGACGACGAGGCGAGGACGACGCGCGCCGTCACCGCTCGAGCCAGAGGGTCACCGGGCCATCGTTCACCAGGTCCACCTCCATCATGGCGCCGAAGTCGCCGGTCTCGACGCGAAGCCCCTGGGAGCGCAGTGCCGCGATGAACTTCTCGTAGAGCGCCGACGCCACCTCGGGCCGCGCCGCATCGATGAAGCTCGGCCGACGCCCGTGCAGCGCATCACCATACAGCGTGAACTGGGACACGACGAGGACGTCGCCGGCGACGTCGGCCAGGGCGCGATTCATCTTCCCCTCGGCATCGGCGAAGAGCCGCAGGCCGGCGATCTTGGCCGCCATCCAGGTGACCTGATCCTCACCGTCGCTGTGCGTGAAGCCGACGAGAAGACAGAAGCCGCGGCCGATCTTCCCGGTCACCGTCCCGGCGATTCTGACCTCGGCTCGGGAGACGCGCTGGAGAAGCACTCGCACGGCGCTCAGTCCGTGCCCGTGGTCAGGCGTGTCGCGCCGACGGTACTGCCTCGCGCATCGCCGCCAGCGTCAGGCGCAACCCATCCTCGAGCGACACCTCTGGCACATAGCCGATCAGTTCGCGCGCTCGGTCGAGCGAGGCGAGAGAGTCGCGCACATCCCCGGCGCGCACGGGCTCGTGACGCGGCTCGACGGTCGCGCCGACCAGGGATCGAATGCTCTGCCAGAGATCGAGTAGGCTCACCCGGCTCCCACAGCCGATGTTGCACACCTCTCCGAACGCGGGCGGCCCGGCAGCGCACGCCTGCAAGTTCGCGCGCACGACATTCGCGACGAAGGTGAAGTCGCGCGTCTGCCGGCCATCGCCAAAGATAGTCGGCGGCTCGCCGGTGAGAGCGGCCACCAAGAACTTCGGCACCACTGCCGCGTACTGCGATGCCGGATCCTGACGCGGGCCGAAGACGTTGAAGTAGCGGAGCGATACGGTGGGGAGGCCGTACGAGGCGTGGAAGGCCCGGCAGTAGTGCTCGCCGGTGAGCTTCGCTGCAGCGTACGGGGAGCGCGGCCGAGCCAGCATGGTCTCCCGTTTCGGGAGCTCCGGCGTGTCGCCGTAGGCCGACGACGACGCCGCGTACACGAACCGCGCGACCTTCGCGTTCCGCGCCGCGACGAGGAGGTTGAGCGTGCCGCTGGCACAGACCGCGTGCGTCGCCTCCGGGTCCTTGACCGAGCGTGGGACCGAGGGAAGCGCCGCCTGGTGAAGAACGAAGTCCACTCCCCGCATCGCGCGCGCGCAGATGCCTGGGTCGACGATGCTGCCCTCGACGAGAGCGATCCTTCTCGACCACGGAACCAGCGTCTCACGCTTGCCGGTGGAGAAGTCGTCGAGCACGACCACCTCTTCGCCGGTGCCGACCAGGTATTCGACGAGGTGCGAGCCGATGAATCCGGCGCCGCCGGTGACCAGATAGCGCATGGAAAGGAAATTGTACGGTCCGGGTGGGACGGCGTAGACGAGGCGCGAAGAATCGGGGGTGGGTCGAGGGAACGGCCGGCAACCCAGCGGCGCCGGCCGTGTCTTCCTCTTACGACGTGGAGAACGCCCGAGTCACTCCACGGTCACCGACTTGGCGAGGTTGCGCGGCTGATCGACGTTCGCGCCGCGCTTGACCGCGATGTAGTAGGCGAGTAGCTGGAGCGGGACTGAGGCGAGGATTGGCGTCAGCATGTCTATCGTCTCCGGCACGCGGAACTCGTAGTTCAGCTTCCCCGCAAGCGCCGGCTCCTCGCGGCTCGTGATGCCGATGACGCAGCCGCCGCGCGCCTTCACCTCCTGAATGTTCGACACGATCTTGTCGAACACCGAGTCGTGCGGCGCGATGAACACTACCGGCATATTCTCGTCGATCAGCGCGATCGGACCGTGCTTCATCTCAGCGGCCGGGTAGCCCTCGGCGTGGATGTAACTGATCTCCTTGAGCTTCAGCGCCCCCTCCAGCGCGGCCGGGAAGTTGTAGCCGCGGCCGAGGTAGAGGAAGTTCGTCGCATCCTTGAACCGCTCCGCCAACTCCTCCACCTCGTCGGCGCGCTCCAGGATGTTGGTGATCTGCATCGGCAGACAGTGCATCGCCTCGGCGATGCGGCGTCCGTCGGCCTCCGGAAGGCCGCGTAGGCGCGCCAGACGCAGCGTGAAGAGCGCGAGCGCGGTCACCTGGCTGGTGAACGCCTTGGTCGACGCCACTCCGATCTCCGGACCGGCGTGGATGTAGACGCCGCCGTCGGACTCGCGGGCGATGGTCGACCCGACGACGTTCACGATCCCCAGCGCGCGGGCACCGCGGCGTTTCGCCTCACGCATCGCCGCCAGCGTGTCAGCCGTTTCGCCCGACTGCGAGATGACGATGCAGAGAGTCTTCGGCCCGACCACCGGATTGCGGTAGCGGAACTCCGACGCGTACTCGACCTCGACGGGAATCCGCGCCAGCTCCTCGAGCATGAACTCGCCGATCAATGCCGAGTGCCAGCTCGTCCCGCAGGCGGTGATGATGATGTTGTCGATCTCGAGAAGCTGCTCCGGCGTGAGATTGAGGCCCCCCAGCCGCGCCGTCCCCTCGTCCACCAGGAGCCGGCCCCGCATCGTGTTCTCGATCGTCGTCGGCTGCTCGAAGATCTCCTTGAGCATGAAGTGCGCGAAGCCGCCGCGCTCGATCTGGTCGAGGTCCCAGTCGATCTTGCTCACCTCGTGCGCCTTCGGCGCCGCCTGCATGTCGATGATGCTGTAGCCCGTCGGCTCGAGAACGGCCAGATCGCCATCCTCGAGGTAGACTACTTCTCGCGTCTGAGCGAGAATCGCCGAGGCATCGCTGGCCACGAAGTACTCCCCGTCGCCGAGCCCGATCAGGAGAGGACTCCCCTTGCGAGCGGCCACCACCTTCTCCGGATCGCGGCTCGAGACGACGGCGATGCCGTAGGTCCCTTCCACCTTGCGAAGCGCCTCCAGCACAGCGTTCTCGAGGTTGTCGTCGTAGAACTCCTCCACCAGGTGGGCCAGCACCTCGGTGTCGGTCTCGGAGCGGAAGGTGTGGCCGAGGTCCTCGAGTGCCTGACGGAGCGCGCTGCCGTTCTCGATGATGCCGTTGTGGACGACGGCGATCGAGTCGTCGCACGACATCTGCGGATGCGCATTGCAGAAATTCGGCGCGCCGTGCGTCGCCCACCGCGTGTGTGCGATCCCCACCGAGCCGTTGATCGGCTCGGCGGCGATCAGCGACTCGAGCTGCGAGATCTTCCCCGCCGCCTTGCGAGTCTCCACGCCACGCCCATTCATGATCGCAACGCCCGCGGAGTCGTAGCCGCGGTACTCCAGCCGCTTCAGGCCCTCAATCAGGATGGGTGACGCGATCCGCGGTCCGACGTACCCGATAATTCCGCACATGTCCTAAGCTCGATCGAAAAAGAGTTTGTCAGCGCAGTGCTTCTAGAGGGACGCGCGACCGCTCGACCAATTCTCGCGCACCCTCATCCGTCGGTGCTTCGGCGATCACCCGGACGATCGGTTCTGTCCCCGACGGCCGAACATGTACCCACCGATCGACCCAGGACAGACGCAGGCCGTCTTGCAGGTCCGCCTCGGCGTCCGGGAAGCCCTGACGCAGCGAATCGTACACCGAGTCGAGCGAGGCGTTCGGGCGGTGGAGCTTGTCCTTGACGATCCGGTACTGACGGTAGCGACCGACCACCTGCGAGAGAGGCTCGCTGTCTTCGAGCATCATCTGGAGCAGAATGGCCACGGCCACCGGCGCGTCGCGCCCGAGATGCAGCTCCGAGAGGATGACCCCGCCGTTCCCCTCCCCGCCGACCGCCGCACCCTCCTCACGCATGCGGAGTGCCACATTCACCTCCCCGACCGGTGCCCGAAGGGCCGTTGTCCCCGCCTCCGCTGCCATGTCATCGACGATTCGGCTGGTGGAGAGGTTCGTCACCACTGGCCCCGGACGATGCCGTAGCACGAGTCGGACCGCCAAGGCGAGCGTCCAATCCTCTCCGATCGCCCGCCCCCTGTCCGAGACGAGCGCCAGACGATCTACGTCGGGATCGGTGGCAAACCCCACGTCAGCGCCACGAGAGACGACGAGCCGCTCGAGCTCCCCGAGGTTCTCGGCCACCGGCTCGGGCGGCCTCGGAAAGCGTCCGTCAGCCTCGAGGTTGATCGCCGTGACTAAACACCCGAGTCGCGCGAGAAGTGCCGGGAGAATCACTCCACCCGCCCCCCGAACACAGTCCAACGCCACCTTGAACCGGCGCGCGCGGATTCTCTCGACATCGACGAAGGGAAGTGCGAGCACCCGCTGAATGTGCCGCTCGACGGCGTTGGGATCCTCCTCGACGCTGCCGAGCTTGTCCCACGATGCGCGCGGGATGACTCCGTCGACCACGCGACGCATGCGCGCCCCCTCCTCAGCATCCAGAAAGAGGCCGGAAGGAGCAATGAACTTCAGCGCGTTCCACTCGATCGGGTTATGGCTGGCGGTGATCGCCAAGCCACCGGCCGCGTGATGGTGCTCGACCGCGAGCTGAATGGTCGGGGTGGGGGCGAGCCCCACGTCGATGACGTCGCAGCCGACCGACTGAAGTGCGGCAACTGTCGCACGATGAAACATCGGTCCCGACACACGTGAGTCGCGCCCGACCACGATGTGGCGCGACTTCCCCTCCTCTGCCGCCCACGCACCGAAGCCTGCTGCGAAGCGTCCTACCACCTCAGGGGTCAGCGCCTCCCCCACGCGACCCCGCACACCGGAGACACTTACCATCAACCCCTCGTACACGCTCCCTCCGTCGGAAGTCCCGAAAAGCTACCACACCCTACAACACAATCAAGCACACAAAACGTTACTGGAACCGCATTTGGAGCGTTTGTACAGTGACGGCATTCCCCTGCCTGGCTGACACGAACATCGATCCCACTAACCGCCAGCCGTGTCGCTTCGATCCCAAGTCTCGGAACTGCCATATCGCTGGAAGATGGCGCTGATCAGCGCCATTGGAGTTCTCGCGACCCTACTCCTCGTTCTCACGCCGGTGTATGTCGCCGGTCGTGCGAGGCTGGTCGCTCTCCACGCCGAGCGCCTGGCGGCGATTGCCTCGAGCGCAGCGGTGGCCATCCCGGCCGACTCGCTCGACATCATTGCCTCCCCCGCGGGACAGAACTCCGCCGCATTCGTCAGCTCTCGCCGCGTTCTGGAGCGCATGTGGAGGGCCAACGGAGGCGACACCCGCGAGCTGACCAACGGAATCGCCGTCGTCCGTCAGCAGGGTCCAGTCTATCGCTATCTCGTCCACTCGTCGTGGAACGCCGGTCAGCCACAGTACAGCCGCGTGTGGACGCCACCGGCGGGCCTGTCGGAGCGGATGGAGGCCGGGCACGGCGGTACGACGGCGGTCTACGAGAGCGAGGATGGACCGGCCCTGACCGCCGCTGTGCCCGTCGTTCGAAGCGACGGAAGCGCGGCAGGCTTCGTCGTGGCCACACTCGATGCCAACGGCTTCCTATCCGACCTCCGACGGGAATTGAGCCGGATCGCGTGGATCCCCGTGCTGCTCATGTTCCTGGCTCTAGTGGTGTCGCTCTATGTCGCGCGGCGGATGACTCACGGGATCGAGCAGGTCGCCGCTCACGCGGAGACCGTTGCTCGCGGCAACCTCCGCCAGCAACTCGGCTACTCCTCGGGGGACGAGATCGGTGCCCTCGCCAGCTCATTCCGCACCATGACCACAGGACTGCGCGATCTTCTGCGTGATGTCGAATCGGGAGCGAGCGAGGTCGCCGCGACGGCCGACCAACTGGCCGCCGGCGCTCAACAGATGAGCGCCTCGACCGAGCAGGTGGCGGGCGCCGCGCAGTCGATAGCCTCGTCCGTGTCGCAGCAGACCACCGGAATCCAGAACATCGTCACGATCTCGAGTCGCGTCGCGGTGCGCGCCCAGGAAGTATCGGCATACGCGCAGCGCGCGCAGAGCACGGCCGACGCCGTCACCGAATCCGCCAAGCGCGCGGCACAGGCGGCGGAACACGGGCTTCAGAGCATGGCGCAGATCGCGGCCGTGACCAGCGAGGCGCTCCCCGCCGTCTCGGACCTCGGCGACAAGTCGCTCCGCATCGGCCAGATCACCGACGCCATCGCCGGCATCGCCCGCCAGACGAACCTTCTCGCCCTCAACGCGGCCATCGAGGCGGCGCGCGCAGGGGAGCACGGGCGTGGCTTCGCCGTCGTGGCAGAGGAGGTGCGGAAGCTTGCCCGTGAGAGCTCGCGCGCCCTCGACACCATCCGCGCCCTCGCCACCGAAATTCAGAAGGTCTCCGAGCGGATGACCGAGCGCATCAATGACGTCAGCGCCAGCGTCGGCGCCGGTGAAGCCGTCATCCGGTCGTCCACCGGAGCCTTCACCCTCATCGCCCAAGAGATCGAGGGGAGTCGAAGCGCGGTCGGACGCATCGTCGAATCCGCTGTCGCTCAGCACAAAGAGGCCGAGTCGCTCGCCAGGGAGATCGAGTCCGTCGCCGTGGTGGCCGAACAGAACGCCTCGACGTCTCAGCAGGTGAGCGCCGTCGTCCAGGAGCAGACCTCGGCGATGATGCACGTGACGGAGTCGAGCCAGCACCTGGCCGACATCGCGACGCGCCTCAAGGGAGCAATGACGAGGTTCGAGCTGTAGGTCGACCGAAGGGGGCGGGAGCGGCGCCCAGCGTTCCGCGTCCCGTATCGAGTCGACTATCTTCCCCCCATGACTCGAATCTTCGACGACGACCTTCAGCACGGGATCGGGACCCGCGCCATCCACGCGGGGCAGAGGCCGGAGCCGCTCGCCGGTGCGATCATGACGCCCGTGTATCTCACCTCCACGTACGTTCAGGAGGGGATCGGGGAGAACAAGGGCTACGAGTACGCCCGGAGCCGCAACCCCACTCGTGAGGCACTCGAGCGGAATGTCGCCGCGCTCGAGACCGGGCGGCACGGCTTCGCCTTCGCCAGCGGGACGGCGTGCATCGACTCGATCATGAAGCTCTTCCGGTCGGGGGACCACATCATCTGCGCCGAGAACGTCTATGGCGGAACCTTCCGTCTCTTCGACCGGCTCCTCCAGAACTACGGTCTCCGCTTCAGCTTCGTCGACACCCGCGAGACGGAGAACATCGCCAGAGCCCTCACCGACAAGACGGTGGCGGTGCTCGTCGAGACGCCGACGAATCCGTTGATGCGAATCACCGACATCGCGCGCGCGGCGGCAGTGGCGCACGAGGCCGGCGCGCTTCTCATCGTCGACAACACCTTCGCGACTCCGGTCTTCCAGCGCCCCTTCCAACTCGGGGCCGACATCGTCGTTCACTCCACGACGAAGTACCTGAATGGGCACAGCGACATGATCGGCGGGATGGCCGTGCTCCGCGATGACGAGCTGGCCACGCGGCTTGGCTTCATCCAGAATGCGGCGGGCGCTGTTCCGGGACCGTTCGACTGCTGGCTCGCCCTTCGCGGGACGAAGACTCTGCACCTGAGGATGGCGAAGCATGACGCCAACGGCCGGGAGATCGCCCGGTGGCTCGTCGAGCGATTCGGATCCGACCGGGTCGTTTATCCGGGGCTACCCAGCCACCCCCAGCACGAGCTGGCACGCTGCCAGATGGCGGGTTTCGGAGGGATGATCACGATCGACGTCGGGACGCGGGAGCGGGCCGACACCCTACTACGGCGCGTTCGAATCTTTTCGCTCGCGGAATCGTTGGGAGGAGTCGAGAGCCTGATCAGCCACCCCGCCAGCATGACCCACGCGTCGGTGCCGCCAGAGCGGCGCGCCGCGCTGGGCATCACCGAAGGAATGGTCCGGCTCTCCTGCGGTGTAGAAGATGTCGGCGACCTGCTCGGAGACCTCGAGCAGGCGACGACCGGACTCTGACCAGGAGGGCGCGATGCCCGAGCGCAAGATCCTCACAAACATCTCGTCCACGGCCTGGGAGCATCCGGCCGACAAGGCAGCGCTACAAACGTTGCGCTCGATCCCGGGCTTCGACGAGCTCGTTCGCAAGGTGATGGGGTTCCTCGGCGAGCGCGGCGTGCGCCTCTTCTTCACGGCCAACGCCGTACGCGTCGGCCCGCGGCAGCGCCCCAAGCTGGATGGCCTCTACACCGATGTGCTTCGCACCCTCGATTGGCAGGAGCGTCCCGAGCTCTTCATCTCGCAGACACCGGTCGCCAACGCCATGGCCGTAGGATTCCAGCGCCCGTTCATCGTCCTCAACAGCGGAGCGCTGGGGATTCTGGACCAGGAGGAGCGGCGCGTCCTGCTAGGGCACGAGCTCGGCCACATCATGAGCGGCCACGCGACCTACACGACGATCGCGCTCATCATTCTCAGGATCGGGATGTCGAACATCCCCGGACTTGGATTGATCACCCTGCCGATCCAACTGGCACTCCTCGAGTGGTACCGCAAAGCCGAGTTCTCCGCAGACCGCGCCGGCCTTCTCGCCTCGCAGGACCCACTCGCCACAATGCGCATGTACCTCAAGTTCGCCGGTGGGAACGCGACCGACGACGAGTCGAGCCTGGACGAGTTCATGGTTCAGGCATCGGAGTACGAGACGGGCGGGAATGCCCTCGACGGGCTTTTCAAGCTGCTCAACGTAGCGTTCGCCACGCATCCGTTCAGCACCGTGCGAGCCGCGGAGCTGCAGCGCTGGATCAAGAATGGGGAGTACGATCGCATCGTCGGCGGCGAGTATCCGCGCCGCGGCGAGGACGACCAGCGTCCGCTCTCGGAGGACTACGCCGCCGCCGCGAGTTATTACGGGGAGCAGACCAAGGGCGCGATGGATCAGGTCACGGACGTGTGGAACCGAGCGCGTGACGCGTTCTCCGGTGCCTTTCGCGGACCAGGGCGCACGGGGGACACCGGCACCGGCGGAGGGAGCGACAGCACGACATGAAGGTCCTGATCGTGGGCGGAGGCGGGCGCGAGCACGCACTCGCCTGGAAGCTCGCGCGTGAAGCACCCTCCCTCGCGATCATCGCAGCACCCGGAAACCCCGGCATCGCCTCCCTGGCGCGCTGCCATCCGGTCCCGGCGACCGACATCCCGGGCCTCACGCGCTTGGCGCAGGTGGAGGGTGTCGACCTGGTCGTGATTGGACCGGAGGCGCCGCTCGCCGCCGGACTCGCTGACGCGCTTCGTGCCGCAGGTATAGCGGCGTTCGGACCGTCCGCGGCTGCGGCGCGCATCGAATCGTCGAAGAGCTTCGCCAAGCGCGTGATGCGCGGAGCCGGAGTGCCGACGGCGCGCGCCGAGAGCTTCTCGGATGCGAAGGCTGCCAAGAGCGCGGCGCGCAGGCTCGGGGCGCCGCTGGTAGTGAAAGCGAGCGGGCTCGCCTCCGGCAAAGGGGTGATCGTCTGCCAGACGGTCGAAGAGGTGGAGCGTGCGATCGACCTCATGCTTCGCGAGCGGACCTTCGGCGCCGCGGGTGCTGAGATCCTCCTCGAGGAGTTCATGGAAGGAGAGGAGCTCTCGCTCTTCGTGGTGACGAACGGCGTGGATGCGGTCCCGATGCTGGCGGTTCAGGACCACAAGCGGCTTCTCGATGGCGACCGCGGCCCGAACACCGGCGGCATGGGAGCGTACGCACCGGTGTCGCTGGCCACGCCCGCGCTGGTATCGGAGATCGTCGAGCGGATCGTGCGCCCGACGCTTGGCGGCCTGCGAGAGACCGGGTCGCCATTTTCCGGACTTCTCTACACGGGGCTCATGGTGGGCGCTGCCGGGCCGCGAGTGGTCGAGTTCAACTGCCGCTTCGGCGACCCGGAGACGCAGGCGCTCCTCCCGCTCATGGAGAGCGATCTCCTGCCGCTTCTTCTCGCGTCGGCGCGCGGTGAGCCCCTCGCCCACCACACGATCCGCTGGCGTGAGGCGGCTGCGGTCACCACCGTCGTCTCGTCGCGGGGCTATCCGGAATCTCCGCAGCTGGGCGACCGGATCACGCTCCCGCCGCGGGCCGCGGATGGCGGTGTGGAGATCTTCCACGCCGGCACGGCGCGGGACTCGTCAGGCGAGCTGATAACCGCCGGTGGACGGGTGTTCGCTGTCACAGCGGTGCGCGCGGAGATCGCCGATGCCCAGCGCGCCAGCGCCGCCGCCGCCGGCGCCATCCAGTTCGCCGGGCGACACTTCCGCACCGACATCGCTTGGCGCGAGCTGGATCGCCATGCCGGAGCTTCCAGAGACTGAGACGATCGCCCGCGATCTCCATCGTGAGATCGCCGGGGCCACGATCAGACGGGTCACCGTCACGCGCCCGGATGTGCTGCGCGTTGTCACGGCGGCCACGCTCGCCCGGCGCGTGAAGGGAGCGCGGATCGCCGCCTGCCGGCGACGCGCGAAGCTGGTGCTCCTCGAGCTGTCGACGGGTGACCGGCTGGTCGTGCAGCCCCGCTTCACCGGCGCGCTTCTCCTCGATGCCGGCGAATTGAGCTCGGAGGAACGTGCATACTCCACCGTCGCCTTCGCCCTCGCCGACGGGCGCGTGCTTCACTATCGGGACATCCGCCGGTTGGGGACGGTCGCCCTAATGTCGCCGACGCGTTGGAAGGCGTATTCCTCGGCGCTGGGGGCCGAACCGCTTGACCCTGAATTCACGGCCACGTATCTATCGGGCCTTCTTCGGGGGTCGAGACAGGCGGTGAAAAGGTTCCTGATGGACCAGCGACGGATCGCGGGGGTGGGGAACATCTACGCCAACGAGGCCCTCTGGCGGGCCCGCATCGACCCCTCCAGGCCCGCCAATCGCATCGGGCCAGAGGAGGCCTCCGCTCTCCAGCGCTCCCTGACGGCGGTCCTCCGCGAGTCGATCCAGGCCCGAGGGACGAGCTTCCGGGACTATCGGGACCCCTCGGGGGCGCGGGGAGGGTTCCTGGAGCACCTTCAGGCCTACGGGAGGGCCGGAGCGCCCTGTCAGCGCTGCGGTGCTCGCCTCATCGGCACCGACGCCATCGACGGGCGCTCGACGGTGTTCTGCGCCCGGTGCCAGGGCTGAGGATGAGGCGGCGTGCACGGCCGCCCACGCCTGAAGCGCAGCTGGCCGCGCTGCGCGCCCACATTCGAAGCACCTGCGAGAATCGACCCGGCGTCTACCGGATGCTCGCCGACGATGGCGAGGTGCTCTACGTCGGGAAGTCGAAGCGTGTTCGTTCTCGCCTTCTGAGCTACTTCCGTTGCGAGTTCCCGGCCGAGAAGGGAGCACGAATCGTTCGTGAGGCGCGGTCGGTGGAGTGGGAGTATGTCCCGAGCGAATTCGCCGCCTTGCTCCAGGAGATGCATCTGATCAAGCGCCTCCGCCCGCGCTTCAACGTGGCGATGAAGCGTGACGGGCGAAATCTGGCGTTCATCAAGCTCGTACGGGGCGCGGCACCCAAGCTGCTCGTCGTTCGCACGGCGGCCGACGACAGCGCGACCTACTACGGCCCGTTTCACGGAGCGCAGCGGGTGGGAGAGTCGCTGAGGGAGCTGAGCGATGTGCTGGGACTCCGCGATTGCGCGCTCGACCAGCCGATGCACTTCGCCGATCAGCGGGAGCTGTTCACGATCTTCCCGCGCACGCCGGGGTGCATCCGGCTCGAGGTGCGGAAGTGCCTCGGTCCGTGCGCCGGCGGCTGCACGGAAAGAGAGTACGCCTCACGAGTGACGCTGGCCCGAGCCTTTCTCGACGGCTGGGACGACGGGCCGATCGATACCCTCCGCTCGGAGATGCATCGCGCCTCGGAGGACCTCGCCTTCGAGCGCGCGGCGAGCCTGCGCGACAAGGTGCAGCGGCTCGAAGGGCTGCGCGCGCAATTCGCCCGCCTCCGCTTCGCCCTCGACACGCTCAGCTTCGTCTACACGGTGCCGGGGTGGTCGGGCGACGATCGCGTGTATCTCATTCGTCGGGGGCGCGTGCGGGCCGAGGATGTGCCGCCGACCGCACCACGCGACCGGCGGCGGCTCGATCGGCTTCGCGATGCCGTCTTCGGAAGGACCGAGCGCGAGAGCTCGCAGGTGCCGTGGCACGAGATCGACGAGCTCCTGCTCGTGAGCTCCTGGTTCCGGCGCAACCCGGACGAGATGGCGCGCACCGAAGCGGTCTAGCGCCGCTGCGACCTCGAGGTCGCGCGCACCTCACCGCCTCAATAATAGATGTTTGTCGGGGGTGTCTTGGCGGTGCTCGTGGCCGGCGCAGTGGTGGCGGGAGGCGTCTTGGGCGCCGCCGGAGCCGCCGGCGCGGCAGGTGTCTTGGGGGCAGTCGTCGGAGAGGTTGCTGGAGTCGCAGGCGCGGGGGCCGCAGGGGCTGCGGCCGGTGCCGGCGGCGCGATCGCAGCGGGTGCCTCGGTCGAGTCCACGCGCTGCGGGGGCCGCGACGTGATCGTCTCCGGAAGCGGCGGCGGCCGGAACTCCATGCGTCGCTCCACCACATCCGGCATTCTCGCCCCGTCGATCTCCGCTGGGACGAACCGCCAGGCGCGCAGCGCATCGACGATCACGGGTGGAATCGCGTCGTCCGTCCAATCGAGCATCTTGATCGTCGCCGTGTCGACTCGTCCGGCCGTGTCCACCACGAACTTCGCCACCGCCCATCCATCCCGCCGCGAGTCGAGCATGTCCTTCGGGTACGCCGGCGGCGGATTGTCCGGATAGGCCGCGCTGGCGCATGCCGTGTGGGTCTCGAGGAATCCCGTGCCGTCGGCGTGGTAGCCGAACGTCACGAGGAGCGGGAGCGAGTCGGGCATGGCGAGGGGAACGGGGAGCGCGAAGGGATCCGTCGCCAGGATCGTCACCGCGCTCAGCGCCGCAGCGTTGAAGTTCAGGTCCTCGGAGCGCCCGACCTGGGTCACGTGCGTGACCGCGCCGTCGCTCATCAGCATCGCGGCGAACACCGCGTAGCGTGGTTCGACCGTCGCCAGCCAGAGACGGCGCGCCATCGTCAGGCGGAGCCGCTCCAGGTAGGAGATCCCCAGCGAGCCGACGGAGCGGCTGTCGAGCGTGCGGATGGAGACGCCTTCCATCTGCCGCGATTCGCAGCTGCGCGTGATCGTCGTCCCGTTCGGAAGCACGACCTGAGTGGATGGCGGGGTCGGCGTGCCGACCGACGTCGGCGCGGGAGCAGTCGAGGGCTGAACCGTTCCCGCGGGCTGTTGGACGCCCACGGTTTGCGCGGCGGACACGATCGGGTTGGATGCCAGGGCGAGCAAGAGCATCGCTCGTCGCATGAGTCCTCTCCTGTGCTGCGGTTACGCCTCGAGTGGGAGGATCTCCGCCTCCGCCAGGCTTCCGGCGACGGTGAGCCGGGCGACGCTCGGCTCGAGGTCGAACCGACGCGGTCCGGCAGCCCCTGGATTTACGACGAGCCGCCCCCCAGAACGGGTCACGAGCGGCCGATGCGTGTGTCCATAGACGATGACGTCGGCCGAATAGCTCGCGAGAAGCGCATCGGGCTTCGGGCTGCCCAATTCGTGCCCATGGCTGACATGTATCGTTACAGCGCCGACACGAATCAGGATCTCCGCCTGGAGACGCGGGTTGTCGGGAGCGTCCGTGTTCCCGAAGACGGCGCGAACCGGAGCGATCGCCGCCAGCTCGTCGAGGATCTCGTCGCCGCCGACGTCGCCGGCGTGCAAAATCAGCACGACGCCCTCCAGCGCCTGAAAGACGCTGGGGCGCAGGAGGCCGTGCGTATCGGAGATCAGCCCGACGACTGCCGTTCGCCCCGCGTCAGGCACGCGGTCGATCGCCCGCCCATCGCCGCGCGAGCCTGTGCTCGATGCCGAGATGGTCGAGCACCCGCGCCACGACGAAGTCGGCCAGCTGCTCGACGGTCCTCGGCGCGTGGTAGAACCCCGGCGCCGCCGGGAGCACGATGGCCCCTGCCCTCGACAGGGTGAGCATGTTCTCGAGGTGGATCGTGCTGAGCGGCGTCTCTCGCGGGACGAGGATGAGCGCGCGTCTCTCCTTCAGGATGACGTCGGCCGAGCGCTCGACCAAGGATCGCGAGCTTCCGTGAGCGATCGCCGACAGCGTTCCCATCGAGCAGGGGCAGATGACCATCCCGCGGGTGCGCGCCGATCCGGAAGCGGGAGCGGCCCCACGGTCGGAGTCCTCGAACGGTGTGACGAGGCCGCGCCACGCCGCGCCGCCCGTCTCCCTGCGCAACGATTCCATCGAGTCGATGCCGACTTCATGGGCGAGGAGGCGCCACCCGTGCGACGAGACGATGAGCCACGTCGGCTGCTTGGCGCGCACGAGTTGCTCGAGAAGCCGGACGCCGTACAAGGCGCCGGACGCCCCCGTGATCGCCATCACGACAGGGAGGCGCGCGGTCATGGGTCTGGGATGCCTAGCGATGGCCACATGGCGTTCACCCGCCGCTTCGTCACGTCGTCCATGAGAATCAGTGGGGGCCAGGGGCGATCGAATCCCTCCTCGGGCCACTTGGTCGTCGCGTCGATCCCCATCTTCGACCCGTAGGTGAACGCGCGGCTGGAGTGATCGAGCACGTCGATCGGACCCATGGTGAATCGTGCATCGCGCTGGGGGTCGATGTTGTTCAGCGCCACCCACCACGCCTCGGCCGGATCCTGGACGTTCACCCACTTGTCCACGATCACCAGCAGCTTGGCCAGCGCCATGAGACCCTGCCCCCAGAGGGCGTTCATCACCTTGTACGCCTGGCCGGGAAACTGCTTGTCGATCGACACGAAGACGAGATTGTGAAAGATCCCTTCCGCCGGCATGTGCAAGTCCACGATCTCCGGGATGGTGAGCCGGAGGAGCGGGAGAAAGATCCGCTCGGTCGCATGACCGAGGTAGTAGTCCTCCATCGGCGGGCGGCCGACGATCGTCGTCGCGTAGACCGCCTGGCGACGCATGGTGATCGCGGTCACCTGCACGCGCGGATAGAGATCGGCGAGAGAGTAGAAGCCCGTGTGGTCGCCGAAGGGCCCCTCCGTCACCAGCGCCTCGCGCGGATCGATCTGCCCTTCGATCACCACGTCGGCGTCCGCTGGGACCTCGAGATCGCACGTGACCGCCCTGGCGAGGGCGACCGGCGCACGCCGAAGGAAGCCGGCGAAGAGAAACTCGTCGACCGTCGGTGGCAGAGGCGCCGAGGCGGAATAGATCGACGCCGGATCTCCGCCGATGGCGATGCAGACGGGCATCGTCTCGCCGCGCTCGGCCATCTCCCGCCAGTGGGCCGCGCCCACTTTGTGCCGCTGCCAGTGCATCGCCAGGCTGTCGCGCCCCAGCACTTGCACTCGGTACATCCCGACGTTCCGAATCCCGCGCTTCGGGTCGCGCGAGATCACCATCGGGAGGGTGATGTAGGGACCGCCGTCGTCGGGCCAGCACGTAATGATGGGCAGACGCGCAAGATCGATGTCCTTCCCCCGAAGCACGATCTCCTGACAGGGGGGTGTACCCGATCGGACACGGGGAGGGAACTTCGCCAGCTCCAAGAGTCGCGGCAGCAACGCAAGCTTCGCGATGATCCCTTCGGGCACCTTGAGATCGAGCATCTCGGTGATGCGCGCCGCGATATCGTCCAGCCGTTCCACGCCGAGCGCCATCGCCATGCGGCGATGGGACCCGAAGAGGTTGATCGCGACCGGCATCTCCGAGCGCGATCCATCGTGGAGGACCGGGTGCTCGAAGAGAAGCGCCGGACCGCCGCCAGGGCGCTTCATCACACGGTCGGCGATCTCGCTCACCTCGAGGCGCACGCTCACCGGATGCCGTACCCGCACCAGCTCCCCGGCCGTCGATAGGCGGTCGAGAAACGCGCCGATCGTGTCGAGCGTCACGCGGCGCGTTCTCCCCAGTGGACGGCGGCGATGCCGCTCGTCAGCAGCTCCCAGCGCACCGCGGTAAAGCCCGCCTGCTCCATCCGCATAGCGAGGTTCGGGGCGTCGGGAAACGCCGCGACGGAGGCCGGCAGGTACCGATAGGCGCTCCGGTGGCCACTCACGACCCGGCCCACGATCGGCAGGAGATGCCGAGAGTACGTGCGATAGAGAACGCGTACGAGCGGGTTCGGCGGAGTGGTGAACTCGAGCACAACCAACCGCCGTCCCGGCGCGAGCACGCGGCGGAGCTCGCCCAGCCCGGCGTCGAGATCTTCGAAGTTCCGGAGCCCGAAGGCGACGATTGCGCCGGCGGAAATCCCGTCAGGCAGCGGTAGCCGGAGGGCATCGGCGACCACCGGGCGGAGCGCGCTCCCCCGAATCTTGAACGCTCCGGCGCGAAGCATCGGCTCGGCGAAGTCGGCACAGATGACCTGGCCGAAGAATCCTCGCTGGGCCGCGAGCAGGGCGGCGATGTCCATGGTGCCCGAGCAGATGTCGAGGTAGGTGCCGACCGGCGCGCGTTCCCAGCCGAGGGCCCCGATCGCGCGGCGGCGCCACGACTCGTCGATGTTCGCGCTGAGGAGGTGGTTCAGCAGGTCGTAGCGGGGCGCGATCTCGGAGAAGATGCGGCGCACGTACGCCCGCTTCGCCGCCCCACCCGCTGCCGCCGCGAGCGCGTCGCGCTCGTCGGTGTCGACGGGAGCCATTGCCTGATAAGGTGGGTGCCACGAAGCGAGGAGGCAACCCGCCGCGCGCGTCGCCGTTCCTCCTCGCGGACAACACCGCTAACTTTGCGCGCGAGATGCCCCTGTCCCTCCAGCTGTCCAATCTTCCCGACGCGGATGTCGCCGCGCTCGCCAAGGACGGACGAGAGGACGCCTTCCGGGAGTTGGTGCGCCGCTACGAGCGCCCCGTCTTCTCCATGATCTTCCGCATGGTGCGCGATCGGGAGGCAGCCGAGGACCTGTCGCAGGACACCTTCATCAAGGTCCTCAACCACATCGACAGCTATCGCCCGGAGTTCAAGCTTTCCAGCTGGCTGTTCAAGATCGCGAACAATGTCACCATCGATCACTTGCGGAAGCGCCAACTGAGCACGGTGAGCATCGAGGGATCACCCCACGCGCTCACCGCCGCCGAGGCCGAGGCGAGCGCTTTCGACATTCAGTCGCGTGGCGAGTCACCGCTCGAAGAGATCGAGTCCCGCGAGCTCGGGAGCGCGATCGAGCGCGCGATTGCGCAGCTACGTCCCGAGTACCGGTCGTGCATCCTCCTCCGTCACGTGGAGGGTCGGTCGTATGAGGAGATTGCGTCGACCCTCGACCTCCCGCTCGGCACGGTGAAGACCTACATCCACCGCGCCCGCCACGAGCTGCGCGAAGCGTTGGGGGACCTGCGCGAATGAGCTCGCGAAAGCGCTCCCTCGCTGGCGGGATTGTTCCCCATCGGTCCAGCCCGGGGACGGGCCCTCAGGCCACGCCTCGGGGCTTCCCGTCCGTACCCGAGCCCCCAGACACACTGCCCAACGCCCGAAGCAAAGACCCTGAATTCCCAGGCCCCTGCCGACCCCAACCCCTCCCGACCCCAACCCCTCTCAGAGGCCCGGACCGTGAAACCGACCCCCTCCCTAGCCCGTAGGTCATGACGTGGAGCGACACCTACTTCCCGAAGAGATCGACCTCCTTCTGGACGGTGAGGTCGGATTCGGCACGGCGCCCCTCAAGGCGCACGCGCGTCAGTGCGCCGAGTGCCGGGCCGAGATCGACGCCGCGCGTGCGCTGGTCCGTGCCCTCGAGCACCTCCCCCACTTCGCCCCCTCACCACTCTTCGCCGCCAAAGTCATGTCCGAGGTCCACGTCTTCGTCCCGTGGCACGTGGCGCTGCTCGACAGCGTGAGCCGGTTCATCCCGCGCTCGCGCGGCCTCCGCTGGGCAGCCTCGACCGGTCTCGTGACGGTGGCCGTGCTGCTCACCGTCGTCGCGGCCTGGGCGTACACGCGGCTCGACTCGATCGGCTTCGCGGCCGAGATGCTCTTCACGCGGGCCCGCACCGGAGTCATGACCGGGCTCCAGGAGGCACTGAGCGGGTTGATCGGCGATGGGGCGATGCAAACCCTTCAGTCGCTCGGCGGTATAGGCGCGGTCGTGACGATCGCGACATTCGTCGTGGTCGCCTTCGGCGCGGCAACCGCGCTTCGGGCCGTCGCGGTGCGGGGGCGCACGCGGTGAGGCCGGTGCGCCTTGGCGCGCTGGTTGGCCTCGCGTCGCTCGCCGTCGCGCATCTCGGAGCACTGGCGGCCCTCGCATCGCTCGCCGTCGCGATTCCGGCGCCGCTCTCCGCGCAGCACGCGCAGCCCTCACCTGATCGCTCGATCCGCAGCTTCCTCGACTCGCTCAAGCGCGATCCGAACGGAATCACGCTCAGTCCCGACGCCGTCCAGTCCGGGCCGCGAACGGTGGCGGCGAAGGATCACGTGACCGGCGACGTCGCCGCCTGGAAGGGACCGCTCGACATCTACGGCACGGTCGACGGCAACGCGGTGGCGATCGGCGGCGACGTCATTGTGCATCCAGGCGCAACGGTGCGCGGGGACGCGCTATCGGTGGGCGGATCGGTGAAGGCTGATGGGATAGTGGGCGGTGACATGCGCACGCTGAGCGGCCTCAGCATCGGTCCCCTGGCGGTGCACAGCAGGACGCCGGCGCAGGCAGCGCGCCGCTCCTTCTCGTTGGCCGTCGGGTGGTATCTGATGCTCGCGCTCGTCGGGCTCGGGATAACTCTCTTCGCGCGGTCGAATCTGGAGGCGGTGGCGCAGACGATTCGAGAGGACTTCGCGCGCGCCTTTCTCTTCGGCGTGCTCGGAGAGGTGGCGCTCACTCCGGCCTTCGTCCTCGGCTGCGTCGCCCTCGCGATCACGCTCATCGGCATCATCGCGATCCCCTTCTTCGCCGTGGCCTTCGTTGCCGCAGCGGCCGGGGCGATCGCGCTCGGCTTCGTCGCAACCGCCTTCCTCACTGGGGAGTCGGTGCTGAGACGTCGTGAGGCGGCCACACTCGACGCCTCGTCGACGACGCTTCAGTACCTGTTCATCGGGCTGTCGATCTTCTTCGTGCTGTGGGCGCTGGGGGGCGCGATGGCGTGGGCAGGTCTCTTCGGCTCCTTCGTGCGCGTGGTCGTGGCGTGCATCACGTGGGCGGCAGTGACGGTCGGGTTCGGAGCGACGTTGTTGTCGCGCGCCGGGACGCGCGGGCACCACGCGCCGGCGCCGCGGCCTCTCACGCATACGGAGGAGTACGCGTGGCAGACCCCGACACCGGTCACCGGAGTGGCGGCGGCCCGGCGGCCGACTCCCGCCCCTCGCCCACCGGAGCAATGACGATGAGATCCCTAGGCCGGTCGATCCTCGCGCTCGCCGCCCTGG
>Ga0187766_10000597_pt1 | contig 20342 bp, 29 predicted proteins | sample 0216_QUI02_MP05__4_FD_132971 | JGI IMG/M metagenome (GOLD analysis project Ga0187766, IMG submission 132971) | Tropical peat soil microbial communities from peatlands in Department of Meta, Colombia - 0216_QUI02_MP05_20_MG | ecosystem: Environmental > Terrestrial > Soil > Wetlands > Peat ... | reverse complement strand
GGTGTCGCTTGCCGACTTAGTCGTCCTCGGTGGCTGCGCGGGCGTGGAGCAGGCAGCAAAGAGGGCCGAGCACGACGTGACCGTCCACTTCCTGCCGGGGCGCACAGATGCGTCACAGGACCTAACCGACGTGGAGTCCTTTAGCTATCTCGAACCGGTTGCGGATGGCTTCCGCAACTATCTCAAGACGAAATTCACAGTGCCGGCAGAAGAGCTTCTCATCGACAGGGCGCAGCTGCTGACACTGGCTGCACCCGAGATGACCGTCTTGATCGGCGGCATGCGCGTCCTCAACACAAACTACGCAGAGTCGCAGCATGGCGTCTTTACGAAGCGGCCGGAGACGCTGACCAACGACTTCTTCGTGAACCTGCTGGACATGAGGACAGAATGGAAAGCGACCACCGATGAGAATGTGTTCGAGGGACACGACCGCAAGACGGGCGAATTGAAGTGGACGGGCACCCGCGTCGACCTGGTCTTCGGTTCGAACTCCGAACTACGAGCCCTTGCCGAGGTCTATGGCTCTGCCGACGCAGAAGCCAAGTTCGTGGGTGATTTCGTGCTCGCCTGGAACAAGGTGATGAACGCGGACCGCTTCGACCTTAGGCGACCTGGCGTTAGACCAGTAGGGCCTTCGGGCCGATGAGAGGAGGGATACGGACTTGTCTCCCAAGTTCTCGCCGAGAGCCTTGACGAAGGAGACGTGAATAAATAGTTCCAGTCGAGGGCGAGTCGAGTCTTTGAAGGCCACCATGTCTAGGCTCAGCAGGGAGCAGGCGAGGGAGCTCCTTGCCCGGCTTGACTCTTCCGTTGGGAACGCAAGAGGCAGGTCAGCGAGAGAAGCCATCGTCAAGCTCCTCAACTCCTCAGTCCCGAGCTACACCTGGGTAGGAATCTACGCAGTCGAAGGGAAGGACCTCGTACTTGATGCCTGGGCTGGTCCCGCGGCCACCGAGCACACAAGGATACCCATCGGGAAGGGAGTGTGCGGCTTCGCCGCGAAGGCCGGGAGGACGGAGATTGTCTCGGATGTCAGCAAAGACCCAAGGTACCTCCAGTGCTTCATGTCCACGAAGTCGGAGATCGTCGTCCCCGTATTCAATGAGAACTCGGTCGTGGGGGAGATAGATATCGATGGGGACCAGCTAGACGCATTCTCCTCCCTCGACAGAGAGTTCCTTGAAGCAGTGGCGAAGAAGGCGGCGAGCCACTGGACTCCGTAGCCAATAACATATGTTATAATCCTTATATACGGTAAGAGGGTGCTGCGGCTCGTTCATGAAACTTGAGATAAAAGACCTTCATGCTTCGGTAGAAGGGAAGGAGATCTTGAAGGGGGTCGACCTGACCATCGGCCAAGGAGAGACTCATGCCCTCATGGGTCCCAACGGGTCCGGCAAGAGCACGTTGGCCTACACTCTGATGGGCCACCCAAAGTACCAGGTCACATCCGGCCAGGCAACGATAGACGGAGAAAGCATACTGAGCCTCACACCGGACAAGAGGGTGAAGAAGGGCCTCTTCCTCGCGTTCCAGTACCCCGTCAGCGTCCAGGGAGTGAGTATGTTCTCCTTCCTGCGCGCTGCCTACAACAACTCCAGGCCTGCGGGCTCTGATCCCCCCACCATATTCGAGTTCAAAGAGACCGTCGCGGAGAAACTGAAGATGCTCAGTATGGACGAGGCTTTCTTGAACCGCTACTTGAACGAGGGGTTCTCGGGGGGCGAGAAGAAGAGAGCGGAAATCCTACAAATGGCGCTCATGCAGCCCAAGTTCGCGATCCTTGACGAGACTGACTCTGGGCTCGATATAGATGCGCTGAGAATCGTGGCCGAAGGGATCAACAAGGTGTCAGGCCCCCAAACAGGGTCCCTGCTCATAACCCACTACCAGCGCATTCTGAAGTATGTGAAACCCCAGTTCGTACACGTCATGTACCAGGGTCGGATAATCGAATCGGGTGGGGAGGAACTTTCGAGGCTGCTCGAAGAGAAAGGCTACACCTGGATCAAGGGCTACAAGGAGGAAGAGCAGGTGGCCCCCTCCGTCCCATAAACCCTTTTAACGAGGAAAATAACCTATGTTATATTCGAGCGTGAGACGCGATTGAGCTCAAAAACAGACATCATAACCGAAGATTACAAGGAAAAGTACGGCTTCAGCGACCCTGTCGAAACATACGCCATTCAGGGGATCAAGGGCCTGAGCGAACGGGTGGTCCAGGAGATTGTGCGCCTCCACGACGAACCGGCCTGGATGGAGCAGATCCGGATGAAGGCTCTGAAGCACTTCCTCAACATAAAGCCCCCGGCATGGGCCCCTGACCTGGCTGACATCGACTTCCAGAGTTTCTATTACTACGCGCGCCCCACGGCAAAGGCTGCCGACTCCTGGGATCAGCTCCCTGAATACATCAAACGGACCTACGACAAACTCGGGATTACAGAGGCTGAGAAGAAGTTCCTGGCCGGCGTCGGTGCTGTCTACGAATCAGAGGCGGTCTACCATAGCATACAGGGGGAACTCCAGAAACAGGGGGTCGTCTTCACAGACACAGTCACCGCTCTGAAGGAGTACCCTGACATAATGAAGAAGTATTTCGGCACGGTCGTCCCCTATCAGGACAACTACATCGCCGCTCTCCAGACTGCCGTTTGGAGCGCAGGGTCCTTCGTCTATGTCCCGGAGGGGGTCAAGGTCCCAATGATACTCCAAGCTTACTTCAGGATAAACGAGAAGAGGATGGGACAGTTCGAGCGCACCCTGATAGTAGCCGAGCCCTACAGCGAGGTCAGCTACAATGAGGGATGTTCGGCGCCTGTGTACTCGGCCCAGTCGCTGCACTCGGCGATAGTGGAGATAGTCGCAAGAAAGGGATCTCTGGTCAAGTACACGACGCTTCAGAACTGGTCGAGGGACGTGCTCAACTTGGTTACGAAAAGGGCCCACGCCTACGAGGACGCCACGGTCTCGTGGGTGGATTTCAACGGGGGATCGAAGCTTACCAGAAAGTACCCGTCGGTCTATCTTCTTGGGCCGCGTTCTAAGGCCGATATCATTTCGGTGGCCTACGCCGGGCCAGGTCAGGTGCAGGACACGGGCGCCAAGGCGATCCACCTTGCGAAGGACACGACCTCAAAGATAATCTCCCGTTCTGTCTCGAAGGGGGGAGGGCACACCGCTTACCGTGGGCTCCTCCACATAGCGAAGGGGGCGAAGAACGTGAAGTCCACGGTCCGTTGCGACGCTCTGCTCGTGGACCCGATTAGCACCACCGCAACCTATCCATACATGGAGATTCAGGAGGACGACGCCACGGTGACCCACGAAGCGAGCGTCGGGAAGGTCGGAGAGGAGCAGCTCTTCTACCTGATGTCGAGGGGGATATCGGAAGGGGACGCGCTGAGCATGGTGGTAAACGGATTCATGGAACCCTTCGCCAAGGAGCTTCCGATGACCTACGCAGTGGAATTCAACCGCCTGATGTCCCTCGAAATGACTAACGCGGTCGGCTAGGGGCCGGCACGGGAGAGTCTGACTATCTTGTCCCAGACGGCGGTGTCGTCTTTCGACGAAGACCTGGTCCGGGCGATATCGGCTTCCCTTGAGGAGCCCTCGTGGCTCACAGAGTCGAGGCTAGAGGCGTTCAGGCAGTTCACTTCGCTCCCTCCCGAGAAGAACCCGTTGTACACAAAGTACGTCAGCACGTTCCAGTTCCCCCTGGAGCGCTTCGCCATCGTCCCGGGGCGGACACCCATAGACTTCAGGAGCTTCTTCGGGGAGTACCTGACGGGGAAGGAGACCGACATACTCCTGCAGGGTAACGAGACCCAGGTTCACGCGGAGCTCAGCTCGGACACGGCCTCAAAGGGGGTCGACTTCATGTCATTCCATGAAGCGCTGACGGAAGACGAGGCAAGGGTCAGGGCCCTCGTCGAAGGGAGGTTGGTCAAGTCAGAGAGTGACAAGTTCGCCGCGTTCGTCAATGCGTTCTTCAATGGTGGGACCTTCGTAAGGGTGCCCGAGGGGGTCGCCCTGGGCAGGCCCCTCCGCAGGATGCTGTTGCTCGAGTCCCCCAAGACCTCCATCGTAGAGCAGAACTTCATAGTCGCCGAGCAGGAGGCGAAAATAGTCTTCCTCGAGGAGCTCTATTCGAAGGAGATTTCGGTCCCTGCCTTAGTCGCTTCCACAACGGAAATACTTGCTAGGCCCAACTCGCACGTCGACTTCTCATCCATTCAGCTTCTCAACGAGCAGACGGCCCACGTGTCCAACAGGGCGGTCGAAATGACAAACGATTCACGCGCCACGGTGAGTGCTCTGTCCTTGGGGGCCTCCGTGTCCCGGTCAAGGACGAACTTTCTTCTCAATGGGAGGGGTTCATTCGCCGAGGGATTCGAGATATTCTTCACAGACGCGAAGCAGAGATACGACTACGAAACAAACCTGATCCATAACTCCCCCGACTCGACAGGCTCTGCCCAGGCCAGGGGGGTTCTCAAGGGAGAGTCCCAGTCAATCTTCAAGGGTATGATCAAGATTGTAAACGCAGCGAAGAACTCGAAATCATACCTTGCACACCACGCCATGATCCTAGAGAGAACAGCGAAATCCGACGGTGTGCCAAGCCTCGAGATCGACAACAACGAGGTAAGGGCGACCCACTCGGCGTCAGTCGCCCAGATAGACGAAGAGCAGCTGTTCTACCTCATGGCGAGGGGGCTCGCGTCCGACGAGGCACGGAAGATGGTCGTCCTCGGTTTCTTCGAACCTGTCCTGTCGAGGGTGCCGATTGAGCAGACCAGAGAAGGGGCGAGATTCATGATAGAGGGCAAGTGGGAAGGGGAGAGACGCAGGCTCATCGACAGGGAGGCCCTCCTCGCAGCTACAGGGGAACTCACTCCCGAGGTCAAGGAATCCGAAGACATATTCGAGAGGCACTACAAATATCGCTGATGGGAGAATTGGAGGAGTTCATCCCGGCCATGAAGGTCGCAGACCTCGCCGAAGGCACCATGTCTGCCGTCGACCTGAAGGGCGCTCACATTCTCCTTTCAAAGATAGGAGGAGAAATATTCGCTGTAAGCGGCATCTGTACCCATGAAGAGACAGACCTCGCCCTGGGATTTGTCCTCGAAGACAGAGTGGTCTGCCCGCTACATCTTTCGCAGTTCGATCTGAGGACGGGTCAGGTCATGAATCCACCCGCCGAAATTCCACTTCAACGCTTCAATGTTAAAATAGAGGGAGAGACAATTTTTGTCGAAGTCTGAGGGGGTTCTCTGAAGATTGCTCAAGACCGAGGTACTCGACATCGAAAAGGTCAGGGCCGACTTTCCGATCCTAAACCGTACGGTCCACGGGAAGAGGCTGGTATATCTCGACAATTCTAACACGACTCAGAAGCCGAAGGCTGTGATAGACGCACTTGTCGACTACTACTCCAGGCACAACTCGAACGTCCATAGGGCTGTCTACGCCCTAGCGGAAGAAGCCACCGAGTCCTACGAGGGGGCAAGGCGGAAGGTCGCAGGGTTCGTCGGCGCTGCGGCAAGGGACCTGGTCTTCGTGAGGGGAACGACCGAGGCGACCAACCTGGTTCGCTTTGCATGGGGCGATACGAACGTGAAGAAGGGGGACCTGCTCGTCTGCACACTGATGGAGCATCACAGCAACATCGTTCCTTGGCAGCTGCTTGCGAAGAGCAAGGGGGCTACGCTGAAGTTCGTCGGGGTGCGACCCGACGGTACTCTCGACATGGAGAGCTTCGAGAGCCTTCTTAAGGAATCCCCGAAGCTGGTCGCTGTCACGCACTGTTCCAACGTGCTGGGTACGATAAACGACGTCGCGAAGATCTGTGCCAAGGCAAGCGACGCCGGGGCAACCACGCTTGTAGACGGGGCACAGTCTGTCCCGCACATGCCGGTCGACCTCAAGACGTTCAGGCCGGACTTCTACGCCTTCTCTGGACACAAGATGCTCGGGCCCACGGGAATCGGCGCGCTAATCGCAAAGAAAGGACTCCTGGAAAAGATGGAGCCATTCCAAGGCGGAGGGGAGATGATAAGGGAGGTCTTCCTTGATCACTCGACTTGGAACGATGTCCCCTACAAGTTCGAAGCGGGGACGGTCAACGTAGCGGACGCTATCGGCCTGGGCGCAGCAGTTGAGTATCTCACGAACCTTGGCATGGCCAAAGTCAGGGAGCACGAGGTCAAGCTTCTTGACTACGCGCTGCAAACCCTGGGGGAGGTGAAGGGGTTCCACCAGTACGGCCCACTCGATCTCAGGAAGAGGGCAGGGGTGATCTCGTTCAACTTTGCAGACGTGCACCCCCATGACCTTGCTACCGTCCTCGATGAAGAGGGAATCGCCATCCGCTCAGGGCACCACTGCGCTCAGCCTCTGATGCGGTGGCTGGACGTCACGGCGACCAGCAGGGCCAGCTTCCACGTTTACAACTCCTACGACGACGTCGACACGCTAAAGGCGGGCCTTAAGAAAGCGGGTGGCATCTTCAAGGTATGAGCAGCGCTGACATATACCGCGAGCTAATCCTCGACTACTACAGGAACCCGAGAAACTTCGGGAGACTAGAGAAGTTCGACATAGACGCCAGAGACACCAACCCTCTCTGCGGCGACGAGGTCGAGATTCAGATAAAGGTGGGGGAAGGTCAGAACATCGAAGACATCAAATTCGTGGGCAAGGGGTGCGCCATAAGCCAAGCCTCGGCTTCGTTGCTGACGGAGCTGGCGAAGGGGAGGCAACTCGACTGGGTGAAGCAGGTGACGAAGGAGGACATCTTCAAGATGCTCGGCAACCCCGACCTCGGCCCATCGAGGGTCAAGTGCGCACTGCTTGGTCTGAAGGTGCTCAAGACGGGCGTCTATGGCTATCTGGGGGCTCATTATGAGGACCCCGATGGTCCCAACCCGTTGGCTTAGAGTTCGCCAGCGGGAGGTCAGCCTAGTCAACTGGAGACTGGATATGGCAAGGGGGCCACTGGACGTTGCTCTACTCCTTGTCTAACATTTCTGGTCCGATCCTTTCGGCCGAACGGGACTTACAGTGTCCGAGTCCCAACCACGCTGGTGAAGGAGTTCAGACATTCGCCCCGTCTTTTCTGGGCACCTTCCCCGAAAGGACGTGTCTCCTCAGAAGCTGGATACCCAGCGCCGGATCTACCCCCTTCGGGCAGACGTAGGAACAGGATCCTGCGAAGTGGCACCTCCACACGCCGTGAGGAGTGTCCAGAGCCTTCAGCCTGAGTTCTCCCCCTTCGTCCCTCTCATCGACCAAGTACCTGTACGCCTGGGCGAGCGCCTGCGGTCCTGGGAACAACTCGTCGGTCGCCACTGTCGGGCATGACGACGTGCAGAGCCCGCACTTGATGCAATACGTGAATTGCAGCACCTTTTCCAACTCCTCGGGCTTCATGATGAACTCGCCCGTGGGATTGTCCTGTTCCCTAGTATTCGAACTGACAAGGTGGGGCATCACCCCTTTGTGCCTGTTGAAGAAATAGTCTAGGTCCACTACAAGGTCCTTGATAATCGCGAAGTTGTCCATTGGCTGGGCCGTGAGCCTCTCTCCTCGAAGCTCTTCCACCTGGGTGTAGCACGCCAGCCTCGGCTTCCCGTTGATCTTCATGCCGCACGACCCGCAGGACGCCTGTCTGCAGGAGAACCTCAGCGCTATAGAGTGATCAATGTAGTCTCTGGCGTAGAGCAGCGCGTCGAGCACCGTCATTCCCTCCCTCCTAGGGACAGAGTATTCGACGAACCTCGGTTTCGTGTCGGCCAGAGGATCGAACCTCTGAACTGCCAGCCTCAGGTCGGTCATGCCGCCGCCCCTCCGAATATGGCCAGGATTATCGTCCTCGTCCCGTAGCCGGAAGAAGCAACGATGGCGATGGCGGTTCCGATATCGACCCACGTCCCCCAGGAGGCAGTCTGCTTCCACTCGTGAAGGATTATTCTGACTCCGTTGAATCCATGGACGAGGACGACGACGAGCAGCGCCTCAAGGAAGAGGGCATAAAGCCCGCTGCTGTAGATCGAGAGTATGTTCCCGAACGAGATGGCCGTCGCATAGGGAACAAGGACCCCCTGCATCAGCAGGTGAACTGAAACAAGGATGACAGCCGCCACCGCAGTCGCGTACTGCACAAGCATGAGTCTTGATTCTCTCATCTTCTCACCCGAATAATATCAGCCAGGCCCAAGCAGCCCCGATGATCGCTGCAGCTATCGCAATCCACACGAGGTATCGTTGGAATGCATTCATTGACTTGGGCCTGTAGGGGTACTCGATGGCCGACGGTTTCCTGAAGATCAGCCCGAACTCCGAAAGGATCAGCCTAATGCCGTTCATTCCGTGGAAGAAGACTATCAGCACCACCAGCACAAGAATCAGGTGGCCGAAAGAGTTCTCCACAATCCCGGAGATGAACGACCAGCTCGACTCGCTGGGCCCCGTCCCGATTGGGCCGCCGACGAAGAAGCTAGTGTCTCCGAGGTGCCCGAGGACGTAAAGCAGGATCGCCACCCCGGTCACCCTTTGAAAGACGTAGGCCCATCTCTCCAGGTTGTAGTGGTATGGGTTCAGCCAGCCCCATACGCCCCTCCTGTTCTTCGCCTGTGCAGGCTCCTTGGACCCCATCGTTTCTCTCTCGCTCCATTCCATTGTAAAGATTGCTAGTAGTGCCTCTCCGCTGGCTGGAACTTCGTGATGCTAACAGTGGAATAGTCCAACCTCGGCCCGTCAGGCCCAGGATAGGCTAGCGTGTGTCTTAGCCAGTTCTTGTCGTCCCTCTCGGGGTAGTCCCTCCTGAAGTGTGCCCCTCTTGACTCCGTCCTCGCCAGAGCCCCGGCGACCACCACTTCGGCCACGACGAGCATGCTCTCCACCTCGAGGACGTCGCTCAGGTTTGTATTGTAGATTCTGCTCTTGTCTTCGCAGTGGTGGAAGTCCTTCTCCTTCAACTCCCTTATGGACCTGAGCGCCTCAGAAAGTCCCTCACCCGTCCGGTAGACGAAAGCGCCCTTGTCCATCACTTTCTGTAGGGAGTCCCTCACCTCGTAGGGGTTCGTTCCCCCTTTCCCGTGGAATATCTCATCAAAAATCCTTCTTTCTTCAATCATCGCCTGCTCCGCTTCTGAGGTTACGCTTGACTTGCCGGCGGCGTACTTGGCCGCCTCGGCCCCCGTTATCTTCCCCCAGACCAGGCACTCGGCCGTTGAATTCGCTCCAAGCCTGTTGGCCCCATTTATGCTGACGCAGGCAGCCTCTCCGGCGGCCCAGAGCCCTCTCAGCTTGGTAGCGCCGTCTATGTCCGTGTCGATGCCCCCCATGACGTAGTGGCAGACGGGGCGAACTGGGAGCGGCTTCTCCACTGGATCAATGCCTCTGAACTTTATCGCTATTTCCCTGATTTGGGAGAGCCTTGACTTGATCTTCTCGGCGCCTATGGGAGACAGGTCGAGGTCCAGATAATCGAGCCCCGAGTGCTCGTCTTTCATCCCCCTCCCATCTTCTATCTCGGTCATCATCGCTCTGGAGACCACGTCCCTAGAAGCGAGCTCGAGCTTCTCCGGCGCGTACTTCTTCATGAAGCGCTCGCCGTCTTTGTTGAGGAGTACTCCCCCCTCCCCCCTTACTGCTTCAGTGATTAGTATCCCCGAGGGGATGAGCCCAGATGGGTGGAACTGAATGAACTCCATGTCTTTCAGGGGTAAACCGGCCCTGAACGCACAGGCCATTCCGTCTGGGGTGGAGCTGTAAGCATAGGTGGCGAAGCTGTACAGGCGCCCCGAGCCCCCCGTGGCGATAATCCCCGCCTTCCCGAGTATCCTGGCGAAGCCCCCAGTCCTCATCTCGATGACGGTGACCCCTTTGAACTCCCCGGAGTCGGAAAGGACCGAAGTAACGAACCATTCCTGGTAGAAGTGGATGTTGTCGTACTTCGTGGCCGTGTCGTAGAGCGTCTGCATCTCGAAGAATCCCACCTTGTCCTCCGCAAACGTCGCCCTCGGGTAGCTGTACCCACCGAACCACCGCTGGGCTATCTTCCCGTCCTCCCTCCTGCTCCAGGGGAGGCCCCAGTGCTCCAGCTGGTAGATTTCCTGCGGCATGATTCTGACAAACCTCTCGACGGCGTCCTGGTCGGCTAGGTAGTCCGAACCCTTCACCGTGTCGAAGGCATGGGACTCGAGCGAATCTCCAAGCTCAGGGTACAGTACCGCGGCTGTCCCCCCCTCAGCACTGACCGAGTGAGCCCGCATGGCCTGGACCTTCGTGATTACTGCGATGTCCGCCTTCCCTTCGCTGACGCGCGCCGCCTCTATCGCGGCCCTCAGGCCCGCTATTCCTGACCCGACTATTACAAGGTCGTGCCTAAGGGTCTCAACCAAGCGGATGCTCGTTTGCTGGGCCGCCCCCGACGGTTCTTAGGTTTTCCTTCGGGAGCCTTCCCCAAACTGAATTGGGAATCTCTGCGTCGGGAGCGACCAATTCAATCCTTACGAGTTAGGCTCTCGGCGTATAACCCTCCCTCAGGCGCCGAGTGCCATGGTCGAGACCATTGACCACGACGTTCTCATCGTCGGGAGTGGTCTCGCGGGCATGCGGGCCGCCGTCGAGGTCCTTTCCCGCTGGGGGGACTCGGGAAAGACCGTCGGTGTGCTCTCGAAGCTCGCCCTTATGCGCAGCCATTCCGTCGCAGCCGAAGGGGGGACTGCGGCGGTTCTTTACCCGGAGGACGGGGACAGCCTAGAGCTGCACGCATGGGACACCATCAAGGGGAGCGACTTCCTGGCAGACCAAGACTCTGTCTGGAAGTTCGTTTCCCTCTGCCCCATCGAGATAAGGCAGATGGAACGCTGGGGGACACCCTGGAGCAGAAGGGAAGACGGGAGGATAGCGCAGAGGCCCTTCGGAGGCCACAGCTTCAATCGGGCCACTTTCGCCCAAGACAAAGTCGGCTTCTTCGAGATGAGGTCCCTCTACGATAAGCTACAGGAATTCAGGAATTGGACCAGGTACGACGAGACGTTCGTCACCTCCATAGTCGTTCAAGACGGCGTCTTCAGGGGGTTCATAGGAATCAGACTAAGGACGGGCGCTCTCGCATATTTCAGGGCAAGAGCGGGCATAATCGCCACGGGGGGCGCCGGCCAGCTCTGGAAGTTCACGGCCACCTCCGTGAGCACCACCGGAGACGGAATAGGACTGGCCTACAGGGCGGGACTCCCCATAGAGGACATGGAGTTCATGCAGTTCCACCCGACGGGCCTTATCCCAACCGGGATACTGATCACCGAGGGAGCGAGGGGCGAAGGGGGCTACCTTGTGAACTCGAAGGGGGAGAGGTTCATGCAGAAGTACGCTCCCTCTAAGATGGAGCTCGCCCCGAGGGACGTAGTCTCACGCTCTATGATGAAGGAGATTAACGAGGGGCGGGGGTTCAGGGACGAAGACTCGGGACTTTCCTACCTCCAGCTGGACCTCAGACACCTGGGGAAGGAGAAGATAGACGCCAAGCTCCCTTTCATCAAGGAGTTGTCCATGAAGTTCATCGGGGTCGACCCAGCGGAAGAGCCAATCCGCATCAAGCCGACGGCGCACTATACCATGGGCGGGATCAGGGTGGATGGAAAGGGGAGGGTGCTCGACGGTGATGGTCGTTTTGTAAAGGGCCTCTGGTCCGCAGGTGAATCCGCCTGCGTCAGCATACACGGCGCCAATAGGCTGGGGGCGAACTCCACCGCCGAATGCCTGGTCTACGGGAGGATTGTCGGAGAGGACGTCGCTGCCTACCTAGAATCAGAGCCCAGGGTGCCTTCACCGTCCGAGAACTCGGCCATTTCGACCGAGGAGGACAGGATCTTCACGAATCTCTTCAGACGTGAGGAGTCCTCTGCCGATGTCTACTCAGTGAAGGCGAGGCTCAGGGACGTCATGGACAAGTCTGTATACGTTTTCAGAGACGAAGCAGGACTCACCGATGCCGTCAGGCAAGTCAGGGCCCTGAAGGACGAATTCAGGGGAGCGAAAGTCACGGATGGAGGCCGCGTCTTCAACTACAATCTCCAAGACGTGCTCGAAGTCGGCATCATGCTTGAGCTGGCAGAGGTGGTGGCCCAGGGCGCCCTCAACAGGCGGGAGTCGAGAGGGGGGCACGCCCGCACCGACTACCCCAACAGGGACGACGCCGGCTGGCTGAAGCACACGCTTGCCTTGAGGACAGCCGACGGCCCGTCGTTCAGCTACTCCCCCGTGATGATTACCATGTGGAAGCCAGTTGAGAGGAAGTACTGAGATGGACAAAATCGTTCTCAGAATAACTCGGTCTGGGGGCAAGCGTGTCAGCTATGAGGTCAAGTATCGAAAGGGGATGACGGTCCTTGACGCCCTGACAGAGGTAAGGGAGAAGCAGGACAGCTCCCTCGGCTACAGGCACAGTTGCAGAATGGGGATTTGCGGATCTTGCGGCATGACCATTGAAGGGCTCCCAATGCTCGCATGCCAGACCCAGGTCTCTTCCCTGAATAAGGAAGTGATCAGCATCGAGCCGCTGCACAACCTGGCCCTCGTAAGGGACCTGGTGGTGGACATCCTCCCGTTCTTTGACCTCCACCGTTCGGTAAGGCCCTATCTCATAAGAAACGATGTCGGTGAGCGGGATCACTCGGACAGGGAGTACCGAGTGCTTGCTGAGGAAGTGTCGAAGTTCCTTCAATTCGATTACTGCATCATGTGCGCCCTCTGTTACGCCGCCTGCCCGACCGTTGCGCTCGATCCTTTCTACACCGGACCGCAGGCCGTCGCTCAGGCGTACAGGTACATGGCAGACCCGAGAGACGAGGGGTGGGAGAAGCGCATCGACCTACTGGACACCTCCCACGGGGTCTGGAGATGCCACATGGCGGGGGCCTGCAGCTTTGTCTGCCCGAAGGACGTCGACCCGGCAAAGGCCGTGCAGCTGGCAAGAATGGAGGTATTGAAGAAGCGCGTCCTCCGAAAGCGGGGAAGGGAAGGAGCAAGACTCGTCTCCCCTCCTATGGTGGGAGCTGCCAAGGAGGGGGTGAAGCCTCCGCCTTTTGACTTTGGAGGCGCCAAGGAATGAAGCGGGGCCAGAGGTTCAAGTCAGGACTAGTTTCAAGTCTTAACCCCTCGGGGTACAATCTGGAAAGGTGGAGCTACACGGTCCACCGAATAACCGGAGTTATCCTGGTCGGCTATCTGATGGCGCATATTTTCGAGACCTTCCAGCTCACGGGAGGTGCCCTGGCCTGGGCGAATACCATGTCGACCCTGCATTCTCTCGGCCCGATGGAGATGGTCGGGCTCTGGCTTGTTGCGGGTTCGGCCCTCTACCATGGAGGGAATGGCATCAGGCTCATTCTGAATGAAGTTTTCGGGCTCTTCATGGGGAAGCCCATACTCCCCGTGTACCCGTATTCGCCGACTTCCTTGGGGAAGAGCCAGAAGTTCGCGGTCTGGATCATTACGGCGTTTGTTCTCGCGCTCTGGGTTTGGGCAGGGCTCTACCTGCTCGCGGGATTGGGAGTGATTTGAGAATGACTGAACCTGACCTGGATAAGGGAGGGAGCCTGATGAAGGAGTCCTGGAACATGGTGTTAACCTACGTCACCGGGGCACTACTCGTCTTCGTCCTGACTTTCCACCTGCTGCTCCACAGCCCGCTGATGGGTGTAGCCTTTGACAGCACTCTTCTGTTCCCTACTGTCACAAGCAACCTCGTGGAATACCAGATCGTCTTCGCTCTCCTCCTCGTGGGCGCCGTGATACACGGATTCAACGGGATCAGGGTGATGGCCATCGAGTGGCTTCACCCCACGCGACGAGCGTGGCTACTCAACATGATTGTCTACGCTTTGATGGCCTTTTTCCTAGCCGTTGGGACCATCACTCTCATGGTGGTTGGCTGAAAGCTACACTGGGCAAAATTCCTTGCTGGGACGCCTGGCTGTAAACTGAGGGAGACGTTGGGCAAACGGCCATTTTCTTGTTGGCTTCACCCCGTTTCATCGAGGACACGTTTATAACCGCACTCACAATCGGCCGGGTTCACGAGAGGGGTAAAGTGCCTCACTACGGTTACAGTTTCGAGGGTTTCGACCCGGCAGTGCACGTCAGGGCTAGCGGGAGGGAGGTCAACGTTTCCCCCAAAGCCGCCCGAGAGATAGCAGTTACAATCAAGGGGATGACTCTTCCAAGGGCGATTGAGCTTCTTGAGCAGGTTGAGAGCAAGAAAATGCCAATCGCCTTCAGGAGGCACAAGCTGAAAGTAGGCCACAGGAGCGAGCTCCAGGGGTTTCCCACTGGCTCCTATCCGGTAAAGACCGCCAAGGCGTACTTGGACGTTCTCCACAACCTGGAAGGTAATTCGGAGTTCAAGGGGCTCGACACGGACAGGGTCCGCATTATCCACGCAGCGGGTTACGCTGGGAGGACGACGAAGGACTACACGCCGAGGGCCTTCGGTAGAAGCTCGCCTAACTTCCACCAGTTGGTCCACATCGAAATCGTAGGCAAGGAAGTATAGGTTTGTCCGTCCAGCAGCGAACCACCGTCAAGTCAATCCTGACGACGAGCAGGTCCTACGCCGAGCTGGACGAGTTCTTCGAGAAAGAGCTCAAAGACGCCGGGTATGGGGGGCTGGAGGTTCAGAAGTCTCCGGTAGGTACGACGCTGAAGGTCTACGTTGCAAGGCCTGGTCTCGCGATTGGCAGGCGGGGGACCGGCATCAAGGACTTGACCGATAAAGTAACCGCCAAGTTCGCGTTGCCCAACGCCCAGATAGCGGTCACCGAGGTGGAGAACCCAGAGCTAAACGCGAGGATCATGGCGGCCCGTATCGCCCAAATCGTGTCGCGCGGCACTGCCTTCAGGAGGGCTGCCCAGTGGTCCGTGAACAACATAATGAACGCAGGAGCCGCCGGAGTGGAAATCTCAGTCGCTGGCAAGCTCAGGAGCGACAGGTCTCACGGAGAAAAGTACAGAGCCGGCATAGTTCCGAAGAGCGGGGACACGGCCGAGAGGTCGGTCAGCGAAGCCACCACAGACGTGCTGATGAAGCTGGGCCTCTATGGCATCAAGGTCAAGATAGCGCTAAAGGATGCTCTCCCGCCGGACTTCCAGCTGAAAGAAGACGTCAAAACAGAGGAAAAGAAAGCAGATGACACAGCTCAAGCCGAAGGAACTAAGGAAGCAGGACGCTGACAAGCTCAGGCAGACGCTCTTTGACCTTAGGTCAGAGCTCTCCAAGCTTGCAGGGGGTGCACAGAGGGGGGTCGTCAAGAAGGACGTGGGCAACATCAGGCGGCTCCGTAAGGACATAGCCAGGGTGATCACTGTCATGCACGAAAAGGGGGTTACAGAGTGAACGTCATGGGGGAAAGGATTACGGTGCTTACCTCGAGTGACCCTAAGAAGTCGGGGAAGTCCGGAAGAGTCCTCCTCGACACTGCCAACACACTCCTGCTAGAAGAGGGAGGGCGCACGTTCCGGGTGGAAAAGGCCGGGGCTGCTTTCTTGATCATGAGTACAGGCGTAGTGCTTACGGGGTCCGACATAGCTGGCAGGCTTCAAGACCGGGTGGGGAGGCGGAAGGCATGACGGCTGCAGGTCTTGAGGTGACGGTTCCCCGGAAGAAATGCCAGGACGAGAGGTGCCCCTTCCACGGGAATGTCAAGGTCAGGGGGCGACTCCTGTCCGGAAAGGCCGTCTCCACTGCTGGCAAGAGCTTCGTGGTCGTTGAGATGCAGTACCTCCACATGGTCCCCAAGTTCAACAGGGGGGAGAGAAGGAGAAGCAGGGTAAGTGCCCACGTCCCACCCTGTATCGACGTCCGTGATGGAGACAACGTGACCCTCGGGGAATGCAGACCACTTTCGAAAACAATCTCCTTTGTCGTTGTTGAATCGAGGAGGGGAACCTAGTGTCGACAAAGTCGCGAGCAGTTTCGGCCAAGGGGGTAGAGGAGTTCAAGAACTACATCACGCGTGCGATACCTCTCTACGCGGTCATAACCTGCGCGGACAACACAGGGGCAAAGACACTTAGGGTCGTGCAGGTGACGAAAGCGAAGGGGAGGCACAGTCGCATCCCCGCAGCTTCGGTTGGGGATTCCATCGTTTGCGTCGTGAAGAAGGGCCCACCGGAGCTGAAAAAATCGGTCTTCGGTGCTGTCATTGTCAGGCAGAAGTACCCCGTAAGGAGGGTGAGCGGCCAGCGGATCGTCTTCGAGGACAACGCGGCGGTCATAATTACCCCAGAAGGAGACCTGAAGGGGACGGACATCAAGGGGCCGGTGGCAAGCGAGGCCGCAGAAAAATGGCCCAGGATCGCCAACCTGGCGTCCATCATAATCTAGGTGATTCGATGAAGTTCGGGTCGCAGCTCTCTGCGGAGCTCAGAGAAAGGCACCGAAAGCGGAGCGTCAGGCCCCGCGTAGGGGACACCGTGAGGATAGTAAGGGGAGAGTTCAAGGACATCGAAGGGAAAATCACGCGTGTCGACTCGCAGAATGGCGCTGTTATGGTCGAAGGCGTCACAAGAGAGAAAATCAAGGGAGGGACCTCGCCGGTGCCCATCAATTCTTCCAACGTTGTTATCACCAACCTTGCGCTGGAGGACCCGATCCGGAAGAAAAGACTGGAGGGAACAACTTAGTTGGGGAAGAAGGGAGGACGGAACAAGTTGAAGCGCCTGGCTGCTCCTCGCAGCTGGGACATAGCCAGGAAGTCAAACAGGTTCGTTTTCAAGCCGCTACCTGGACCTCATCCCATCGCCGCAGCCTACCCACTAGGTGTGGTCGTAAGGGACATGGCCTCTATGGCGAGCCTCTCGAAGGAGCTCAAGGTGATGATGAAGGCCGGAAGAGTGAAGGTGGACGGCAAGGAAAGGCGGACCCCCCGGTTCCCAGTAGGACTATTCAACGTCATCAGCGTCCCGCTAGAAGGTGCAGACTTCAGGATGGTCCCGACGCCGAAGGGCCTTTCGCTTACCAGGGTGAGCGCCGACGAGGCTACCAAGAAGCTCTGCAGCGTCAACACAAAGACCAAGGTCAAGGGAGGCCACATCCAGTATGGTCTTCACGACGGCCGGTCAATGCTGGACGACAAGATCAACCTCTCACCTGGGGACGCGGTGCTCATCGAGGTCCCAACACAGAAGGTGCTGGGACAGGCGAAGCTCGCCAAGGGATCACTCGGCCTTGTGCTCACAGGTGATAGGGCGGGGCAGATGGGGACGATCGCCGAGGTGAAGAAGGGAACGATTACGCGCGAGAAAATGGTAAGGATATCCCTCCCGAGTGGCGAAGCCGAGATCCCATCCAGGCTCGTCTTCCCGGTGGGAAGCGACGCTCCGATGATAACGGTAGGAGTTGCAGCGTCATGAGTCAGACCGCGGTCCAGGAGAACCCGATGAGGAAAATACGTGTAGGCAAGGTGGTGGTCAACATTGGCCTCGGTAAGTCTGGGGAGGCAATCGAAAGGGGGAAGAAGGTCCTAGAGCAGGTAACGGGGCAAACTCCGACGCAGACACGGGCTAAGCGTTCGGTCAGGGACTTCGGCATCCACAAGGGGGAGCCCATAGGAGTCTTGGTGACGGTAAGAGGGGATGCTACGTCTGCCCTGATAGAGAAGCTCCTGACGGCCAGGGAGAAGAAGCTGAACGAGTCTTGCTTCGACTCGCGAGGCTCCGTTTCTTTTGGAATCAGGGAACACATAGAGATACCAGGGATACGCTACGACCCGGCCATAGGCATACTTGGCATGAATGTCTCCATCCTTCTCGAAAGGCCGGGTTTCAGTGTGGCCCGGAGGGGGCGGAGGACATCCCGCGTGGGTAGGGGCCACCTGATCTCGAGGGAAGAGGCGATGCAATACTTCAAGGAGAAGTTTGGAGTGACAATTCAATGAAGGAGAGGCATCCAAAGGAGAGGAAGTACGGCAAATCGACGCACTATTGCAAACGGTGCGGACAGTACGGTGCTGTGATAAGATCCTATGACCTTGTGCTTTGCAGGCAGTGCTTCAGAGAAGTCGCTGAGAAACTGGGCTTCAGGAAGTACGACTAGGAGATAATGGGAATGCCTGCGACAAACATTCTGGCAAACCTGTTCTCGAGCCTTCAGAATGCAGAGTTGAGGAACAAGAAGGAGTGTGTTATCATACCAGCCTCGACCTTGGCGAGCGAGGTCCTGCGTGTCCTTCAGAAGAGGAAGTACATCGGGGAATTCGAGTTCATCGATGATGGCATAGGAGGGAAGCTAAGGGTCCAATTGCTGGGGAGGATAAACAAATGCGGTGCAATATCCCCAAGGTTCCCCGTCCGCTCACTGAAGCTCGTGGATTGGGAGCACAGGTACCTTCCCGCAGTCGGCGTGGGGACCCTGATCGTCTCCACTCCTCAGGGAGTGATGTCCCACGTCGAGGCACAGGAGAAAAAGATAGGGGGGAGGTTGGTTGGCTACGTCTACTGATTCCGTCGAACAGGCGTCTATCCAGATGCCAGAGGGGGTCAGTGCGACCCTCACTGGGAGAATGCTCGCCGTCAAGGGGAAGCTTGGGGAGGCTAAGAAGAACTTCGACAAGATCAACGTGAACGTCTCGGTCGCGGGGAACAGGGTCGTCTTCACCCCTTTCTCGGCCAAGAAAAAGGACAACGTGATAATCAACACGGTATCAAGCATCGTCAACAACATGGTGACTGGGGTCACCAGGGGATACACCTACAAGGTGAAGGTAGTCTATGCCCACTTCCCGATTACCGTCAAGACCAAGGGGAAACAGGTCCTGGTCGAGAACTTCGTCGGGGAAAGGTCCCCCAGAGTCGCGGCCATTGTGGGTGACAGCAAGGTCTCCGTGGAAGGAGATGATGTCATAGTGAAGGGAGTCTCACTCGAAGATGTGGGTCAGACGGCCGCAAACATAGAGCTAGCAACCAAGATCAAGCGGAAGGACCAAAGAATCTTCCTCGACGGGCTGTACATATACCATAAGGAGGAGGGGTCGTAAAACCAATGCCAAAGGCGAAGGAGTCAGAGGAGAATCGGCTGAAGGCCCTGGTCGCCAAGCGGAAGAAAGTGGCGGAGACAAGGCCAGCCTTCGTAAGGCAGGAGAGCTGGCGCTACGTGAGGATACACCCTGAATGGCGCAAGCCGAAGGGCGTGGACAGCAAGATGCGGCGTCAGGACAAGGGGTGGCCCGCACTTGTCAGAGTAGGGTATAGAGGGCCCGCAGAGGCTAGGGGGCTGCATCCGAGCGGACATCGCGAATTCATCGTGTACAGGCCGAAGGACCTGGACTCGCTTGTGCCGGGGAGCGATGTTGCCAGAATCGGCCGCACCGTGGGCGCAAGGAAGAGAGAAGGCATACTCGAAAGAGCGAACGAGCTTGGCGTCAGGGTCGTGAATCCTACAGGATTGAGGATAATTGAATCTGAAAAGTAAGCGCAGACTGGCGGCGTCTGTCCTGGGTGTGGGTGTCGATAGAATCGTGTTCAATGACGAGTACACCGACCTTATCCAGGACGCAATTACGAGGAGCACAATCAGAGGGCTCGTCGGTTTCGGTGCCATCACTGTGACACCAGAGAAGGGGATCTCCAGAGGTAGGTTCAGGACGAAATCACGGAAACTCAAACGGGGGCGCAGCGCGGGCTCAACGGAGGGGCCGGCACATGCCAGGAACCCGAGGAAGGACATGTGGATCTCGAAAGTAAGGGCCCTTCGATGGAGGCTCAAGGTGGCCAAGGACAGGAAGCAGATCAGCTCCGGGGCCTACAGGAGGCTCTACAAGCAGGTCAAAGGAGGACAGGTCAGAGGGGTCAAGCACCTAATGGAACTCATGAAGGAGGCAGGGAAGTGATGCCAACGCACGTGCCGCTGCTCCGACGCAGACGGGAAGGAGTGACAGACTACAGATCCAGGAAGAGGGCCATTACCTCACAGAAGCCATTGCTGGTTATCAGAGTGTCCAACAAGAATGTCTCATCTCAGTTCGTGAAGCCAACGGTCAAGGGGGACGTCGTGCTCTCAGCCACACACTCGAAAGAACTGACGAAGCTCGGATGGCACGGGTCTGCGAAGTCCACCCCTGCGTGCTATCTACTTGGCCTTCTGGCAGGGAAGAGGGCTCTGGGGGCGGGCGTTAAGGAGGCAGTTGCCTACAACGGTGTAGTCCCGTTCGTCCGGGGCTCCAGAGTCGCCGCACTCCTGGAGGGGGTCGTCGACTCGGGGGTGAAGGTTCCTGTCGGTGAGGAAGCGTTCCCCGACGCTGACAGGCTCAGTGGCAAGTCCATCG
>Ga0187766_10000594_pt1 | contig 20371 bp, 18 predicted proteins | sample 0216_QUI02_MP05__4_FD_132971 | JGI IMG/M metagenome (GOLD analysis project Ga0187766, IMG submission 132971) | Tropical peat soil microbial communities from peatlands in Department of Meta, Colombia - 0216_QUI02_MP05_20_MG | ecosystem: Environmental > Terrestrial > Soil > Wetlands > Peat ... | reverse complement strand
CGATGCAGTTCCACTCCGCCCCGTGGAACGTGACGTTCAACACCACTTCGTCGTTCATGACGAACACGAACTGGCAGTACTACGGCGGGGAGACGACGATGAGCTACTTCAGCCAGATGGCCGGGCTCACCGTCCAGAACTTTCTCTCCGCCGGGGTCGGGATCGTCGTCGCGGTGGCGTTGATCCGCGGGATCATCTCCCGCAGCGGCAAGAGCCTCGGGAACTTCTGGCAGGACCTGGTCCGCACGGTCCTGTACGTGCTGATCCCGATCTCGTTCCTCAGCGCGCTGATCCTGGTGTTCCAGGGCTCGATCCAGAACTTCTCGCACTATCTGAACGCCACTACGATCACGGGCCTGCCGCAGCAGATCGCGATGGGTCCCGTGGCCTCGCAGGAGGCGATTAAGATGCTCGGCACGAACGGAGGCGGGTTCTTCAACACCAACTCCGCGCACCCGTTCGAGAACCCGTCCGGGTTCACCAACCTGTACGAGATGTTCATCGTGCTGTGGATCCCGGCGTCGCTGATCTTCATGTACGGCAAGATGGTCGGCAACCGCCGGCAGGGGTACGCGATCTTCGGGACGGTGATGCTCATGTTCCTCGGCGCCGCGATCGTGTGCTACATCGCCGAGGCGCACGGGACGCCCGCACAGCATGCCGCCGGCCTCCACACGGGCGTGATCTCAGGCTCGAGCGGCGGCAACATGGAGGGCAAGGAACAGCGCTTCGGGATCGCCGGCTCGGCGCTGTTCGACGTCGTCACGACCGTCACCTCGTGCGGCGCGGTGAACAGCGCGATCGAGTCGTTCACCGGGATCGGCGGCGCGGTCCCGTTCGCCAACCTGTCGGCGAGCGAGGTGATCTTCGGCGGCGTCGGCACCGGGCTGTACTCGATCCTGCTCTACGTGCTGCTGGCCGTGTTCATCGGCGGGCTGATGGTCGGGCGCACGCCGGAGTACCTGGGCAAGAAGATCGAGGCCAGGGAGATCAAGCTGGTCGCGATCGGGCTGCTGATCACGCCGCTCGCGGCGCTGTTCTGCACCGCGCTGGCGACCGCGAGCAGGTCTGGACGAGTGTCGATCTCGTCCGCTGCGACCGGCCCGCAGGGGTTCTCCGAGACCTTCTACGCGTATTTGTCGCAGGCGAACAACAACGGCTCCGCGTTCGCAGGCTATACGGGCTTCATCCAGCCCAACCCGGGCAACCTCGGCTCGCACGGGATCACGTTCGCGAACCTGCTCGGCGGCTTCGACATGATCTTCGCGCGCTACGCGCCGATCCTGTTCGCGCTCGCGGTCGCCGGTTCGCTGGCCGGCAAGCGGATCAGCCCCGCCGGCCTCGGCACGATGCGCACCGACAACCCCACGTTCGTCGTGCTGCTGATCGGTGTGATCGTGCTCGTCGGCGCGCTCACGTTCTTCCCCGCGCTGTTGCTCGGGCCAATCGTGCAAGGCCTCACCGGACACCTGTACTAGAGACATGAAACGCGACATCGTCACGTCCGTAATCGGGATCCTCGTACTGACACTCGTGTGCGGGATCCTGTATCCGCTGGTCGTCACCGGCGTCAGCCAGGTCGCGTTCCCGGGTAACGCCAACGGCCAGAAGATCTACGTCGGCGGCAAGCTCGTCGGTTCGAAGATCATCGGTCAGAACTTCGGCGATCAGGTGTACAAGAACGGCAAGCCTGAGATGCAAAACGGCGCGCCCGTCACCAATCCCGATCCCCACTATTTCCAGACCCGCCCATCGGCGACCGTCCCGCCCGACAACGCCGCGGCGACGACGTTCTCCAATCTCGGGCCGAACAACACCGCAACCGAGCAGGCGATCTCCTCCAACATCCAGTCATACATCACGCTCAACGAGCACTATTACCCGGGCGGTCTGACGGCGGCCAAGATCCCGGTGGATGCCGCCAACAGCTCGGCGTCGGGAATCGACCCCGACATCTCGGTCGCGAACGCGGACATCCAGGCGCACCGGGTGGCGTCGGTGGACGGGCTGTCGCTGTCCCAGGTCGACTCGCTGGTCTCGAAGTACACCCACGGCCGGGGCCTCGGGTTCGTCGGCGAGCCGGGCGTCAACGTGCTGCAGCTCAACCTCGCGCTCGACCAGCTGAAGGGAGGGTCGCTCTGATGTCGGTCGACACCGCTCCCGGGAGCACGCCTTCCGAGCGCCGCGCGATCTCGCTGTTCCGGCCCGACATCGTCCGGCGCGCGCTGATCGACAGCCTGATCAAGCTGGACCCGCGCGTTCAGATCCGCAACCCGGTGATGTTCGTGGTCGAGATCGGCGCGCTGATCACGACGTTTACGTGGCTCAAGCAGGTGTTCGGCGGCAAGGCGCTCGGCGGCAACGATGCGGCTTGGTACACGTTCACGATCTCGGTCTGGCTGTGGCTGACGGTCGTGTTCGCGAACATGGCCGAGGCGTTCGCCGAGGGCCGCGGGCGCGCGCAGGCGGACACCCTGCGGACGATGCGTCAGGAGACGCTCGCCACGCTTCAGGACGGGACCACGAAGAAGGCCTCGGAGCTCGCTCGGGGCGATGTGGTCGTGGTCGAGGCGGGCGAGCTGATCCCCGGCGACGGCACCGTGATCGACGGGATCGCATCGGTCGACGAGTCCGCGATCACGGGCGAGTCGGCACCGGTGATCCGCGAGTCGGGCGGCGATCGCAGCGCGGTGACCGGCGGCACGCGGGTACTGTCGGACCGGATCGTGGTCGAGATCACACAGGAGCCCGGCCAGTCGTTCCTCGACCGGATGATCGCGCTGGTCGAGGGCGCGGCGCGGCGCAAGACTCCGAACGAGATCGCGCTCAACATCCTGCTCGCGGGGCTGACGCTGATCTTCATGATCGTGGTCGCGACGCTGCGACCGTTCGCGCTGTTCGCGCACACCGCGATCTCGGAGACGACGCTGATCTCGCTGCTGGTCGCGCTGATCCCGACCACGATCGGGGCGCTGCTGTCCGCGATCGGGATCGCAGGCATGGACCGGCTCGTGCGCCGCAACGTGCTCGCGCTGTCGGGCCGCGCGGTCGAGGCCTCCGGCGACGTCGACGTGCTGCTGCTCGACAAGACGGGCACGATCACGATCGGCAACCGGCTCGCCGCGGAATTCATCCCGATGCCGGGCGTGTCGGAGGCAGAGCTCGCGGAAGTGGCGCAACTCTCGTCGCTCGCCGACGAGACGCCGGAGGGCCGCTCGATCGTGGTGCTCGCGAAGCAGTACGGGCTCCGCGAGCACGACATGGCGAGCCTGAACGCCAGGTTCGTCCCGTTCACGGCACAGACACGGATGAGCGGCGTCGATCTCAACGGCCGCCAGCTGCGCAAGGGCGCCGGCGACGCGGTGATCGCGTTCGTCAACGCCGAGGGCGGCCGTGCCCCCGCCGAGCTGCAGCCGGTGCTCGACCGGATCGGTCGCGAGGGCGGGACTCCGCTCGCGGTCGCCCGCGACTCGCAGGTGATGGGCGTGATCTACCTCAAGGACACGATCAAGGAGGGGATGCGGGAGCGCTTTGACCACCTGCGGGCGATGGGCATCCGCACGGTCATGATCACCGGCGACAACCGCCTCACCGCCGCCAAGATCGCCGAGGAGTCGGGCGTCGATGACTTCCTCGCCGAAGCAACGCCGGAGGCGAAACTGGCGCTGATCAAGGAGCAGCAAGGCTCCGGGCGGATGGTGGCGATGACCGGCGACGGCACCAACGACGCCCCGGCGCTCGCGCAGGCCGACGTCGGCGTGGCGATGAACACCGGTACCCAGGCCGCGCGCGAGGCCGGGAACATGGTCGACCTCGACTCCAACCCGACGAAGCTGATCGAGATCGTCGAAGTCGGCAAGCAGTTGCTGATCACCCGCGGCGCGCTCACGACGTTCTCGATCGCGAACGACGTCGCCAAGTACTTCGCGATCCTGCCCGCGATCTTCCTCTACACGTATCCGACCTCGAAGGGCGGCGAGGGCCCGCTCCACGTGCTCAACATCATGAACCTCGGAACGCCCCAGTCGGCCGTGATCTCCGCGATCATCTTCAACGCGATCGTGATCCCGCTGCTGATCCCGATCGCGCTCAAGGGCGTGCGTTACCGGCCGATCGGCGCGAGCGCGCTGCTGCGGCGAAACTTGTGGATCTACGGCCTCGGCGGCATCATCGCCCCGTTCATCGGCATCAAGCTGATCGACCTGATCGTCCACAACCTGCTCGGAGCATGAGCGGCGCTCACAGGGCCGGTTGGTCGCATGCATTTGCGTCCACCCGGCAAACTGTGTCGCGATGGCTGAACGCACGGGATTGACGGACCCCTCCGAGGTTGCCTCAGAACCAGCGTTGACCGTGAACCAGTCGGCCCGCGGCCGCTACAGGATCTTCCTCGGGATGGCGGCGGGAGTCGGTAAGACGTACCGGATGCTCCAGGAGGGGCAGGCCGAGGCGGAGGCCGGGCGCGACGTGGTGATCGGTTACCTCGAGCCCCATGGGCGCGAGGAGACCGTGGCCCAGGCGGAGGGGCTGGAGATCGTTCCCCGGCGGCGGATCACCTACCGCGACACCACGCTCCAGGAGATGGACCTTCCCGCGATCCTGCGTCGCCGGCCCGAGCTGTGCCTGATCGACGAGCTCGCGCACACGAACTGTCCCGGGACCGAGCATCCGAAGCGCTACGAGGACATCGACGACGTGCTCGCGGCCGGAATCGACGTGTTCTCGACGGTCAACGTCCAGCATCTGGAGACGCTCAACGACCAGGTCGCCGAGCTGACGGGGATCCGCGTGCGCGAGACGGTGCCCGATTCGGTGCTGGGCACCGCCGACGACATCGTGCTGGTCGATATCCCCCCGGAGTCGCTGATCGAGCGGCTAGTCGCGGGCAAGGTGTACCCGGGCGAGCGGATTCAGGCGGCGCTGAACAACTTCTTCAAGATCGAGAACCTGTCCGCGCTGCGCGAGGTCGCGCTCAGGCAGGTGGCGGAGGAGGTCGAGGCGAAGCGGATCCCCGCCGACACCGGCGGCCGCGGCCGCGAGGAGCGGCTGATCGACACCGCGGCGCCGCAGGCGATCGGAGAGCGGCTGCTCGCGCTGGTCACCCCCAGGCCGGCGTCGCAGCGCATCGTGCGGCGCGCGTGGCGCTCCGCGCAGCGCCTCGCGGGCGAGCTCGACCTGCTGTGGGTCGCCGATCACGAGCCGACCAAGGACGAGCAGGACCAGATCGAGGCGCTGCGCCGCCTCGCCAGCGTGCTCGGCGCTCACCTGCTGATCGAGCGCGGAGATGACATCGCCGAGGTCGCACAACGCGTCGCCGTCGAACGCGGCACGACTTACGTGCTGATGGGCACGCCCAAGCCTCGCAGCGCGCTGCGCCGCCTGACCAGACCCGCGCTGCCGTTCCGGCTGCTCGCGCTGCTCCCCGGCGTCGACCTGCGAATCGTCGCCGACCGCACCCAGCGGACGAAGGACGAGCCATGACGGTGGCGCTGATCGCGGTGATCGTCGTGCTCGCCGCCGGCCTGGTCGCGGTGTCGGTGGTGCATTTCGGCCCCCGGTTGCGCCGGCCGCTCGGCAGCCCAGGCGCCAGAGCACGGCGGATCCTGTTTCCGTTCGTCGCCTACGCGCTCTCCCCCCGTGCGCTCGACGCCGCGCTGCGCCTCGCCCGCGCGGAGGACGCGACGCTCGTTCCGGTGTTCCTCGCGCGCGTCTCGCTCGACCTGCCGCTCGACACGCCGCTGCCGAGGCAGTCGGCGATCGCGATCCCGCTCCAGGAAGCGCTCGAGCAGCGCGCGACCGAGTTCGAGGTGCCGGTCGACGCTCGGATCGAGCGCGGGCGTACGTACCGTCACGCGCTCAGGCAGACGATCGCCCACGAGCGCTTCGACCGGATCGTGATCGCCGCCGCCGCCCACGGCGGTCCCGGCTTCGACCCGGACGACGTCGCCTGGCTGCTCGACAACGCGCCGGGCGAGATCGTCGTGCTGCGGCCGAGCAAGGACGAGCAGATCGGACCGCCGTCGCTGCGCGCGCGACGGCGCGGACGCGCGCGCACGCCCCGCGGGCGTCGGGTGGCTCCGCCCGGCCGAGCCGGTCCGGACGGTCGCGCCGGCGGCGGCGATGACGTCCCGGGCGAGCGCCTGCGCAACGCCGGCTGACGCTAGTCGTGGATGTGGAACGGGAGCGTCGCGATCACGGCGTCGGTGCGCGACTTCAGCACCGCCTCGAGTAGCCGGCCCCGCTGATTGTGGAGGATCTCGTGCCGGCGCTTTCTCGGGATGATCTCCGGGATCAGGACGGTGATCGTCGCGTCCTCGCTCTCGATCGACTTCACGTACCGCAGCACTGTGCGAATCAACGATCGGTGCGGGTCGATCAGCACCTCGATCGGGGCCGTGCACCTCCACTGAGCCCAGTCGCGCTTGATCTGCGCGCACTCCTCCGCGTCTCCTGCGACCGCCACCGCGATGACGGTCTCACCGAGCGACATCCCAGCGCTCAAGGCTCGCTCGGTCAGCAGGTTCGTGGTCGTCGTCGGGATCACGACGATGCTCTCGCGCTTGCACGGAGGAGGCGGCGTCTTGCCGAGCTTGAGCTCGCGCGCGACTTCCGCGTAGTAGCTCTCGGTGTGCGAGAACAGGAACATCAGCGCCGGGATCGTGAGCACCACGACCCACGCGCCCTCCAGGAACTTGGTCCCGAGGAATACGAGCACCGCGATCGCGGTCATCGCCGCGCCGGCGCCGTTGAGCATCGCCCGCGCGCGCCAGTGCGCCGGCCGCGTCTGGCGCCAGTGGCGGACGAGCCCGATCTGACTGATCGTGAAGCCGATGAACACCCCGATCGTGAACAATGGGATCAGTCGTTCGACGTCAGCTTGAACGGCGACCAGCAACAGCAGCGCGGCAAGCGCGAGCGCGATGATTCCGTGCCGGTACACGGGATGCTCGGCGCGCAGGTAGAACATGTGCGGGAGCCGGTGATCCCTGGCGAGCAGGCTCATCAGCACCGGCAGCCCGCCGAAACTGGTGTTCGCCGCGAGTCCCAGGACCAGGCACACCGACAGGTTCGAGACGTAGAACGACCACCCGGTGCCGAACGCGCCCGCCGTGACCTGTGCGAGGATCGTGACCCCGCCGCGCGGGACGATGTCGTTGGAGCGGATCACGATCGCGAGCCCGACGAGCATCACCCCGAGCAGCACCCCCAGCGAAACCTCGGTCCGTTGCGCCGTCCGAATCCGCGGCTTGCGGAACGCGGGCACACCGTTGGCGATCGCCTCAACCCCGGTCACCGCCGAGCATCCGGCTGCGAACGCCTTCAGCAGCAGCACGATCCCGATCGCCTGCGTCGCCGTGATCGGCCCGAGGTTCCTGCCGATCGTCGCGACCGGGTGATCGCGGAACGGCATCACCACGAGCACCGCGAGGATGCTGACCACGAAGATGATCGTCGGCGGCATCAGCAGCTTGGCCGACTCGGTGATGCCGAACATGTTCACGACCGTGAGCAGCAACAGCCCGATCAGTGACACCGCGAGCAGGTGGTGCGACAGCGACGGGAACACACTGCCGAGGCTCGCGGCGCCGGACGCGAGGCTGACCGCGACGGTCAGCACGTAGTCCACGACCAGCGCCGCGGCCGCCAGCAGGCTCGGCCACCGGCCGAGATTGCTCTTCGCGACCGCGTACGCGCCACCGCCGTCCGGGTGCGCGGCGATCACCTGCGAGTAGGAGAACACCAGCAGCACCAGCATCGCGGTGATCACGATCGTCAGCGGGACGGTGAAGCGGAGCGCGCTCGCGCCGCCGAGGACCAGCACGACGATCATCGCCTCGGGGCCGTACGCGACGCTTGAGAGCGCGTCGAGGCTCAGCGCGCTGAGGCCGCCGAGCACCCCGAGGTCGTGGCCGGTGTCGGAGTGCTTGCCCGTGCGTTTGATCGGCGAGAAGTTGCGCGACGCGGGCGACCAGCGGATCCGGCTGACGGATCGCGCCCCGGCTCCGTCTGCCGACGTGGTTCCGACGCTTGCTTGAGTGGAGTCGCTCACGGGCCGGTTGCACGGAACGATGACATGCCGCGCAACCCCTCGTGTGACCGTCCGTCGTGTCCGAGGAAACCCCCGAGTAGGATCGAACTCGTGGCCGCGCCGCCGCCTGAACTCGCGAGACCTGAGCTGGGCCGCCGCCGCCGGCTGCTCGTGCTCGTGATCTGCTCGATGAGCCTGTTGATCGTCGGGCTCGACACGACGATCGTGAACGTCGCCCTGCCGGCGATCCACACGTCGTTTCACGCCTCGCTGTCGGAGCTGCAATGGACGATCGACGCGTACACGCTGGTGCTCGCGAGCCTGCTGATGCTGGCCGGGTCGACGGCCGACCGGATTGGTCGCCGCCGGGTGTTCCAGGCCGGCTTGATCGTGTTCTCGCTCGGGTCGTTGCTGTGCGCAGTTGCGCCCACGCTCGAGCTGCTGGTGGCCGCGCGCGTGCTCCAGGCGATCGGCGGCGCGATGCTGAACCCGGTCGCGATGTCGATCATCCGCAACGTGTTCGAGGACCCGCGCGAGCGCGCCCGCGCGATCGGGGTCTGGGGTGCAATGTTCGGGATCAGCTTCGCGCTCGGCCCGCTCGTCGGCGGCGCGCTGGTCGACTCGGTCGGCTGGCGGGCCGTGTTCCTCGTCAATCTGCCCGTGGGGATCGTGGCGATCGCGCTGACAGCTGCGTTCGTCCCCGAGTCGCGAGCCTCACGTCCTCGCCGCATCGACCCCGTCGGTCAGATCCTCGTGATCGTCGCGCTCGCGTCGTTGACGTACGCGATCATCGAAGGGAACCGGGCAGGGTGGCTGTCGGCGGAGATCGTCGGCCTGTTCGCGCTGTCTCTCGCTTGCTTCGCCGCGCTCGTGTCGTACGAGCTGCGGCGGGAGGGGCCGTTGCTGGAGGTGCGCTTCTTCCGCAGCGCACCATTCGCGGGCGCGAGCGCGATCGCAGTGTGCGTGTTTGCCGCGATCGGGGGGTTCCTGTTTCTCAACACGCTTTACCTCCAAGGCGTGCGCGGGCTGTCGCCGTTCCACGCCGGCCTGTACACGCTGCCGATGGCGGGGATGATCTTCGTGTGCTCGCCGCTGTCGGGGCGGCTCGTCGGGCGACGGGGCGCTCGACCTTCGCTCGTCGGAGCCGGTTGCGCGCTCGTCACCGGCGCGCTGATGCTCACCGGTCTCACGCCCTCGACCCCCGTCGGCTACCTGTTCCTCGCGTACGTGATCTTCGGCATCGGCTCCGGCCTCGTGAACCCCCCGATAACCAACACCGCCGTGTCGGGAATGCCCCCCTCGCAGGCTGGGGTCGCCGCCGCCGTCGCCTCGACCAGCAGGCAGGTCGGCATGACGCTCGGCGTGGCGATTGTCGGCGCGGTCGCCGGCGCCGGCGTGACCGCCACGATCGGCAAGGGGTTCGCCACCGCGACCCACGCCGGCTGGTGGATCATCGTCGGGCTCGGCTTCGCGGTGCTCGTGCTCGGACTCGTGACCACCACCGCGTGGGCCGACGAGACCGCGCGCGCGACCGCCAGCCGGTTCCGCGAGGGCCGGGGCAGGTACGAGCCGGGCGAGCTGCCCGCGGGGTGAGTCGCCCCGAGGGATTGGGGCTCGGCTGGAGAACGGTTATCCTCCTGCGCGTGCCCAGCTGCGCGTCAGCACCGGTCAGATCGCCCAACGTGCATCCGAGCTGCCGCAACGTCCCCCGTGTCAACGACGACGGGTTCGAGGAGCTGTGTCATCTCGTCACCGAGGAGGATCCGGACACCGCGTTGTGCGGCAAGGATGTGACCGGCTACCCGTGGAATCCTCCCTGGCCGCGCTGCGAGGCGTGTGTCGCCGTCGCGCGCGGCGAGCTGAACTGACCCGGCGGTGGCGATCCCCCGCGTCGGACCGACGGCGTGTAAGCTGGGCCGATGAGCCCTCCCGCTCGCCGGCTGACGAAACCCGAGCGCGAGCAGTGGACCGAGAGCGCGATCACGGTTCGGGAGGTGACCGACTACCAGGCGACATGGAGCGAGCGTGAGCGGGGGGCGCCGGGCGCGTTCACGATTCAGCTGATCCTCGACCACGGCGTCGAGGAGTACGTCATCCGCCCAACCGCCGCGGACGCCGAGGTGCTGATCGACCTGTTCAGCGGCGCGGCCAAGGTTTACTTCGATCTCGACCGCAAGGTGCTGATGTTCGGCAACAAAGCGGTCGGCTGCTGATCGGACTCCGACGCGGGCGGGACGGACGAGGCGGGTCACAGCGCGCCCTCCGCTACCCTTGCCTGCGGCGCGTGCGGATCGACCCGCGGGTCACGGCGCGCTGCAGCGTCTCAGCGCCACGCAACGCCGCTATCGTCTAGGGGACTAGGACGCCGCCCTCTCACGGCGGAAACCCGGGTTCGAATCCCGGTAGCGGTACTGCCACGACCCCCGTGTTTACGGGGGTTTCGTCGTGGGTGGGGTCGTGCGCCACAGTGTGCGCCACGGTTGGGGTCTTGTTGCTGGGCGCGAGCAAGGCATCGAGGCGCTCTTTTGGCTGCTCTGCGCCGCCCGGGACGAGGTGCCCGGAGCGGTTCCGGGTCTGGCGGACATCGCCGTGGCCCGCCGGCGAGGTACTCGTGGGCGCGCTCGGGCGGTTCGATCAGGTCGCGCTGGCCGTGGATCGCGGGAAGGTCGAGGTTGTCCCTCGGATCGATCGAGGATCGTGCCGTCGTGCGCGCCGGCGATCAGGACCTCGGCGGCCTCGGCGATCGTCTTCGCCGTGGGCGGGCGCACCGTGCCGCGCCGGAGCGCGACCTGGGCGTCCTGCCGCCAGAGCTCGGCCGCGCTGAGGGTCTGGAATGTCCGCCAGACCTGGCGGCCGGTACGCGCGTCGTACGCCTGCGCCTCGTAGCTCGGCGTGCAGTTGCAGCGCCGTCGCTCCGAGCTTGACCGCATGCTCGCCGCAACCAGTCCGCCGGCCGAGGTTGCCGAGACGATCGAGGAGCGGCGGGACGAGCCGCGTGCCGGGACTCCCGCTGTTCGGCGCCACGCCGACCGCGAGCATTTCCCCCTCCTCGGTCGTCAAGACGCTCGTCGACGCGGTGCTGCCCCGTTCCTTCGGCCGCACCTGGCCGAACTGGTTGACCAATGTGCTCCGCTACAGCCTGCCGTCAAACGCGCCCGTCAGGGCGGCGATCGGGAGCACGGTCGTTCACGGGCCCACGATCCAAGTTAGCAACCGGTCACCGATCCCGATCGCGTCGGGAAAGACGTTCGCGAATCGGTCACGCCATTCGGCGAGGGGCCGGATCGCGCCGGACAACTGCTCAAGCAGATCGTCCACTGACACGGTCCAGCGGGTGCGCCACCTGAGCGCGTGACTGCCTAGCGCGCGGATGTCGTACCAATCGTGGAGGTCTTCCAGCGAGTAGCAGACGAGCTGGTAGATGTCGATCGAGCGGATGACCGAGCGGTCCTTGCTCGCCTTGAAGTCGATCAGCAGCCCGTCGGCGATGATGTCGGCGTCGGCTCCGCCAACCGCGCGACTGAGCGCGAAGACCGGGTCGACGTAGAGCGGACGGGCTCGGTATGGGTCCGCGGTGTCCTCGAGCGATGCGCTGAGCAGCGCGACCAGATCGGCTCGAGTCTCATCGCTCGCCTGTGTCGCGAAGATGACGCCGTTGAGCCCCTCGGGCTGTGCGATCGCCCGATCTGGATGGCCCATCTGATGGCTGTGGGGCATCCGGAAAGGCTCGCAGTCGATCTACGCGGAACCCTCGTGTTGGCTCCTGACCCGGTAATAACCCCCGAACCGCTCGATCTCGCGGTCCTCCTCCATCTGAAGCAAAAGCGGCCGAGCGTCCTCCTCGAGGAAGGCGTGCTCCTCCCATAACGAAGCCTCGCGAACCGCGGTGTCGTCGTTGCCGAGACACAGGATCACCCCGCGCAGATGGGCGATGGCCCACTCACGTTTGACGTGCTCAGGCACGTCGCTGTACGGATGACAAACCGGACAGACCGCTGGTGGCTGATCGAGTACGTAGCCGCAGAAGGAGCATTGGGAGCGCTCGGCGGTCATCAACACGCAGTGTCGCATCGGGCCCCGCGAACCACCAGCTTCCCTCGGCGTCGGCGAGCGGCCGCCGCCAGGCTTCTCCTCCGGCGTGCGGTGAGCCGGAGCGGGCATCCGCGGCTGCGGTTCCCCGGCGGCGACAGAGCGGCAGCCTCGTTCTGGGGTTCCAAGACCGAACGCTGCCCGTGGCCTGGATCAGCATCCCGTCCGCACGCGAGCCTTCCACGCCATTGCGGGTCACACTCCGCGGTGGGCGCGGCGGCGCTCTTCGATGATCTTCGGATCGAGGATGGTGTCGCTGAGCGCCACGAGCCCGCGAGTGGCCGGGTATGGTCCTTGGCAGTTGATATATATGTAGGTGCCGGAGCCGACGGGTAATCAAGAACCGTAGGTGAGAAGGTGATCCTGCCCACCGACATACCCACCCGGTCTGAGATCGACCGGCTGCTCGAGTAGCGCGCTCCCTCGAGCGTGTCGATCTACCTCCCTACCGACCCTACGTCGAACGGCGACCCCGAACGGATCGAATTCAAGACCCTGGCTGCGCAGGCGTCGTCCCGGCTACGCGAGGCAGGCGCCGGAGTGCGGATCATTCGTGAGTTCGAAGACGAGATCGGATACCTGTACGACGACGAGGGGTTCTGGCGCTATCAGGCGAGGAGCTTGGCGGCGTTCGCGGCGCCGTCGTGGCTGATCACGTTCAGGCTGCCCAACCGCCTGCTCAGCCAGGTTGAGGTGTCGGACCGTTTCTACGTGAGACCGCTGCTTCGCACGCTGACCTTTCCGCACGTCGCATTCGTGCTGGCGCTCGCGCAGGGCTCGGTCCGCGTGGTCGAGGTGACGCCGGACCTCGATCCGGCACGAATCAACGTCGACGATCTGCCGTCGGACGTCGCCGGCGCGGCCGGTAAATCGTCGATCGCCGATCGCGCACCGATTCGCCGTCTCCAGGGCTCTGAAGGACAGAAGGTCCGCATGCGCCAGTACGCCAGACAGGTCGACCGGGCGCTCCGGCCGTTTCTGAACGGGCTCGAGGTGCCGTTGATCCTTGCCGCGACGGAGCCGATCGAGAGCATCTACAGATCGGTCAACACGTATCCCCATCTGCTTGCGCAGGGCATCTCTGGAAATCCCGAAACGGTCTCTGACGCCGAACTTGCGGCCAGCGCCCGCGCGGTTCTCGATGATCTCTACGCGGCGCAGCTGCGTGACGTCCAGGAGCTCTACGGACAGCGGTCCGCGGAAGGGCGCGCGCTGTCCGACGTCGCCGAAGTGGCACGTGCGACGACTTTCGGCGCGGTCGAGACGCTGCTGGTCGACATCGATGCCGCCGTTCCGGGCACGGTCGACGATCAGACCGGTGTGGTGACGTTCGCGCCCGCCACCACGGGCGATGTCCACGATGTGACCGATGAGATCGCGCGGCGTGCCTGGCTGAGCGGTGCGCGTGTGCTGGCCGTCCGCGACCGCGACATTCCCGACCGGGGTCCCGTTGCGGCGATCCTGCGCTACACGCTGTGAACACACTGGCCAGCCGCAGCGCCGCCGCCGGTCCCCACGGGAGTGACGTTCGTGCCGATCCTCCCGACGGTCCCTCCGGGCCGGGGCGGCGCGGTTGCCTGTAGGTAGAGCCCGAACTGCGGCTCGGGTCCGCCGGGATGGGGATGGCGCCGGCCTCGGCCGCGGATGAGCCGACCTGACGGGAGCTTGAGCAGTCCGGCAGCGTCTGGGTCCCAGCTCACGGAGTTGACCGTAAAGAGTTGACGCCGCTAGGTCCGCGGTCGGGTATCGGGATATTCGTCGGACGGCCACCGGTGCGCGCGGCCGGTTGTGGTTGGTATGTCGTCCAGGGCCCGCCATGCTTTTTCCGATGAGGTATGCCACGGCCCGTTCACTGCCGGCGCGGAGGGCCGCGTGCATCCTCGCCAGCGCCGCGGGCGTGCTCGGTGGGTCTATGCCGCGGTCAGCGACTACTGGGGTACGGGCGGCACCGCGCTACTCACCACCATCGGCAGGACGCGTGAGCGCGAAGGGCGGGCCGGGAACGCCGCCCTGCTTGCGCTCGTGTGGATCACCCTGGTGCTCAAGCTCGCGTCCAGCAGCCTCGGCCTTGTCGCCGTCGGGCAACCTCGGTGGCTCACCGGCCGTTGGCACCGCGCGGCTCGCGGCGGCGCGTGGCTGGTCTCGGGCGTGCTCGTGCTCTACGGCGGCGTGGGATCCCTGGTTTCTGCTCTGGGGCCTGCTGCTCGCGACAGCGCTCCTACTGTCACGCCGAGCACCGCAGCCGTCGACGCTGCGTTCGTGATCCTCAACGTGTGGTCGGTCCCAGCGCCGATCGGCTACCGGGCAGGCGTATCTAATGCCGCCGTCGATGCGAGTGGTTGCCGCGTGAGCATGCTGGCACCGTCGGGCGGGCGGATTGCTCGCCCGCCAACCGGGTTGCTAGAACACGCAGTGATGCCGGCTCCGAAGCGTCGTAGCGCGATGAAGGTTAGTGGCGGGCGCGTGCAGAAGAAGAACAACTGGCGGCTGGACCGCGATGACTACTTCGCCGTGCCGCAAGCGGAGATCCGGATCGATCGGCGCGACCCGGCCTGGGGGCATCGGCACCTGATCACAGTGGCGCAGCTGCGCACCTTTGTCGATTTACTGCCGGACTGGGACGAGGTCGCGGTCGGGTTGCGCGCGATTGTGCTCGACTCGGCCGACGACTGCATGGGCTGGCACGATCGAGGGGTCGTAGCAGTGTGCGCCTGGGAACAGGGGTTATGGTGGGAGCTAGCTGAAATGGATTGGGTTCGCGAGCATCATGGTGTGCTCGAACGCATAGGCGTGAATCATCGCGTCCTCACGGACGATGAGGTGTTCGAAAGCTTCTGGGAGGGTCTTAATCCGCCGAGCAACGCGCGAACCTGCAAGGGACAGTTCGCCGAGATTCGCTGGAGCGAGCCGCAGGCGCGCGCGTTTCAGCTGCTGCACGTCCTTCCCCATGAGCTCGGCCATCATCACGACCGGATGACCACCCGCAGTCGCCGCCAGTCCGCGCGTGGCGAAGCGTACGCCGAGCGCTACGCGCACCGTGTCATGGAGGTCGTGTGGCCGGCCTATGCTGGCACGTTCGGGCTCTAGACCGACGCGATGCCCACCAAGCGGTCTCGACCGTCAACTGCGAGGTGCTTGCGGCCCAAATCACCCCGATCGAAACCGAGCCCTCGCAGCGACGACGTACCAATCGCGCTAAGGCACGCTGGCCAGCGCCGAAGCGCGCGATCGCCTTCGCTCCAATCGATCGCGACGATCGAGGAAAGGAAGGCCAGCCAGCGAGATGCGGCTGTGCAGATTGCTGAACAGGTGAAGCGGTCCGGGCCAGAAGCGCTCAAGCTCGGCCCGCAGCTGGTTGCTCAGCGCGGTCCGCATGCCCTCGAGCCGATCGGCGCGGCGAGCGATCAGCACGATCGCCCCAGCCCTCGCTGCGAGCTGCACGGCAAGCTCGCGCCCGATGCCCGACGACGCGCCGGTGATCAGCACGGTGCCCCCATCGACCGGGGGGCGCGTCAGAGCCATACCACCAACACCGCCGCCAGCGCGGAGCCGGCGTCGCTCAACGAGCCCACGACGGCCACCGCGTCGAACTCAGCTAGCGCCCGGCTATAGGCGGCTCGTCCGATCACGATCCGACCACCACCGCCTCGCGCACGTACCGCTCGCCGGTCACGCAGTCCACCAGGAATCGCGCCAGGTCGGCGCGCACGACGTGACCCGCATGCCCCGGCTCGTCCTCGCGGATCACCTGCAGATCGCCGCGCGGTAGAGCAATGAGGCGTTGGCGCGACTCGAGCCGACGCCGAGCAGCGTGACACACACCAACCGCGGCACGCCGGCCCCAGCCATCGCCGCGACGAGGTTCGCGGTGCCGACTTGCAACAGCGTGCTGCGGCGGCGCGGGCTCGGCGTGCCCAGCGCGCAGATCACGGCACCCCGCCCGTCAAGCGCCGGTCTCAGCGAGGCCGGCTCCAGGACATCGCCCTGCATGATCTCCACATCCCGCGGCAGCGCCGCTCGTGAAGGATCGCGCGCCAGCGCGGCGGTCTCATGACCGCGGGCGAGCGACGCCGCCGCGACGTTCCCTCCCAACTCTCCGGTCGCGCCGACGACCAGGATCCTCACCCGCCGCTCCTCGATCCCGAACGTGGAAGGACCGCTGGCAAGCTCAGCACTCCCAGCCTCCCCGCTCCGACCCCGGGCTGCCAGCCGCCGCGAACAGCAACGGCCGCACCCCTGTGACCGAATCGAGCTTCGCCTGCTCGAGCCGCACGCCAAACATCGCCGTCGCGCGCCGGAACGCCGCATGCGGTCGATCCGCTAGGCGTTCCACAACCTGACCCACCGCCCCATCACATCCTCACCCTCGGCCGCGATCTCGTACACGCGCTTGATCGGGAACCGTTCCTGCGGCACCTCGGTCACCGCGAGCAACCCAACGCGACACAGCCGGCCGAGCTCCGAGTGGACGTGGCTGCGGGTGAGCGGAAAGAAGTTCCCGATCGACCACCCAGCGAAGCCAGCGGGCTCGTGACCCGGGCGTCGGGGCTCACCCGCTCAAATGAGATGTAGCAGACGGAGAGATCCCCATCGCGCTCCAACAGAAACGCATTGATCATCAAGTCGGCGAAGGTCAGCGTCCGCCGCGGCAGCCTGGCGATCCGCGGGGCGTAGCGCTCAAATCGACCCGTGGCCACCCCAGCAGCGTATCCGCTCGGAGCGGCGTCGGGTACCCGCGGGTTTGCAGGGATGACGGCCATGGGAATCTCCCAATGGCGGCCATCGAAACTCCCCACTGATGGCCATCGTATCTCCCCATGGACGGCCATCGGATCTTCCCACGACCTTGTCCTGATCGGTCGGGAACTCCTACGACCACGACTCGGAGCGGCGCGGCGGGTGGACATCATCGTGCGCAACGATCGGCAGGTGAGGCTCGGGCAGGGCACGACTCGGATCGACAGCCGGCTGCGCTCCGTGCCGATCGCCCGCGATCGCACCTACTGACTGGTCGCGGGCTACGTCGGGCGCCGTCGTTCCGCACCTCATGTGATTTGAGCGGATTCGAGCTGCGCGTTTATACGGATGTTGGATTCCCATCGTCTGCCGATAGGACACACGGAAGTTCTCAAGAATGAACAGCATCCCCATTGTCAAGGGCTCACACCAGGGCCGCCGAGAACAACAACGCGAACGCCAACGCCGAGATGCCGAACGGCGCAAGCATCATTCCATACCGCGGCTGAGAAGGAGGATCTCATGTGGAGGCTAACCATCGTGCCGCTCGCAGCGCTCACGCTCGCGGCATGCGGGGGTACCACCATCTACAACAGCCAACCAGGTCGCGCGGTTACGAGCACGACTACCACCGTGCAGCGACTCGTCACGCCCGGCGGCACAACCACGATCACCGTGCCCGCGCCGTCCGCACAGCAACCCATGTTCACGGTGCCCGCAGGTTTCAGCTATCTCGGGAACGACTTGTACGCCACAAGCTCGACAAGCGAGCCGTTCGGGCAAGCGATCTACAACGCGTATGTTGCGAGCGGTGACACGAGCGGCAGCCCGATTGACCTCGGCCAGGTCTACTCGCCCGTGACGAACCAAAGCTATGACGTGCAGTGCTCAAGCTACGGGTCGAACACGGGCATCCTCTGCTCGAACACCACCACGGGCAATCAGGCCCAAGTCGTGTTCGCGAACCCGTCATGAGCGGCGCAAACCCTGTCACAAACGAGGATCATCCGAATCAAACGGGCGGTCATCGCCTCGGCCACTACGGCCCTGGCGGTCATCGTCGTTACCGGCGTCGCATTTGGAGCTTCGGCTTCGGCAGCATCCTCGCCCAGGGTGCAGACCGAGAACTGGGGCTGGCAGACCAAGCCGGCTCGTATCGACTTTACGGGCGACGGAACGGGTGTCCTCGGAGGACCCAGCGGCAAGACATTCCGTTCTTGCTCCGCAATCCAACGCAACGGCGGAAGCGTTAATCGCTTGCTGCGGCTGGAGGGGAATCTCAGCGAGACCGCGGTTTCTTAGAACTTCGCCCGCGAGGGGCCTGAAACCACCTGGGATGATTGCGCAGATGTCCCTGCAGGATGAGCTGGTACGGGTTCGCACGGGCACGCCTGCGGACCTGCCGGTGTTACGCGGCTTGTTCAGAAGGTCTTCGCTGTCTAACGAGGGCGATCGCGAGGCCCTGCTCGCCAACCCACACACGTTGGAGTTCTCGGGCGAAGGGCTCGCGGAGGGAAGAACAAGGGTCGCGGTGGGAGTCGATGGCACGATCGTCGGCTTCACAACTAGCGTGGCCCTCGGCCGCTCTGTTCAGGAGGTCGAGGATATGTTCGTCGACCCCGTCCGTCAGCGCAGGGGAATCGGGCGACAGCTGATGCAAGACCTCGTTACAACAGCCAGACGCGCCGGCGTCGCTCGTATCGAGGTGACGGCAAACCCGCACGCCGAGGCGTTCTACCGCAGCGTTGGGTTCGTACGGACGCACGGCCTCGAGATGGAGTTCGGGCCTGCATCGCGCATGGAGCTGACCCTGGCCGGAGACGTATCCTGACCAACGAGCACTCCGCGCCGAGGCACCCAAGGCAGGTCAGGTACGAGTTCAAGTGGGGTGGGGTTCTGTCTAGCCTTGGCGGCGCAGCGCGTACAGCAGCGTGTCGGGCAGCGTATCGCACGCCGGGCGAGCAATCACAGGCTTGGAGTCCGGCGTGAACCCCGCCCGGCGTGCGACCGCGCGAGACGCCACGTTTCCGCGACGCGGGCGCAGCTCTAGGCGCTCAAGGCCAAGGACGTCGAACGCCCACCGCGTGACGAGCACGAGCGCGCGGCTGGCAACCCCGCGTCCACGCGCGCCCGCGGCGACCCAATAGCCGACGTCGGCGAGTTTGCGATCCCAGTCGATCACGACGAGCCCGCCCGCCCCGAGCGGCTCGCCGTCGCGCGCATCGACCACGCCAAGCTTCGCCGTCCGGCCAGACGCGAGCTCCGCAGCGGCGGCAGCAACGAACGCCTGCCCGTCTTGCTCGGTGTAAGGGCTGGGCACGAACGTCCAGCGCGGAATCTCGGGATCCTGGCACGCCTCGACAATCCAGGACACATCTTCGGGCGTCCACGCCCGCAAGCCGACCACACCATCACTGATCGACGGATCCGGTAGCACGATCGCGCGCGAGGCTGCACTCTGCGTCATTTCCATGTCTTCATTGAAGAGAACAAATATCACTCACACACTGTTGAGCGCGTTCCTGGGGCCCTGGCGAACACTTGTTGAAGCTCGCCTCGTAATCAAACGCCGCGGCCGATGATCGCCTCCAGCGCCGCGGTAAGCTCAAGCCAACGTGAACCTGTGCCGCCCGCTGCCCTCCTGGATGAACGGCACAATCTCGGTTCGCCGAGCGGCTGCTGTCGGGTTGCCGCACCTGCCGGCGCAAGGGCATTCTCATCAGCGCGTCCCGCTCACGACTCGCGAGTTCCCGCTGGTCGCACAACACACCCCGAGTCTGGACTGCAGCAACCGCAGCGCAGTGGTGTTATGACTACCCAAGGCCTCGGGATCGGCCGCAGGTGAACGTGGCCTGTGATTTCACGTCCATACCCTCACCTCACGTACATCTGGTTTTCGTCCGCGGCGAGAGTCTCAGACGCGCGGATCAGGCGCTCGGCAGCTCTCGCATTGCCAGCGAGCAGCACACGCAGGGTGGCTTCTGCAATGCTCGCGGGGATCGGAACTGTCGACGCTGGGCTTGGCCAGCGATGTGGCCACACGATCCGGCGTCCGTTGAGGGAAGGAACGTCCAGCGGACGCCCCGCGAGCTCCCTCCACCGACCCTCCGTCGAAGTCGGATCGTCCTCGGGGCGGGCGGATTCAGCGGCGTTCGAGCGCGAGGCGGACGCCAAGGGCGATGAGCACGAGGCCCGTGATCCGGTCCAAGGCCACCTTCACGCGACGCCGGGAGAGCAGGTCGGCGGCCTTGGCCGCGACGATCGCGTAGCCACACAGCCAGACGACGCCAATCAGTGCGAATGCGCCGCCGAGCCACAAAACGCCCTGAGAACCGACCCGCGGGTGGACACGAGTTGCGGCAGCAGGCTGGTGAAGAACACCCCGATCTTGGGATTCGCGAGAGCGCTTAGACCATATGGAGGAATCGGCGGCCGTCTGTCGAAGATGGGTCGGCACCCACCACGCGCCTGGCGTGCGGTTGGGTGAGACGCGCCGAGGGTGACGACCTCGGCGGT
>Ga0187766_10000593_pt1 | contig 20403 bp, 14 predicted proteins | sample 0216_QUI02_MP05__4_FD_132971 | JGI IMG/M metagenome (GOLD analysis project Ga0187766, IMG submission 132971) | Tropical peat soil microbial communities from peatlands in Department of Meta, Colombia - 0216_QUI02_MP05_20_MG | ecosystem: Environmental > Terrestrial > Soil > Wetlands > Peat ... | reverse complement strand
GGTACGTGAGCTGGGTTCAGAACGTCGCGAGACAGTTCGGTCCCTATCTGTTGTGGGCGCAGGAGATTTGAGAGGACCTGTCCTTAGTACGAGAGGACCGGGATGGACGAACCTCTTGTGTTCCAGCTGTCACGCCCGTGGCATGGCTGGGTAGCGAAGTTCGGTTGTGATAACCGCTGAATGCATATAAGCGGGAAGCACTCCTCGAGATGAGATCTCCCAACCCGTAAGGGATAAGAAGGGCCCAGGAAGACTACCTGGTTGATAGGCTGGAAGTGGAAGCCGAGTGATCGGCGCAGCTTACCAGTACTAATCGCCCGTTCGGCTTGACCATAAAATTTACTCGGTGCAGAAAACCAGCTGTCAGCTCTCAGCTTCAGCCATTAGCTAGAACCTGAGTTGAGGCGAAAGCAGATTTCTCCTCCCGCCAGAACCTGGGAGGGAGAGAAAGCGGAGGCTGACAACTGGGCGCCGACGGAATGAGCCTTGGGCTACGAGCTTCGAGCTCGCAGCGAACGTCCAATCTATTCAGTTGTGAGGCATGGCCCTCACGTTCTTTGGAAATCAGCACTTAGCTCTCAGCACTCGGCCAATGCGTTGTCCTTGCCAGGGCAACGAGGAATCCGGTTGGGCGCAAGAGGCGAAGTACTCCCGAGTTTGCTGGGCGTCAGCCAGGATAATGGTCGCAGCACGAAGGTGCTGGGCGCCGACGGCTGATAGCTGACAGCAACAAGTTGTCGGTGATCTTACCGCGGGGGCTCCACCCGTTCCCATCCCGAACACGGAAGTTAAGCCCCGCCGGGCCGATTGTACTGCACGCGAAAGTGTGTGGGAGAGTAGGTCGTTGCCGGCATAGATAGAGGCCACGTTCAGAAATGAGCGTGGCCTTTTCCTTTGATCTCCTGATCGTCGGATCATCGTTCGTTTGATGCGTCAGGGTTTGAGGGTCCGCCTGGTCTGGTCCGCCGGCCGCTAGGATCCAGAAGCAGAGAAGCAGACTTGCGAGGTACTGACATGCATTGCCGAACATCTATTGCAGGTCGATGAAGACGAGAGCGTGCGGGGCGACTACGAGGGGTAGGATTCCATCTTTGATGGGGCGGACCTCGCGAGGGGGGAGTTTGGCGGCGCTGCGCAGTTCACGCAGTTGTGATTGGGACGGGCTCGCGGGGCTGCCGAGAGCAACGTATGTCGCGTGTGCGTCTCCATGCTGGGCATCGACCTGAGAGAGGGTGGCGCCCCGGGGGTGAAAATTTCTGAAATGAAGGATGACGGTTCGGGGCTGTCCCGCTGACTCCGGAGGGAAGTAGTTCCATACGAGCAGAGCGAGGGAGCCGTCTGGCTTACGGGTGAGCAGGGCGGAGTTGGAGTCGAGGGCGAGCCGCTGCTGCCCCAGTTGATGGAGGAGTTGAAAGGCGGCAAAGGCGGGCTTGGGAATCCCTCCCTGGGCAATGAGGCCAAAGCCGCCATAGAAGGGCCTGCGGGGGACGCCTTGCTCGTCGAACACGTCGGAGAACGTCCAGTAAGACATGGCGTCGGCCAGCCCGTCGCATTGACTGATTGTGGAGGCGAGCCAGGGTCCCATGTAGGGAGCGTCGGTGACCTCGGGTTCGTTTTTGTAGCTGGCGTTGAATTCACTCCAGATCAAGGGGATATCGGGAGTGGCCGAGGCCTGGATCTGGTCGTGGACCTTGCGCACGGCGCGGCAGACCATCTGGTCGCGGGGGATGGTTTCGTTTGTGGCGAAGACATCCTCTGGTCGATCGTTGGCATAGACGTGGGTGGAGACGAAGTCGATGGGGACGTGGGCTTCGGCGCAGTGCTTCAAAAACGCCGGCACCCATGCGGCTTGGGCGGTGGCTGGTCCGCCGACGCGTAACTTGGGGTCGACTTTTTTGATGGCCTCGGCGGCGGCGTCATAGAGTTCCCAGTAGGTGGCCTGCTTGGGGTCTCCAGCCCAGAAATCGAGGTTGGGTTCGTTCCACACTTCGAAGTACCAGGTCTCCACTTCAGCGGCACCGTAGCGGGCAATCAGGTGTCGGGCCAAGGTCTCTACCAGGGCCGCCCATCCGTCGTAATGGGCGGGAGGGGCAACGTTGGGCTTGTACCAGAAGGCGTGCAGCACAGGCTTTGCCGAAAGCTGCTTGGGCATGAAGCTGAGTTCGATGAAGGGCTTGACACCATTGGCCAGGAGTCCGTCGTAGATCTGATCCAGGTAGAGAAAGTTGAAAAGCGGCTTGCCCTCGCCGTCCTGGTTATAAACGCCGACGTCATCGTCGAGGATGTCGTGGAAGCGAACGTACTTGAAGTCAGTGACGGCTTTTACGCTGCGCAAGTCTTGTCGGTAGTCCTCGCGCAGGCTGAGGATCGCACGACCGGAGCCAAACATGACCTCCCAGAAATGGGGGAACGGGTGGGCCGGGGCGTTGGCGTCGACCCACAGGTCTTCCGGTGCGGCGGAGGATTGAGCGGGAGCGCGGGTCGAGCCGCCGAAGGCCAGGAACAGCACCATCAGTGCGCAACCTCGCTTCAGGTTTCGCATGGTCGAAGCCGGGAATGCCAAGTCACGGAAGACATGAGCCTGCGCAGGTGGCGTGATAAAGGCCGCCGCTGTCGCCAGTGCCATCAAGCCGCCAAGGTGCGACGCGGTAAGTCTGCGCGACGAACGTGAGCCACCGGTTTTTCATGCAGAAGGAGTTCCGTTGCCTGGACCCTGCCATCCTTGTGGAACCAACGCTGGACCACGTTATCACAGAGAAAGTTAGCCAGCGCAAGCAGGCTCATTCCCTGATGATGTGCCATCCAGCAGCGCACCAGCTTGGGGCGGCGACGCCAGAACCGGTGCCGGACGGAAGTATAGTCGGCCGCCTCGTAGAAGCCATAGGCGCCAAGCCATCCCAAGTCCCGCATGTGTTGAAGATTCGCCAGGCTCTCCTGGGGCTCAATGTTCAGGGCCAGAAGCGTTGAGTATGGGGAGATGACGAGAGACCTGAAATCGGGCTTGCGCAAGGCAAGGTGCGGCAGACCGAAGGCGTGATACTTGTAATGACTGGCGTCATTGAGCTCAGCGTAGGCGGATTCGGAGATGCCCCAGGGTACCTTCCTTTTCGACGCATACGTGCGTTGCGAGCGCACCACGGCCGCCTGCGAGCGCTGGAGCAGGGTGTTGGGATGGGTGCGCATCCACAAGGAAGGCATGAGGTACTCAAACATCGTTCCGGTCCAGGAGAGGAGGACGGGATGACCTTGATCGAGGGTGTGGGCCCGGCCCAGCAGGAACCAGCTTTCCTGCGGTATATCTTCCTTGGCGATGGCCACAAAGACAGCCGTGCGCGATTCGGTGGCGAGCAAGTCATAGCAGGCCGAATTGGGCTGGTCGACCTCAAGCTCGAATCCTACGGAAAGCAGTCTACGATGCTCATCGAGGAGCACGGAGAAATCCATCTCGTCGGCAAACTCGCCGGCGGTCCGGGCGGCGGTGCGGAGCTCGCCCACAAGGCGGGCCACGTCGGCCTGCGCGTCAGGAAGTGTCTGGGCCAGGGCTTGATACAGAGCAGATGCGGAAGGCGCGCCTTGGTCCATCTCACGCTTCAGGCGGCGAGCCAGATCGTCGATGAAATCAGGCAGTTGCTCGAGGGCCAGATTGTCCAGCAAGCGCAGGTTCAGGACGGGGTCATCGCGAAGGGCGGCGAATTCGGGCAAAGACCAGGGCGAGTATGTCCGCAGCGTATGGGTAATCATGGCCACGCGCTGGCGAGCCAATTCCACCAACCAGCCCAGCTCGGGGTGGGCGTCTTGAGCGGCGCGCTGGGCATCGTCGAAGGCCTGGGGCGGGATGCAGCGCAGTACCTGCAGCCAGGCGCCTGTTTGCCGTTCGCGCTCACAGGAATGGATGCGCTTACGGGGGAACAGACGGGCCTCAGCCAGAACTCGAAGGCAATCCAGTAGACCATCCACCAAGCGTGGTTGCACGACCGGCTGGCGCAAGCGGTCGAGACAGCCCTGTTGCAAAGTCCACAGGCTTGCCAACAGGTTGCCGCTGTCTACCGAGGAGACGAAAAGAGGCGGCAGGGGCTGGAGGGTACGAGTGTCGTACCAATTCAAGAAGTGGCCATGGTGGCGCCGGAGCTTGCGCATCGTAGCCATGGTCCGCAGGGTTCTTTCGATGAACTCGGGAACCGTGAGGTATCCGAGTTCACAAGCGACTTGCCGGGCATTGAGCAGCAAGCCAAGGTTGGTGGGCGAGAGGCGGGCCGCCACGTAGGGCGGTTCTTCCTGCACATTGTCGGGTATCAACCAATGATGCTCAGCGGTGCTGAATTCCTCGAAGTAGCGCCAGGTATAGAGGGCGATGTGGCGAAGCAGGCGTTTGTCCTGGCGCGACGCCTCGTGTCCGAGCGCAACCGAAGGCTGATTCAGCCACGACGCCACCGGCTTACTGCAGGCCCACAGCAACAGGATGGGCACGGCGGACCAGAGGGCAACGGGACGCACAAACCATAAAAGCGCGCCGATGGCCAGGGCCAATACCGGCACCCAGCTCAGGTAAGCATCAACCGCAGTGGCCGTAGTGGTTTGACGCTCGGCTTCGGCTGCCGTTTCCCATTCCAGCAGCCCCTTCCGCGTGATGGTACGCCGGACGAAGGCACGAATCACCGCATCCAGTGAGACCAGCGTTTGGTGGGCCAGAAAGATCAGCATCAGGAACAGGTTTGCCACCGTGGCTGAGAGGGTTTCGGGCGCTTGCAGGGCGAGAGCAGAGTCGCGCGTGACCGCAGAACGAATCAGGGCGAACAGGAACTCACAGACCGGCGGAAGCAGCAGAATACAAACGGTGGCCAAAGTCCAGGCCGCGGGGGAATCTCCGCACAGCCATCCCCAGAGAAGCAGCAGAAACGTGGCGGGCTCGACCAGGCTGCGGCGGAGGTTATCGAGAATCTTCCAGCGGGAGACGAGGGAGATGGGGTTGGGGACAGTCGCGCCGGACTCATCAGGCACGCGAGAAAAGAGCCAGCCGGCGATCTGCCAGTCGCCGCGCAACCAGCGATGCTTGCGGCGATTGTAGGCGCTGTAGTGCGAGGGATAGTCTTCGATGACCTCGATGTCACTGACCAGGCCGGCTCGGGCATAGGCTCCCTCGATCAGGTCATGACTCAACAAAGCGTTTCGAGGAAAGCGGCGATCCAGCACTTTGTGCACGGTTGCCACTTCGTAGATTCCCTTGCCGGTGAACGTACCCTCTCCATAAAGATCCTGATAGGGATCGGAAACGGCACGAGTATAGATGTCGAAGCCGGTTTCTCCCGCGTACAGGGCGGCGAGGCGGGAACTGGCGGTACTTTGAACGCTGACGCCCAGGCGGGGTTGCAGGATTCCGTAGCCCGAGCTTACGACGTTCTTGACGGGATCGATGATGGCCTGGTTCAAAGGATGGGAGATGGCGCCGACCATACGGCGGGCACTGCCGCGGGGCAGTTCCGTGTCTGCGTCCAGGGTAATCACGTAACGCACCTGGGGAAGCACGGAAAGATCGCCAATCTTGACCGGGAAGCTGTCGTACTGGCCGCTCAGCAGCCGGTTCAGATCCAGTAATTTCCCGCGCTTCCGCTCCCACCCCATCCAGACTCGCTCGTGGGGGTTGTAAATGCGGTGACGATGAAAGAGGAAGAAAGACCCGGAACCGCCCGCGCGATATTTCTCATTGAGATCGCGAATGAGCTTCGCACAAAGATCAATCAAGGGGTTATCCTCGCGCGCCGGTTCCCGGGAATCGGGCAAATCGGTGAGCAAGGCAAAGTGGATGTTGGGATCGTGGTTTCCCAGGAAGCGAACCTCGAGATCTTCCACCAGAGCCCGCACCTGGTTCTCGTTGAGCAACAAGGCGGGCACAGCCACCATGGTGAGGCGGTCGTCGGGGATGGCTTCGGAAAAGTCGAGCTTGGGCAGAATGGACGGCGTGAGCAGCCAGCTGATGAGGTCGTTCATGAGCTGGACCGCGCTTTGCGAGCAGGGCAAGAGAAGCACGAGAAACGAAATCAGCAGCAGCCCGGGGGGAAGGGACCGCGGGGTCAAGAGCAGGGCGGCGATCAGAAAAATGGAAAAAGCCAGGAATTCGATGCCCGGGAAGAAGAATTCGTCGGCATGGTCGCGTATCCAGCTCTGGATTTTTGAGCCTGGGGTGTGGCGAAAGCCAATCCGCCGCTCGAGGACCTTCTTGCCGCGATCGATCAGATAGAAGCCGACGTGAGATTCCCGAAGCCCGACGCGAGCGTCTTCGTAGACTGCCAGGCGGGCCTGCTCCGCGAGGCTCACCGCGGCCTGAGCCACCTCGGTTTCGGAAGCTTCCGAAGTCTCCGCCATCTTGGCCAGCTCGGTCCGATACAGGTCCCGGCTGTCGAAATCCATGTGGGCATAAGCGCCCGCGGGGTCCATGCGGAGGATGCGGTCGAACAGAATCAGCGGCTCGAGCACACCTTTCCACGAACTGTGCCCGATGGAGGTAAGGCTGCGGAAGGAGGATCCTAACGGAGGAAACGCCGCAGCCGGGGATGCGAGCGAATCGGGGGCAGATTGGGCGATACGCTCAAGCAGAACCAGTTTCAAGGCGGGAACCAGCGCCCATAGTTCACGCAGGGTGAGGGGGAATTCGGTCTGGACGATCTCGACGAACCGGACCAGGGTCTTCTCGGTAAATTGGTAGGAGACCGCCTCCAGGTAGCTCTCGGCGATGCTCACCACCCGCGGTACGATCTCCTGCTGCGGGTTGCGGACATGTGGAAGCTTTTGCAGCTTGGCAGATTCCAGGGCTCGGAGTTCGCTATGAAGCAGCCGCACATGATTGGAGAGCCAACGGTAGTCGTCAGAATGCTGGGGCTCCGAGGGTGGCCAAGCCATTGAAAACAGGGGTTTCAGGGCCCTGCGCAGGGCCTTCGTTCGCTCCGTAAAAACGGCGCAGATAGTCGCATCAGGCCGCCAATGGAGAGCCGCCTTGAGCTGGCTGGCTTTTTCCTCCAGCTTTTGGCCCGTCGGGTCCCGTTCCTCAACGGGGAGGGAATCCGCCTCAGCGCGGATGATTTCCAAAGGTGGAGTCTTGGCCATGAAAAGTCCTTAGCGGTAACTGGCGGCTTGGAGTTCGAACATCTCCGAATACCGTCCTCCCAAACGGCAAAGCTGATCGTGGTTGCCGTCTTCCACGATCTTTCCAGCATCGAGCACAATGATGCGGTCCGCCATGCGCACGGTTGAGAAACGATGGGAAATAAAAAGGGCCATCTTCCCGGCCGTGAGCTCCGCAAAACGACGAAAAACCTCATACTCGCTCCGAGCATCCAGAGCAGCGGTGGGCTCGTCGAGAATCAAAAACTGCGCGTCCCGGAGGTACGCTCGGGCCAGCGCCACTTTTTGCCATTCGCCCCCAGACAAATCGATTCCCCCTTCAAAACGCCGGCCCAACATCTGCTCATAGTACCCGGGCAGCCCGCGAATAACCTCATCGGCCATCGCTTTTTGCGCGGCGGTCTGAAGCCGTTGCAAGTCTTGGGCCGCTTCGATGCGGCCGACCGCGATATTGTCGCGTACCGTCATCTCATAGCGCATAAAATCCTGAAAAATAACGCCGATCTCGCGGTAAAGGTCCTCGAGGTCGTACTCGCGAAGGTCAATTCCATCGAGCAGGATTTGGCCGTCGACCGGATCGTACAGCCTGGTCAGGAGCTTCACAATGGTAGTTTTTCCCTGTCCGTTCTCTCCAATAAGGGCGACGCGCTCAGCCGGACGCAGTTTCAGATTGAGGCTCTCAAAGACCCAGTGTGAGCTGCCCGGATAGCGGAACGACACGTTGCGGAATTCGAACCCCTGGCGGATCGGCCGGGGGGCCGCCAAGGCATTGGCCTTGCTGCGAATGGTGGGCTGCATGCGGAAAAAGGCTAGCAGATCGGTCAAGAAAAGTGCCTGGTCGGCGATGCTCGAGAGTGTGGAGAAGATCTGCTGGATGTTGCTGCTGGCCTGCAAGATGGCGCCCGACAGAAAGGCAAGCGTGCCAACAGTCAGGGCGCCGGTCACGGTTCGCCAGATGACGAGCACGTAGGCCGCGTAATAGCCGGCCGTCCCCACCAGCGAGAGACCGGCCCCGGCGATGAGGCGGCGGCGAGCCAATGCGACATCTTCGTCGTAGATCTGGTTGGACAATCGGGTAAACCGGTCGATCAAGAAGTTGCGCAAGCCGAAGAGTTTGAGTTCCTTCGCTGCTTCCCGGCTTCCTCCGAGGACTCTGAGATAGTCGAGTTCGCGGCGCGCAGGGGTCTGGCGAAAGTTCTTGGCGTAGCCGAGAAAGGCAAAATGGCTTTCTCCCAGGAACGCAGGGGTGACACCGGCGATCAGCAAGAGCAAAAGCCAAGGAGAGAAGGCTAGGATAGAAATGGAGAGGGCGAGGGTGGCGATGACCTGCTGCACCAGACGGCCAATCGACTGGATCATGCCCAGCCGGTCGGTGGCCTGGACGCGGGCTCTCTCCAGGCGATCGTAGAAAATCGGATCCTCGTAGGCAATGAGATCCAGGTTTGAGGCGTGTCTCATCACCTCGATGCTGACGTAACGGGTATAGCGGTCGGCCAGAAGCGAGTCGAAGTAGTCGATGAACCGGGCGAGGACAGCGCCGACGACGGCCAGGCAAAATTCCGCCGCCACCAGCCACCAGAGCCGCTGCGGCACCGAGGCGTGAGTGCTGACCGTGTGCACGATGGTGTCGATGATGAGTTTTGCGACCCAGAGGAGGGCGATGGGCAGGAGAGCAGCGAAGAGACGAAACACCAGCCCGAGGGTGACGACGAGCGGACCCGAGCGCCACACGATCCCGAGAACCGGCGGGATATTCCGCAGGGCCGAGAGTCGTTCTTTCCAGGTGGACAACTGGGTCTGTTTTTTCTTCATCTGCCCTTACCTTTTGCCGGTTGACCGCCGGATATACCGTTGCAAAACAGCCCGACACGGCCGGCATCATCCAATCCCCGGACGACCGGCCCTCGCCATCCAAGCTGTGCCCCCAGGGGCACAGCCAGCCCATCATATCTGTTGTCTATCTATTATGCGCCGAAGGACTCGTGCTCAACGCCGCAGGCGGCTTATCATCACGGGAACCGCGTTTCAAACGGGCGGCAATCAGGGCAAGCAGCGCGGCCACCAAGGGTGAGAAAAGTAGCGCTGCGGTTGGCTCCTTTGCCGGTGTCGTCGTGCGAGGGTGCCCCTCCCAGACCGGGTTGAAAACCGCCTCCCTCATAAGCATACTCCCTCTTGCGAGCAAAAGGGCCGGGCAAGGCAGCCATCGCTCCACCGAAGAGCGCATGGCAAAGCACCGGAGTCTGGCCACAGTCGCACCGGAAACCGGGCAACCCGCGCAGGGATGAGCCGCTGCGCCACCCACCATCAAACCGAGATCGCTTTTTCAGCAGGGTCTAAAGCCGTGCGAATTGGGTATGCGGCGACGTTGAACCGGAGGCGGAGGAATGCCACGGTGGGAGCCGAAGCCCCGGTTCAGAACCAAGCCCGGTTAGAATCTTTCTGCAGATCAGGAAGCCGAGACACGGCGAGCGGCCGGCGCTGCAGAGCCAAGAACCTTTAGCCAGGCTCCCGGGAAAGCCCGAACCAGGGAGGCGGAAGATTCGAACTAGTAAGGTTCGAAGCCGGCTCGTTCCATGCCACGCTGGGCTTCGGGGATTTTCATGAACGTCTTCCACAAGAATTCTGTTCTTGCATTTTCCGCCATTAGCATGGTGATGCCGGTATCAATGCCGACCACGTCCGGGTCGTACCAGTTCTTAAGGGGATTGAAGGCATTAATAAAGCCGTACTGGCACCACGCCTTTTCGTATCGTGTCCGGATGTTGCGCAGAACGCGCATGGTGGGTTGGGGTAAGAAGGGAAGTGAGCCGGCTGCCGCACTGGGCACGACGGATCCGTCGATGGGGCCGATGGCGGGCGGCCCGCCCCAGATCACGTATCCCTTCTCGGAGTCGGAAGCGGTGATGCCCCACAAGTCATCACTGTAGGCCGGGAACTGAGGCGAGAGTTCGAGACAGAAGAGCCGATGCACATCCGTGGCGATCACCGAGTTCTGGAAATAATCGGCATATCGGTCCCGCTTCCGGCGGAAATCGAACCAGGCTTGCGAGTATTGGTGCACGAACAGCGGGGCGAACGAGCCGACATAACGCAGACCGTGGTACTCAAAGGTAAGTCGCTTCCAGGCGTTCCAGGCCTGTGCCCGGAGAGGGTGCGATTCCGAGCCCAGGCCGAGCAGGTACATCATCATGAGCTCGCTGTAGTAGTCCCAGCGAACCGGGATGAAACCGAACTCCGGAGTCCAGCCGTGGGCGAGCAGGGACGTGTCTTCCGACAACCAGGTCCAATCGACCCGGTTAAAGATGTTTTCCGCCAGCCGGGTGATCTCACGATGCCGAAAGTGCTCGCGGCAGGTCAAGATGCCACAGAGGAGTATCGCGGTATCGACCGAGGAGATTTCCGAATCCCAGATCCGTTCGCCAGTATTGATGTTGGCCCAGTGGTAGAAAAAGCCGCGGTGGTTGGGCACTTTTTTCCACAGCGATTCGAGCGTCATAGTGACGCGCTGAATCGCGGGATCGCGAAGCACGAAACCCAGATTCTCAGCGATGCACAGAGCGGTGAGTCCGAACCCGGTGGCTGCAATATTGGCGACCACGCCGTTATCGGTCGAGACCTGCACGTTGCACCGATCCTTTACCAGTCCGGTGTCGGCCCCGGCCTGCTCCCAGAAGTAGCGAAAGTTCAGACACTCCAACTCATATAAGAAGTCACGGTCAGAGTCGGTAAGAGTGGTCGGCGGTGGGGGGCTGGCGGGGTGCGGCTGTTGCTGGTCCGAAGCTAGCAGGCAGGGCAGGAATCCAGCGGCACAGACACTACCGCCCAGCAGCGACCGGAGGAACCTGCGGCGCGAATACCGTTTCGTCCTTACACGTGGCATCCTGTTGTGAAATCACCATTCTAAATGATCCCGTCCCGGAGAAAACCTGCCACTTGGGCAGGGATTCGTCCTGAGGAGGCCGGTGGGTAGATCAACCCCGACCGGTTAGAATATGGTGCAAGAGGAATGAACGTTCGGTCCAAGAAAGTCCAAACCTGGGTTCTGGCAGCTTTGGTCATCCTCCTCCTGGCAGCGGTGATCGTTGTGTCGCGCCGCCGCCAACCGCTGGTTCTGCGAGGGGCGGTTACGGCACTGAGCAAGGATAGCCACAAAGAGGTGCCGATTGCCGACGTCGGGGTTTCGATATCGGATGGCCTCACCCCCCTCACAGTCCAGTCGGACGCTTCCGGATACTTCACCATCAAGCTGCCGGTGCGAGTGCGGCGAGGGCATCTGATCACCCTGCAATTCCGGCATCCGGATTATTTGCCGTTGGACCGGCCGGATTTCGTGGGGGACAAGCTCTATATCGTCCACCTGGAGCCGCGACCGCGTCCGCTGCCGTCCTCTACCGGCCCGGAAACGGCCGTGGGAAATCTGAGGGTGCGTTATTCGATAAAGAACTTTACGGTCGTCAGTGTAGGCAGCGCGGTGAAGGTGTTTCAGGTGGAAAACAAAGGAAACGTCCCATGCCAGGGCAGTCCTCCCTGCTCGCCAAACGGAAAATGGAAAGCGGCGATCGGATCGGGCTCGTTAGATGCAGGCCCGGGCAACGAATTTCGAAACGCACGTGTATCCTGTATTGCCGGTCCTTGTCCGTTCACGAAAATTGAAGAAGACCGCGCTTCAGATGGCGGTCAGAAGTTCACAGCGGTCGCGCGCGCCTGGTCAGATACGGCCACCTTCCTCATGGAAGCGGAGGTGTTTCATCCCATGGCCAGCCAGATCGTTCATGAATCCTACCCGGTGATCTTCGGATCAACGTTGAACTTCACGCTGCCGGCGGATGCGGAAGGTATCTCTATCGAGGCGGATCTTAACCGGGAGACGATTATCTTTCCTCTGGGTCCGAATCTCTTCCTGAGCTGGGCGACGTGCAATGCGCGGGTCGACCCGGATCGAACCAAGGTTTATCGCTGTGAATTGAAGCCTGGGTTTCGCTTCCCACAAGAATGAGGGGGCGTAGAATCGCGGGGTTGGCGCGGTAGGCTTCGGGGGCAGGTCACCGATCGATGCCATCTGCGCCGCGCCGACCAAGCGCTTCCTCTCCTGCGGTTGCAGAGCGGCAACGCCACTGTCATCGAGCTTTACGTGCCACGGCGATCAACCTTTCCGCATCGAGATCGTAAGGTGCGCCTTGAAGATTTCCGAAAGCCTCTACGGTTTCGAAGCCGGCGCTTAGAATCAGGTCCTGCAACTCCCGGGCGGAGAAAATGGTGTGTTCGAACTGAAAAGTGCGACTGCGCTCGTCCCTGATCAGCAACCATTTGCTTGCGATGCGAGACCAGGCTCGAGAGACCCTTGGCAGCTGGATAAGCAGGGCCCCATCGGGGAACTCCGATGACAGCGCGTCACGCCAGTTTCGGGCGATCCGCTCTTTTCCAATAACATCGATGATAAGCACGCCTCCCGGTTTAAGGCTCTCGTGCGCGTTGCACACCACTTGCAGGTTTTCCTGGTCATCCTCGAAGTACCCAAATGATGTAAACAGGATGCAGACCAACTCGAATGCCGCGTCACGCCGGAAGTGGCGCATGTCATCTTTGACCAACTCGACCTGTACCTTGAGCTCCTCAGCGCGTTCGCGGGCCCGTTCGAGAAGATACCTGGATGCATCCACGCCGGTAACATGAAATCCGCGCTTCGCAAATTCAACAGAATGGCGTCCCGGTCCGCAACCAAGGTCCAAGATGGCCCCTTCCGTGACGTGTGCCAGTTGTAGCACGCATTCGACCTCCTTGGTCGCCGCGCTGAAACGGTCGGGAGGAAACATGTAAGGATACAATTCCCGCCAGAAGCTTTCGTCTTCGAACCATTCCATGACGCCCAAGATATACCAAACAGCTGCCAACTGGGCTCGTCAGTTGACGATACACGGTCTTTGCAAAGTTTCTGAGTTCCCACGCCCTAGAAACAGAGACGGTAAACATGCGAGAAAGGGGCGGCCGCAGTGAACCTCAGATCTCTAGCGGTCACCCGGAAATCCGGCGACAGAAAAAATCTCTTTAAGGCCGGTGAGACGACATCGAGACGGTCTGGTCGCTGACAGAAGAGTTAGTCGTTGCCAGCGACTTGACGGATCGAGCACGCCGTCGAGGTCGTTCCCGATCTGCCCCGAAGAAGTATCAGATTGTTTTCAGATTCTCAGATGCTTAGATAGTGTCCTGCCGCTCACCGGACTGTGGTGCCGGGGAGGACAGCTTCAGACCTATCGATGACTTGAAGAACTGGGAGGAAACCGCTGATGAGAAACTCTTGCGCGTCAGAATCTGGAGGCAACCCATGCTTCAGCGATTCGTTTCCCCGTCATTCGCTCCGGCTCTTCGGGCGCTCAGATCGACAAGGTGAAGGGTGAAGAATCAGTCGGTTGGCGGTGTTCGGCCAGGAGATTTTGGAAGGCATGGCAAGGAAGGCTCGGGTGCGGTGGTTACGGCAACGCGCAGGCCTTCGTCATACATTGCGGCATACATCAGGTGCTGACGAACGGCGTCGCCGGGATAGCTCATCGTCACTTCCCCCATGGCACCGTTTTTGTTGGTGCGGGTCGTCAGCTGCGGGTTGATGCCAGCCCAGTATGGAGGGATGTCGAGCGCCTTGTAGCGAGCTAGGACTTGGTCACGCAGGCTCGGATCGAAGTGAACGCCGTACTTGTCAACCAGCGCCTTGATGGCGCCATAGTCACCCTCGGCCTTTGTGCGCATGATCTCGGCCAGTAACTGGCCCACCCCCTCATGCATCTCCTTGTAGTCCCTCACCTCGACATAGGTCTTCCCATTACGATCGAACATCCGGATAGCGCCGGTGTTGTCGATGATGTAATTGGCAATCAAGGCGCGGTTGCGCTGATGGTCTTCCTCGATCGTATCGCCCTGGGGGATATGCCTAAGCTGGGTGAGCACTGTGAGTGCAGTCGCGTCGTACATGGCCTTGGCGACCTCATCCTGGTTGGAGATCAGGCCAAGCTCCTTCAGCTTGGGGTCGAAGGCGTTCCACAGAGACATCAGGTCGGCTCGGGCTTCTTCCATGGTGGAAAAGTACTCCTTGAGTTCGGCTTCTGCCCCGGCTTTCAGCCGTTCACTCAACTTGCCCGACCCATGGCCGATGACCTCGTGCATCGCTGTGTGGAGTTCCTCGGCCTCCTGTCCATAGCGAATGTTGCGCGCGATGATGTCGGGAGTCGCGCCGAATTCCTGTATCGGTTTGTGCCCAATGGCCTGGTCAAGCGCGCGGCTGGCGGCAGTGAACAGAAAGTTCTTGCTGCCATATCTTTCGCGAATCGCGTTTTCGTTCGGCAGGTTGTCGCCAATCGTGGTGACGTGGAAGTCGCCGGTCTCGATCACGGTCTCGACGGCCTTCACGGTCGGCGGAGTGAACGAACTCTTTTTGTATTTCGCATCCCAGGGAGCTTTCTGTTCGAAATACTCAGCGTTAGCCGCCAGCTTCTCCATTTTCGTCGTCAATGGCTTGTCAGTCACCGTAACGAAACTCTGAGAGCTCCCTTTTTGCCCGGCGGCATCGCGGTAGATCTCGATAAAGCCGTTGTCGAAGTCAACCACCGCATTGTTCTGAACCCAGCTCTGCCCGAACTTGAGCCAGTCGGCGAATTCTCCTGTCTGGTAGAACCTGATCAGATGACCGATCACCTCGGCCTGCTTCGGCTCGGCCACTTCTTGTGCCTCAGTGAGCGCTTCGTTAGCGCGCCTAAGATAGACGGCATAGAGGCCCGGGGGGACCGACCCATCAGGGGTTCCGGCACGGTAAACCTCTTCCCTGAGCTTTCCATCGGGGCCTTTTACTACGCGTGAATTCAGCGGATACCTCGCCTTGAAATCCTTTAGGTCCGCCAGAGTAACTCCTTCATAGAAGGTATTGGAGCTCGCCTGGATAATGTCCCTGCCACCTTGCGGGCTCTTGGCGGTGTCCATCGGCGCGAAGTTCGGATCGAAGAATGAAGCCCTCAACTCCTCGACTTCCTCGCGGACGGCCTCCGTCGAGGTCAGCGCGGGCTGGTCGGCATACGGTGTACGGAAACCGCCGTTCCGGAAGGCCTGAGCAGCTGCGCTGTGTAGTTCCTCCAGCGTGAATTCCGGCAAAAACTTTTGTGACGTGTAGTCGTTGTGATTGCCGTTATTAGCCCAGAACAGCTTTGCAAAGGCCTTGAGTTTCTCCAGCGTCGCCGGCTGGATGCCCTGCGAACGCGCGACGATTTCCTCCAGCAATCGTTTTTGTCGGATGCCGTAACGTGACAGCTGATCGTAAATGATGGGATCGATGGCGATTGATGCCTGTGCGAGCCAATAGGCGAGTTCTTTTTGTCTGGCATCGAGGGAATGGAAGCTTTCGGCCTGCAATTGGATGAAGCCCGTACTGCCGACGCGATCCACAAGGGCAATGCACTCTCTTGCCGACCAGGCCTTGGGTTCAGAGGGTGCTGGTGCTTGCGCCAGCGCGGGTACGGCCAGGGATAAGCACAAAAGTGCGACGTGAGTAGTAACCGTCAGCATCTCCTTCATAGTGTCCTCCACAATTTGCGCGTTTCCGGGATGTCGCGGACACTAGACGGATACCAGAGACAGGGCCCAAGACCAAGATCGCCCAAGCCGAGGCGACGCTTGCTGCCAGCGGTCCGGGCGCCACAGGAGACGCGGCTGACAAAACGACAATTTTCCGGAATGGCTGATGTTCTTACTTTGGAGTGGTTGCAGTCACGGGAGCCGTAGTCTGGGGCGTATGCAAGCCATTGATCAAAGCGTCCGTACACTTGTCGAGCTTATCGTTTCGAGATTTCAGTTCGCTCTCGAGTGCCGCTATTCGACTACGATCTTCTGCGCCTGAGGTTACGGAGTGCAATATCACACCTGAAATGCCGCCAAGGATGTACGTCAGACCGAGAATTGCAAGTCTCTTCATAAGTGGCCGCTCTCCTTCGTCGCGTTCGTTTATAGAGCGTAGGCTGAACTAGCGGGAGGCGTCAAATGCTGGCCAGGATCGGGGGGAGCCCTCCCCGGAGGAGGGTCTGAGTGAAAACGCCTGACTACAGTTGGGACCGACCCATGCCGGTAGAGGTGCAGCGAGCACGGGCGAAGCCGATGATTACATTAGCCATTGTGCGGAGGGAAGCTCGCTGCTTTCCATTGATGTGCCTAGTTTACTCGTACACGCTGCCTTCCCGAGCATTCGCTTGGCTGCAGTCTGCAATTCTGCCAGTGCCTTCTCGAATCTCTCGTCATATAGATTGTTCTCATACTCATAAGTCAGTCTGACAGCCAGCCGCTCGGCACTTCGGCATCCCGCCCGGTCAAAGCTAGCGCTCAAGGCGCTGTATACGGTCCCCTCACCCGTTTCGAGAAGATCGGCAATCTGGCAAGTATCCAGCCCCAAGGCAAGCAAAATGACGGTTTGGAATTGCTGGGCACTCAAAATATCCAGCAACGTGGAACCACGACATCCCATCGATGGTCTCTCCTCAATACAACTGTAGAGCACAGGATGGGTTTGATCGTTGTGCTGGAGCAATGATGAAGGCACAGGAAAGGAGCTTTCCGATCAGTTTCTGTTTCACGCGGGATTTCTGGGGTTCTCTTCGGAAGAACCGAGGCGTACCGACTGATCCCGGTCGTCAGTGAGAGGACCTTGAGATCGTCAGACCGTGGAAGAGAGGCGCATGCGGACATGGGTGAATGGGGCGAGACATCGGGAATCAGAACTATACCCAAAGGAGTGAGGAGTTGACCGCTATTGAGCTTTCCGGTGCTCATTAATGATCTGGCACGCTTTTTTCACTGCCTTGTTCGGATTGACGCCCAAAAACGCCTGTTGGTGATCAAGATTCTGCAACAATACTTCTGTAATGCCCAGATCATCGTCTGACCAGGACAGGGACCAATAGAAGTCCTGCTTGTCTCCCGAGAACAGTGCTCTCAGCCCATTGCATTCTTTTTGTTTGAGAAAAGCGACGGCTAAGGGGCTGGAGCGCGTATCCGAAATGAGGACATTGGAAGGTGCTTTGTCTTGCCCGTACCCAGCCGAAGTCATGAGCAGCCAGACGAGGGTTGCCTTGACGTGTTTCATGTACCGCCTCTCCTTCTCCAAAGCAAGGCAATGCAGATCGTCTTGCCTTCGATTTTCGGTGCCGCACTACTTGTCGCAGGCGTGGGCTCTTACGGCGCCAAGAAAACTGTTTATTCCAATGTACTATCATCGTCAAAACCGGCAGAAGGATTACAAGAAGAGGCACCATCGCTATCAATAGGGGCTACGCTTGGGAGCCTCCCCTGCAAGGCGGGGATCGCGTCTAGAGCAGTGACCTCGGTCGAAATGCTAACTTCACGCCATCGCTCTGTGGCGGCGTACGAAGAAACCCTCATCTAATATGGTGTACGGTCAGGTAAAGTCTTCCATTGCCTACAAGCTGAGCCCGCGACGTAGGTATCTTTTCATTTACCCGCAGGCAGACTCGGCCGGCATTGCGCTCGCTTCAAAAGCGGACTGCAAACCAGCATCTTTGATCATGCTCCTTCATCGCAATCTTTCAGCGAATTGCGCATCTCGCTACCCTTCGGTTTGCGCCCACTTGCTTCAATTTCCAGCACTCGCCAGCGTACTGAGTTTTTGACCACACCCACCTGTAACTCAGGAGCGATTGGGTGTAAGTTGCGTGGAGATGCCCAGAATGCCGTTCGTTCCCGGTGTCGCGGGAGACCACCCAGCATCTTGACATGGGCGGGAATAAGGATGACAGTTGTCCGCCGTTAGCCTGCGGTGGGCTGCGGACGCTCTTTTTCTAGAAGTGTGGCTTAGAAAACATGCATCTGATGCACCATGGAGACTCAGTGTGACTTTGGACGAGTTTCATCAATCGCTCGACGCGTCCAGACCGCCCGCCCAACTTCCACCCGCGCTTGTCGGCCTATGGTGGGACGCAAAGGGCGAATGGACGCGAGCCCACGAATCTGCTCAGCAGGACGAAGGCGCCGAGGGTTCGTGGGTGCACGCCTACCTGCATCGCAAGGAAGGTGATGAGGGAAACGCAGCCTACTGGTATCGTCGCGCAGGCAAGCCCGTTTGCCGAGAGCCACTCGATGCAGAATGGCTCAGCATCCTGAAAGATTTGCTGGGCCGCCAGTCCTATCCCCAAATCAGCATGAACAACCGTCGTTAGTTCGACGGAGGGTTTTTCGGTAGCAGCCCATCCTTCTCCATCTGCTTCGGAACCTCTTTTACCAAGCCGTCCGCGACCTTCTTGGCTGACTTCGGATTGAACGAGTCGCTGACGCCAGTCCACACCAGGTCGCCATCTGGCTTGCTAGTTGCGTAAACATTAGTCTCGACGCTAACGGTAGTGTCTTCTCGCTCGTATCCCGGATCGTAAATAACGGGATACACCGCGCCCAGGTAACCGTAGAAAGAGTAGTAGTAGGGAAACGGAGCTATATAAGTCGAGCTTGGGATGGAGATCACTTTCTTGTCGACCTTCAACAGACGCGAGACGACAACGGCGTCGATGTGATTGTCGCGAATCTGCGCGCGGAGATAGTCGAGATCAGGTTTTGCCTTAGGGTCTGGGCGCAGCAGGATCTGGTTGCCGGGAATGGTCTCGATACCCGGACGAGCAATTTTGGAAGCCATTTCATCTTCGAAGTCGGCGCGCACTTCCAAGTTCTGAGCGACGCCGATGACGAGAACCTTGTGGAACGTTTGCCCATGGTACTTGGGATTAAACCAACTTGTGACGATCTTAATCGACTTGGCGCTGACGGCAGTGAGGAGAGTTAACAGGCAGAGGCCCAAGAGAATTGGGCGGGAGAACAGGCTTCGCGTGAACACGGGAGATACCATGAATTCATCTGGCTGGGGGAAAATGCGGTCGGCTAGTGATTGTGTGCTGTCCCAGGGGATCTGTGCAGGGCGGGACGGCAATCTGAGGAACCGGGATTCTCGAACCAAAGGATAACCGGACAACTACCCTCCAGAGAGACGGTTTGTCGGCAAGAACCAAAATTATGTAGCGGTCACGGACAGTCAACCTCCGTATTGCCCGTGAACCCCCAAGGGGTCAGAGATAGCGCGCAAGTGCTGAGCGTAGCAGATTCGCAGTGTTACCGGAAGGTATTCTTAAACGCCCAGAACAAGAATCCGGCCAGCACGATCGACGCGGGCAACGTCAGGACCCAGGCCATCAGGAGATTGCGAACTGTGGCCCATTGCAGGCCGGAGTGATTTGCCGCCATGGTACCGGCAACCCCGGAAGAGAGCACGTGCGTCGTGCTGACCGGGAGTCCAAACCAATCCGCCGCCCCGATGGTGGCCATTGCTGTAATTTCGGCGGCAGCTCCTTGTCCATAGGTGAGATGTTCCTTGCCGATTTTTTCTCCCACGGTGATTACGATCCGTTTCCAACCGACCATCGTTCCTAAACCTAGTACACGCGGGAGACCCCCCGGCTCTGCCGGGGATTGTGTCAAGGAGACGAGAAATCGTCATGCTGTACGGAAGATGGAGGTGGGCCCTCCGGAGCCGTCTTGTAGGAGGAGGCTCCAAACAGCCGTGAGCTGCTTCAGTCAAAAGCTGCGGTGGTGTACGTCCACGGTTAAAAGGCGTGACGTTAGATCACGTCATGTATGGATAAGAGAGATGAGTGCAAACGAACCGCTGTTTACGCGTCGAAACAGAGCTAAGATGGCACCAAAACCGGGGTTTTTCCCCGAATCCTGGGATGAGCATGGAAGCAACCTACTTACTGTCCATGCGGTGTCCGGCGCACAGGCGGCATGACTCTTATCTGGGCTTTCGTACGGAACTTGAGAACCTGGTTGGCGATGGTAAGGGAAAAGGCACAAGTGGATGACCCATGAGGCCGAAAGTACCGATGCACCAACCAGGGTCGCACTGCTCAATAGTAGCGAGGAAGCGGAGTAATGTCCGTGGAGCGAAGGGAGCAGGTCACCCACGTCAGGAAGGAGTCAACGGGCAACCGGAGGAACTCCTTGTTCTGGCAGAAGCCGGCAGGCTTCCTTGGGGTGGCACGAGCCGGATGAATCGAGAGGTTCACGTCCGGATCTGTGGGAGCCTCGGGGTGAAATTCCCCGGGGCTACCCGGCGGCAGTAGAAGGTTGACAGATACAGGAGTCCATCGCGGAGACTCCCAAGCGTGAGCCGCCAAGCACACGAAAGGGAGTTCGCGATGGACGAAATGGAAAGCCTAAGCCATACCAAGTGGGAGTGCAAATATCATGTGGTGTTTATCC
>Ga0187766_10000592_pt1 | contig 20413 bp, 13 predicted proteins | sample 0216_QUI02_MP05__4_FD_132971 | JGI IMG/M metagenome (GOLD analysis project Ga0187766, IMG submission 132971) | Tropical peat soil microbial communities from peatlands in Department of Meta, Colombia - 0216_QUI02_MP05_20_MG | ecosystem: Environmental > Terrestrial > Soil > Wetlands > Peat ... | reverse complement strand
TTTTTGTTCAGGATGTTTTGAGCGCGCGATATAAAACGTAGCCAGAACACGAGCGATTGCATGTCGTTCACCTTCAATATTATTGAAAACTGTGGCTTCGAGAACTGCATTAGAGCGACCTTTATGCACAACTTTTCCTTCTGCCAGTAGTTCACCTTTATATACAGGAAGTATAAAGTTGATTTTTGCTTCGATGGTGCCAAAGGGTGTGCCAACAGGTAGAACAGAAATCAGAGCCATTGACATTGCTGTGTCTGCTAGCGTGAAGATGACTCCCCCATGAACAATTTGTTGAGGATGCATCAAGCGTTCATCTATCTTGATGATCACACGGCCAATACCAGATTCTGCAGTTACTATTTGCATGCCTAACAAATGCAGGATACCAAATTTACTTGTATCCTGCATCAGGTGTTCTAAGCTAAAAAAATCTTGTTCTTGCTCGTGATGTGCCACCAGTTACCTCTTGCGAATTACGCGCTCAATTTCGCGTTTGACGTCTCGTTCAGCGATTGCTTCACGTTTATCATATAATTTTTTTCCACGACAGAGGCCTAACTCAATTTTCGCCTTTCCTCCTTTGAGGTAGAGTTTAAGCGGAATAAGGGTAAGCCCTTTTGTTGCGACTTTTGCTTGAAGTTGCTCTATCTCACGCCTGTGAAGGAGTAACTTGCGATTACGTAATGGCTCATGATTGTAACGGTTGCCATGATCATAGATCGCTATATGGGCGTTCTCAAGCCATAATTCACCACTACGAGCTATTGCATACGAGCCACGCAGGTTGACTTTGCCCTCACGTATAGATTTGATCTCAGTGCCAACCAATGAGATGCCAGCCTCAATTGTACGCTCAACAAAGTAGTCGTGATATGCCTGACGATTGACTGAGATAATTTTTATTGCTTCGTTATTTGTCTGAGATTTCGTTTCATGTTTGCTAGATGCTTGTTTTGCCATTAAAAAACTCCATGATATAGGACGTAATTCTGCTGATTAGAAAGAGCAGCAGGGACACTGTGTAAGAGGCAGAAATCTTCATCCTCTTCGCAGGCATGCTTCTTTATTACATTCAGATGTTATGCTACATCTTGACACAAGATGGGAAAGGGTCTACTAGTATTACCAGATCAAAAGCATGGTGCATTCATCATACAACACGGGCATGTTTACGTCGAGATATGTATTGTTACCTTACAAAACGTCCAGAAGCGTCATGTGTTGTGAGTACTTTGATAGATTTCTATATGATCAGGTTTTTATCCGCTTGCCAATATTCTTCTTAGATTGAAGTTCATCCTGGTCTGATTTTGCAGTATTGTAGGAAGGTTCTCTGATGTTCTACTATCTTGGCAAATTAGCCACCCGCTATCGTTGGTTGATCGTGGGATTCTGGATGGTTGCTATTGCCGTTTCGTTGCCGTTTGCGCCGCGAGCCAGTGAAATACTTCATTCTGGTGGTTTTGTGAGTCCTGATGTCGAATCGCAACGAGCGGTAAATCTCCTGGTTCAAAAGCTGCATCTCAATTTGACGGTTGTGCAAGTTATTTTCACCAGTCAACGATACACTGCGGATAGTCCACAATTCGTACAAGAAACACAAACAGCTTTGGCGGGTGTCAGAGGGATGTCAGAAGTGTCAGGAATTGTGAGCTATACAGATAATCCGAGACAAATCTCGTTAGATCGTCATGCGGCATATGTCAATGTTTTACTCAAACCTGATCCTGATAGCGCGCCAAAGCTCTTGCCAGCATTTGAGGGCCGTTTGAAATCTGTTCCAGATTTAAAAACCAGCATTGGTGGAGGCCCTGTATTTTACGAGGATATTCAGTCTGTCAGCGAGCGTGATTTGCGACGAGCGGAAATGCTGGCATTCCCTTTTGCTATCATCGCCCTTTTGCTGGTGTTTCGCTCGGTGGTGGCTGCTGTTCTTCCTGCCTTAGTTGGGGGATGCGCAGTGATTGCTTCTCTCGCGCTAATCTTTGGTTTGGGGCAGATCACCATTCTGTCCATTTTTGTGCTGAACATCACGACGTTGTTCGGGCTGGGTTTGGGTGTCGACTATTCACTCTTCGTAGTAAGTCGCTTTCGTGAGGAACTTGGCCGTGGCCGTAATGTAGAAGATGCAGTAGCAGCAACAATCGCAACAGCAGGGCGTGCTGTTACATTCTCTGGACTTACCGTTTCAATTGGTTTGATGGGACTGATTTTTTTCCGTATTAACATGTTACGTTCGGTTGGTATTGCAGGAGTCCTGGTTGTTTTATTGGCTGTACTTGCTGCAATTACTTTGCTACCTGCCGTGCTTGCGATTATTGGTACCAGGATTAACGCATTTCCAGTGCGCCTTCCAAGGCTATGGGGGCGAAAGCAAATGCAACCGGATCAGGATGGAGCAGCCAACCTCGATCCTCAGTATGGTTTCTGGTATCGCCTTTCACAGCTTGTCATGCGCTATCCATTGCGTATATTTGTGACTGTCTTCTTCATCATGATAGGATTGGGCCTTCCGTTTTTGATGGTGAGATTCTCTGCGCCTGATGCGTCGATTCTGCCTGCGGATGTGCCTTCGCGAGCGGCATATGATTTACTCGCAAGTCGATTCAATGTTAGGGAGACGACACCGGTTCTTTTAGCCGTGCAGACAAAAGGCAATGTGCTTGAGCCTGAGAATATTCGCAATCTCTATGGTTATGTGAGGCGTTTAGAAGCAGATACAAATGTTGCACGGGTGGATAGCATTGTTAGCGCAGATCCCCGATTTACCTTGGAGCAGTACGAGCTATTATATGCCCATCCTCAACTTATTGCTGATCCCTACCTGGCCACACTTCTCAAAACTTCTGTATCTGGTGATACAACAATGATTTCTGTTATTAGCAAATATGGAATGCTTGATCAACATTCGGAAGAGTTAGTGCAGACAATTCGTAATACTAACCCGGGAAATGGCATTACTGTGCTGGTTGATGGTGGAACAGCGGGAAATATCGATTACGTACAGTCCCTTTACACAGACTTTCCTATGGCTGTGTTGATTGTTTCGATAACTACTTATGTTGTGTTACTACTGTTCTTCCGTTCACTCTTCTTGCCACTAAAGGCAATCTTGATGAATACACTCTCGGTCCTTGCAAGCTATGGAGCACTGGTGATTATATTCCAGAATGGTTTTTTGCATCAGACGCTTGGCTTTACTCCGCTAGGATTTGTTGAGGCTTCCAGTCCCATTCTCTTGTTCTGTGCATTGTTTGGTCTTTCTATGGATTATGAAGTGTTCTTGCTTTCACGAATTCAGGAAGCGTACTGGCAAACAGGTGACAATGCACAGGCGGTTGCACTCGGTTTGCAGCGGAGCGGAAGAATTATAACGAGCGCTGCTCTGATTGTGATTGTGGTGAGCGCATGTTTCGCCACTGCTGATATGATTTTGGTGAAAGCGTTGGGTCTAGGCATGGCGCTGGCAGTGGCGTTGGATGCAACTTTAGTGCGTGGTTTGCTCGTACCTGCCACAATGCGGCTACTAGGGGATTGGAACTGGTGGTTACCATTTGTGGGAGTGCGGCGTCGCCAGGCATTCTTGACCGAAAGTGCAGCTCTAGGAGAACTTGAGCAGAGTAGAGAAGCAGAATTTCACGTTGAAGAAGGTGAAGATGCTCAGATTGGAGGGAAGCAGTGAAAAAGATATTTGGAGTAGTTCCAGCGCTTATAGTACTGATAGTCATACTTTCTTCCTGTGGATTTCCAGGTGTCGTGTCAACATCGGCCCAATTACCGACGGTAAGTGTAGAACCTACAGCTACTCCATTGCCTCCCATTCACTTTCCCCAAGATGAAGCACCGCATCGTGATCTGACTGAATGGTGGTATTACACCGGCCATATGAACGCCACCATGCAAGGGGGACAAGTGCATCATTATGGTTTTGAGCTGGTCTTTTTCCAGGTCCTTCGTGGCGATCTTCCGCCAGTTTATGCTGCACACTTCGCTATCAGCGATGTTACTCGTGGCGAATTCCACTTTGATCAACGTCGTTTGATTGAACCGAATGCAATAATTCCGGATGGCACATCTACCAGTGGTATTGACATTCACATAGATGATTGGTCAATCAAGGGTATCAATGGGTCGGATCAACTGGTTGCGAAGATGAATAACTACGCTTTACGAATTCACCTGGAGGGTTTAAAGCCCGCGACACTGCATAACGGAAATGGGTTGATTACTTATGGGCTAGGAGGTTTTTCCTATTATTATTCACGCACACGCATGTCTCTTTCAGGGGTACTTATTGATCATAATCAATCATTCGATGTAAATGGTGAAGCATGGATGGATCATCAATGGGGAAACTTCTTAACTATGAGTGGGGGTGGATGGGATTGGTTTAGTGTTCAACTTGATAATGATACCGAGATGATGTTATATCTCATTCGGGATAGTACTGGAAAGATTATTTCTAGCTACATTGGCTATATTGGAGCACAGGCAGAGAGTATCTTGCTGCCTGGAAGCGCGCTGGTTGTGACGGTGCTTAATCACTGGAAGAGTCCAGTTACAGGAGCAGACTACCCATCTGGATGGAGGCTTGAAATAACCGACCCGAAAGTTCGAGCTTTGCTTGTCCTCTTACCTGAATTGAAAGATCAAGAATTAGTGGTATATCAATCGACCGGTAATAGCTATTGGGAAGGGGCTGTAAGTGTACAGGGACAAAGTGCAGGACAGGTTGTCCGGGGTGAAGGTTATGTTGAGTTGACTGGTTATGCTGGTTAATCTCAAACGATCTCTATTTTATGGTATACTCTCCAGGTAGTGTCAGGCTTTAAGCCCGCACGTTTGAATCTGTATTGCATGTGTAAGATAATGTGATGCTAGGTGTGTTACAATGTAGCACTATAGTATTGTTATGTTCATTATTTCCATCCCAGGCATTTGATTCTATACAATGGTTCGTTATACTCATGGTGGTGGATAGGAAGTATTTTACAACGCAGGAAACAGGCATGGAGACCAGAACACGACCGCCAACACAGGAACAATCAGCAATTGTTGAGCGTGTTGCTCATATAGTTTCTCGTGTTCGCGGCGCGAAACCTGATTATGCTCGTTTGGCAGCAGAATTAGAGCCGGCTATCCCTTTTGATGTGTTTGGTATCGTCTTATTACGTCACGATAAGGTGGCGGTACGGGTTGTAGTCTGTACTCATGAATCTGATGGCTGGATTGCGCATTATCACCAGCACCCTTTCAAAGATTCTATGTTTGAAAACATACTCCAGCGCTGTAAGTCTCCGTCAGTTGAAAATCCTGGGGAAAAGTCCACGCATACTGAGGCGTCTCATGTGCAAGACCTTACCGATATTGAAATCAGGAACTATCCAGAAGGATTAGATGGTCCCCCTGCTGTGAGTGGAGATGCTTTAAGTGGTAGGCCGTACTTGCATTCGACGTTGATTGCGCCGTTAGTGGTAGGAGATCAGGCGATTGGTTCGCTTGAACTCGGCAGCACACGTATCGATGCTTATGCTGGGGAAGCCCTCCAACGACTCATCAGCGCAGTGGCACATGTGCTTGCTGCAGCTATCGAGAGTGCACAAATTGGCGGTAGTGTAGAAATTCAAGATAGGCAACGCGAGGAGTTGAAGAGTGTTTCCAAAGCGCTTGCCTCCGAGATGGATCTTACCATGATTCTCAATAGAATCGTGGGTGGAATTGCCAAGGCGCTAGATGTCTCATCTGCAATAATTACCCTTGATCAACAGCGGGGCAACTTGAAAATGGTTGTGCAGTATGGTTTGGATAGACATATTTTGGAGAAAATTGCAGCAAGTGAGGCGGATTTAGGCGAACAAGCGATTATAGGAGCCACTCTGCTGCGTCGTCAACCACATTTTTCAAACGATATTGCCGAAGATGGCCGTTTCCCAGCGAGCCAGATATTTGCTTCACAACTCGGCATTCGTTCTATTTTCTGCTTTCCTCTTGTAAGCGGATCATCTGTATATGGGGCGCTTTTGCTCTGTTCAGCTGAACCAGGAGGCTTCACTCCGCTTAAATTAGATATTCTTTCCCTGTTTGCAAGCCATGCGACAATAGCCATTCATAATGGAATGCTACTGGAATCTGCGAGGGAGCGAAGGCGGTTTCAAGAAGCAATCGAACAACTAGATACAGTTGCCCTGCATCAGAGCGTTTCGAATGAAGATGAACTGATATTGCTTAAAAAGGTGCGGGAAGCGTCTAAACAAATCTTTGGTGTTAGCTTGAACAGCCTGTTACGCTTTATTAGCGATCACTTATTAACATCTAGCGAACGTGATCTTCAGAAAATATTACAAGCGGTTCATGATGAACAGGAGTCAATAGCTGCAAACTCTATAAAAGGGACGGAGGGACTATTACTTGAGGAGCAGAAGGCGGCTGCACTTATAGAAACAGCTGAGGCTGCACTGGTACAAGCTGGATTATTGGGCGATGTAAGTGTCGCACTCGCGCCAGTACTTACTCAACTTTATGAGCGTATTAGAAGCCAAATGACTACCCCCTGGTTTGTAATAGATAGGGGGGGGAATTGCGTTTATGCGAATCCAGCAGCCGAAGTATTTTGTGGAATGAGTATAGGGCTAGAGCGGCTTGGGAACCTTGCCAGTTTACAGCATCCTTCGCAAGTAGCAGATAACGATGTTTTCGACATCGATTGGTACAACGTATCATGGTCGTTTGAGAAACAGAGGTATTTTGATACATATCTCACGTACTCGCAAAATTCCTCAATTACTTTGCTAGATGCATTTACTAATTTATTTTCACGCATTCGTAATGGCGAGGATGTGCGTCGCTACCTTGACGATTTTTCGCAGGTTGAACTTGCTTCAGATGACATGGCAAACGTTGTATGGCAACGAAATATTGCGCAACTGGAATTTTCGCCGACGAGCCGTTTCCGCTTCGTGATTGCAGCAGAACCTCTACAAGATCGGGTTCACCCACATTATCAAATCGATTCTGAGATTACTGGTGAGAAGGAATCGAAGTTTATTGCTGCTGTTCCTACTGCCAAAGAGCCAAGGAATCGTTTTTCTGAATCCCAAACAATGCTTCCAAATAGCGCTCCTTCAGACCGCCATTATCAATTTGTGTGTTTTTCCCTCTATGATGCGCAAGATCACCATCTCGGATATGCTCTACAGATTGGAGATATCACAGAGCAGGTACGAGACGAGAAAAACAAAGCTGTCTTGCTCTCAACAGTTTCGCATGATTTACGCACACCACTTACAGCAATTAAAGCAGCAGTAACAGGGCTTTTACAGCCTGGAATTACATGGGATGGACAGTTGTTGCATGAAATACTTGAAGATGTTGATATTGAGACCGATCATTTGCTCTCACAGATTAGCTCTTTCATCGAGATGTCACGTATTGATATGGGCGCTCTAACGCTTGAAAAAGAGTGGTGTGACATCATGGAAATAGTACATAGCATCCAGGCTGATGAAAGGCGATTATTGGTAGGGCATCCCGTACGTATCGATCGTCCAACTCAGTTACCAATGGTCTATGTTGATTTTGTTCAAATTAAACGAGTTTTGCGTTGTTTACTTGAAAACGCTGTCCACCATAGCCCGGAGCATGCTGAAATAGTTATCGCAGTTGATACCATGCATGTTGGAGATCAAGATATGATCTGGACCGAAGATTCGCACAACTACTTGCGGGTAAGGGTTATAGACCAAGGTCCAGGTATACCCGATGGGGAGCAAGAGCGAATTTTCAAGACTTTCTATAGTCTTGATGCACAAGGTAGTGGGCTAGGTCTGGCAATTAGTAGAGGAATAGTTGAAGCGCATCAAGGTCGTATAAGAGTCGAACCTGTTGTGAGTAGAGGATCATGTTTTACCTTCGTGCTACCAATATCGTGATAGGGGGTTGGCTTGTCTCATGAAAACAAAAGGGAAATGCATACTCATCGTAGATGATGAACCGCCGATCCAGCGGATATTACGTAGAAATCTGACAATGAGTGGATACGATGTCCTGGTTGCTGATAATGGAGAACAGGCATTAGAGATGGTACAACTTCATGAGCCTGACCTTATTTTACTAGATCTTTGGCTTCCAGGTGATTTGGATGGTATGGGTGTGTGCGCACAGGTACGTAGATTGTCCCAGGTTCCAATCATTGTGGTTTCAGCAAAAACAGATGAAAAGCAAAAAGTGCAGGCATTAGATAAAGGAGCCGATGATTACTTAACTAAACCTTTTAATAATGAAGAGTTGCTCGCACGCGTGCGAGCATGCCTTAGACGTGCATCGAATGTTCCAGAGGGTGCAAGTGTTCAACAACCAGAACGACTCACCTCTGAAGATGGGTATGTGAGTATTGATCTTGTACGACGATTTGTGCGAGCAGGCAATCAAGAAATGAAACTTACTCCAACAGAGTTTGAATTGTTGCATCAATTAATGTTACATGCCGGTAAAGTAATGACGCATCGTATATTACTGCGATCTATTTGGGGACCTGAATATGGTGAAGAAACCGATTATTTGCGGGTCTATATAAGACAGCTTCGCTTGAAAATTGAGCAGGAACCTTCACAACCCCAATATATTCTTACCGAACCTGGAGTGGGCTATGTTTTTCGTCCACAAGTGTTAATAACATATGCAGATGAAGTACAAACGACCTTACCCAGGATCACCGCAACCGAGTTATAAACACATAAAATTTCGATGAAATACTAATATTAATGACTTTTTTATGCTTTTTTATGCTTTTTTATGCTAGTCTAACTCGCTGTACAGTACACTGCCATTTTGGGGATATCCGGGGTTCATTTTGTGTGGGAGAGAAATGCGAATGTAGCCTTCCCCTGGGGAGAGGGAAGATGTTTTCCGTAAGGTAAAGGAAACAAGAAGAACGATGGAGTCACAAGACCGTATTATGGATGGAGACCTACAAACGCTAGGTCTTCAATCTGTCCTGAAGATGCTCGCGCTCAGCGGGAAAACAGGTACGCTGTTCGTGCATTCAGGGCCTGAAACTCTTTCTATTAGTCTGCGAAAGGGCCAGATCATGGCCTTACATGAGGAGAGTTATATAAAGACGGATTTACTAAGCATGCTCTGTCTCATTAATAAACTAAATCCATCTCGTGCTCAAGCTATCCGTGAAGTCTCGCGAGGAAATCTCCAGGTAGCCTTGGCAATGTTGGTTGAGCGGAATTGGATGAGCGTAGATGAAATGCAACGCCGTCTTGAATTTGCAGTCACGCAATCAATAAGTCACGCGTTACGATGGGTAGATGGACGCTTCTCCTTCCATCGTCAGCTGGTAACAATGGAAAGCCAAATGCGGCCATTAGATATTGACAGCGTTCTTCTTGAGGCATTACGCCAGGCGGACGAGTGGGAAGAAATGGGGGAGACTTCACTCACTCGAATGACCGTTGCACGTTGGTTACCAGAGGTAAGCAAGGACGTGCGAAGTCTTGGTTTAAGCCAGGAACATATCGAAGTACTGTGCCTCTCGAATGGTGAGGTTCCTCTTCAAGCCATGGCAATGGTACTCATGATCCCTGAAGCGCGTGTGGTTCGTATCATGAATCGTTTACTGGAGTTACACCTGATAGAGGTGGTTGATACAGCATTAGAAGCAGAGTTGCAGCAAGACCTCTCGAATATCATTATTATGTGCCAGCATACATTAGCTCAGAGGCGACAAAATAATGCTCCAGATCAGCATCTTCTTGGACTCATCGAAACGTTATCGCAATGTATCAATGGGTTGCTCATTCATCATGGCACATATGCAAAGAGCATGCGTGGGAGAGGACAAATTCCATTGACTGAGATAGTACGTTATTTAGAACGTCGTTTTGATCATCCTCTGCAGGTAATTGCCAGACAGCAGTATCCAATACTAGAAACAGTAACATTTACCAATGGACAGTTAGATTGTAGCGAGATTATTCACCTGGATAAGTTGGTGAAAGGGGAGCAGCTAGAAGCGTTTTATTGGGAGGCTGTTCTAGGGCTGGCAACATTTTTACGCACGGTTTTCTCAACACTATTGAATGATGAGGTTGGTAATTCACATACTGGCCGTCAACTCAACTACGTTTGGAAAGCCTTTCTTACAGAAGTTGATCAAGAGATTCAGCAGTACCAACTTTACAAGGCACAAAAGAGTACCCAACAAATGCGCAAACGGCATAGTGAAAATGTATACCAAATGGGGGTAGGTAGCAGTAATGCCCCTCAAGGTGATGGCAATCTTTACCGGTCGCCAGAGACACAAAGGAGGTCTAAATAGATGATGGAACCAGTTCCCACAGTACTAGTGGTGGACGATAGTCCTACTGTGCGGAAAATTGTGCAAATGACCCTGCAACGCGAGCGTATAAGAGTTATTACTGCCGGTGATGGTTTAAGTGCGCTTACCTCAGTAGCAGATGAAATGCCTGCTCTCATTCTCCTTGATATACAATTACCTCGCATGGATGGGTACCATATTTGCCAGATAATACGTAAAAACTTGCAGTTTCGAACAATACCTATTATTATGCTCAGTGGGAAGGATGGTTTGTTCGATAAGATGCGAGGAAGGCTTGCTGGCTCAACAGAATATTTGACGAAACCGTTCGACTCAGTTGAGTTAGTCCAGACAGTGAAAAAGCATCTTGTGGGCTGGCAGCAGCGGATGCCTCCACAATATGAAGGTATGCGCTCGCGTCTGAGACATCGTGGGTAGTTGCGGCTTCCTCGAGAGCGAATTGGAGAGCTGCGGGTTGTGCAGAAAGGTTTATTCCCCCAAATAATCTCCCGAAGAATTGAAAGACGCACATTATAGCCATTCTTTCCCATTGACTGGGCAGTATATGTTGCGCCCAAACAAAGGAAAGGTATACTGTTATGCTAGGGCAAAAGATACTTGTAGTTGATGATAGTTGGACAGAGTTAACAATGATCGCAACTCCATTGCGGAACCAGGGTTTCGATGTGGTAACTGCTGTTGATGGTGATGAGGTCCTTGAAAAGGTTTTCAAAGAGATGCCCCAATGTATTGTGCTGGATGTGGTCTTACCTAAACAGAATGGCTTTCAGCTCTGTCGAAAGTTGAAAAGCCTGGAAGCAAGTAAGCATATTCCAATAATTCTGTTGACAAGCAAAAATACACCGCTTGATAAATCCTGGGGACTTCGGCAAGGAGCCGATGTATATATGACGAAACCTTTTAGTGAGGATGAACTGCTAAAAAACGTACGGCAACTTTTGTAAATGTAGGAGCATTTAAATGGTGCAGCGGGATACAGGGCGACTCTCACAGTCTACAGTAAATGGGCTGCAACGTCAGATAGATATCGCCACTGTCAGATCTCAAGGGGTTAATCTGCAAAATAGTGCACGACCCTTGCCGGGCAATGTCATCTCGCCCGGTGAACTACCAAGCATCCAAGCAGAGGCAGTTGTCGTTGGTGAGCAATATTTAGTCTTCTCCCTTCTTGATTGTGAAATTGCTCTCAAGGCCGAGCATATTGATGGTGTGGAACGTCTTGCGGATGTAACACCAGTGCCTAATGTGGCTCCATGGATCAGCGGAGTAATCAATTTACGAGGTTCAATAGCTTCTGTGGTTGATCTGCGAGCATTTCTTGGTATGGAACGTTTGCCTTTTCATCCACGTACACGCCTCTTATCAGTGAGAGTCAATGAAATGGTGATTTGCCTGGTCGTGGATAGTGTCAGTGAAATGATACCTATTCCCTCAGCCGCAATTAATGGGAATGTACGTCAATCTAATGTTCCACAATGGTTGGCTTCCTATGCTTCTGGAAGTGCGATTGTTGGAACCCGATATATGATCTTGTTGGATGCAGCGCGCCTGCTCTTTTCCGACAAGATGCAACATTATACATAAGGATCTCAGAAGTTTATCAGAGGAGTCCAGAGATCACAGAAATATCCTGGTGTTATTGCAAAATGCTGCTTCAAATGAGAGGAGGCCTAGAGGATGAATGACAACGATAGGGGAGGAATGACAGTAAGTTCATTAATGGTGTTGGGACTTACTGCCTCGGTAGTCATTCCCGTCATCGCCATTATTGTTCTAGGTATTTTAGTCAAGGGAGTACCAGATCAAACAGTCGTAGTATATATGATTGGAGTATGTGCTCTGATCGTGTTACTCGGAGTGCTGATGGTTAACTATTTTGTGCGTCGCAGAATCCTGGATCGAGTACAGGGGCTTGTGGATGTGTGTCGTAGATATGCATCAGGAGACCACATGGTTCGAGCTCTTGTTGTAGGTGACGATGAATTCGCGATGCTGGCTATGTCCTTAAACACGTTATTTGAGAATCAAGGCTTTGGAGCAGGTGGGGTGACGGCAGCGCCAGCAAGCGGCTCGAGCGATGCAGCAGCACTTCAAGCGCAAATTGAGAAGCTCTTGCAGGAAGTAAGTGCGGTTGGTGATGGGGATCTCAGAGTCCAGGCAGAAGTGACGCCGGATACACTCGGGGTCCTAGCCGATTCCTTCAATTATATGATCGAAGAGCTGGCCAAAGTTGTTGGTAGAGTGCAGTCTACTGCAATGCAGGTTACGAATGCAACTCGACGTATTCTTGATCGGTCTGATGAACTTGCGCAGGCCTCATCAACACAGGTGGAACAAATTTCACAAACAACAGAAGCAGTAGAAGCGCTGGCGATCTTTATTCAAAATGTTGCTCGCAATGCTCAGTTGAGTACTGAAGCGGCACAAGAAGCATTGCGCAATGCTGATGCTGGTCAAGAGGCTGTACGCCAGTCCATTGATGGTATGATGGTTATTCGTGAAAATGTCCAGGAGACTTCGAAAAAGATCAAGCGGCTTGGAGAGCGCTCCAATGAAATTGGTGAAATCGTTCGTATTATTGAAGATATAGCAGATCAAACGAACCTGCTCGCATTGAACGCGGCTATCCAGTCTGCAATGGCCGGAGAGCATGGCCGTGGGTTTGCAGTCGTTGCTGATGAGATTCGACTTCTCGCAGAACGTTCAACGGAATCAACAAAACGTATTGCGACTCTAGTCAAGAGCATTCAAGGTGATACTTTTGAGGCTGTGGTTGCTATGGAAGATAGTACCCAGGAAGTTGTCAAAGGATCACAGCTTGCTGATGAGGCAGGTCGAGCACTTAACTCAATCTACACTGCTGTAGAACGGCAGGCGCAAATGATTGAGACCATTGCCCATGCTGCAAATGAGCAGGCCCAGGTTTCGGAAAATGTTGCGGTTGCAATGGGACAGATTTCTGAAATTACGCGTCAGACAAATGCAGGTACCCAAGAAGCTGCCATGAGTGTAAGCTATCTAGCTGAACTTGCTGATCAGCTACGTGCTTCCGTCTCGACCTTCAGGTTGCCTGATCAGGCAAATGAGATGGTCGAAGTGTTTCCAAGTATGGCTGGTGTTCCAGCATTGCCTGGAGGCAATGCGGATCAATATTACCAGCAAGATATGGGCGTGGGCAATCAGAACGAGTGGAATCGAGGTTTTTCAAGTGATTTCTTGTCATTGCCTCAACCTCAGGGAACAGGTAATTCTGGAGCGCACCAGTTTGCGTTCAATAACCAGTGGGATTTTGGATCGCAACCAGGTTTTAGCAACAGCCAAATGTATGCAGGGCAGCAGTTCAATGATGGCTCACAATATGCTAGCCAGCAGGGATTCGAAGGACAATATTTGGGGGACCAGATGAGCTTTAATGGTCAGCAGTATAACAGCCAGCAGTTCTACGACGGTCAACAGTATGGCAATCAGCAAGGCTTTGATGTTCAACAGCATGCTCATCCATCTAATTATGAAGAGATGCAGTATTTTGAACAACAAGGATTTGAAGGGGGTCAACAGCAGTATAGCCAGATGCATCAGATGCCAGACTCTACGTTTGGAAATCCGAATCAATCTCCTTTTTCTGGTTCGAATCAAGCGCCTGGGATGGGGCAGCAGAGCTTTGGGCCACTGCAAGGTCAATCCCTGCCTGCTAATCAACGTTGGAGAACTCCCCAACCGAATCAATCTTCGTTTGGACAAGATCAGATGCCTTTCCCGAATAATGGACATTCGGGACAATAGCAAACGAAGTTCCTAATCAGGTGAAGCATTGCTTTGCTTATGGAGGAACTAGAATGAGTGGGTGCGCTAAGCATGTCGAATACATTTGATAAACTATCTGTCCTCGATTCTTTTATCGAAGAAGTGAATAGTTATTTGCCAGAAATCGAGTCAAATCTCGATCGTTTAGCGTACACTCCTGATGATACTGAAGCGCTTGAGGAGACCTATCGTCGCGTCCATACCATTGGTGGCTCTGCTTCAATGATGGATTTTCCTGGTCTTGCACACGTAGCTCATGGTATGGAAGATATCCTAGGTGATGTATTAGATGATCTAGCAACACTTGATCAGCCTACCATTGGCCTTTTACAGCGCTCTCTCGGCCGTATGCATAGACTTCTAGATGGTATTCATAACGGCATTGATGAGGATGCTGTCATAGCTGAGGATGACGAAGACTACTCTCAATATCGTGTGATGATTGAAACATCTGCACGTAATGGGGACAGTGCACCCACGGACGATAGCAAAGAGCAAATTAGTGCTGCTATGCAGTCCCCCGCTGAGATATCAATAACTTCTCTTGATGACATGGTAGCCTCGTTTCGTACACCGTCTATGGCTGCAGGAGAAGAAGCTCCCTGGCCGGAAGAGCAAATGGCATTACAGAGTAGTGATCTAGGGCCACAATCTATAGATGATGCCCAACCTTCTATAAATGATGCCCAACCTTACCAACTATCGCAATCTCTATCATCAGTTCCTGTTGAGGAAACTCAACAGAGCGCTCTGGAAATGCTTGCTGGCTCAACACACTTTTCAGTCCCGTCTGGCTCGGAAACTGTTAGCGCACAGTCGTCTTCTATGCAGGAGAGTCCTCTAGCAGAACAACTTGAAGCTGTTGGAGGAGAGGTGGAAGGTGAGGAGGAATTAGCCTTACTTGAGCCGATTAAAGCTGAAATCACTCCTCCGGGTTCTGAGCAATCGTTTGTTCATATTTATGAAGATCTACAAGAAGAAACACAGGCATTAGAGAGCTATGCCTCTTCATTGAAACGTACACTTGCTCAATTGCGTTTATCGGTTTCTATCATTGAGGGGCAACGTACTGAGTTCAAAGGTTTTCTGGATGGCTCGAAAGACGCGCTCGAACGTATGGAAGAATGGGCCGGAAGGGCTATGGGACTTAATCTGCGCAACAGTCCTGAGCAAGTCAGGCGTTATCTTCCCTTGTCCGTTATGTGGGTTGCGAATAGCAAGCTTAAGAAGGTACTTGACTTGTTGATCCAGATGACAAGTAGTGTTGAGGCAACAGATGAGCAAATGAATACGGCATTACAGCAGTTACGTTCCTCCATCGAGGAGTGCGGTGATGCTTTTGAACGATTACAATCAAATCCACCTTCTAACTTATTCACCAATGATGCTGGTTGGTCTCCCTGGGAGATGCAGGTTGAAAGCCAATCTGAGGCTCTGCGTGAGCGTGTAACCTTTGAACGACGCGGTGATCCTTTAGCTTTGCGTGCTGAGATTGAAGAGAAGGTGCGCGAAGAATTACGAAACGAGTACGAGGTTCGTCCGCTCACACTCGCTGCACGTGCTGAATTAGAAAAGCAACTGAGGGAAGAAATTCGCGAAGAGTTTGAGGCTAAAAGACAGTTGCAAGCAAGTGTCTCCGGTGCACAGCCTACTGAAGCAATTCAAGAGATAGAGGCCCGATTACGCAATGAAATTGAGATCGAAGTTCGCCGTGAGTTCCTAAGCCAACTCACTGGAGAGGATGAGGAAGTTACAGGTTCTGCAGCTCAAGAGCAATCAGGCTATACTGAGGTAGCGGCACCTTCCCTGGAGTTGCCTCTCAATACTTTTACGGCTCCTCAAACAACTGTAGCACCGGCCTCCTTTGGTGGTGATTTTGGTGAAGAGGCTAACGAGATATTCCGCCTGGAAGCAGAAGAGCATCTACAAACTATCAGTATGTATGTCGCAGCTCTAGAGAGTTCTCCAACTGACCTTGAGCCAATTCAAGGAATCCGTCGCGCAACACACACGCTAAAAGGCGCAGCTGGTATGATGGGCTTCCGTGCAATTGCGGAATTGTGCCATATTTCGGAAGACCTGCTTGATAGTATTACCGAAGGCTCTATCCAAATATCGCCATCGATAGTCAGTCTAATACTCGATACTGCCGAGGCACTTGATACTTTGATAAATCAAAAAGGCTCTGACGCTGATAATCAAGCAGCAGTACAATCACTTCGCGTACGCTATGCAGAGTTACTGGGTGATCAATCTTCGCTGGAAAATCAAATTGAAGAGGTGATTGAGGAAGAGTTTGAAGAAAGTGAGGCTGCAATCCTCGCAGAGGCACCTGTGAAGAACGTGGTAGCGAGTACACAAGCAAATGCTGCGAGTGTACAGCAAGCTACCAGAAGCGATCTAAGCGTGCGTGTGCCTTTGTTAAAGCTTGATGAGTTGGTAAATCTCTTTGGTGAGTTGCTTGTTAACAGAAGTGTCTTAGAAGAGCGACTGCAACGCTTAATGAGACTTGTCTCCGATGCTGGGGTCAGTAGTGCCAGATTGCTTGATGTCGGGCAGAAACTTGAAAACCGCTTTGAAGCTACAACATTGCCGAGTGGACATTCGGTGCAGGTAATGCCAGGCCAGGGCAGTCAAAGTTTAGGATATAACTTTGGAGGCAACGGGAAGAATGCAGGGAATCGTGTTGAACCTTCACACCTAGCTGAGTTCGACGAGCTTGAGCTTGACCGTTACACTGAATTCCATCAACTGGCGCGTGGTTTGAGCGAAGGTATCTCGGATATGACAACACTCAGCAATGAGATGGAGGCAATCATTCGAGACTGTGAAAGTGTCTTCGCTCGCGAAAATCGTTTGAATACGACGTTCCAAGACCGCTTGATGAAAGCCCGCCTGGTACCTCTTTCAACGATGATTCCGCGTCTTTATCGAACTGCACGTGCTGTGGCCCTCAAGCAGCATAAAGAATTTGAGTTTGTATTAGAGGGACAGGAGACAGAAGTAGATCGTACAGTGATCGAAGAAATTGCTGGACCCTTGCTCCATCTCATGCGTAATGCAGTCAACCATGCTATTGAGATGCCTGCAGTGCGTGAGCAAAAGGGCAAATCGCCTATAGGCCAGATTAAGTTATCTGCGGCCTATGAAGGAAATCAGGTTGTAATAACTGTGCGCGATGATGGAACCGGTATTGATCCCATTCGCGTGAGAAATGCAGCAATTGAACAGAAAATCATTCAACAAGACCAGGTACTGAGTGACGCTGAGGTGATTGAACTCATCTTCCGTCCTAGTTTTTCAACTGCGGAGTTTTTGAGTGAAGAAAGTGGCCGCGGTGTCGGCCTGGATGTGGTGCGAGACAGTGTTTCACGTCTCCGAGGTACGCTGGAGGTAGAATCTACACCCGGTCAAGGCACCGCGTTTACTATGAAATTCCCAACCAGCCTGGCTATTCAGAGTACTATGATGATTCGTATAGGTGAGCATCAATTTGCAATACCTACGGTCATGGTTGAATCTATTGGTCGACTGGATAGCTTTAAGCAATCGACATTTGCCGGGAAACCCGCTATTGTCGTCCAGAATGATCTGTATCCTCTCAATTTCCTCTCGCAACTTTTGGGATTGCCGATGAGCGAACCTGACGAAAAAGCTCCGATTCTACTGGTGCATACTGATCGTTACCGTGTTGGTCTGGTGGTTGATGAGATCAAAGGGAAAATGGATGTGGTGATGAAAAATCTCGGTCCGCATTTGAGACAAGTGCATGGTATAGCAGGTGGCACAGTCATGGGTAATGGCCAGGTTGTACTTGTGCTTGAATTGAGTGAATTGTTAGTTCCTCGCACACGAACAATCAGCGGTACACCAGGATCAGTGGTTGCACCAGATTTGCGTGAAAGTTCTGCTGCTCAAACATTCATACCCGATGCACGTACAAATGCGGAGTTTTCGCCAGGAAGATCAAGTGCGATTGCACCAACGGTCCCTGCTGCCAAAGCTACTGCACCGGCTGCCGGAAAACATATACTCGTTGTTGATGACAGTCCAAGTGTTCGTCGTGTGGTAGGAAATATGCTCAGGCAACATGGGTGGGAAGTCCAAGTTGCTCGTGACGGAGTTGAAGCTCTTGAGATGATTTCCAATGAGACCCCGGCAGGAGTTTTGCTTGACATAGAAATGCCACGTATGGATGGCTACGAGCTAATGGCAACAGTCCGCGCGCAAGAGCAGTACCGGACATTGCCTATTGTCATTCTGACTTCAAGAGCGGCTGCAAAACACCAGCAGCGAGCTATGCAGCTTGGGGCTAGCGCATATGTGGTTAAACCATACCAGGATGAAGAGCTTATCAACATTCTTAACTCGCTCGTCTATGGCGCTACTGTTCAATAGAGATTGAAACCAGAGGGATTTGTCTATGGGCATTGAACGTGCTGCAACACGCTGGTATTTGCAACGAATTGCTTATGAGAGTGAAATAGCTTCGTTAGAAGCAAAGCTCAAGGTTGATCAAAATAATTCACAGAGTCTGGAAAGTAATGAGCGAGCTGAAACTGAGAAGCAGCTCGCGCAAATGATTTCCAATCTGCATGGCTTAGGTCCATGTCCTAAGGCGATGATGGGATAAGGGTTAATTTGCTATTGCTTCCGCGATTAACTGGCCCATCTCCTGTGTGTCTACAGTTTTTTTGTCTTGCTCGTACAAGTCTACAGTCCTATAGCCCGCTTCGATGACCTTTTCTACAGCATTTTCAATAGCTTGAGCCTCTTGCAGTAGATTGAAGGAGTAGCGCAACATCATAGCGGTTGTTAGAATGGCAGCAACAGGGTTAGCTTTGTTTTGACCAGCGATGTCAGGTGCAGAACCATGAATTGGCTCATAAAGGCCAAATAGCCCGTATGCAGTTTTACGAGTTCCCAGACTTGCTGAAGGAAGCATGCCCATAGAGCCTGCAAGCATTGAAGCTTCGTCTGTTAGAATGTCTCCAAACATGTTTTCGGTGACTATCACATCGAAACTTGAGGGTTGGCGGATCAATTGCATGGCACAGGTATCAACGAGAAGGTGCTCAAGCTTTACATCGGGATAATCCGAGGCAATGTGATCAGCCGTTCGTCGCCAGAGTCGAGAAGAGCTGAGAACATTGGCTTTATCAACTGAAGTGACTTTTTTTTGCCTTCCTCGCGCTAACTCGAATGCTGTGCGTACAATGCGTTCGATCTCTTTCTGGCTATAGAGTAATGTATCTATTGCCTCTAAGCCAGAAGGGGTTTCGCGAATTTCACTGGGCTTACCGAAGTATAGTCCACCTGTCAGCTCACGCACTACCAGTAAGTCAGTTCCCTGGAGAACTTCAGGCTTGATCGTGGATGCATTGAGTAACGCTCTGAGAGGGTGAACTGGGCGTAAGTTGGCATATAGTTCGAGTTCCTTACGCAAGCGAAAGAGCGCGCGTTCGGGTTGCACCCTTGAATTAGGCCCCTCGAAACGGGGAATACCGCCGACTGCGCCAAATAATATAGCATCGCTTTGCTGGCAGAGTTGCATGGTTGAATCAGAAATAGCGTCGCCTTCAGCTTCAATAGCTGCAACGCCAACTAATGCATTATGTAGATTAAAAGTGTGACTATAACGTTTGCCAATCTTTTCAAGCACTCTTACAGCCTGTTCGATGACCTCAGGTCCGATACCGTCACCTGCCAGAACCGCGATAGAATAGTTTCCCATTTTACTTTTCTCCTAGCCAGAACTTTGCCTGGATTGTATATGATGTCTTTATGAACTTTGACACTCCGCCTGGTCTCGTTGACTAGCGGTTTCTGCACAGTTGCCCACACAGAGCTTTCTCACACGTTCCGTTTCTCCGTGCGAGCTACACCAGCAACCAGACGGATGCTGATGGGCGGTGCCATAACGCCAACTACTGGGCCGAGACCCAGATACTTTCGCCGGATGTTGATACCGCCAACTCCATCTCGATGGAACGACCAGCCACACTTGGGACAGCGAAACACTCGACCTTTGCTCTTGCTGCGCACGTAGTCACAGTGCGGGCATGTACGGCTCGAGTAGTGTTCGTCCTGGAGGGCCACCTCCATGCCCAGGCTCTCTGCCTTGTAGGTGAGCTTGTGTCGAACGGAACCATGCGACCATTGATGGATTTTCTGGTTGTTGGAATGTCCAACATCGTTGTCTCGCCTGATATCGCGCACATCGCCTATCACAACCGTCTGCACGCCATCAGTGGTAACGACTTC
>Ga0187766_10000591_pt1 | contig 20415 bp, 18 predicted proteins | sample 0216_QUI02_MP05__4_FD_132971 | JGI IMG/M metagenome (GOLD analysis project Ga0187766, IMG submission 132971) | Tropical peat soil microbial communities from peatlands in Department of Meta, Colombia - 0216_QUI02_MP05_20_MG | ecosystem: Environmental > Terrestrial > Soil > Wetlands > Peat ... | reverse complement strand
CGGCGCGCCCAAAGCCAGTTGAGGAAGGCGATCACCATGGTTCCGGCGACGATCGCCAGTTCAGCGCGCCCCATGCGGCTTAGCAGAACCAGCGCGAACGCTATTCCCAAGATGCCGAACAGCCATCCGGCGGGCAGCGGAAAACGCGCCGAGCCAGGATGTTTGCGGCGCAGCACCAACATCGCGGCGCAGACCGCGCCATAGGCGAACAGTCTCGCCACCGCGGACAGCACCACGTTCCAGCGGAAGTTGCCAATCACGGCCATCAACCACACCAGCGCCGTGAAGACCAGGATGGAAACATGGGGAGTGCGAAAGCGCTGGTGTATCGCGCGAAAGATCGGGGGAAAGTCGTCGCGCTCGGCCAGGGCGAAGGTCAGCCGCGGCGTGTTCAGCATGTTGGCGCTGAGATATCCGTAAAGCGAAACTAGAGCGCCCAGGCTGATGAACCGCGCCCCTGCCGTTCCCATGAACTGGCGGGCCGCCTCCGCCAGCGGCCGGTCGGCGTGCCCAGCATCGGCGAGCGTCCCTTGCACCACGATCTGGATCAAGGTGAACAGCGCCACGCATACCGCCAGCGCCACCAGCAAGGCGAAGGGCGCATCACGGCGCGGATGCTTGGCTTCCGCCAGCGGGATCATGGCCGCTTCGAAGCCTCCGTAGGCAAACACCAGTACTAACGTTGCCTGGAGCCAATCTCCCGCGGCGGGATGAACCATGCTCGCAAGCGGCGCCGGTTCGCGGCGGAAGAGAATGAACGCGCCGCCCGCGATCACGAACAAACCCAGCGGAACCAGCTTGGCCACCGTGAACACGTTGCTCATGCGCGCGCCGGACTTGACTCCCCGATAGTTGATCACGGCCAGGAACCCCAGCAGCAGCGTGAGCACCAGCGCGCGGGCCGCCGGCTGTTTAGCTCCCGGCAAGAACTCGGCCAGGTAAATGACGAACAGATTCGCGCCCGCGGCGGCGGCGCTCAGCCGCACCAGCCACAGCACCCATCCCATCTCGATGCCAAGGAAGCGTCCGAAGGCCACGCGCGCATACAGGTAAGGTCCGCCCGCCTCGGTGAAGCGCGAAGCCACCTCCGCGAAGCACGCCATGATGACGCCGATTCCAGCCCCCGCCAGCAGGTATGCCCAGGGCGCGGCGCTGCCCACCAGCTTCCAGACCAGTGCGGGCAGGCCAAAGATGCCGCTGCCGATGATGGAGTTGATCACCAGCGCCACCAGGGTCCAGCGACCCATGGCGCGCACCAGTCCGGATTGAGGCTGACTGCCCATGCGCTGAAGGGCGCAAACGCTACACGAAGCGGAGCCGTGGAGGCAACCGCCCCGTCTCAAAATGATACGTCCCTTGCGCTCCTATTCCACATGTGCCGAGTGACTTATCCGGCAGGTACAAACCGTTCGTCCGGCGGCATGCATTTTTTTTCAACTTTCCTCTTGCATCATGATTTGTGCAGTGCTAGGGTGTGGCCTCGTTTTGCCGGGTACCCTGAAAGGCAGCATCTTTCGCTATGTGGGTGAACAAAATCCGACACGGTGTGCTGGCCGTGCAAACTGAATCCGGCTTGCGCTACATCGAGCCGTCGCTCGTGCAGCGCATTCGGCTGATGTGGACGTTCCGCAATTTTCACGTGCTCCCCGAAGAGGTGCTGCAGCGCCATGAGCTGACGCTGATCGACTCGCTGTGCCGGAGGGGAAAGTACGTCGCCAACTGGAACGGACACGGCGATCTCGCCGACTTCCGCATCGGAATCCTCGAGCGTTTGAATCAGCACAAGCCGGTGAGCGCCGCGCCCGCATCCGCAAAAGACCGGCGCGCGCCACGGACCACGCCAACCGCGCTACCCCGGGCAAGCTAGGATCGGTCGCGCTGCCTTGGTCTCCCGCTTGTACGCGGACATTACTGTCACTACAATGCGCCGGTTGCGATTCCGTCCGGGAGTCTTCTTATGAAGCGACTGGCATGCTGCTCCTTCCCGTTGTTGCTGGCCGGTGCCGTGCTGCTGAGCGGCTGCACGAGTGGCAGCCGGCAGGAGACCGGCAACACCTTGAAGATCGGGGTCATCACTTCACTGACCGGGCAGGCTGCGGCCTTCGGCCAGGCGCACAAGAACGGCTACACCGTCGCAGTGAGCGATCTCAACGCCAAGGGCGGCGTGATGGGCAAGAAGATCGAACTGGTTTACTACGACGACCAGAGCCGTCCCGACCAGGCGGTGCAGGGGGTGAACAAGCTGGTGGACCAGGACCACGTGCCCATCATCCTGGGAGCGTACTCCAGCGAGAACACCCGCGCCATTGTGCCGGCGGTCGACCAGAAGCAGGTGCCCCTGCTGATGCCGACGGCCACCGCCGACAACGTCATCCAGACCGGTTCTCCCTGGGCCTTCCGCATCTGCGCAGGATCGGGCGCCTACGCCACCACCACCATCGACTTCCTGAAGGCGATGAATGCGCCCAAGGCCATGGCCGTCATTTATGAAAACACCAACTTCGGGCAAGCCAACGGACAAGCCATGGAGAAGGCGGCCAAGGCCAATGGTTTCGACGTGGTCGATACCGAGGTCTATCAGGCCAGCTCTCCCGATTACAAGGCGCTGCTGCAGCGGGTGAAGGCGAAGAACCCGGCGGTCATCTATTTTGCCTCGTATCTGCTCGACGCCAGCACCCTGATGCGGCAGGCAGCGCAGGTCAATCTTAATCCGCAGTTCTACACTTCTGCTGGGACGGGATTCGCCGCCGCCGAGTTCCCCACCAAGGACAAAGGCGCCGGCCCCTACGCGGAATACACCTTTTCAGTCTCGCAGTGGTTGCCCACGGCGCAATGGAAGGGATCGAAGGAATTCGACGAAGCATTCTTCAAGCTGACGGGCACGCATCCGGCGTATCACGCGATGGAAGCCTACGTGACCTTGTTCACGGCAGTGGCCGCCATCAATCAGGCGAACTCGGCGCAGCCTCCCGCCATTCGCGACGCGCTGAAGAACATCAATCTGCCGGACACGCCTTTCGGCCCGATCAGGTTTGACTTGCACGGGCAGAACCCCCACCCGGTGCTGATCACGCAGGTGCTGAATGGACAGTACAAGGTCGTCTATCCGCCCGAGGCCGCCGAAGCCAAGCCCGTGATCCCCACGCCGCCCTGGAACAAGCGCCAGGGGCTGTGATCGCTCTCAGGGGGTGAGGTTGGATTTTTACGCATCTGTTCAGGCAGTGATCAACGGCCTGCTCACCGGCGCGCTGTACGCGCTGGTGGGCATGGGCCTGGCGCTGATCTTCGGGGTGATGCGCATCGTCAACTTCGCTCACGGCGCCTTCATGATGCTGGGCATGTACGCCACCTATGTGCTCTTCACCCGCACCGACCTCAGCCCCTACCTGCTGTTCATCGTTACCGGCATCCTGCTGTTTGCCATTGGGTATGCCATCTACTTCGGCCTGCTGCGGCCCATTCATGGGAAATCGGACTTCATGCAGATTCTCCTGACACTCGGAATCGGGCTCATCGCCACCGACGGCGTGTTGCTCGCCTTCGGCGCCGACTACCATCAGATCAACATTCCACTGCTAGGGAAGAACCTCCGCTTCGGACAGCACCTCAGCGTGAACGCACCCTGGGTAGTCTCCTTCGGCATCGCAGTTCTGCTGGCTTTCGCGCTTTACCTGTTCGTGATGCGCACCATGACCGGCCGCGCGGCGCGGGCCATCGCGCAGAACCGCTATGCCGCGCCGCTGATGGGAATCAACGTCTTCCGCGTACAGGCGATTTCCTTTGCGGTGGGTATCGCTGCCGCCGGGATCGCCGGCGGACTGCTACTGCCGGTCTTCTACATATATCCGCAAGTGGGCGACCAGTTCACGCTCAAGGCTTTCGTGATGGTCGTGCTGGGAGGAATGGAATCCATTGTCGGCGCGGCACTTGCCGGGCTAGTGCTGGGCGTCGTGGAGAGCCTCACCAGCCTGTACTGGGGCAACGAGTGGGCGCTGGCGGTGGACTTCGTTATTTTCCTGCTGGTGCTGTCGCTGAAACCCAGCGGCATCTTCGGGAGGCAGAGGGCATGAGGCGTTCACACCTGATCGCCGCGCTTGTCGTCTTTGTTCTGTCCCTGCTGGTGCCGCTGGTGGTGCAGACGGACTATATGCTGCAGGTGCTGTTTCGCATCTATCTTTTTGCGGCGCTAGGACTGGCGTGGAACCTGGTGGGCGGGTATGCGGGCCAATTATCGCTGGGGCACGCCGCCTATTTCGGCGCCGGAGCTTACGGCTTGGCCTTGTTCTCCGGCCGGCTCGGTGTCTCGCCGTGGATCGCCGTGCTGATGGGCGTAGCCGTAGCGCTGGCGTGCGCATTGTTGATCGGCGGAGTGTCGTTCCGGCTGCGCGGGCCTTATTTCGTACTGGCCACCATTGCCTTTGCCGAGGTGCTGCGGCTGATCGCCAAGAACCTGCCTGAGGTGACCGGTGGCGACGTCGGCGTGCAGGTGCCGGCGCTGTTTCACGGAAACGTAAATCGCGCCTTCTACTGGGCGGCGGTGGTACTCACCGCCCTGGCGTTTGCCACGACGCTGGCGATCTCGCGCGCCCGCTTCGGTTACTACCTGCTGGCCATCCGTGAGGATGAGGACACGGCGCTCTCGGTGGGCATCGGCGCTGCCAGAAACAAGCTCGCCGCGCTGCTGGTGAGCGCGGCGCTCACGGCGCTAGCCGGCGCGCTCTATGCCAGCCTCTTCCTTTATGTTGTGCCGGACCAGGTGCTTTCCATCGACGTTTCGAACGAGATCGCCATTGTGGCCATGCTGGGCGGCGCGGGCACGGCGCTGGGGCCGATCGTCGGCTCGCTAGTGCTCGAGTCGGCGTCAGAAATCTTCAAAAACATTTTCAGGGAAGCCCACCTGTTGATCTACGGCGTGTTGCTGGTGATGGTAGTGCTGTTTCTCCCGGAGGGGATCGTCGGCACCATCAGCGCGTTTCTGCGGCGTCGCGCCATGTTTGGCGGCATCCAGGCCAGCGCCAAAGGTGTGGCGGGGGATTAGTCTTATGTCTCTGCTTGAGATCGATCACGTCAGCAAGCGCTTTGGCGGCCTGCGCGCCATCAATAACGTGGCTTTCGCGATCGAGGAGAACGAGATTGCGTTCATCGTCGGGCCGAATGGCGCAGGCAAGACCACACTGTTCAATCTGATTGCCGGCGTTTTCCATCCGGACGAAGGCAACATCCGCTTTCAGGGCCGAGACATCACGCGCACCAGCCCCAATCACGCCGCGCGTCTTGGCATCGGGCGCACCTTCCAGATCGTCAAGCCGCTACGCAATCTCACGGTCCTCGAGAACGTGATGCTGGGCGCATTCCTGCACACTTCCAGCCCGTCCAAGGCCGCCGAGCAGGCGCGCGAAGTCCTGAAGTATCTGCAGATGGAAAAAGTCATGCACTTCACGGCCAGCGGAATGCCCATCGCCTTGCTCAAGCGGCTGGAGATTGCGCGCGCTTTGGCGACCAAGCCGCGGCTGATCCTGCTTGACGAGGTCGTGTCCGGGCTCTCGACGAGTGAGGCGCTGGAACTTGCGCAGATCCTCAAGAGGCTTCCGGAGTGGGGCGTTGCTGCGGTAGGTGGAGTGGAGCACGTGATGCAAGTGGTGATGAGCATCGCCCATCGCGCGGTGGTGCTCGACCACGGAACCCAGATCGCCGAAGGCAAGCCGCAGGAAGTCGTACGCATGCCGGTGGTCATCGAAGCCTATCTCGGCACCAAGTACAAGGAGCTGGGGCTATGAGCGAGGCGCTCCTGGTGTTGGACGATGTGCAAGCCGCCTACGGCGACTTCCAGGCACTGTTCAACATCACCCTGCAGGTGAACGCAGGCGAGATCGTGACCCTGGTCGGCGCGAACGGCGCCGGCAAGACCACCACACTGCGCGTCATCTCCGGCCTGCTGCACCCCAAGAAGGGCACCGTTCGCTTTAACGGCCGGGACATTTCCCGCACGCCGCCGCACGAGATCGTGGAACTGGGCATCAGCCACGTGCCCGAAGGCCGACAGCTTTTTCCGTACATGACGGTGGAGGAGAACCTGGCGCTGGGCGGCTACATCGACCGCGCACACCCCAGGCTCAAAGAATCCATGGAAGAACAGTTTGCATTTTTCCCGCGCCTGCAAGAGCGGCGCAAGCAGCTTGCGGGGACGCTCTCCGGCGGCGAACAGCAGATGGTGGCCATCGCCCGCGGCCTGATGAACCAGCCCAAGCTGTTGTTGCTCGATGAGCCCTCGCTCGGCCTCGCGCCCAAGATCGTGGAAGAAGTGTTCGGCAAGGTGCAGGAAATCGGCAAGCGCGGCGTGACGGTCCTCATCGTCGAACAAAACGTAGTGGATGGCCTCAGCATCTCCGATCGCGGCTACGTAATCGAGAACGGCGCGGTCGAGCTCGGCTTTGGGATCTCGGCCCAGGAACTGTTGAGCAACCAACGGCTGCGGTCGGCGTACCTGGGACTCTGATCGCGCCCGTCCGATATAATCGCCCACGATCCATGGATTTCGACCAGCTCATAACCTTCGCCGAGGTTGCCAAGCAGGGCAACTTCTCCCGGGCGGGACAGAAAGTGTTCCGCTCGCAGTCGGCGGTCAGCGCGCAGATCCGCCAGCTCGAGCACGACTATGGGGAAAAGCTGTTGGATCGCGTGGGGAAGTCCGTGCGGCTTACCCCGGCGGGAGAAATCCTGCTGGAGTATACGCAGCGCCTGCTGGCGCTGCGCGGCGAATCCCTGCGCGCCGTCGCCGATCAGGGCTCGACCCCGCGCGGGGTGCTCTCCATCGGCGCCAACGAGGCCACTTGCCTTTACGTCCTGCCGGAGCACTTTGCCGAATACCAACGCCGCTATCCCGCGGTGCAGATCAGCATCTACCGCAACTTCAGCCACAAGATATTGGAGAAAGTAGAGGACGGATCGGTGGACGTAGGCATCGTCACCCTGCCGGTGCGTTCACCCAGCCTGAAGATCCATTCGATTTTCCGCGACCGGCTGGTGCTGGTGACCGGCGCCGATCACCCGCTGGCGCGGCGGCGCAGCGTGCGCATCGCCGAGATCGCCGAGTACCCGCTCATCTTCCCGCGCACCGGCCACACGCGCGCCATGCTCGATAAACACTTTCGCCCCTTCCGCGCCAGCATGAGGGTGGCCATGGAGCTGCCCAGCGTAGGGATGATCAAGGGGTTCGTGGTCGCGGGGCTGGGCATATCGCTGATCAGCGCCAGTTTTGCCCGCGACGAGCTTGCCGCCGGCCAGGTGAAGTTGGTGGAGATCGAAGACGTGGACATCCACCGCGAGCTGGGACTGGTCTACCGCCGCGACCGCACTCTCCCGCGCGCCGCCATCGCCTTCATCACGCTCATCCGCCAGCGAACTGCGACGACAAAGCCGGCAGCACCTGCATCACTGTAATGCATTGCAAATGCTGGACATCAATGGGTGCACTGGCAGAAAGTGGGGGCTTCGGTTATAATCCATCCGTCTCCAGTCATCGATTGACCAGCCAACCCCACAAAGATTCGCGAGGCCATTATATGGTTGAGGCAGGAAAAGCCGCGGAACCCATCTGGTTTTTTCCTCATAAATTTTGGGCTGCCACTCGCAACATGCCGAAGGAGGAGGCAGACAAGCTGCTCGACAAAGTGATTTCACTTTCGGAAGTTCGGGACTTGGAGGCACTCCGCAAGTACGATTTTGTGTCCCTGGAGAATCCCTATCGCAAGAAGGCGGTCGCGTAGAGACCCTGCGGCATGCAAGCTTCGCCCTTTGGCTTTAGACAGACCGGTGGGAAAGGGTGGGCTTTTGTCTCTTGGGCTGCCGATCTTGCGCATCTTCCTTAACCGGCTTTGCGTGGATTAGGAAGATCGTTGAGGTCACCCGGTTTCCCGTGCGTAAGCGCTGCGGCCGCTGAGGCGAGAGCCTTCCTTCTGATCGCATAATCTCTTCCAGTCTTTCTCCTTTTATCTCTTGCGGAATGCGCTGCGTCAACCGGCGAAAGTGTCGTTGTAATCCTTTTACTTCCAGCCACATACAGCAGGTACTGGCATGACTGTTCGGGCCTTGTGCAAGTTGCACCCGTGCCCGCGCCAGATGCGGCGATTTCTTGCCGCGCGCGTGTGGAATTCACCGCCCAAACTGCCGTCTGTTACATTTCGATGAAAATTTCAACAATTTCTTGGCACTTCAGCCATGCCATTGCCTGCTGTGGTACATGGCCTTCTAAGTCCTTGCTGTTCATTCTGTTGTAACAATCGTTGGCTACACTGATAACAAAAGAGGTAATGATGATTCCGTACTGCGACACCATTATCCTCTCCGACCTGCACCTTGGCTCCGAGGTGAGCCGCGCTGGCGATGCTTTGCGCCTGCTGAAGCAGTCTTGTTTTGAGCGACTCATCCTGCTGGGTGACATCTTCTGCGATCTGAACTTCGGCCGGCTCAAGCGCGATCACTGGAAGCTGCTTTCCTACATCCGTAAGCTGTCCAATCCCAAGCGCGGCATCGAAGTGGTGTGGGTGGAAGGCAATCATGATCACGGCCTGTCGCTGGTCATGTCGCACCTCGTGGGAATCAAGGTCTACCAGCAGTATGTGTGGGAGTACCGCGGCGTGCGCCACCTGGCCATCCACGGACACCAGTTCGACCGCTTCCTCACGGACAACGCCTTGCTCGGCAGCCTGGCGTCGGCCGCTTTCCTACTGCTACAGAAGCTGGATTTAGGTCAGCGGCGCCTGTCGAAGCTGGTCGATCGTCTCGACACTCGCTGGCGCCGGCACTCAGCCAAGGTTGCCGCCGGCGCGCTGGCCCACGCCCGCACCCACCACGCGCAGCGGGTTTTCTGCGGTCACACCCACCTGGCGATGCAGGGGGCGGAGGACGGCATCGAGTACTTCAATACCGGATGCTGGATTCAGGCTGCGGCCACCTTCATTACAGTCGATGAGCAAGGAGTGCACATCCATGAGTATGAGCGAACTGACGATCGTTATCCCGGCGAAGAACGAGGCGATCCTGCTGCCGAGGCTGCTGACTTCTCTGACGCAGCAGGACTACTCGAAGATGCCGAGTACGAAGGTGTATGTAGCTGACGCCGGTTCGAGCGACGGCACACCCGAGATCGCCCGCTCTTTCGCCGATCGCCTGGCGATCGACGTCATCCCCGGCGGCTTGCCGGCCGTGGGGCGCAACAACGGCGCGCGCCGCGCGTCCACCCCGTATGTGCTATTCATCGATGCGGACATCCAGCTCGACGATCCCACGCTCGTGCGCCGTACCGTGGAACTGATGCGGCGCAAGAAGCTCCACTGCGTCACCACCAACATTCATTGTCCGCAGGGGCGGGGCTTCGACCGCGTCCTCTATGCCACCAGCAACCTGGCGCAGCAGCTTTCGCGGCTCTGCCGGCCGTTCTCCACCGGCATGTTCATGCTGTTCGACAGAGCGCGGTTCAACGAGCTGGGTGGCTTCCACGAGGGTGCGCTGTACGCCGAGGATTACCTGCTCAGCAAGAAGGTAGCCCGCCTGCGCTTCGGGATCGTGCGCGGACACATCATCACCACCAACCGCCGCTTCAAGAACATGGGATATCTCAGAGTCGCGCGCCTGTTCATTACCACCGCGCTCAACACCTGGAACGACAACTTCTTCTTCCGCGACCACCGCTACTGGCACTCCGAGCCGAGAACGTTTACAGGGGTGTAGGAAAAAAGAATTCTCACAAACCGCCTCATCGTAAGGCTGACATTCAGAGACTGCGAAGGCTAGCCAGCGCCGCACGCGGCGCCAAAGATCAAACCCATCACATTCGTCACCGACTGGCCAGAGGTTTGGCCAGACCGCAAATTCTTGTGCCCCGGTTCACCTAATCTACGTGAACTCCTGTTAAACAGTTATCATCTCCGGACTGTGACAACGAACGAGATAAAACGCAGATGGTTCTGGTACGTCCGAATTGCGTTGCGGATCATTTTCGGTGTCCCGCTGGCCGCCGTTGGAATGCTGCTGGTGTGGTCCTACTTCGTCGATCGAACGAACGGCAGCATTGTCTCCTCAGGTCTCACACGTCGTTACGAGCTGTACGTCCCGAGGACTTACGATCGCTCTAAGCCAACCCCACTGGTCATCAGCATCCATCCAGCCGCGACGTGGCCTCGGCTGCAAATGAACATGAGTCGTTGGAACGAGTTGGCCGATGAGCACGGCTTTATCGTTGTCTATCCCGCGGGCACCGGCGTATTTCTTGGCGGCGTCGGTCCGGGGCCTCAGGTCTGGCAAGGAGGCCGCGTCTACGATCGCAACGTGAGGTTCATCACCGATCTAATCGAGAGATTGCAGGACCAATACAACATTGAACCTAACCGCATTTACGTGAATGGAATGTCGAATGGTGGATCGATGGCGCTGGCATTGGGATGTGCGATCCCGGATCGCATTGCCGCTGTCGCAGCGGTCGCGCCGGCTGGCCCGATACCTCCAGGAGTGGAGGAGTGCACCGGTTCCAAGCCGGTGCCTACCATGATTTTCCACGGGACAGCCGACCGAATGGCGCCTTATCTCGGCGGCGTATCGCCCATTCTCCCTAGGCCATTGCCAAACATGCCCGACTGGGTCGCCCAAAACGCCCGGTATAACCGATGCAAGCGGGAGTCCAGCCAGACGCAGTTTGCCCCTGGCGTCCGACGCATCGTCTATTCGGACTGCGACAACGATGCCGACGTGGTCTTCTACACCATCGAGGGGGGAGGTCACACCTGGCCTGGCGGTGAACACCTAGCCGCCTGGATCGCCGGAAAGACGTCCGACGAAATCAACGCCAGTCGTTTGATGTGGGATTTTCTTGAGCAGCATCCACGCGGTGTGAAGCCGTAGGGGCCTTCGGCGCAGGTCCGTGCCCTACTCAGGTTTGGGAGAATCGCTGTGTCTGGAAAAGGTCGGCCTGTCGAGGCCTAGCGGAGACCATTCCCCGAGTAACGCTTCACCAGTTCACTGGGAATGCAGTTCTGCTTCGCAATAGCTGCGAACAGCCTCCCGCTTTCACGCATGGTGCGCTGCTGGGTCGTAGGATCAAGTTCGACCAGTCCGAAGCGAAGCCTCCAGCCGTCATTCCACTCGAAATTGTCGGTCAGGGTCCAGTGGAAGTACCCGCGGATGTCGATGCCGTCCGACAGCGCCCCGTGCAACTCGTTGAGCGCGTTCACCAGCAGCCAGGGACGAATGCGGTCCCGCGCGTCCGGCACGCCGTTTTCCAGGATGTAGATCGGCTTGCCCAGACGCGCGGCATAGCGCGCCGCCACACCCAGGGCGCCAGGATAAGCCTCGGCCAGCGGCCCCTCAGCGCCGGCATCACCCTGCGGAACGCCCTCCGGCACCAGGATATTTCCAAAGAGCTGAGATGGCTTGCGGGGATCAAAGCAGACATACAGACGTCCGTACACGTTGAGACCGAAGAAGTCGCAGGCGCCGCGCACCTCGCTCAGGTCGCCGGTCACGCGGCGGAAGCCCAGCGGCAGCGAACCCTTGGCGATCGCCCGCACGAAACTGTGGTTGAACAGAGAGTGATGCAGGCGAGTGATCCAGCGATCGGGCGGCAAGGCGGGACGCAGCGGCTGAAACACCACGTAGTTGTGCGCCCATCCCACGTTGGCCTCAGGCTGCAATTCGTGGATGGCACCGTAGGCCCGCGCGTGCGCCCGCAGAACTCCGGCCAGCACCTTCATCGATGTGAACAGCTCTCCGCGCCGGCCCGGCGGAAACAGGCCCACGGCATATCCCATGGCGCTGTACACGTTGGGCTCGTTGAAGGTAACCCAATCCTGGCAGAGGTCACCCAGGCCGCTTACTACCCGGCGCGTATATCGTTCGAAGAGCGCCGGCGCATCCGCGGCAAGGAATGCCTGGTTGCGTTCGAACCATAGGGGATGGGTGAAGTGGTGCAGGCTGACCAACGGCCGGATGCCGCGCCGATGCAGGCCGCGTAGCATCTCGCGGTAACGTTCCAGCGCGGGCTGCTCCCAAACCCCTGGCTGCGGCTCGATGCGGCTCCACTCCACCGAGATCCGCATGGCATTGATTCCCATCTCCCGCGCCAGATCAAAGTCGCGCTCGGCGTTCGTCCACCACTCGCAAGCGCGCCCGCTGCGGTCGCCGGACTTGATCTTCCCCGACGCCTCCCACGCCGACCACTGATTGTTGAGGTTGTCGCCCTCCACCTGGTGGGCGGAGGTGGAAATACCCCAGAGGAAGCCATGGGGAAAGCTGAGGTCGCCGTTCGCCGATTGCACGTTCGGGAGTTTACACCGCGCGCACCCGAGATTGCCGGGCGGCCGATCCCAGCAAAGCACCAGCGCAGCGGTATTTTCACCCGACGTTCACACTTCCGTAACACCGTAGCAACAATCCCGGACTATGGTGGGCGGAGCGGGCGGTTCGAGGATGCAGACCCGCGTCCGCAATGAAGCAGACCGTTTTCCTGGTCGAGGACGAGCCCGACATCGCGCTTCTGATTCGTCACCACCTGGAAGCCGCGGGATTCTCTGTCTCCAGCTTTCTCAACGGTGGCGGCGTGGTGCAGGCGGCCGAGCTGAATCGTCCCAGCCTGTTCCTCCTCGACATCTTGCTGCCGGGAGGAAGCGGCCTGGACCTTTGCCGTCGCATCCGCAAGACGCCCAAGCTCTCCAAGGTTCCGATCATCTTCGTGACCGCCCGGACAGGAGAAACGGACCGCGTCGCCGGCCTGGAACTGGGCGCCGACGACTACATCACCAAGCCCTTCAGCCCGCGTGAGATGGTGGCCCGCATCAAGGCCGTGCTGCGGCGCTACGACCGTCCTGCGGCGCAGTCAAGACTGTCGGCCGGACCGATTGAGCTGGACAGCGAAGCCATGAGCCTGACCGTGTCCGGAGTATTGGTGCCCACCACGCTGACCGAGTTCCGCCTGCTCGAACACCTGATGCGGCACGCCGGCCAGGTCTTCACCCGCGACCAGCTCCTGGACGCCGTGTGGCAGGAGGCGCGCTACGTCACCGACCGCTCGGTAGATGTCTATATGCGACGCCTGCGTGGCAAGATCGAGCAGGACCCGGAAAAGCCGCGCTTCCTGCGCACCGTCCGCGGCGCCGGTTACCGCTTCGACGCGGTCCCATGAGCGCGAGGGTCTGCGCCTCGCGCTACAACGCCAGTCTCAGCTCTCCACCATCTTCTTGCGCGTGTGCCGGATGCTGCGGTGCTCGATGAGATAGACCAGCTCCTCGGCCAGGTTGGTGAGATGATCTCCCGCGCGCTCGATGGATTGCACCATCATCAGCGTTTCCACCACGCCTTCGACGGCCTCTTTGGACTTCCCCATCAGGTTGCGGTGGAATACATCTGTCCGCCTGCGGTCCAAGTCAGCATCGAGCCGCAGCGCCGATTGCGCCAATTCAACCTTGCGGTTTACGAATCCGCCGTGGATCTCGTCCAGCATTGTGACCAGAGTGGCGACCATCTCTTTCATGCTCTTCCGGTTGGCGGCCGACAGGCGGCAGGAAGGCAGGCTCAGGCGCTGCCCCACCCATAGCAGCAGATCGCTGATGCGTTCCAGGTTGCTGACGAAAGCGCTGCATACCAGCAGCTCGCGGGCCTCGTCCTCGCTGACCCGGGTGATGGCTTGTGGCAGTTTCTGGTGGGCCGAGCGCTCCAACTCGTCCAGCTCACTCTCGCATTGCCGGAGGGTCAGCGTGGCCAGCCGCGAAGACCCCTCCAGCAGTTCCTGGAGGTTGGTGGCGGCGTCCTTGGCCACCAGGCAGGCATGGGCCGCCATGGCGACCAGTTCGTTGCCCGATCCGTTTCGTTGCTTCATCCTTGCGCTGATAACAGACTCCCGCGCGTCGCTCAAGTCACCTTGGAGGCACCCTTGCCAGAAGGCCCTAAGCGCGTGCCGTTTTGATCTTTCCTTGACTCGACGGCGGCGATGAACTCCTCGTGATCCTTTGCCGTCTGATCAGCATAAGCCAGGGCGAACGCGCTGATCGCCATATCGAACTTGGCGCTCGATCCCAGATATCCCGCCAGCGCGCAAGGGTCGCCGGAGCGAGCGTGGCCTTTGGCCAGCACTTCGCCGCACACCAGCGCGTACTGGAACAAGCCTTCGCCCGCCAGATCCTCGACCTCGATGACGGCCTTGTGATCGGAGAGCTGCCGCACCAGGTAATCGCGGCCCTCGATCGCGGTCCAGCCCAGTAAGAAGTCCGATTGCGCCTGCAGGGCGCGCTGGCCCTCGACCACGCGACGCCCTTCATGCTCCGCACGCCGCAGGTCGGGAAGGTGGGGAGTGTAGCAGGTGGGCAGTTCTTCTTTCACCTGCAGGAAAAGCGCGTCGGTCCGGCCGTTCCCCAGCATCAGCACCACGTAGTCGCGCAATCCCACGCTGCCGGTTCCCACCACCTTGAAGGCCACATCCAGCGGATGGTACTGGTCGAAGAAGTGTTGCCGGTCAGGAGTCAGCGTCTGTCGGTAGGACTTGAGCGCCGCCAGTACGCGCGACGCGGTCCGCCTGTCCACCCGCGTCAGCAGGGGCGGCTGCGACTTGAAGCGCGGTCCGCCTCCCTTGTCGATCGCAAGCTGGTCGAGATTGTGACGCGGCGTTGCGCGCGCGGCCTTCCGCAGCACACTCTGGAGCGGGGTGAAATGCGGGTGGCGGTGTACGCGGTAGCGCGCCAGGTCCAGCACGGTCATGCGCGAGAACCCGAACATGGCTTCCCGGTAGGCGCGCACGAAGAGCCGCACGGCCTGTTTGCAGTGCTTGTCGCCGTCGCCGGCTTCGCGTCCGGCCAGCACCAGGCTGGTGGCCAGCCGCTTGACGTCCCATTCGAAGGGAGCGCGCACTGTCTCGTCAAAATCGTTGATGTCGAAGATCAGGCGGCCGTCGGGCGCGGCAAACGATCCCAGGTTGCGCACGTGGGCATCGCCGCAGATCTGGACGGTGAGGCCGCAGCGCGGCTGCGATGCCAGATCTGCCGCCATGACCGGCGCAGCGCCGCGAAAAAAACCGAAAGCCGAGGCCGCCATCCGCTGATATTTGATGGGAAGTAGTTGCGGCAGGCGTCCGCGATTCGCAGATAGGATCAGGACCACGGGATTCTGGCGGCCGGCGGGTGGTTTCCAGCGCGCCTGCTCGACACGGCTGCACGTCTTGCGCAAGCGCCGGCCAAGGGCACGACGCTCGCCGGGGTCAAGCCCGCTTGCGCTCTTACCTGTCATCTTGGCGGTCGAAATATGTCCTCGGCCCGCAGGCAGTCAAACATCATGCCACATTCGTGCCCCGTGCGAACAAGGTCATTCGATTCCTGCGCTACACTCGCTCCAGTTGCTCGAGTGTGCGCTGATTGCGCACGTTGCCCGTGTTGAGCGTGCTGCGCGGCTCGAACAGCACCACGTGCACCTCTTCCTCGGCTACGGGCGTGTGCTCCACGCCGCGCGGCACGATGCAGAACTCGCCTGGGCCCATCCACACGTCGCCATCGCGGAAGCGTATGCACAGGCGGCCTTTTACCACCAGGAACATCTCGTCCTCGGCCTCGTGGTGGTGCCACACGAACTCGCCTTTGAACTTCACCAGCTTGACGTAGCTGTCGTTCACTTCCCCGACAATCTTCGGGCTCCAGTGCTCGGAGAAGCGAGAGAACTTCTCGGTCAGATTGATCGTTTCAGGCTTCATGCCTCTATAGACTTTCGAGTTCGCGTTCGGGGAGCACAAAACGTTGTAGAGACGCAGCAGGCTGCGTCTCTACGGAAAGCAAATACCAATTGTCATCCCGAGCAGCGCCACCCGAGCTTGCGAGGGAGCGCGTCGCGAGGGACCTTGGTTTTTCAATCCGCCGCCGGCTTCTTCTCCTCTGGCTGAGGTGCTAACCCCAGTGCCTGGGCCGAGACCTGGTCTGCCGTGCGCGTGTGGAACCAGTTCGGATAAAGCGGCGCGGGCTCGGTCAGTTTATCGAGCTCTGCAACTTCGGCTACAGTCAGCTCCACGTCCACCGCGCCCAGGTTGTCCTCGAGCTGCGACATCTTGCTTGCGCCCAGCAGGATGGTCGAGACGAACGGCTTCGCCAGCAGCCACGCCAGCGCTATTTGCGCAACGCTCGCCTTGTGGCGGTCGCCGATCGCGCGCATGCGGTCGATCACGCCCCAGGCGCGCTCGCGATCGAGGGGCAGGAAGTCGCCATAGGCAAGGCGTCCGCTGCCGCCAGTAGGGTCCTGGCGGGTGTAGCGTCCGGTAAGGAAGCCACCAGCCAGCGGACTCCAGACCACGATGCCGATGCCCGCGTCCACGCAGAACGGCGCGATCTCGTACTCGATGTCGCGCCCCACCAGCGAGTAGTACATCTGCGCCGCCACGAAGCGGGCATAGTTGTGCCGCTCCTGTATGCCCACGCACTTGGCCGACCGCCACGCCGAAAAATTCGAATAGCCAACGTAGCGCACCAACCCGCGCTGGACGAGATTGTCGAGCGCCCGCGCCGTCTCTTCGAGCGGCGTGTACGAGTCCAGGCGGTGGATCGAGAGCAGGTCGATGTAGTCGGTGCCGAGCCGCCGCAGGCAGGCTTCGGCGGCCGAGAGCACGTATCCGTAGGACGCGCCCGCGCGCGTGACCGCCGGGCCCGAGCGGAAGCCGATCTTGGTGGAGATGATGACGTCCGCGCGACGCGGCTTCAGCGCCTTGCCCAGGATCTGCTCCGACTGGCCATTGGCGTAAGCGTCGGCGGTGTCGAAGAAATTGATGCCGGCCTCGAGCGAGCGCCCGACCAGCGCGTCGGCCGTCTTCTCGGGTGTGTTGAAGACGTGCGCCATCGGACTGTCGGGCAGCGACCCGAACGTCATCGCCCCAAACGCCAGCCGCGAGATGATGAGTCCAGTATTTCCCAGGCGGGTGTACTGCATTGCGGGCCTCCTCGTTGACGGACGGCGGTTGGCGGAGTGGGGATTCTTTTTAAAGCGTCACAAGTGAGATCGAGTAGCGGCGGCCCATACCATGCGGGCCGGGCTAGCCCTATCGCTTGTTCCCCTTCAGGAGCTTCCGAATCGCTTCGCTGAGAACGTCTGCGATCTGCTTCTTTTGAGCTTCATCCGTACTTGCGACGCGAAGAACAATCTCCTCTTAATAATCGCGGTTACCAGGTTGACGATACCCGCAGCGAGGGACACAGCTGCAGTGGTTGTCGCCACATAGACCAGCAGCTCTGGTCCGCTTTCATGTTCCTCGAACGAAAACGCGCCAGTTGTCGGCGACGAGGCGAGGGCGTCGTCGATGATCTCATACGCTTTTGGCGAGTGTTCTCGGTGGAAGCAACCGGAGGATACTCTAACCTTGATAGAGACGGCGACATCTGCGCCACTCTTGGGCCGGCGCACCTCGAATCGGCGCATGCGGGCCCGGAAGGTCTCCTGCCACTTAGTATCCACGCGTGTCCTCCGCAGATCGCGGCATTCTACATCGCGCTGCCGCCATTTTCACTGCCTCCGCAATTCGTGCCGACCGAGGGGACGAAAGCGCAGCCCGCAAGGGCGGGATGCCGCAGGCGAAAGCCCGGCACGTAAGTGCCGGGAACCTGGTTCAAACGAGAACCTGAGTCCCGCCAGGGACGGCACCTAGCCGAAAACCTCTGATTGACCGTAAGCCACACCCGAGTTCCGCAACAAGGCAATGAATTCATCCTCGAAGGAGCGCTTAGCATGGTGTTCGGGTTGGTGTTTGATGTAGTTCTTGACCCTGCTCAGGTTCGAGGCGCTCACGCTGAAAGCTCCGTAGCCTTCCTGCCAGGCAAACTTGATGCCATGTTCGCCGATCCAGCGCGAGGAATTTGCCTTGAAGGTCTGAACAGCCTTCGCAACGGCAACGTCGGAAGGCAATGCGATCAATATGTGGATGTGGTTCGGCATGCCTCCAACCGCCAGAACCGGAATGCGGCAATTGGCACCGATGCCGTCGATGTATCTCCAGAGTTTGTGTTCGAGCTCCGGCGGAATGAGATTGCGACGCTCCTTGGTGCTGAACACAATGTGCACGAGGACGTTGGCGTATTTGTGAGCCATGGTGCCGTCCCTGCGGGACTCCGACTTATTTCTTTGTTTTCCCGGCACTGACGTGCCGGGCTTTCGCCTGCGGCCTCCCGCCCCTGCGGGGCTGGGTCATGGTCGTTTCCGTCGATGCCTGGCACGCCAAGAGCGGCGTGCTGGGCTTTCTGGCCCCTCCCGCGGGGTTGGTCCCTGGACGGACCAAGAACTTAGAACAGTCGAGCAGAAAAACAAGGGGCCGAAATACTCCTGCGCAAGCGGGTGCCCCGCAGGGGCAAAGGCTGGCTAACAAGGAAGGGCGCGGTTGCCCGCGCCCTAATCCGTGTTGATCTGCGCTACTGAATCAGCGTCCCATTCCCATTCCGTTCCTCGGGCGGAATGACGACGGCGGCGGCCGCCTTGTCTCCGCCTTCCATCGCCAGCAGGCGGACGCCCTGGGTGGAGCGGCCGGCTTCGCGGATCTCCGAGGTGTCGAGGCGGATGATCTTGCCGTACTGGCTGATGACCATGGCTTCCGTGTCCTCGCTCACCAGCAAAATGGCCACTACTTTGCCGTTGCGCGCCGTGCTCTTGACGTTGATCACGCCCTTGCCGCCGCGCGATTGCAGGCGGTATTCGTCCACCGGGGTGCGCTTGCCGTAGCCGTTCTCGGTGACGGAGAGGATCATGTCGCCAGCTTCGGGCTCGGTCTCCGTCTCACCCTCGCCGGGTTTCTCGTTTCTCGTTTCTGGCTTCTCGACAGAGGCGCCGCCCTTGGGCGTGGCGGCCATGCCGACGACATAATCGCCGTCGTCGAGTTCCATGCCGCGGACGCCGTAGGCCGGGCGGCCCATGGGGCGCACGTCGGACTCGTCGAAGCGGATGGCCATGCCGTCGTGCGAGGCGAGGAAGACGATCTGCTGGCCGTCGGTCAGCTTGGCGCCGACCAGCTCGTCGTCCTTCTCGATGCCGATGGCGATGATTCCGCGCGACATCACGTTGCTGAAGTCGGTGAGCGGTGTCTTCTTGACCGTGCCGTTGCGGGTGGCGAAGAAGACAAACTTGGTCTCGTCGTCGAGATCGCGCACGTTCAGGATGGACTGCACGCTCTCGCCCGGCTGCAAGGCGACGAGTTGCGTAATCGCTTTGCCCTTGCCCGCCGAACCCACGTCGGGGATTTCGTAGACTTTCAGCCAGTACACGCGGCCGGTGTTGGTAAACACCAGCAGGTAGGCGTGCGTCGAGGCGATGATGAGCCGCTCGACGAAATCTTCCTCGCGGGTGCGCATGCCGATGCGCCCGGTGCCGCCGCGGCGCTGCGCGCGGTAGGTAGCGATGGGCGTGCGCTTCAGGTAGCCGGAGTGCGAGACGGTGACCGCAACCTGCTCGTCGACGATCAGGTCTTCGAGCTGGAGTTCGGCGGCTTCGTCCAGAATCTCGGTGCGGCGCCCGTCGCCGTAGTTCTTCCTGATCTCCTCAAGCTCTTTGACGATCACGCCACGCAGCTTTTTGTCCGAGCCGAGAATGGATTCGTACTCGCCGATCTTCTCGCGGATTTCTTTCAGCTCGTTCAGAATTTCGTCGATGGAGAGCCGCGTCAGTCGGTGCAGTTGCAGTTCTAGGATGGCGTCGGCCTGCTTGGCGTCGAAGGGATTTTCCGGGCGCTTGTTGCGGCTGATCGTCACATCCGATTTCTTGCCGCCAACGTTGACCTCGATGGTTTTGCCGCCGAAGTAGCAGACCAGGTTGTCGCGCGCGTCGGCGCGGTTAGCGCTGCCGCGGATGATGGCGATGACGTTATCGAGGTGGTCGAGCGCGATCCGGTAGCCTTCCAGGATGTGCTCGCGCTCGCGCGCCCGCTCCAGCAGGAACGAGGTGCGGCGCCGGACCACGTCCACGCGGTGGTCGATGAAATGCTGAATGGCCGGAATCAGCCCCATCTCTTTGGGCTGCCCGTTCACCACGGCGAGGAAGATCATCGAGAAGTTTTCCTGCATCTGGGTGTGCTTGTACAGGTTGTTCAGGATGATCTGCGGCTCGGCCCCGCGCTTGAGCTCGACGACAATGCGCATGCCGTCGCGGTCGCTTTCGTCGCGAATGTCGCTGACGTCGTCGAGCGTCTTGTTGTTCACCAGCTCGGCGATGCGCTCGATCAGATAGCGCTTGTTCACCTGATAGGGAATTTCGGTAACGATGATCGCCTGCCGCTCCTTGGTGATGTTCTCGATGGCAGCCTTGGCGCGCATGACGAAGCGTCCGCGCCCGGTCTTGTAGGCTTCGGCGATGCCGGCGCGCCCGTGGATGAACGCACCCGTCGGAAAGTCCGGACCTTTGATCAGCTTCAGCAACTCCGCTGTGGTG
>Ga0187766_10000586_pt1 | contig 20481 bp, 21 predicted proteins | sample 0216_QUI02_MP05__4_FD_132971 | JGI IMG/M metagenome (GOLD analysis project Ga0187766, IMG submission 132971) | Tropical peat soil microbial communities from peatlands in Department of Meta, Colombia - 0216_QUI02_MP05_20_MG | ecosystem: Environmental > Terrestrial > Soil > Wetlands > Peat ... | reverse complement strand
GGGCGCTTCCATGGTCGCCCTTGCCTTGGCCACCCCAGGCACGGACAGGGAAGGAGCGGGCGGTTTTCTTGTTCGTATCTACGTAGTACCCGGAGCCCGTGCCGGGGTCGCGAATCACGACAAAGGAGCGGCCCGCGCCTCCCGCGTTGAGCGGCCCGACGCCGGAGAAGCTCATTTCGCGGCGGGTACGGCCGGAACTGTCGCGGAACAGCGAGGACTGCGTGGTGCGGTGAATATTGGTGCCGTCGCCGAGAGTCTGGGTCGTTTCCGAGACGGCCGTCGCCGAGAAAGGAGCGCCCTTGATGGTCTTGGGCCCGCCGGCGCCAAAACCGAGCAGGTCGATGTGGTCGCCAAAGCCACGGCCTTTCCCGCCGTGACGCCCGGAGTGGGGCGGCGGTCCGCCTGGGCCGGGCGGGGGCGCCGGCGCCTGGGCTTGCGCGGACGCAGCGAACAGCAGCGCTGCCGCGGCCACGGGGACAAGTGTCCAACTCCTACGATTCATTTCTTCATGCCTCCTCTTCTCTCCTTGCAACAATGCCGCTTAGGGCTCGTCCTTCGAGTCAATTCTCCTAGGTGCCGTCTGTCGTCCTTGCCAGGCGCACAGCTTCCGGCTGACCGTCCACGCTGACCAGCATGTCCACGACAATCCACTCGTCGGCCTGTGCCTCGTTGACCGCCAGGCCCAGCGCCCCCAGTGCGCCGCGCTGCATCCGCATTTGCACGATGGCGCCGTCATCTCCGGGAATCGGCATGCTCCCCGGAATCGGAACAAACTCGTCTTGCGTCAACGAAGCTGCGAGCGCCACGTTAGAGCCGGACGGGCTCTCGGTGCTGAGGCGCGGCCCACGCACCACTTCCGGCGGATTCGCGGCCGGAGGCTCGGGCGAGGGCGCCTTCTTTGCCATGGAGTGCTCCCAACGGCGTACCCCAACCATCAGAAGGATGGCCGCAGCGGCGGCGAGAGCAAATCCCACCGCGACGCGCTTGCGGCGTTGCCAGTGCCGCTGGTAGCCCAGCCGCGCAACGTGACGCCGCAACTGCAGTTCGACGCGTTCCGGCGTCTGCGCGTCGCGAGTCTCGCGCGCCAGTTCCCGCAAGCGCCCTTGCAACGCGCCCCAGGATTCTCTTTGCGCCGCGCACTCGGGGCAGTTCCGCAGGTGCGTTTCGGCGGCGGCCTGCTCCTCAAGGCTCAGCCCGGCATCGGGGCGGTCGAAGTCAAATCCGGTCTCGCCAAATTGCTCACAGGTCATGGGCCGCTCGTGCTGGCTCATCGAGCCACCGCCTTTCGCGGCTGCTCCCGCAGAAACTCCATGCGCGCCATCAGCAGGGCTCTGCCACGATGCAGCCGCGAACGCACCGTGCCGATCGGGCAGTTCAGCAGCTTCGCGGCTTCCTCGTAGCTCAGTTCCTCGAGGTCGCAGAGCACGATGGCTTCGCGAAACTCTTCCGGGATTTCCAGCATGGCTCGCTCGAGCTGCGCGAACTTCTGGCGGTGCTCGGTCCAGCCGGCGGGATTTGCCAGCGGGCTGAGCTTGGCCTGAGCTACCGGATGCGCCGCGGCGGGCAACTCACCGCCGTCGTCGAGGGGCACTTCGGCTGGGGAACGATCCAAGTGCTTGCGAACATGGTTGCGGACGATTCCAAACAGGAATGCGCCCAGCGGGCCTCGAGCAGGGTCGAACCGTGCGGATTCGCGGAACAGCGTCAGAAAAACCTCCTGCACCAGCTCCTCGGCGGCCCAAGTCCGGCCGGTCATTCGCAAGGCGTAGCGGTACAGCGTCGCTTGGTGCGCCCTGTAAATCAGGAGAAAGGCCTGCTCATCTCCCTGGACGGCCCGCCGCAACAGGTCATCCTCGCGTGCGTTCAGTTCGGTCTGCATCTCTCCTGTTTAGACGACCGGGAGCGCACTACTCGGTACTTGCCGGAAGCGCGGAGAAAAGTTCCCGGCGGCAGGGACCGCTCTGGATTGACACTGGCGCCGATGCTTCCGCAAGGGTTTGCTCGCCCTGTCGAGCGGATGGGGGCGGCTCAAGGCAGGGCTGCGCTAGACTGAGCATGACTCTCATGGCTGCTGCCCAATCGAAGCCCTCACCCGGCCAAGCGATGGATCTGGAACCCACCGCGCGGCGCTGCGCCGTTGATTTTGGGAGAGAGGTCTGCAATTCCCTGGAAACCGCGGAGCGGCGCGAGTGGCTGGTCACCAACAGTATCGGCGGCTTCGCTTCGGGCACCGTCAGCGGCAATCCGACGCGGCGTTACCACGGCCTGCTGATTGCCGCGCTCAATCCGCCGGCGGGCCGAACACAGTTGGTTGCAAAGCTGGAAGAGGCGGCGCGCTACGACGGAAATGAATACGCGCTTGCGACAAACCGCTGGGCCAGCGGCGCCGTAGAGCCCAGGGGCTACCTGAACATCGAGTCCTTCCGGCTCGAAGGCAGCGTCCCCGTCTGGCAATACGCGCTCGCGGACGCCTGCCTGGAAAAGCGCGTGTGGATGCAACCAGGCGAAAACACTACGTACGTTCAATACACGGTTCTGCGCGGCTCGAGGACGCTTCGCCTGGAGTTCAAGGCCTTCGTCAACTACCGCGACTTTCATGGTTCCACGCACGCGGGCGACTGGCGGATGAAAGTCGAGTTGGTTCCCCACGGCGTTTGCATCACCGCGTTTGAGGGGGCGACGCCGTTTTACGTTCTCAGTTCTGATACGGCCTTCGAGCCGCGGCACGAGTGGTTTCGCGACTGCTTCCTGCCGATGGAGCGCGAGCGCGGGCTCGACGACCGCGAGGATCACCTGTTTGCCGCTGGGGCTACGGTTGAATTGAGCGCGCAGCAAAGCGTCACGCTGGTCTTGACTACAAACGGCGCCGCGCGACTCGGCGGATCGAAAGCTCGCGAGCCGCGGGCCGAACACGAAAAGTCCATTCTCGCCTGTTGGCTCCGCCACGACCCTCAGGGCTACGCGGCTGCTCCCGCGTGGGTTGGCCAGCTTGTTCTGGCCGCCGATCAATTCATCGTCAAGCGGGGCACACCGGGCGAGCCGGATGGCCGCTCGATCATCGCGGGCTACCACTGGTTCAGCGAATGGGGCCGCGACACCATGATTTCTCTACCTGGCCTGACGCTCTTGACGGGAAGGCCGGAAATCGCCCGCAGCATCCTGCTGGCATTCGCGCGCTATGTGGACCAAGGCATGCTGCCCAACAACTTCCCCGATGCGGGCGGGCAGCCGGAATACAACACCGTGGACGCGGCCTTGTGGTTTTTCGAAGCCGTGCGCCAGTATTTCGCCGCCACGAACGATGCCACAACCTTGAAGACGCTCTTCCCAGTCCTCGAAGGAATCATCGGCTGGCACCGCAAAGGGACGCGGTACGGGATTCATGTGGACGATTCCGACGGTCTCCTCTATGCGGGGGAGAGCGGCGTGCAACTGACGTGGATGGATGCCAAAGCCGGAGAATGGGTCGTGACGCCGCGCGTCGGCAAGCCCGTCGAGGTCAACGCGCTCTGGTACAACGCGCTGGAGACGATGGCGGAGCTCGCTTCCGCGGCGGGAAAGCGAGGCGACTCCTTCGCCGAAATGGCAGCGCGGGCGAAGGCCGGCTTCGGCAGATTCTGGAACGCGGAAGGGGGATATTGCTTCGACGTCATCGACGCGCCGGGCGCCGGCAATGACCGGTCGCTCCGCCCGAACCAGATCTTTGCGGTTTCGCTGCCGGAGAGCCCGCTCGCGCCGGCGCAGCAGAAAGCGGTCGTCGACGTTTGTGCGCGCAAGCTTTTGGCTTCCCATGGCCTGCGAAGTCTGGCCAGAGAAGATCGCGCCTACCAGGGGCACTACAACGGGGGGCCCCGCGAGCGCGATGGCGCTTACCATCAAGGGACGGTCTGGGGCTGGCTCCAGGGGCCCTTTGTGCTTGCGCATCTGCGGGTTTATGGGGATCGCGCGGCGGCCGCGAGCTTTCTGGAGCCTTTCGGAAAACAGATTGTTTCTTATGGTCTGGGATCGCTCGCCGAGATCTTTGACGGCGATGCGCCGTTTACCCCGCGCGGCTGCATCGCTCAAGCCTGGACGGTCGCCGAGGTCCTGCGCGCGTGGCGCGCCACCGCCGGCTGAGCTTGCCGGGGAAGGTCGAGAGGAATGGCGGAGAGGGTGGGATTCGAACCCACGGTAGGGTTCCCCCTACACTCGCTTTCGAGGCGAGCTCTTTCAACCGCTCAGACACCTCTCCGCGGCGGTCGCTGAATCATCGTAGCAGAGCGCGGCAAACAGCGGCAACGAGGCCGAGCGCTAGAGCGCCAAAGCGTCCATCTTCGGTTTTTCGTAATCGCCGTCTTCGCCGGGGTAGCGCAGCCGGCCCTTGAATTTTCCGGTCTCGGCGGCCAGGGTCCACACCAGGCTTTCTCCAGCGGGAAGGGTCTTCGGCTCGCGCAAAAAGACCGGGTCGTCGTAGGCGCGCTGCGCGTCAATCCACTGCCAGCCCGCTTTCTCAAACGACTCGATGATCTCCGGAAGGAACAGCGCCGTGAGTGCGCGGTAGTGGATGAGCAAGGTGTGGCGGATCTCGGCGCCGAGAACGGCGAGAGCCAAGTGGCGGTAGAAAGAAGCGCGGTCGAGCAGGTGCGCGACGAGGTAGTCGCGATAAGGCTGGAGCTTGGCGTCAGGGTCCCGCGCCAGCCGGGCCAGCATGCGTTCATCCACGTACCAGTCGGAGGCGTCAATCGTGACTTCGCCGGAGCGATAGTCGTGCTCCTTGAGCAGGGCGCGGAAGCGATCGCGTTTCTCGGCGGTGTCGCCGGCTTTCAGAAAGGGGTAGCGAAAGAGTCGCGCGCGATTCCTGTACGGCGCGACGACCGGCTCGTTGCGAAGAAAGTCCGCCGCGAAAGCATCGTAGGTCGTTTGTGCGGAATTGTAGAAGAGGTGCGAGTAGCTGTGGCTGCAAATGAGATGGCGGGCATCGTCCCACGTTCCCAGAAGCTTCTTGCCTTCGGGGCTGTCCACGCGCATGCCGCAAACAAAAAGCGCCGCGCGAAGCTCCCGGTCGTGCAGCACGCCGAGGAAACGGTCGTTTGCTTCCTGCCAAGTCATCGGCGCCGACGCGCCGAGGTCGGTTTTCGGGTCGTCTATGGTCAGGGCGACCTGTGGGCGGGCTGCGGGCAAAACAGCCGAGAGCGGGAGCCAGCTTGCCAGGGCCCCGCCGGCGAATCCCGCAACTCCCATCTGGCTTACGAGCTGGAGAAAAGACCTTCGGCGCACGCCACGAGTATAACGGGCAACAGCATTCGTTCGAGAGTCAGCGGCGGGCCGCGAAAAAAGACTGGAGAAGGGCCGCCGATTCTTCGGCCAGTATGCCCTCGGCTACTTCCACCTGGTGGTTCAGCCGGGAGTCGGAAAGGATCTCGAAACAGGAACTCACGGCGCCGCCCTTGGGATCGCGGCAGCCGTAGACCAGACGGGCGACCCGCGCCTGAATCATCGCTCCCGCACACATGCTGCACGGCTCGACGGTGGCGTAGAGGGTCGTGCCCAGCAGGCGGTAGTTGCCGATGGCCAGGGCGGCTTGACGCAGAGCGAGAATCTCGGCGTGCGCCGTGGGGTCGCAGGTGCGGATGGTCCGGTTGCCGGCGCGCGCAATGATTGTTCCGTTGAGGACGACCACAGCACCCACCGGCACTTCGCCCGCTTCAGCTGCCAGGCGCGCTTCCGCCAGAGCCTCGCGCATCAGTTCAGGGTCGGAGGGCATTTTCGGCGAAGCATAACACGCGAAAAGTTGCGAAAGCAGGGAATCGGGCTTAGCGCAGCGGCTTGACAATTGGGAACCGGCAAACGAAACTACGCTCCATGCGAGAGCTGCTGGCGCGGCTGTTTCAATGGGATTTTTTGAAGGGGCTCGCGGTCACCTTCCGCTATCAGCACCCCAAGAACATCTATACGGAGCAGTATCCGCTGGAGCGGCCCATGGTGGCGGAGCGTTATCGCGGCGCGCCACGGCTGAACAAGAACCCGGAATCCGGGGAAACGCTGTGCATCGCGTGCAACCTCTGCGCGCTGGCGTGTCTCGAAAACCTCATCGTGGTGGGCTGGCATCGTGACGAAGCCACCCGCCGGAAGGTACTCACGACCTTCACCTACGACACCTCCCGCTGCATGTTCTGCGGCCTGTGTGAAGATGCCTGCCCGACCGACTGCCTGGAACTGACACAGGACTTCGAGATGGCCTACTTCAGCCGCGAAGGAGCCATCTGGGACCGTCACCGGCTCGAAGAGGGACCCACTCCGGCGCGCTACACCCGCTGAAGACCACGGAATGGAAATCCGGCGAGACCCTATCACGCAAAGCTGGGTCGTCATGGGCCACCGGGAACATGTCTCGGAAAACCCAGGGGCTTGCCCCTTTTGCGACGACGCCTCCGGAAAACAGCCGGTAATCCTGGCATGGCCTGGAGGGGGGCCGTGGCAGGTACGCGTTTTGCCGCATCCCGACCCGCTCTACCACATCGAAGGCGACCTCGCGCGCCGGGCGGAGGGCATGTACGACAAGATGGGCCCGGTCGGCGCACACGAGGTGATTGTTGAGTCTCGAAACCACGACCGGCGGCTTTCCCAGCTGAGCGACGAGGAGATCGAGCGGGTCCTGTGGGCCTATGCGGCGCGGATCGGGGACCTCAAAAAGGATCCGCGCTTCAAATATGTCGCGGTCTACAAGAACCAGGGGGCCCTGGCCGGCGAAGAATGGACGCATCCCCATTCGCTTGTGACCGCAACGGTTTTCGTGCCGCGGCGGCTGAAGTACGAACTGCGCGCCGCGCGCGACTGGTACCGCGAAAAAGAGAGATGCGTTGTTTGCGATATCGTGCGCCAGGAAGAAAGGCACGGAAAGCGCATCGTCGATGTGCAAGGGGAATACCACGCGCTCTGCCCGTATGCTTCGCGTGTTCCGTATGAGATCTGGCTGCTCCACCGGCGCCACAACCACGCCTTCGAACAGCCGCGGCCCGGATCGAACCGCAGAAACCTCGCGGCGCTGCTTGGACGCACGCTGCGGCGGCTGGAGAAACTCGCGCCCGCCTATCACCTGGTGGTTCACACCTCGCCGAACACGCGAGGCAAAAAGGGCGAACTTGAAGGCTACTGGAAAACCCTAGCCGACGACTTTCACTGGCACATCGAAATCCTTCCGATTGTCGAGACGCGCAGCAAGTCCTACAGCATCAAGGAGGTTTACTTCAACGCGGTGCTGCCCGAAGAGGGCGCGGAGCAATTACGAAAGCTGGACCCCAACCCATGAAGGGGGAGCGCGGGGGCATCCTCTTCCGCTTTATCTCGTTGATTTTCATGGTAGTTGCGTGCTTCGCGCTGTACCTCGTTCGCCATCCGTTGCTGCGGGCATTTGCGCACGCATGGCTGACCTCGGACCCCATAGAACGGAGCGACGCCATTCTGGTGTTGAGCGACGACAACTTCGACGGGGATCGGGCGACACAAGCGGCGAAACTCTACCGCCAGGGCATGGCGCCGGTGGTTGTCGCGAGCGGGCGCCGCTTGCGGCCGTACGCGGGAATCGCAGAATTGATCCAACATGACCTGGAACAACACGGCGTGCCGAAAAAGGCGATCCTGGCTTGCCCGCATGAGACGGACGACACAAAGGACGAATCGGCGGCTCTCCTGGGATTCGTCCAGCAACACAACTGGCGGCGCGTGATCGTCGTGACTTCGGACTTTCACGCGCGCCGCACGCGATATATTTTCCGTCGCATTTTTCCAGCGCAAATCGAAGTGCGGGTCTCGGGCGCGCCGGACGAAGACTTCGATGCCGAGCATTGGTGGGAAAAACGCCGCTCCGTGAAGATCATGTTTCACGAGATCGTGGGCATGGCTGTGGCGATGTGGGAGCTGCGGCACAAGGATGACGAGCATGTGCAAGCCCAACGGCTAGTGGGAATCGTGCGCCCGCACCCACTAGGTATGGTGTAGCGATTCAGGTCACACCCAAGATTTGCTGCCACCCTTTCTCGCTTTACAGACACTAAGTGCTGTAATATCTTCCGTCTGCGGCGCCGCGCTTTTCGCCCTTCCGGTCCGGGGCTCGCGATTTCGCCGTCACTCCTGTCCCTGAGGTGTTCCGTGTGGCGGAAAGAAGATGTGAAATCGCAAGAAGTTCCGGAGATTTCCACAAGTCCTGTGAATCCTGCGACTGCTCCGCTCCATTCCTCGACAGCGCGCGAACAATTTCCACAAACACTGCTTTCCGCGAACGCGCCGGCGTGCGTGAGCCGCGGAATCAGAATCCACGGTGAGATTTCGGGCAACGAGGATCTTTTCCTCGACGGCGAACTGGACGGCAAGCTCGAGCTTTCGGGCGCGAGCCTCACGATCGGTCCGAACGGCAGAGTGCGCGCCGACGTGATTGCCCGCGAAGTCGTCGTGCGCGGGACTCTGGTTGGAAAAGTGGCTGGGAAAGAGCGAGTCCAGATTTGGAGCACCGGCAGAGTGGAAGGCGAGGTGCGCACCGAGCGGCTGGCAATCGAGGATGGCGCCGTGCTTCGCGGCAAAGTGGAAACAGGCAAGCCTGCGGTGAAGCCGGCTGAAGCCTCGGGAATGGAAGCAAAGCCGCTGGCAAAGAAGACGGAGAAGACGGACGCGACGAGCCTTTCTGCGGTCCCGGTGGGCCCCGCAGCGGATTGATTTGAATGGGTTTGCTTCAAAAACTCGGTATCCTGGGGGCCCCTCTCCCCGGCCGGGGAATTCCGGCGCCGGGTGTGCGTCCCGTGCCGGGGCGAATTCCGCCGGTGGGCGGCGGGGCCGGGCACGCCATGATGAATTCGCCGCGTTCCGCCAAGGCTGCTGAATCGTCACGGACTTCCAATGGGCTGAAGGAGTTTCTGTGGAACCTCGACGGCCTGGGTCATGGGAAACTCCTCGACCTGGGACCGGCCTGGCAAACCACGCTGAGTTTCTTCATCGAGCGCGGATTCCGCGTTTCCTCGGAGGACTTGCTTCGCGCCTGGAAAGAGTTTCTGCAATCCGAAGAGCAAAACCTGCAGATGGCGCTGGGCGGCAGCGTTGAGGCTCTCGATATGACCGCGGAAGGCCGGGCGGCGCGCTTTCTCGCTGGGAATCTGCGGTATTCTCCGGCGTGGTTCGACGCCATTTTGTTGTGGGACGTCTTGGATTATCTCGAGCCGATCGTAGCAAGGCGCGTGGTGGAACAACTGACGGAGCTGTTGCGGCCCGGCGGCGTTGTCCTTGCGATGTTCCACAGCCGCAGGCCCGAACAATTCCATCGTTATCGCGTGGCGGATTCGATGACCCTGCAGATGCTCCCGGGCACAGAGGGCTTTCAGTCACAGCGCATCTACCAGAACCGCGAGATCCAAGAACTCTTCCGGGTGTACCGCACCATGAAGTCGTTCGTTGGGCGCGACCAGCTTCGCGAGGTCCTTTTCATCAAGTAGCAGGCTCCGGCGGCTCTGCGCGTTCCCCCTGAGTTTCTCGTTTTTTGCCCTTGCACCGGGCGTCCCGAGGGCGTACAAGGTAGGCGAGCTCACTGAGCTCCGGAGAAGGAGATGACTCCACCGGGCTTAGAGCGGAGCAAAAACTGAATCGCGCCGCTTTTGCGGTGCGTGGAGCCGAGAATGGCTGCCGACGGCAGCATTCGAGGCACAGAACGAAAACGGCAAAACGGGGAGCCGCCAGGCTCCCCGTTCTGCTTCTCCGAACAGAAAAAAGTCAGCGTCTCGCGTGGCGGCGGTAGTGGCGACGGTGCGCTCGGCGCCGGCGATGACGCCGAGGCCGAGCAGAGCGTTTCGCGGCGCGGGACGAGGCACTTGCGCGACGGGCTTGCAAGTGAGGGGGTGGGGCGGAGGAGTTCCGTGGCTCGGCGAAAGCTGAAAGCCCTCCGAAGAGGAGAGCGCCGGCTAGAGTCACAACCGCAAATAGACGCTTCATCGTTCCCCCAGAGCGGCGAGCGGAATCTCGCGACTGCGGCGCCGAGTTTACGCCAAGAAGCAGCGCAGAGCTAGGCGCCGATTTTGGCCGTGCGAAGCAGTTGAATCACGTCGTGCTGCCGCGAGATCACGTCCGATTGCCAGAGAATAATCCAGAGCATCAGGCTCATGGTCACGGCGCTCAAGGCCAAAACGAGCGCCATGTGCGACTCCGAAGCGGGAAGCCGCAGTCTTTGTACAAGCCAGGACATTGTTATAAGCCTCCTAGTACTCGCCCACACTCAGACTCTCTGCCGAAATGCCCGGCAGCCGAACGCATTGCTGTAAGTGGCAATCGCGATGCCACAGACGCTCCGATGCGCTTCAGAAGATAACATCCATTGAATCTGCGAGATGGGAAGTATGAGCTTGCAGATATCCAAACGGCGACAGGACGGCTTGCCTAAACTATGGCGCAGGAAAGACAAACTGTTTCCATACGCCAGGGAGGTCCTTGCGGAAAAACAGAAGGCGGGCCGGAATGCCGGCCCGCCTTCGTTGTATCCGTCAGTTCGCTCCCGCGGACGGAACTCAGCGACCCGAGGCCGAACTGCTGCTTTGCTGCTGAGCATTCGCCTTCGGTATGCTCACGTACCCGCTGATCGTGTCCTTTCCAACCTTGTTGATGACCAGTTCCTCGGGCAGGCGAGCACCGCTGGTGTAGAAGAAGATCGGCTCATTCAGCGTTCGATCCTTCTTTTCGATGAGCTTGTCCTCAGCCGTTAGGTTGACGGTGAAACGGTTCCGCTTGACGTTGACGTTGCGGAGCTCGACCGTGACGTTGCCTACCTTCTGCGGCTTGTTCTTGCCGACAATCGAGAACTCGACGTATTCGCGTTCCCCGAGGCGGCGGAGCTGCTCGATCTCGTCATGATTGCGCGCGATCAAGGTTCCCATTTCGCTGCGCGCCATTTTGAGGTCTTCGCGCGTCGAGTCCAGGTCGGTGCGCACGCCGCCAACCTTGGTGTCCACGTTTTTCAGATCCTCGCTGGCTGCCTTGGTGGCAAGCTCCGAGTGCACGGATGTGTCCAGCGCGGTGATTTTCTCCGTTGCTTCTTCGCGGGCCTTGACGTTCTCCTCGCGGGCAGCCTTGAGCTGGCCCTGGGTGATCCGCAGCTTTTTGGTCACGACATTCAGGTCGCCCTGCAAGTCGGAGTTGGCCTTTTCCGACTGCGCCAGGCGATCCTTCACGCTGGCCAAATCCTGGTCCACCGATTGCCGAACTCCCTGAACCTGCGCCGCAACCGACTTCTGGGTGCTGTCCAACTTCGATGAAGCATTCCAGCCCATAGCAACGCCGATGATCGCAACAATTCCAAGGACGATGATCGCCGGAAGGTGCCAAGCTGGTGATGAGCTTTTTTCCGTTTCCACTTTTTCCTCCACGTTTTTTGCAAACCCCTTGAGCGAGATTCCACAGAAACTCTACGCACGTGCGTTTCTGCATCTGAGACGCCAAAGGCGGGCAACTTCTTGCCGTTGCCAAGTCCTCACAATTCATGGGATTGGAACCTGCGCGCTGCGCAGCCGCAACTTGGTGGCCGGTACTAGTCCCTGCAAAGTTTACAGTTTGTGTGTTTTATCGCACGCAGAGTGAGGGCCCCGCGCCGCCGCCTACTTTATCGAAGTTAGTCCGATTCCTCGCGAGGGGCGACGCCGACCGTTGCGCTCCCTGAGCGGCGCGCTCGCAGGAGGCCGATCACGGCGGGCAGAACCGACAGGATAATCACCACCGCAATCACGTAATGGAGGTATTTCCCGATGTTGGGTATCTTGGCCCCGGCGAAGTAGCCCCCGAGTATCATGCTCCCCACCCAGAAGAACCCGCCGAAGATGTCGTACGTCAGGTAGGTCGAATAAGGCATTTGCGCGGCGCCCGCAACCGGCGGACAGAAGGTCCGGACAATGGGCACGAACCGCGCCAGGATCACCGCCCTCCCGCCGTACTTTGTGTAGAAATCGTGCGCCCGCTGCAGGTGGCTGCGCCGGAAGAAAAAGGAGTCCTCGCGCCGGTAGAGCGCCGGCCCCGCCGAGCGCCCGATCCAATAACCCAGTTGGTCGCCCACGATGGCGCACAGGATGCCGGGCAACAGCACCCAGGTGAGCGGAATGACCTGCTGGCCCGCGAAGATGCCCGCGGTTACCAGGAGCGAATCACCCGGCAGAAAGAAACCCACGAACAAACCGGTCTCAACGAAAATGATGGCGCAGACGAGAGTAGGCCCGCCCCAGGCGATTAGCTGTTTGAGCCCTTCCGGGTCGTAAAGCGAGCGAAGGAAGTGAACGACGGATTCGAACAAGCGACTGGAACCCTCTGCGCTATCCTCGGCGTGAAGAACTCGCCGAACCGGGCAAACAAATCCACTCCTATACGGTAGCAGAAAACCGCGAGGTTCTCTCCGCATTCCTGCCACAGGATGAACACGGGCACAACAGCCACGAACCACCAGTCGCCACGAATCATTGGAACGCCTCAGTGATTGAGATTGTGCTGCGTTGCGAAAACTCTTTCTGGAGAACAGTTCTGCGCGCCTGACGAGAAAGCAGCTGTTGAATGCGCGGCAGGGCACGGCGCGTCACCTCGGCGCCGGCCGCAAAGGCCTCGTCGGCTCGAGCGAAGTCGTCCCAGGCCAGGTCCTGCACGTCAGGGCGGAGGACGAGGTCAGCCTGTGCTTCCCAGGCTTCCGAAGAGTGCTTCTGCACGGCGCTGACCGCGCGCGCCACGACCTGAAACACGTTCGTGGGATCACCTGGCCGGCCGTCGTGTATGGCCACCGAAACACCAATGACGCAGCTCGCCGCCATGGTTCGCGCTTCGCGCGCCGGCACCAGCGAGGTCAGCCCGCCATCCACCAGGCACCGGGTGCCGAACTGGACAGGCTCGAACAACCCGGGGTAAGCGCAACTCGCGCGCAGCGCCTCGGACAGCTTCCCGTGGCCGAGAATGACAGACTCGCCGTTTCCCAGGTCCGTGGCCACGGCAACAAACGGGATGAGCAATTCCTCGAAGGTTTCCGCGCGAATGACTCTGGCAATCAGGTCAGCCAGTTTATGGTTGCTCGCCAGCCCCAGTCGCGACAGTCGCCAGCGCGCAAAGTCGCGAAAGCGGATGCTCCGGCAAACGGCCACAATCTCCGCCAGGGGCACTCCGCTGGCGTACGCCGCGCCCAAAATGCTCCCGATGCTGGTTCCGGCAATGCCCGCGACCGGAACGCGGTTCTGTTCGAGTACCTGTAGCACGCCAAGATGAGCAAACCCGCGCGCGAAGCCGCCGCCAAGGGCCAGGGCAACGCCCGGCTTCAGATTCTCACCGTCTTTACCGCGGCGCACAGAATGACTCCCGCCCGTCATGCTGCGAGAATGCCCGTACCGCGATGCTCGGCCAACCCCCCGGCGGGACCAGGGAACAGGTACGTCCGTACTTCGACGGAAACTCCGGCGGCATCTGTGTCCGGCGGTCGAACAGTACTAACCGGCTAGTCCTTTAGCCTCCCTGTACCATTGGCGAACGCACCTCCGCGTCTCACAGTGTCACTTCGGAAGCTGATTCCTGCAGCAGAGGGGATGCGCATGCCGGAAACTCCGTTCGCGCCTTGGATTGGGCAAGCCGTAATTCTTCAAGTTGCTCTCGGTGATCTCAAGGTTCCGTTGCGGGGGCGCCTGTTGAGGGACTCCGGCGCGGCGCTGCGCATGCGCATCGGAGAAAACTGGGACGTCGATATCTACAAGACGATGGTGCTGGCCATCGAGCAGGATTCCGTGGCCTTCCAGGCCGCATAGGAGAGATCGTGAAGGCTCCTGAAACCAGATACGTGGAACAAAGCCGCGCGGCGGCGCTTCTGGGCATTCCGGAAAGCGATCTGTGCGCGATCTCGACGGAGTCGGGGATCGGACACAAAGCCAAGGACCGCACCGGCGACCGGCTGTACTTCACCTATGAGGAGTTGCGGAGCATCTGCCAGCTTACGCTGCGACGCCCGCACCAAACGAACTAAAACGGTTTTCTCCGGCCCACGCCTGTCTCATCCCCCGGCCCCGAATCATCCACCCCCGGTGATTCGGGGCCTCTCCTTTTAGGGTCGCCCGGTGCGAGAGGCGCGAGAGTCAGGGCCACACCCCGGCCGTAAACGTACGTAGCGTTTTGAACCCGAGCTTGCGGTACAGTTCGACGGCTTTGTGGTTTACCGCGGTCACCGTCAGGGTTAGTTCGTGGAATTTTTTCAGGCGCAGCGCCTGGATCGAGTGTTCCATCAGCAGCCGCCCGAAACCGTGGCCTTGGTAGCCCGGCAATACGCAAAGCTGCGTCGTGTGTCCCACGCCGGGAGCGACTTCCGACGTCAGGACGGCGCCGAGCACTTCCTCGCTGGCAACGTTGCGCAGCAGAAACGACGCGCCCCGCACGAATTGTCCGCATCCTGGCAGCAGCACGATGTTTTTCAGGAAACGCATCGCGCCCGCGCGCGAACGGTACTGGTCGTTGATCTCTCCATCCACGTGGTCCGCGTAAGCCAGATAGATCAGGCGTGCGCAGGCTTCGAAGTAGCGGTCCTCCCAGCGCTCGAGCCGGAGCGCCTTGGAAAGCGGCGGGACGGGGCTAGGCTCCGGCCCGATCGGCAGCAGCATGAACTGCCGCGTATAGAGGTGGAACCCCTGCTCGCGCAAGGTCTGTTCGACGGGTCCGCCGAACGGCATGAGCTGCGTTTCGATGCGGCTCAGATGCGGCACTGCGCGCAGGGAGAACAGTACTTCCTCAAGCAGCCGCCGCCCGACCTCCTGCTGCGGATGCCGCGGGGAGACAAAAAGCCCTCCAATGAGGCCCTTCTGCTCCTCGAGCACGTAGAACGAGTAGCCGATGGGCTCGCCCTCCTCGAACGCGACACTTCCTGCGAGTGCCCGCGCGTCCAGGAAGCGCTTGATCAGGTCCGCCGCGGTCCCGTAGTCCCAGTGCAACTCTTCGCGCCAGTGGCGCGCTTCTTCCCGCAGCAGCCCTTCGAGTTGGGCGGCCGAGACTTGGCGCAGGTCCACGATTCGCATGATTGGGGGGCAACGCGGCCGCAGACGCCATGATAGCCGATTCGGGGCCATTCCTAGTTGCGCACCCCTGAGCGGAAGGGGTCCAGGAGGCGCAAAAACGCTGTGCTACCATCCAGTTTGGGTTAATCAGCGCACTTAGATTAGAAATGAGTCGCGCGGCCTCTTGACGGAGAGAATGAGGCAGCTTCCGTGAAGCGATGGTCCATCCTGTTCGAGCTGCGTTATCCCACGCGGTGGTACACCAAGCTGCTTGCCGTCATCGTGGTGCTCATCTTCTTCACTGTCCTGTCCACCGCGGCTATTGCATCCTACCTCGTCTACCGCATCGTTGAGCCTTCGCGGACCAGCTCCGAGATCAACCTGCAAAGCTTCCCGGGCCGGCCGGACCTCGTGCAGTTCGCCGTGGCCAATCCCGGCAACCGCGAAGGTTATTTTTTCCCCGGTTTTCGCGGGGCGCCAACCATCCTGGTCTGTCACGGCTACGGCTCGAGCCGCGGCGAGATGCTGACGCTTGTCTCCGCGCTGCAGGATCACCAGTACAACGTATTTGTGTTTGACTTTGCCGCCCATGGAAAAAACGGCGGGACCACCACGCTGGGATACCGCGAGGCCAACGAAGTGCGGGCCGCGATTGACACCTTGGCCTTGCGCACCGACGTTGACCCGATCCGCTTCGGCGTCTGGGGTTACAACCTCGGCGCGTACGCCGCGCTGAGCGAAGCGGAAACCGACAAGCGCGTTCGAGCACTGGTCCTCGACTCGATTTACGACCACCCGGAGCAGATGGTGAAATTACAGGTCGAGAAAACCGGCCTGGCACGCTTCCCCTTCATGGTAGATTTCGCGCAGCTCAGTTTCCGCTGGCTCAATTCCGCCTTCCGGCACGTTCCGCCCCTTTCGAAGAACATCCGCAGCACGGCCGGCGTGCCCAAGCTCTACATCCAGGACGCGGACGATCCGGAACTCGCCGAATACACGCGCCAGCTCTATCTGCTTTCGCCCGAACCCAAAGAACAAACGATCTTGCCGCGCGGCAATTTCGCCGCGATGAGCGACGACGACAAGCGCGACTACCAGAACCTGACCCTCAGCTTCTTCCTGGAGAACCTCCCGCCGGTGAAGCGCGCGGGACGCTGAGCTTCAGGTTTTTCTGCGTTTAATTCTGCGACTTTCGAGCGGCACACGGGATCGCCGCTGGAAAAACGATATACGGGGGGCAAAGGACGCCCTGCTGTTTCAGATCAGCAACCTCCTGGGCGGTTGTGAACACAGAGCCGAGCGGCTCCGTTGACGCACATTCCCTCACCTCGCGATGCAGATAAAAACTGAGACCGTAGCGCGGACCGCGGGGCAACTTGTAAGCGCACGCCCTTTCGATCACAAACCCCTCTCTGGACCAAAACAGGGCGTCCTGAACAGCGTGGCGCGAGGAAAAGACGGGGTCGAGCCGGACTAAGGCGGATTCGCCGTTTGCAGTCAGCGAGAGAAAGGTCAAGAGCGTGGCAAACATCGCCGAACGTGACCGCTTGAAGGCTGCCAGCGTAACGACAATGAGTCCTCCAATGGAAAACACGAATGTCATCTGGCGTTGCCATGGCGCGGGAACGATATCCTGCCCGCCGGGCACTTGACTGTCGACGAACGCCCAGACAGTTCCCAGCATCATCAGGGAAACCCCGGATCCAACGGCGATCCAGCGCGAAAACCTCTCGGACTGCAGGGCTCGTGCGAGACTCAGCGCGACGCCCATGATCACGGAGGGCACCGCCGGCAAGATGTAGCCGGGAAGCTTCGATTTAGAAAGGCTGAAGAAAAGAGTCACAAAAAGAACCCAACTCCACAGGAACTTGGCCACCGGCCGTGCGGGCTTATTGCGCAAGTGTTCTTCGAATCTCACCCGGGCGCGGGCGAAAACTAGCGGAACCCAAGGGCTCGCCGCAACGATCAGAATTGGCACATAAAACCAGAAGGGTTGAATGTGGCGAAACTCCGGCGTCAGATACCGCTGGAAATTGTGCTCGATTATAAAGACGCGAAAGAAATCGGGATTGCGCCGCGCGCAAAGGATGTACCAAGGAAGCGCCGTGACGCAGAATGCCGCGATGGCGACGGGATGCAGCAGCCGGAAGGCGTCGCGCCAGCCCCGCGTGAACAGCGCCCACAATAAAACCGCGCCGCCGCACAGTACAATCGCCGCCGGGCCTTTCGCGAGTACCGCCGCGCCGAGAAAAACTCCGAAGGCAATTAGCGCGGACCAGGGCGTTGCGAGTAGCCCCTTCACGGTGGCGGTCTGGTCCGGCGACGAAGGAGACTCGGCGGCCGGCCGGGCGAAGCCCAGAACGACCGCCGCGGCGACCAGGGCCACTGTCAGCATGCCGGTGAACGGCATGTCCATCGTCGCGGCGTGGGAGAAGCCGATCATCCCCACGGTGGTGGGCAGCAGCACGAGCAGCCACCGCGCTGTCTCTCCCCCGTAGACGCGCCAAGCCAGCCAGGCGAGAGAGAGGGTCGCGAGCAGCGCCGAGAGCGCGGAAGGCAGCCGCGCGGCCGCTTCGTTCACCCCGAAAAGCTCGAAGCAGAGCGCCGCGCCCCAGTAATAGAGCACCGGCTTTTCAAACCACGGCTTGCCGTAAAGCCGCGGCGTGACCCAGTCGTGCGACTCGACCATCTCCCGCGCGACCCAGGCATAGCGCGGCTCGTCGGGTCCGATGAATCCCAATGTTCCCAGATGGCTGAAATAGCAGACGTAGAGCGTGGCGACGATGAGCGCGGCCCAGCCGATTCGTGCGGCCAGCTTCCAGCGGGTTTGCGCGGGCGCCTGGCTTGGCTCATCCATGGAGAACCGTGCGAGTCTAGCATCCGTGCCGCGCTTCGTCAGCAGCCGCCCCGGAAGTTCACGTCACTGGCGTGGCGCTTCGCATTTCCCGCATAATCACGGCGCATGAAAGAACGCCTCGAGTATGCGGCCGTGTGGCTAGCGCTGAAGACGCTTGGCGCTCTGCCGAAGCCGTTCGCGCGGATGCTGGCCTCTGCCGGCGCGCGGTTTTTCCTCCTTTTGCGGCCAAGGCTGCGGCGCACGGCGATGTTCAATCTGCGCCTTGCATTTCCCGAGCGGACGAAGAAACAGCGCCGCGCTATCGTCCGCAGGATGGCGCGCTATCTAGGCTGGATGTCTGTCGAGTTTGCGCGCTTCCCGAAACTGACTGCCGCGAACGTCGAGCAACTGGTGCTTCTCGATGGACAGGAGAATTTCATCGCCGGGCGCGACCGCGGGAAAGGCGTGCTGATTCTCACCGGGCACGTCGGCGCCTGGGAGCTCTCCTCTTTTGCGCATGCGCTCTACGGCTTTCCGCTGCACTACATGGCGCGCCCCCTGGACAATCCGAGAGTGGACGCGTTGGTCAACCGCTACCGCGGTCTTTCCGGCAATCAGGCCATTCCCAAGAACGAGTCCGCGCGCGCCGTGCTCAAGGTCCTGCAGCAGGCCGGCACAATCGGAATCCTCGCGGACCAGAACACTGTTCCTGCTGAAGGCGTTTTCGTGGATTTCTTCGGCACGCCGGCATGCGCGACGGCTGGAATTGCCCGCGTGGCTCTGCACACGGACGCCGCCGTCGTGCCAGGCTACGCATTCTGGGATGAAGGCAAGCGCAAGTACCGCCTACGATTCGAGCCCCTGGTTCCCCTAGTGCGAACGGGCGACGCCGAGCGCGACGTTCTGGAAAACACGCAGCGCTTCGCCGGGGTGATCGAGGAGGTTGTCCGGCGGTATCCCGAGCAGTGGGTGTGGGTCCACGCGCGCTGGAAAACGCGCCCGCCCGGAGAGCCGCCGCTGTACCCGTTTCTGCGTTAGTGGCATATTGAATGCAATGAACGCCGCACCTCGCTTTCGCGTGGTCGTCGTCGGCGGCCACACGCGCAGTATCGGGAAAACGCAGCTCGTCTGCGACATCATCTCCGCCTTCCCCGAGGCAAACTGGGTCGCGGGAAAAATCACCCAGTTCGGCCACGGCGTCTGTGCGCAGAACGGCGAAAACTGCGACTGCGCGCCCAGCGAGCATTCGGCCGCGGTCGATTGGGAACGCCACGCGGAGACCGGCACCGATTCCGCGCGATTCCTGGCCGCTGGCGCGCGCCGTTCGCTTTGGCTGCGCACCAAGCAGGGCTATCTCGCTGAAGGGCTTCCGCTACTGCGCGCGGCGCTGCAAGAGGCGGGAAACGGCAGCGGCGACGCACCCCTCAACCTGATCCTGGAAAGCAACTCCCTCCTGAAGTTCCTGAAGCCCGCGCTCTTCCTCGTTGTTGTGGCTCCGGAGAAAACCGACTTCAAGGAATCCGCGCGCCTGGTGCTGGACCGTGCCGATGCCGTTGTCTTGCGCGAGGCTCCGGGGCCCTCTGGACCCGGCACGTCGGGCCCTGCCTGGAGCGGCGTGCCGGTGCAACTGCTCCATGCCAAGCCCTGCTTTGTCCAGCGGGAGGGCGAGCTCCTTCCAGAAGGCGTGCGCAATCTTGTGACCGCACTCCTGCGCGATGCCGACGGGCAGCGAATCTAGAAACGGGTGATTACCCAGTGTCATCTTAGTCGTTGACCAGCCAAGAAAAGGCAGGGATAATTCTTACGTACGGTGTTCCGCAGCGGCGCATTCGTGTTTTTTGCCGGGAACTGACTCACGGCAAGGCAGTTAAGGCCGGTGGCAGCTTGGCCACGGCCCCGGTTCAAGGTGCATCCAAGAGCGCTGGGGGTACGAGTTTTTGGCAGCCAGCATTCGCACAAGTTTGGACAGTTTGACGGCTCCCGCGCGGCCGCCTCTCGCGCAGGTCTGGCTGGACCGCCTGGAAGCAGCGGTCGACCGCGGCACGGAGCACTTGCTCTCTCTGCAGGCGCCGGAGGGCTACTGGCTGGGTGAACTCGAAGCCGACACTACCCTTGAGTCGGACTACATTTACTACCTCCACGTTCTCGGCAAAGCCGAGCCGGCGCGCATTGCCAAGCTGGCTAACTACGTCCGCTGTCGCCAACTCTCCGATGGCGGCTGGAGCATCTATCCCGGCGGCCCTTCCGAGTTGAACGCCACCATCAAGGCGTACTTTGGCCTGAAGCTGGCCGGCGATTCTCCCGACGCTCCGCACATGGGCCTGGCCCGTGAGGCCGTGCATCGCCTCGGCGGCCTTGAGAACTGCAACTCCTACGTACGCTTCTATCTGGCGCTAGTCGGCGCTGTGGGGTGGGAACTTGTTCCCGCGATTCCGCCGGAGCTGATGCTTCTGCCGAACTGGTTCTACTTCAACATCTACGAGATGTCTTCCTGGACCCGCGCCATCGTCATTCCCATGGCGATTGTATCCGCGATCCGGCCGCAATGGCGTCTGCCGGAACGCGCCCGCGTGGACGAACTCTTCCGCGATCCCGGGAACAAGCGGGCGGCGTTCAGTCGGAGCCGCCAGATTATTTCCTGGC
>Ga0187766_10000585_pt1 | contig 20495 bp, 20 predicted proteins | sample 0216_QUI02_MP05__4_FD_132971 | JGI IMG/M metagenome (GOLD analysis project Ga0187766, IMG submission 132971) | Tropical peat soil microbial communities from peatlands in Department of Meta, Colombia - 0216_QUI02_MP05_20_MG | ecosystem: Environmental > Terrestrial > Soil > Wetlands > Peat ... | reverse complement strand
TTTGCCGGGCAACCCCCCGGAATCGAGCGCGCCTTTGCGCCGGGTGAGGTCGCGGGCCTTGCGCGCGGCTTCGCGGGCGCGCGCCGCGTCAATGGCCTTGTTGATGATCTTGCGCGCCACCGTCGGGTTCTGCTCGAAGTACGCGCCCAGGCGCTCGTTGACGAATGCCTGCACGATGCCGGCAATATCGGAATTCAGCTTGCCCTTGGTCTGGCCTTCGAACTGCGGCTGCGGCAGCTTGACGCTGATCACCGCCACGAGCCCCTCGCGCACGTCGTCGCCGGTGAGGTTCTCCTTCACGTCTTTGAACAGGCCGAGCTGCTGGCCGGCGTAGTTGATGGTGCGGGTGAGCGCGGTGCGGAAGCCGGAGAGATGCGTGCCGCCATCCACCGTATTGATGTTGTTGGCGAAGCTGAAGACGGTCTCGGAGTAGGCGTCGTTGTACTGCAGCGCGATTTCCATGGCCACGCCGTCGCGCTCGGCTTCCATGTAGATGGGCTTGTCGTGCAGCACGCTCTTGCCGCGGTTCAGGTGCTTGATGAATTCCGAGATGCCGCCGTTGTACTTGAACTCCGCCTGCTTGGCCTCGCCGGTCTTGGGATCGGTGGTGCGCTCGTCCTTGAGCGTGATCAACAGGCCCTTGTTAAGGAAGGCCAGCTCGCGCAGCCGCTGCGCCAGCGTGTCGAAGTTGTACTCGGTGGTCGAGAAGATTTCCTTGTCGGGGACGAAGTGCACCTTGGTGCCGCGCTTCTGCGTCTTGCCGGTCTTCTTGAACTTGGAGGTGGGCTCGCCCTTGGAGAAGGTCTGCTCCCAGACGAACCCGTCGCGCCAGATCTCGAGCTCGAGCTGATAGCTGAGCGCATTCACTACGCTGACGCCCACGCCGTGCAGCCCGCCGGAAACTTTGTAGCTCGACGTGTCGAACTTGCCGCCAGCATGCAGCTTGGTCATCACCACCTGGGCGGCGGGAAGCTTCTCGTCGTCCACCACCATCTCGTCCACGGGGATGCCGCGGCCGTTATCGATCACCGTGATCGAGTTGTCGATGTGGATAGTGACTTCAATCTTGTCGGCGTATCCGGCGAGCGCTTCATCGACCGAGTTGTCCACCACTTCGTAAACCAGGTGATGCAGGCCCATCTCGCCGGTCGAGCCGATATACATCGCCGGCCGCAAGCGCACTGCTTCCATTCCGCCGAGAACTTTGATCGACTCAGCAGTGTAGCCGTTGGCGGCCTCGCCGTTGGGCGCGCCGTTGCTGCCGTCCGTCTTGCCGTTCCTGGTCAGTTTGGTCTCTTTGGTTGCGATGAGCGTGGATTCTTTCGTCGCCATTCAAATCCTTCTAGGTGAGCACAGCTAGCGCATGGCCGCGAATGATTTTCTCTGCCGGCTGGATGAATACAAATGATTGATTATTAAGTCACTTAGCCGCCGCCCGAGCTATGGGCATTATACCACAAGGGGAGGAGATTTCAGGGCTGTGCAAGGGTGGGGATTTGTGCGGAAAAAGACACCTGCAAATGATCTGTCATGCTGAGCGAGTGCGGGCTGCTTTTCCCCGCTTTGCAAACTCGCTACTACGATGTGAGCGAGATGTTTGGGTTGGTCAATCCGTGATGGTTACCGTCTTGGAACGGCCATCGAAGGTGACAACCCAGTTTCTCAGAATGTCCCTGCCGATGATGACCGCGTGAAATCGTTCTTTCTTGAAAACAGCCGACACGATCCGAATCGGGTCGAATGGTCTCAGGTCAGTGCCGGGGAAACTGAGGGCACCGGCATGTTCCCCACAGTGTTGTATGTCACCTAGCGACACTATCTGGCTGCCTTCACTGGTCTGAAAGAGCTTGCAGTTGTTAGCCCAAACCTTGCTGACGACAGTAACAGATGCACCAGTGTCCAGGAGCGCCTTCATTGGAAGAGGCTTTGGATATTCGAGACCAATAGCACGCCCGGCCTCAATCACGTGACGCGAATTCATTATTGAGACGTCAATGAGCGGGCCTGGATCACCCTGGTCGAAGGGGTCCCAGGGGAGTACGACGCGTGCCATGCTATGACACGATATATACCGGTTCAGTCACCCACACCTGCTTTACAAGAAAGCCACGGCGAACACCAAACCTCTGCAGGCCAACCTTGAACGCCTCCGCATATGTGCTGAAAAATCCCTCTGCGACGACGTCATCCTGGATGACAACGTACTCACCGGGGTGCGAATGCGACCAGTCTTTGCGGTGCTTCTCAAACACCCTGAGCTCTGTCGAGAAAGGGGCGGGAGACTTCATCTGAGTCGCTCCATCTCATTATCAACTACGCCGGGGCCGTTGGCTGGTTTACCGCGTTACCGCGTTATTGCACTGTAACGCAATAATGTAACAATACTAAAATGCAGTCAACAGAAATCTGATTTTTTGTGAGCCCAAAGGAAAAACACGTCCCTGACAATGCTCAGCGGACCTCCGTATGCCTGACAGCAGAGGACAGGGCGGCTATACGTTGGATCAGTGAGGTACGGAAAGCGGGTAAAAACAATCGCACCACCCTTAACGATGTACTTGTGGACGCGCTTTGGTACTACTTGGAAAAGGTGGAAGGCAAAACCCGAGAACAGATTCAAGCCACGCTACCGCCGGCCCCGCCTAAAACTCCTGCCCAGTCGGGCAAGATTACGCAGATGCCAAAACCTAAGAAAAAGCGGTAATCCGCGGAAGAAATTGTGCCCACAAAAGCAAAAAGGCACAGATTCCTCTGTGCCTCCGTGTCTCTGTGGCGAACCTGCTCTCAGATCCTCATCGGCATCACGATGTAGCGGTACTTGAACTCGTCGCCGTTCTCGGCGGGGCGGAGCTGGCCGGCGGACTGCGGGTCTTTGAACTCGAAACGGACCTCGCCGGATGAGGAAGCCTTGAGGAAATCGAGCAGGTAATTCGAGTTGAAGCCGATGGTCAGCGGATCGGCGGAGTAAGCGGTCTCGATGGAATCCTCCGACTCGCCGGTCTCGCTCGACGATGACGACACTTTGATCTCGTTCTTATCGAGGCGCAGGCGGATGGCGCCCGAGCGCTCGTCGGCGAACTGGGCTACCCGCTGGATGGCGCCGGCGATGTCTTCCGAGCGCACGGTGACCGTCTTGGTGTTGTCGCGCGGCAGCACGGCCTCGAAGTTGGGGAACTGCCCGGTGAGCTGGCGCGAGGTCAGCAGGCGGTCGCCGACGCGAAAGAACAGCGTGGACTCGTCCTTGGCAAAGTCGATGGTGTCCTGGTCGAAATCCTGCAGCAGCGAGTTCAGCTCCGCCATGCACTTCTTGGGGACGAGCACCCGCATCTCGATCCCGGGCCCGGCGAACTTGCCGGCGATGTTTTCGATGTGCGCCAGGCGGTGGCCGTCGGTGGCCACCATGGTCATGGATTCCGCCTTCAGCACCATCAGGGCGCCGTTCAGCGTGTAGCGTGACTCTTCGTTCGAGATGGCGAAGATGGTCTTGGCGATCATCGTCCGCAGCACCTGAGCCGGGAGCTTGTAGGCCGTGCCGCTCGGAAAGACAGGCAGCGCCGGGAAATTAGCGCGCGCCATCCCCACCATCTTGGTATTCGACCGACCCAGGCGAATGTTTACCCAATGATTCTCCAGCAACTTTATGGTGATGTCGCCCTCGGGGAGCAGCTTGACGTAGTCGTGCAGCTTGCGTGCCGGAATGGTGCAGGCGCCTTCCTTCTTCACCTTCGCCGGACACGAAGTGCGCAAACTCAGATCAAGATCGGTGGCAGTGATCGTGAGGCGGTCGCCCGCCGCCTCGAACAAAAAATTTGAAAGTATTGGGATGGTGGTCTTGCGCTCGACGACCCCCTGGGTGACCGTGAGCTCTTTCAGAAGATCGGACTTGCTGACGGTGATTTCCATGGCAGCACCCGCCTGAGTCCCGGTGGATTCCATAACTGGCGCCCCTATCACGTTACCCTCTTATATCAAAACCAAACCTTCAAGTCAGTAGTAGTAGCAGGGGCTGGGGAAAAGTGGGAATCCCAGCCAAGCTGCTGATCAGATTCCAGATGCCCGTGGCGACTTCTCGGGTATTCGGTCCCTTCGTCTGTGGCTGGACAGGATAACGAAGGCAAAACGCCGAACCTGGACCCAAAGGCTGCACAGCTTCCACATGGCATCCACAGGGCCAGCCGAGAAAAAACTTTCTTTCGGTGGAAAAGCCTGCGGCGCCAGCGAAAGCTCGGGGAATCATGCCCCCAACTGCTCGGTCAGTTTGTTCAGCAGCCTGTTCAAATCTTTGTCGGCCTTGCGCACCGTCTCGATTTTGTCCACCGAGTGCATGACGGTGGTGTGGTGCTTGCCGCCAAACTGGCGGCCGATCTCCGGCAGCGAAGCCTCGGTCAGGTGCTTGGCCAGATACATGGCGATCTGCCGCGGATAGACGATCGAGTGCGAATTGTTCTTGGCCTTGAGTTCAGTGAGCTTGAGCCCAAACTGCTCACCCACCGCCTTCTGAATGGCCTCAATCGTGACCTTGCGGCTCTGCGCGTCGATGAAGTTCTTGAGCACCTGCTGGGCGGTCGGCAGGTTGATCTGCGCGCCGGTGAGCGAGCAGTAGGCGACCAGGCGGATCAGCGCGCCTTCGAGCTCGCGCACGTTGGAGCGGATATTCGACGCGATATAGAGGGCCACGTCTGTCGGCAGGTTGACGCGCTCGGTCTCCGCCTTTTTCTGCAGGATGGCGACCTTGGTCTCGAGGTCAGGGGGCTGGATATCGGCGATCAGACCCCACTCGAAGCGGCTGCGCAGACGGTCCTCGATTTCGGCCAGCTCCTTGGGCGGACGGTCGCTGGCGATGACGATCTGCTTCATGGACTCGTGCAGCGCATTGAAGGTGTGGAAGAACTCCTCCTGGGTGCGCTCCTTCTGCGCCAGGAACTGGATGTCGTCGATGAGCAAAACGTCCACATTGCGGAAGCGGTCGCGAAAGCTGCTCATGCGGTCGTAGCGCAGCGAGTTGATCACCTCGTTAGTGAACTTCTCGCTGGAGATGTAGCAGATGGAAAGCTGCGCCAGGTTGCGCTTGGTTTCGTGGCCGATGGCCTGCATCAGGTGCGTCTTACCCATGCCCACCGGGCCGTAGAGGAACAGCGGGTTGTAACACTTGGAAGGGTTCTCGGAGACGGCGCGGGCAGCGGCGTGCGCGAACTGGTTGCCGGCGCCGATCACGAACCCATCGAAGGTGTACTTGGGATTGAGCTGGGCGGCGGAGTCGAAGTCGAAGCGCGCCTGCGACCCCGGGCGCGCGCCACCGGCCGTGGCTGGGCTTCCACTCTGCGGGGACTTCGCGGGGAAACTGTGGCGTACCGGAGTGGCCGTCGGGTCATCAGAGTCGGTGACGAACTTCACGTCCTGCAGGTCGAGCCCGAGATTGTCGATGGCTTCGAGGATGAGGTCGGAGTATTTCTCTTCGATCACCCGGAACTCAGGCCTGGGCACGCGGATGTACAGCACTCCGCCCTCGGTGTGGCTGAAGCGCGTGGGCTTGAGCCAGGTTTCGAAGGAAGTGCGGTTGACCTTTTTTTCCAGGGCCCCGAGGATACGGATCCAGGGATTGGCGGCGGCGCTAGCGGATGACAGGAGCGACATTTTTCTGCGGCCACTAAACTGCCGGCTCCGAGGGGCAGAGACGGCGAAAAGAACCCGTGAACAAGAACGTTATGAAAAATGCGATTGCCGGACAGGACGTGCTGTGCGCAATGCCCGGGGCTGAAAATCTGGTTGTGCCGAAATCCTTCGGCCGGGAAACTGCGGAAACAAAAACCTGACGAACCTGGCGACCCTGTTCGGCATACTAGCACGAAAAATTTTCGCGTGGAAAATTTCCTGAGCTGAGTTGCGCGTGACCCTTAGGCAAGAAACGACGACCGCAGAAATCTGTCAAGTAGTTAGTTGGTTAAGACGCAAGCTGTGTGCAGTTTTGGGCTGCCACCGCGTGTGTGCAGGTGTGCGTCGTACTCTGCGCCCGCGGCTGCGAGAGGCACCGATGCGAGCGCTGAGCGACCATCGGCGCCACGTGTAGTGGACCATTTCGTGACCATTCAGTCATTCACTTCGCCTGCTTGGTGGAATCATCCGGCGGCTTGGTCTCAGACGGCGGCTTCTCATCTCGCACGCCCTGCCGGAATGCCCGAATCCCCTCGCCGAGACCCTTACCGATCTCACCCAGCCTTTTCGGTCCAAACAGGAGCAACACGATCACCAGAATGACCAGCAGGTGCATGGGCTGGAACAGTCCTTCGAACATCGCGACCTCCGCAACAACCATTCTACGCTTGTGGACACGGAACACCCTATCCTATCGCAAGCAGGGATGTGCGTCGTTGGCTGACTCGTCAGCTAAGCGGTTTCTTTGAGCAGGCTGAGGGCAAAGAACAGCGCCGAGACGGCGACCACAATGGGTCCGGGGCTAAAGTTCGGCAGCAGGAAGCCGGTGATCAGAAGCCCCAAGCCAACCGCGGCCACGCTCGCCAGGCACGAGCTCAGCAGGAAACGGGGAACGTTGCTTGCCAAACGCCGGCCTGTGGTGGCGGGAATGATGATCAGCGCCCCAGCCAGCAGCGCACCCATGAACCGCAGTCCCACCAGCACAGTCAGGCTGAACACCAGCAGGAAATAGAGATTGAGCCGGTCCAATCGGACCGAGGTTGCGGCAGCCAGCTCCGGCGAGAACAGGCTCAGCAGAAGCTGGTCCCGGAATCGGAAGATAACAAGCATGACCAGCAGGACGGCGGCGACACCGAGCAGGAATGTGAAGAACGAAAGCACTTGAAAGCGCCCGAACAATGCCTCGACCAGGTCTTCCTGTGGAGTCAGCGCCGCACCGATGGCCAGCGAGCCGGCGAAAACCACGCCCACCATGGCATCCGTTGCCAAGCCAGTTTTCTTTTGCAGCTGCCAGATCAGCAGCGTGCCCAGGAACAGGGTGGTGGCCCCGCCCACAATGGGACTAAAACCGAACAAGTATGCCAGCCCGATGCCGGGAAGCGCCACGTGGGAGATTACGTCGCTGGCCAGGAGCATGCGTTTCATCAGCGCAAAGCTGCCCACCAGCCCCGCAGCGACGGCAAAGAGCAGAGCGAGGATTATTCCGTAGATTTCACCAGGGCTGGTCATTCTTTGATGTTGTGCGGGTGCGCGTGCTGATAGAACTTCGGTACCGCCGAGTAAACCGCCGCAAGCGTATCCGGAGTGAGGACATCGCGCGGGCTGCCAATGCAGGGCCTCCCTTTGCTGAGGCACAAGACCTTGGACGCGAACTGATAGACAACGCTGAGATCGTGGGACACAAGCAGAACGGTCAGATTGCGCTCCAGCCGCAGTTTTTCGAGCAGCTCATAGATGTGCTCCTGGGCCAGTTCGTCCAAACTCGCCGTCGGCTCATCCACCAGCAGCACGTTCGGATCGCCGAGGAGCGCGAACGTGATCATCGCTTTCTGGAATTGCCCGCCGGAGAGCACCCCGATCCTGGTGGTCAGCAGTTCTGTCCCGAGGCCCACGATGCTTGCGGCTTCCCGCACTGCCTCATCCGGAAGCTTCAGCAGGCGCGCCTTTGCGGTGAGCAGATCGTCCACCTGAAGCGGCAATTGCCGGTCCGCGGCGATGGCCTGCGGAACGTAGCCCAGCTTGGTGTCAGGGGCCCATTCAATCGAGCCTTCATACGGCACCTGGTTGAGCAATGCCCTGAAAAGCACGGTTTTCCCGGCGCCGTTGGGACCGATGATCGCCAGATTCTCCCCACGTGTAACATCGAAGGTGAGGTCGTGGAGAACAGTCCTCTGCCCAAAGCTGACAGACAGCTTCCGCACGGACAGCACTAAGACAGGATTCGCCATTGACTCCCTGCCAGGGGTAGCGCAGTCCGACACAGTTTATAGTCTCGAGGGCCGTAATCCCCAGCGAGGTACCCGGTAGCCCCAAATTCCCAGTTAGTGTAAACCCCTGTTCTCGCCAATTAGAATGGCCGCCATGGCTAAGATCGGCCACTTGATCTTTCTTGCTGCAATCACGTGCATGGGGCAGCAGCTCCCGCCACGCCCTAATTTCAGCAAGTTTCCGGCAGCCAAAATGTTTCACGGAAGGCCCGCTCCACCAAAGCTCCTCACAAAAGACCAGCGAATGTTCCGAACGATGATTCGGACGGGCGGTGAAATTCATGAGCAGTTTGCGGGTCACTACACCATCGCGCAGTGGGGGTGCGGAACTGATTGCAGCCAGTTCGCCGTTGTAGATTCGATGACAGGCGCGGTTTGCGGGCCATTCACTGTTTCAGGGCTGCCATGGAGTTGGTTGGACGATCATCAAGGCCAAGACTACGAACACGTGGCCTTCAAGCCGACGAGCCGCTTGCTGCAGGTGAACGGGTGCCCCAATGAACATGCTTGTGGCTTCTACGATTACGTCGTGGAAGACGGAAAAGGCCTGAAGCTAATCCGCAAGGAACTTCTCCCGCAGCAATACCAGCCTGAACCGTAATTGTCGAGAAATCCCCTTTACACTAACTAGCCCCGTTGCGAAGCTCCGGATGGTGGGTATAGAGGTCACTATTGCACACAAACGGGCATAAAAGGCGAGGCAGGGCAGTTCTTGAACGTTGCTGTTCCCCATCCCGAGCGCGGTTTGCCGCGAATGGAGTGGTCATTTATACTTTCACTTCGTTCTATTCGAAGATTTTTTGAGCAGGAGCACTATCGTAGATGCCGAAGCGTACATTCCAGCCCAATCGCCGCCGCCGCTCCAAGACGCACGGATTTCGTGTCCGTATGCGGACCCAGGGTGGACGGGCGGTGCTGGCGCGGCGCCGCGCCAAGAGGCGCAAGCGCGTCTCGGTAAAGCCGGGCTTCCGCGAGTAATGACTCTCGCCATGTCGTCCCCTCAGGTAAGTCGCGTGTCCACGGCCGCCGGCTCATCCACTCGTTTATGGCGCCAGTCCCGGCTGCGGAAGCACGCCGACTTTGAGAAGGTTTATCGCAGCGGCCGGCGGATTTTTTCCGCGCACATGACCGTGTTCTTCCTGTGGCGCGACGCGGAGCCCGGGCTGGCACGCGTGGGCTTTACGGTGGCGCGAGCGATGGGGGCAGCCGTGGAGCGCAACCGCATACGCCGGCGGCTGCGTGAAGCTGTGCGTCTCAACCTGGGCGCGGCCGGCAATGATGTGGATGTCGTCGTCCATCCCAAGAAGTCCGCGCTGGCGGCGGATTTCGCTGAGCTTTGCCAGGAAGTGGCGCGGGCGTTCGCCAAGATACGGTTGTCGGCCGGAGGCGGCGCCGCGTGATGAAACGCACCGTGCTAACCCTTTTACGGGCGTACAAGTGGCTGGTATCGCCGCTTCTCGGGCCGGCGTGCCGCTACGTTCCCAGTTGCTCCGAATACGCCATGGAAGCCGTGGCGCGATACGGTGTGCTAAAGGGCGGATTGAAGGCTTTGTGGCGGCTGGCGCGCTGCCATCCCCTGGCAAAAGGCGGGTTTGATCCAGTTGTCAGTCGCCAGTCGCCGGTCGCCAGTCCCCAGTCAACAGATAGGACAGAGCGCTCGCGGAAACTGGCAACTGGCAACTGGCGACTGGCAACTCCTCCGAAAGAGTCCTCAAGTTGACCGACTTCCAGAATCCCCAGCACGAGCCCGGCAGCGAGAAGCGGATGCTGCTGGCCTTCGCGCTGACCATGCTGATCCTGCTGGCGATGCAGCCCTTCCTCAGCCGCTACGCCAAGCAGTCGCAGCCGTCCGCTCCCGCCACGGCGCAGCCTGCTGCCGGGACTCCGGCACAACCGCCACCCATCACGCCGGCCCCGGCTTCCGGCGCGCCTGCGGCCGCGAAAGCAGCGGCAACGGAGAGCCAGACCGTGGTGGAGACCGATCTCTACAGGATCACCTTCACCAACCGCGGGGCGCAGGTGAAGTCGTGGATCCTGAAGAAGTACGACGACGACAAGGGCAATCCGCTGGAGCTGGTGAGCGCTCAGGCTGCGGAAAAGTACGGCTATCCGCTTTCGCTCTGGATCTACGACGCCGGCCTGCGGCAGAGGCTCAGTACCGCGCTCTACGTGGCCAGCGCCACCGGCCAGCAGCACGCCCCGGCGTCGATCACTTATGAGTATTCCGAAGGCGGCGTTGTTGTCCGGAAGACTTTCAGCTTCGACCACTCCTACGTGGTGAAGGCCGAGACCTCGGTTTACGTGAACGGCAGCGCGGTGCAGGCTTATCCGGCGTGGCCGGCGGGCTTCGGCGACCAGACGACGCCGGCATCGTACGCCGCGGCGCGCGTCGACTATCAATTCGGCGACACCGTCGAACGCATCGCCACGAAGAAAGTGAGCGACGGCAACACCATCCGCGGTCCCTTCCACTGGGCGGGACCAGGGGATCAGTACTTCGCCGCCGTGTTCCTGCCGAAGGCGCCGGAAGACGCGGCCATGGTCACGCTGGCAGGGACACTGGAGATCCCCAAGGACCCTGCCAAACCCGATCCCACCAAGGTTGACAAGGTCCCGGTGCTGGGCGCAGCGGTCGGCAACGTGAACGGTCCCACGGACGAGCGCATCTTCGTTGGTCCCAAGACGCTGGACGTGCTCAAGTCCGTGCACGCGTCGCTGAGCCGGGAAGAGCTGGCGCGGCTCGCGCCGACGGCGCGCGCTTCCGCGGAAGGGCCGAACCTTGAAGGCCTGGTGGACTTCGGGAAGTATCTCGGCTTCATCGCCAAGCCGCTGTTTCTTTGGCTGAAGTGGACCTACGAACACTGGGTAGCGAACTGGGGATGGGCGATCGTCATTCTGACGGTGATCATTAACATCGCGTTGCTTCCGCTGAAGTGGTCGAGCATGAAGTCGTCGCTCAAGATGGCCAAGCTCGCCCCGCAGATCAAAGCCATCCAGGAGAAGTACAAAAAGTACAAGCTGGCGGACCCGCGACGGCAGGACATGAACCAGGAGATTTCGGCGCTCTACAAGAAGGAGGGCGCGAACCCGGTAGGCGGCTGTATCCCCATGGCGCTGCAGATGCCGTTCCTGATCGCGTTCTACTCCATGCTGGGGGCTGCCACCGAACTGCGGCACGCGCCCTTCCTGTGGATCCGCGACCTTTCTGCTGCCGACCCCTATCACATCTTTCCCATCGCCATCGTGGTCACCATGTACCTGCTGCAAAGGATGACGCCGGCGGGGGGCATGGACCCGGTACAGCAAAAAATGATGTCGTTCACCATGCCGGTGTTCCTGGGCTACATCAGTTGGTTCCTTTCGGCAGGACTGTGCGTTTACTGGGTGCTGGGGAACGTGATCGGGATGGCGCAGCAGATGATCGTGAACCGCACGAAATTTGGCCGCGAGATGCGCGAGCACATGGAGAAGCAGGCGCGAAGAAGAGCGCAAAGGCACTAAAGCGGGAGGCCTGGACGCCAGGCTTCGATGCCATCCCCGTATAATCTGACAGGATGCCGATTGAGGACAAAGTCGCGGCGGCCAAGCGCATCGATCAGTTGCTGCGTGATCTGCTGACCGCCGGAGGCTTTTTCTTAAAGTACCGCATCATCGTCGATCCGCCGGTCGAGGACCGCGACTGGGAACGGCCGCAGATTCTCGTCACCTTTTCCGGGCCGGACGGGCCGCTGCTGCTGGAACACGGCGCCGAGCTGCTGCGCTCTTTCGAACACGTCACCCAAAAAATGCTGCGGTTGGAATCGGAAGACCACGACAAGGTGGTTTTCGATTGCATGAATCACCGCGCCATGCGCCTGGAGGAGTTGCGCCTGGCGGCCAACGTGGCCGCCGAGAAGGTGATCAAGACGGGCGTGCCCTACCAGTTCGCTCCCATGACCGCGCGCGAGCGGCGCATTATCCATCTGGCGCTGCGCGATCATCCGGGGCTGAAGACGGAAAGCCGCGGCGAGGGTCCCGGGCGCTGCGTGGTGGTACTGCTCAAAGACGCCAAGCCGCGGAGCAAGTCAAGCGGTTCTTAGCGCCAAGCGTGTCCGCCGCCGGCGAAGCCGCCTCCACCATGGAATCCACCGCCACCCCATCCTCCGCCGTGGAATCCTCCCTCAGCCGGCCACCCCAGCGCGCGACGGGAGGGCCACCACGGAAACCTGCTCCACCATGGCCCCATTGACCGTAATGCGGTCCGGCAGCCCAGGCTGGGCCGAAGGCGGGGGGGAAGTGCCCGTAGTAGAAGCCCGGTGCACGATACACCCACAACGGTGAATAGAATCCCCAGCCAAACGGACTGTAGAAGAATCCGCTGGCGGGGATGAAGGTAGTCCGCCGTTGCCTCTCTCAGGGGCCAGCGTGCGGGCCATGATCTTCCGGCTAGGAAAGCGGCAGGACCTTCTTGCCGTACACCGTATTCACCAGGGTCGCCATCGCAATGTAATAGGCGAGCAGACCGACGATGAGAATCTCCCACCCGGCCACGCTTGCGGGCACCTTGCCGACAACCACGAAGTCCAGCGGGATAAAAGCCAGCAAGAGCAGCCAGAACAGGATCGCCAGGTACTTCCCTATACCCTGAACCGCAAGACAAAAGGCGAATGTAAACAGGGTCCACATCAGGAAGAACCCCAGCTCCTCAGGATGACCCGCTGGAATTCCCGTCTTCGGCTGGACGTAAAGGAGCATGAAGAGGGACCACCAGAAAGCACCGTAGGACATGAAGGCAGACCCGCCGAAAATGCTCCCCTTCCTAAGGTCCACGATGCCTGCAATGAACTGTGCGGTGCCGCCGAAGGCGATTGCCAGCGCCAGGGTCGGTCCGGCTCCCCAGTAACCCACGTTGTGGAGGCCGGTGGCCATGGTCGTCAGCGCGAAACCCATCAGCCCCACTACGGCCGGGTTCGCCCACCACTCCTTGTAGATACCCGCGCCCGTCAACTCGTATTTGTGTAGCTCTGGGCCTGTCAAAGTCGCCCATTTTTTTCTCCTTTCAATGACCGTTCAGCTCCTCATGGTCAGTGGCCTGCAAAACATAGAATTGCCGATTGGCAACCTTCCTCCCTCAGTCACCTTCCACACGCAGGGCGGAGACAACCTTGAGCATGGCGTGGGCCAGACGGGACAGAAACTCGTAATTCGTGGCGGCGTCGAGGTTGTCCTGGAGGCCGGCGATGAACTCCGGCAAGTCGCAGCCGCGGTACGTGCGGAGAAGCCAGTCGTTGCGCCGATCCAGGTGGCGCAGCTCCCGAGCGGCCCTTTCGAAGTCTTTTGCGGAAGGTGGCACGGCGTTCCTTTCCATTAACATATCGTGTAGCGAGAATATCATATACCGATATATAGGACAGACCGGCGGGAACGTTTTTCTGGGTGCTTCACCAGCAGAGGTAACCGCTAGAATCATGTCGTGGAGCTGGACGACACCATCGTGGCCGTCTCCACCCCGCCTGGCCGGGGCGGGATCGGCGTGGTGCGGGTGGCCGGTTCCGAGGCGAGGGCGATCGCCGCGCCGCTACTCCGGCTGAAGCACGAACTCGATCCGGGCCGCGCTGTTATCGGCGAGCTGATCGAGGCGGCCACGGGGGATCGCATCGACGAAGTGGTGGTCACGTTCTTCCAGAAGCCGCACTCCTATACCACGGACGACATCGTGGAGATCTCGGCCCACGGGGCGCCGGTTGTGCTGCGGCACGTGGTGGAACTGGCGCTCGCGGCGGGTGCGCGCCTAGCCGAGCCCGGCGAGTTCACCATGCGCGCCTTCCTGAACGGCCGCTTGGACCTCACGCAAGCCGAGGCGGTGCGCGACCTGATCGAATCGCAGACGCTTTACCAGGCCAAAGTGGCGGCGCAGCAGCTCGACGGCGCACTTTCGCACCGGCTGCAGCCCATCAAGCAGAAGCTGGTGGAGCTAATCGCGGTGCTGGAGGCCGGGATCGACTTCGCCGAGGACGACGTGCCGGTGGCGGCTGCGGAAACCATTCGGCAACGGCTGGAAGAAATCCGTAGGCCGCTAGCTGCTCTCGATGCCTCGTTCGCTTACGGCAAGGTGGTGCATGAGGGAATGACACTGGCCATCGTGGGCCGGCCGAACGTCGGCAAATCGAGCCTCTTCAACCGGCTGGTGGAGCGCGAGTGCGCCATCGTCACAGCGACGCCAGGTACCACGCGCGACCTGGTGAGCGAGACCGTGTCGCTGGGCGGAATTCCGGTGAAGCTGGTGGATACGGCGGGGATCCGCGCGGCCTACGACGAGGCCGAGAGCATCGGCGTCAAGAAAGCGTACGAAGCGCTGGCCGACGCTGACCTGGTGCTGGTGGTGATGGACCTCTCGCAGCCGCCGAACGACGAAGACGCGCGCCTGGTGGAGATGGTCGGGGCGCGGCCGAAGATCGTGGTGGAGAACAAGGCCGACTTGGATGGTCGTCGGTCGTCGGCCGTTGGTCGTCGGCCAGCGGACGGCCGCATTCGTACCTCTGCGGTGACGGGGGAGGGGATCGAAGAGCTGCGGCAAGAGATTCTGCGTCATGTCGCCGGCGACTCCGCCGGGCAGCGCGAAAGCGGCTTCCTGACCAACGTGCGCCATCAGGGGCTGGTGCGCGAGGCCATCGCCGGACTCGATGCCGGGCGGCGCGCTCTCGACCAGAACATTCCGCACGAGATGATGCTGCTCGACCTCTACACTGCCCTGCACGCGCTCGACGGCATCACCGGCGCGACCACCACAGACGACATCCTGAATCTGATCTTCAGCAGCTTCTGCATAGGGAAGTAGTCGTTGGGGGTTAGTGGGTGGTCGTTCGCAGGTGGCTAACGACTAACGACCAACGACTAACGACTGTTCAGGGCGGCCAGGGTATCCCGGAACAAGACATCAAACGATGCTGACTTGCCGTTTCCCGTGGCTGCGGTCAGGGCACGTTCGGCGGCGGCGCGCGGATAGCCGAGGTTCATCAGCGCAGACAGCACGTCCTCCTCGACCGGTGTGGCCAGCTTGGGCGGCGGGGCTTCGCCGAAGCCTTCCAGCTTGTCGCGCAGCTCCAGCACCATGCGCTCGGCGGTCTTCTTGCCGATGCCGGGGATGCGGGTGAGGCGTGCGCTGTCTCCCGCGCGGATGGCTGCCACCATCTCCGGCGCCGGCATCCCGCTCAGGATCGTGACCGCCAGCTTGGGTCCGATGCCGCTCACCTGGATCAGCTTCTCGAAGAGCCGCTTCTCCTCAGCGCGCAAGAATCCGAAGAGCGCGATGGCGTCCTCGCGCACGTGTGTGTGGATGTGGAGCGCGACCTCGCTGCCGGTCGCAGGGAGGTCGGAAAACGTTGGGATGGTGATGGTGACGTCATAGCCAACGCCCGCGGCTTCGACCACGGCCTGGTTGGGATGCTTCGAGATGAGCCGTCCGCGCAGGTGGGCAATCATGGGATTGTGTCATGGAGCCATTGGGCCATTGGGTCATTGGAACCGGCGTCACCCGAGTGTCTTCTGGTCCTAATAATCCAATGACTCAATGACACAATGACTCAATCCTCCTACGGTCTCCGCCGATAATAAATGGCGAACTCGAATCCCGGGTTCGGCGGAAAGAGTTCGGAGACGGCGCGCAGGCGTTCGGCCAGCGCCGCAGGCGCCAGCAGCGGATACTCGCGCTCGCGCAGCTCGAAATAATCTACATCGAGTGAGAGGGTGAGCAGGTAGATGGCGATGGCGTCGGCGAAGGTGGCGGAGAAATAATCGTTGCGCGCCTTTTCCGCTTCGCGGCTGTTGCCGGTTGCCAGTTTGCGCAGCTCGTGGGCGTCGAAGGAGGTTTCGCCGCGCGCTTTCTCCTGGGCCTGCCGCCAGACCAGCTCGGCGAAGGATTGGGCGACGCCGGCGCGCTCCACGAAAGCGTGTCCTACGTTGATGTAGAACTCGAAGGAGACGGAGAACTTGTCCTCGGTAAGGCGGGTGGAAATGAAAACGCACTGCGAGTCGCCGACACCGAAGTTGCGATGGCAAACCGCCTGGTCGCTCAGCGCCACGTCGTAGCGGTCGGCAATGAGGGTCTCGTCTCCCTGGCTGACGGTGAGCGGCACGAAGTAGTAGGCCTTGCGCTCGAGCGCGGCGGCGATAGGACGAGGCACGGCGGCCACCATGCGCTCCAGGTCGTTGGGCGCGATCGAGATCTGGCCGGTGGTGGCATAGCAGATGCCGTTGCCCGCCTGCGATACCTGCGTTTGGCGGATCACCTCGGAAGCCGGCTTGGTTGTGGCCTGGGCTATCTGTGACACGAGAAGTATTGTAGCGTAGGCGTGTGCCGAAGACCGGTTGGGCGCGCGCCGTGGTGAGGAGCGGATTGCTGGCCGTCGTGACAGCAGCTCTCACCGCCCCGCTGTCGCTGTTCGTGGGCAGCGTCATCTTTTATGCGCAGGCGCGGCTGGGGCGGGTCGATCCCCGGGTAGGCTTCGAACCCAACCTGTTTCTTCGGCACGTGGGATTGCCGGCGAGCGTCGCCGTGTTGGTGGTGACCTTTGTGGTGGCCCTGTGGAGATCGGGGGATCGGGAGATCGGGTCATCGGGTCATTGAAAACCACGTCCGCCGTGGATGCTCGCGAAATGAACGCGGATGAATCACGAAGCTCGTTTGGGGAAGATGACTGGCAGACTGGCAACGGTAAAAGCGGCGTTGATTGGGGCGGTGTTCGCGGTGCCGCTGGGCGCGATGCTGTTCGTCCCGCTGTGGTTCGTGATGGCGTTTCTGAGCCGGCTGGTCACCGGGCGGATTCATCCGGCGACATTCGTGCTGGCGGGTCTCATGGCGGCGGTGTTCTTGGTGTGGGTGTTCCGGCTGGCCTTCGGGTACTTTCGCAAGGGATTCCTGCGCAGGACGGATCATCCCTCGCCGCGTTTCTAGTTTTGTGGTTTCCAGTTTCTCGGCAGAAGCCCCGGCGATTCTTTCGAGAAACGAGGAACGAGAAACGGTCCTCACACCTTCAGTTCAGCCCGCGTACGCAGGATCTCCAGCAGATGAGCGCGGGAGAGAACGCCCTCGAGATGGCCGTTCGAGACCACCGGCAACTGGTTGATATCTTCGCGCGCCATGGTCTCCAGCGCCTGCATGACCGGCGCCTCCGGCGACACCACCCGTAGTTGCGCGTGCGGGCGCATGGCTTGCTCGACCGTGGTCAGCGGCCACATCCGTCGCTCGACGCGGCTGATGTCCGCCGGCGTGATCAGACCGGTCAGGAGGCCGTCCTTCTGCACGATGAAACAGCGCTGTCCAGTGCGCAGCAGGTATTCATCCACCAGCGTTTGCAGGTTAGTAGTCGCGTCGATGACCGCACAGTTGCGCTCCATCACGTCACGCACCTTGATGCCCGCCAGGGCCTGAGTGAGCTCGACCTGCACCCGGCTGGAACGCGCGGCGTCGAGCAGGAACCATCCGATGAAGGCCATCCACAGGCCGCCGAAACCTTGCCCATGGAAGAATTGCCACAAACCAATCAGGATAAACAGGAAGGCGAACACCTGGCCTACATTGGCGGCGAGGCGGGTGGCGCGTTCCAAGCTGTGCGTTTCCCACCAGGCGGCGGCGCGAAAGACACGGCCGCCGTCGAGCGGGTAGGCGGGGATCAGATTGAAGGCCCCGAGAGTGAAATTGATGACTCCCAACCAGCCCAGCATTTCCATGAGAGGCGAACCCGCGCGTGAGGACGGTCCACGCCAGCCCAGGGCATAGGCCGAGCCGAGGCAGATAAAACCCAGTGCAAAGCTGACCAGCGGCCCGGCCAGCGCCATCCAGAATTCGGTCTTGGCGTCCGGGCTCTCGCGTTCCATCTGCGACACGCCGCCCAGAGCGAACAGCACGATCGAGGGCACGCGGATGCCACGGCTCTGGGCCACCACCGAATGCCCCAGCTCGTGCAGCAAGATGCAGACGAAGAAAAGGAGGCCGGTAAGGACGGCGGTGCCCCAGATCACGCCCTCACTCCAGTCGCGGTGTACGAAATGAAACTGCTCCCCCAGGGAAAACACGATCAGGATGGCGATGATGATCCAACTGTAGTGCAGGCCTATGCTTATGCCAAAGACCCGCCCGAGCTTCACCTGCGCTTGCATGTCTGTTTACTAGGATGACCGAGGCCCTGTATCCGGATTAGCTTTTTCTGCGTCATACTGGGTTAGGGAGCTGACGTCGCGGCAGTCGGCGTCGAAAAGGACGCGCGCAACTTGCGTCCCACTCGGGGGTTAGTGGCGGTTAAAGGCTGAGTCGGTTCGCCCCCTTCGAAGGAGATTTGGGATGAGGGAAGCTGGTACCAGAGCTTGGGCTTCTGCAGGATGTGTGATGTTGGCGGCGGTGTTGATGGGGTTCGGCGTGACGGGCTGCGGCTTTGGCAACAACAATAACGTGAGTGGTGTGGGCTGCGGCTTTGCCAACACCGCCGCTCCGGGGCCGGCGCCCGCCGCGGGCTCGGAATTCCTCTTCGTCCCCAACGCCTTGTGCGGGCCAGGCGAGGCGAACGACGTGATGTCGGTGCTGGTGCTCGACCCCGCCACCGGGACCTTTAACAATGGACCGGTGCCGCTGGTCCAGACTGGCAATGTGCCGGTCTGGGCTATGGTCGATCCCACCAACCATTTCGTCTACGTGACCAACTTCGCCGACAACACAGTGTCAGCGTTCACCCTCAATACCGCGACTGGGCAGGTGGGAGTTGTGCCAGGGTCGCCATTCCTGGCAGGAACCGGTCCTGCCGCGGCTGCGGTCGATCCCTCGGGAACCTTCCTCTATGTGGCCAACGAAGGCACCAGCACCATCGCCGGAAGTATCTCCGGGTACAAGATAAATGCCAATGGATCGCTGACCGCGGTTCCGGGATCGCCCTTCACCACCGCCACGCCGCTCTCGCCCCAGCAGGGCATCGCGGTGACATTACCCCAGGGCCCAGGAGTATTTCCGGGGTTCGTCTATGTCAGCAACAGCAATGTAAACAACATCAACTTCTCGAACAGCGTGAGCGTCTTCAGTTTCGATGACACGGGCACACTGACACAGCTCGCGACTTCACCCTTCACGCTGGCTCCCGCCATCAACCCTCAGCCGGAGTCGCTGGCCATGGATCCCGCCGGCAAATTCCTGTTCACAGCCAACATGACCAACAACAATGTTTCGGGGTTCACGGTGAACGCCAACGGCTCGCTCAATCAGGTGACGGGCTCGCCCTTCTCGGCGATTCCGCCCCCGCCCCTCGCGAACCTGAATTTGCCGCTAAACTCGCCTCAGTACCTGGTGACCGACCGCACCGGATCGTTTCTTTATGTGGTCAACGTCGGCAACAACACCGTGACCAGCTATACCATTACTCCCGGCACCGGCGTTCTGGGAGAGGAGTTCCAGTCTTCGGCCACGGGTAACTTCCCGGAGGGAATTGCGGTAGATGCCGCCAACAAGTTCCTCATGGTGGCCAACTTTGATGACGGAACTTTGTCGGTGTACGGCATCAACAACGCTAACGGGAACCTGACAGCGCCCAGTACAGTAAGCAGCAGTGCCATCATCGCCGGTCCTCAGATGGTGGCCACCACCCACTGAGGACGAATGGCCGGGCATCGAGAATCACGCTGCCCAGCCTGGCACGGCCGGGCCTGCCTAACTACGCAACTCTGCTAAACTCCAGGGTCATGCCCGAGACTGCGGAAAGAGCCCAAACCATCCAGGTGAAGCTTCCCGACGGGAGCATGAAGGAGGTTCCCAGGGGCACGACGGCGTTGGATATTGCGCGCCAGATCTCGCCACGGTTGGCCGAGGCTGCTTTGGTCGCCAAATCGAACGGCGCGCTTATCGACCTGACTCGACCGCTGGAAAAAGACACCGAACTGCGCATCCTGACCAACCGCGATCCGGAAGCGCTGCAGGTATTCCGACATTCGTCGGCCCACTTGATGGCCGCCGCCGTACTCGAACTCTTTCCCGAAACCAAACTGGGGCATGGTCCGGCAACGGAAAGCGGTTTCTTCTACGACTTCTACCGGCCCACGCCGTTCACGCCCGAAGACCTGGAAAAGATCGAGAGGAAGATGCAGGAGCTGGTGGAGAAGGACATCCCCTACGCGCAGGACTTCTTGCCGCGCCAGCAGGGTCTGGAGCGCTTCAAGGCGGAAGGCGACTTCATGAAGTGTCATTTCATCGAGCAGTTCACCGCTCCCGATGAAAGGATTTCGCTCTACCGCACCGGCAAGTTCACGGACTTCTGCCGCGGCCCGCACATTCCTTCGACCGGCAGGATCAAGGCCTTCAAGCTGCTGAGCATCGCCGGCGCCTACTGGCTGGGCGACGAGAAGAACCCGCAGCTCCAGCGCATCCACGGTACGTCGTTCTACACGAAGAAAGAGCTGGACGACTACCTGCACAAGCTGGAGGAAGCCAAGCGCCGGGACCATCGTCTCCTGGGCAAACAGCTCGACCTGTTCTCTATTCAGGAGCTGGCCGGCCCGGGGCTGATCTTCTGGCACCCCAAGGGCGCCATTATCCGAAAGACCATGGAAGACTGGCTGCGC
>Ga0187766_10000584_pt1 | contig 20499 bp, 18 predicted proteins | sample 0216_QUI02_MP05__4_FD_132971 | JGI IMG/M metagenome (GOLD analysis project Ga0187766, IMG submission 132971) | Tropical peat soil microbial communities from peatlands in Department of Meta, Colombia - 0216_QUI02_MP05_20_MG | ecosystem: Environmental > Terrestrial > Soil > Wetlands > Peat ... | reverse complement strand
CCAGGGCTCGACGGACGTCGATGTGGTCGGTGGTCATCACGCAACGGTAACCTGATGGGAAAGATTGCGCTTCGTCGGTCGGCCGGATCGGCCGTCAACGCCCGCTCGGGAGGTACTCATGACCACGTCGGTGATCGTTGCTGGAGCACGCACCCCCATCGGCAAGTTGATGGGCTCGTTGAAGGATTTCTCGGCCACTGATCTGGGCGCCATCGCGGTCAGGGCGGCCCTGGAGAAGGCGAAGGTCCCGCCCTCGCTGATTCAGTACGTGATCATGGGCCAGGTGCTGACCGCGGGGGCCGGTCAGATGCCCGCGCGCCAGGCGGCGGTGGCGGCCGGTATCGGCTGGGACGTGCCGGCGCTGACCATCAACAAGATGTGCTTGTCCGGTCTCGACGCCATCGCGCTTGCTGACCAGCTCATTCGCGCCGGGGAGTTCGACGTGGTGGTGGCCGGGGGCCAGGAGTCCATGACGAAGGCGCCGCACCTGCTGATGAACAGCCGGGCCGGCTACAAGTACGGCGATGTCACCGTTTTGGACCACCTGGCCTATGACGGCTTGCACGACGTGTTCACTGACCAGCCGATGGGGGCGCTCACCGAGCAGCGCAACGAAGCGGATCGGTTCACGCGTCGCGAACAGGACGAGTACGCCGCGCGGTCACATCAGAAGGCCGCTGCGGCATGGAAGGACGGCGTCTTCGCCGATGAAGTGGTGCCGGTGAGCATCCCGCAGCGCAAGGGTGACCCGCTGCAGTTCAGCGAGGACGAGGGCATCCGGGCGAATACCACAGCCGAATCGCTGGCCGGTCTGCCGCCGGCGTTCTGTTCGGATGGCACCATCACCGCCGGCTCGTCGTCGCAGATCTCCGACGGTGCGGCCGCGGTTGTCGTGATGAACAAGGCCAAGGCCAAAGAACTGGGGCTCACCTGGCTGGTCGAGATCGGCGCACACGGCGTGGTGGCCGGGCCGGATTCGACGCTGCAATCGCAGCCGGCGAACGCGATCAAGAAAGCCGTTGCCCGCGAGGGTATCTCGGTGGATCAGCTCGACGTCGTGGAGATCAACGAGGCGTTCGCAGCGGTGGCACTGGCCTCGGCGCGGGAACTCGGTGTGGACCCCGAGACCGTCAATATCAACGGCGGCGCGATCGCCGTCGGGCATCCGATCGGCATGTCGGGAGCACGTATAACCCTGCATGCGGCCCTCGAGCTGGCGCGCCGCGGTTCCGGCTACGCGGTGGCGGGCCTGTGCGGTGCCGGTGGCCAGGGTGACGCGCTGGTCCTGCGGGCCGGTTAGCCCCGGACGGTCGATGACGTTGCTGGCGAGGGGTGTGCCGCGGCCACTGTGATCTTCGTCATATCGGCTGATCGGAACCGTCAGCTCGGAAGATTCAGGCCCGTTTCGGCACCTGGACATGGCGGGGGTCAGCGGGTGGACAACCGAGTGGAGGGCCAGCTGACGCGCGTGACAGACTTGACGACGTGACGCGTCCCGGACCCCGAATCAGGCCTGCCATGGCCGGTGCGGTTGATCTATCGGCTCTTAAAGAGCGAGCTCAGCGGAACGCTTCGGCTGGTGGCGATGCGGCGGCTGCAACGTCGGCGGAGCAGGTCGGCACCGCGATCACCGAGGCCAATTTCGAAGAGGAGGTGCTGGTCCGGTCCAACCAGGTACTGGTCGTGGTGCTGCTGTGGTCGCCGCGCAGCGACGTGTGCCGCCAGTTGGCCGACACCTTGTCCGGTCTGGCCGCCGCCGACAACGGAAAATGGTCGCTGGTGACCGTCAACGTCGACGCGGTGCCCAGAGTGGCCCAGATATTCGGCGTCCAAGTGGTCCCGACCGTGGTGGCGTTGGGCGCCGGGCAACCGCTGTCCAGCTTCCAGGGCATGCAGCCCCCCGACCAGTTACGTCGCTGGCTGGATTCCCTGCTTTCGGCGACGGCCGGCAAGCTCAGCGGCACAACGAGTTCCGAGGAGTCGGAGCAGGTCGATCCAGCGGTGGCGCAGGCGCGCCAGCAGCTGCAGGCTGGTGACTTCGCGGCTGCGCAGAAGTCCTATCAGGCGATCCTGGACGCCAATCCGAACAGCATCGAAGCCAAGGCGGCGCTACGGCAGATCGCCTTCCTGACGCGCGCCAGCGCACGGCGCCCCGAAGCGGTGGCCGTCGCCGACGCGGCTCCCGACGACATCGAGGCTGCATTCGCAGCCGCCGATGTGCAGATCCTCAACCAGGACGTGAGCGCCGCGTTCGACCGCTTGATCGCGTTGGTGCGGCGGACCTCTGGTGATGAGCGCACCACGGTGCGCACTCGGCTGATCGAGCTGTTCGACCTCTTCGATCCCGCCGACCCCGAGGTCATCGCGGGCCGGCGCAACCTCGCCAATGCCCTCTATTAAAGCCCGGCTGAGATGCAAAATCGCCCTGAACCGGCGGTTTTAAGGGGATTTCGCGTCTCGCGCTAGCAAGGTTCCAGCCACAAGGCCGACGTGGGCGGTAGCACCAGCGCCGCGGACGCCGGACGGCCGTGCCACGGTTCGTCGGTGGCGTCGACGCCGCCCAGGTTGCCGATACCCGAACCGTTGTAGGCCGTCGCATCGGTGTTGAGCACCTCACGCCATCGCCCGGCACAGGGCAGGCCGAGCCGGTAGCCGCTGTGCTTGGACCCGGCGAAATTGAACACGCAGGCCATCACCGAGCCGTCGCTGCCGTACCGCAGGAAGCTCAACACGTTGTTGGCGGAGTCGTTGGCGTCGATCCAGGAATAGCCCTCGGGACGGGTGTCTTGACTCCACAGCGCGGGGTGGCTGCGGTAGATGTCGTTGAGGTCGTGCACGAGGCGCAGGATCCCGTTGGAAAAGCTGTTCTCGTCGAGTTGGAACCAGTCCACACCATGCTGCTCGGACCACTCGGCGCGCTGGCCGAACTCCTGGCCCATGAACAACAGTTGCTTTCCCGGGTGCGCCCACTGGTAGGCCAGCAGACTGCGCAGCCCGGCGGCCTTCGTATAGTCGTTGCCTGGCATCCGCCCCCACAGCGTGCCCTTGCCGTGCACCACCTCGTCGTGGCTGAGCGGCAGTACGAAGTTCTCGCTGAACGCGTACAGCATCGAGAAGGTCATCTCGTGATGGTGGTAACTGCGATACACCGGATCGCGGCTGAAGTAGTCGAGCGTATCGTGCATCCAGCCCATGTTCCACTTCATCGAAAAGCCCAGGCCGCCAAGGCTGGTGGGCCGCGACACACCGGGCCACGACGTCGACTCCTCGGCGATGGTCACGATACCCGGCGCCACCCTGTGCGCCGTCGCGTTCGTCTCCTGCAGGAACTGCACCGCTTCCAGGTTCTCCCGGCCGCCGTAGACGTTCGGAGTCCACCCCCCGGTAGGTCGCGAATAGTCGAGGTAGAGCATCGAGGCCACCGCGTCCACCCGCAGCCCGTCGATATGGAACTCTTGGAGCCAGTACAGGGCATTGGCCACTAAAAAGTTACGCACCTCGTGTCGGCCAAAATTGAACACATAAGTGCCCCAGTCGAGTTGCTCTCCGCGCCTGGGATCGGAATGCTCATAAAGCGATGTGCCGTCGAAACGGCCCAGCGCCCACGCGTCCTTCGGGAAGTGGGCCGGCACCCAGTCCACGATGACGCCGATGCCGGCCTGGTGCAGCGCGTCGACAAGCGCCCGGAAATCATCCGGAGTGCCGAACCGGGAGGTCGGCGCATAGTAGGACGTCACCTGGTATCCCCACGATCCGGCGAACGGGTGCTCGGCAACAGGCAGCATCTCGACATGGGTAAATCCTTGAGCCACAATATAATCCGTGAGCTGCCGAGCAAGCTCACGGTAGCTGAGGCCCGCGCGCCACGAGCCCAGATGGACTTCATAGGTGCTCATCGGCTCGAACACCGGGTTTTTCTGGGCGCGGCGTGTCATCCAGTCGGCGTCACCCCAGGTGTAATTGCTCGACGTGACCCGCGACGCAGTGCGCGGCGGCACCTCGGTGGCCAACGCGAACGGGTCGGCCCGATTGGTGACGACACCGTCGGCGCCGTGCACCCGAAACTTGTACAGACCGTCCGAGGGGAAGCCGGGCCAGAACAATTCCCATACACCAGAGGAGCCGAGCACCCGCAGCGGAGCGTCGTTGCCGTTCCAGCCGTTGAAGTCGCCGATCAGGCTGACGCCCTTGGCGTTAGGCGCCCACACGGCGAACGACACGCCCTCGACGACACCGTCGGCGGTGGTGAACGAGCGGGGATGGGCGCCAAGTATCTCCCACAGCCGTTCGTGGCGGCCCTCGGCGAACAGATGAAGGTCGACCTCGCCCAACGTCGGGAGGAAGCGGTAGCCGTCGGCGACGGTGTGCACATCCGGTGTATTTCCGGTGCCGCAATGGCTCATCTCCAGGCGGTAGTCGATGAGGTTGACAAACGGCAGCGCCACGGCGAACAGCCCGGAATCGATGTGCTGCATCGGGAACCGCTCGCCACCGACGAGCGCGACTACTTCAACGGCGCGCGGGCGGAAGGCCCGGATAACAGTGTGGTCGCCGTACTCGTGGGCGCCCAATACCCCGTGCGGATTGTGGTGGACGCCGGCCACCAGGCGCGCCAGGTCGCTAGGCTCGGGAGCCAGGTGGGTCCTGGTGAGTTGGTCAGTCGGCGTCATCGTGGCATCACCTCCGGCGCAGCAGTGCGATTCGGGATTCCTCCGGTATCAGCGGCATGTTGATGATGTGGGCTACTGCGCGCACAGGGTCGATGCGAACGTAATTGGCTTGTCCCCATTGGTATTCCTTGTCGGTTATCTCGTCATGCACCCAAAACCGTTCGTAGGGCTCCATACCCAGTGCGGCCATGTCCAGCCACAGGGTCGCTTCTTCGGGCGCGAAAGCGTTCAGCGTCACCACCACCAACACACAGTCGCCGGTGGTGGGATCGAACTTGCTATAAGCCAGCAACGTCTCGTTGTGCACGTGGTGAAAGTGGATCGTGCGCAATTGCTGCAGTGCGGGATGCTGTCGACGGATTGCGTTGAGCCGCGTAATGAACGGCTCCAACGATCTGCCCTCCGCGAGCGCGCCCGCGAAGTCGCGGGGCCGCAACTCGTATTTCTCGGAGTTCAGGTATTCCTCGCTGCCCTCGCGCACCGCATGGTGCTCGAAGAGTTCGTAACCGGAGTACATTCCCCACGCCGGACTCATGGTCGTCGCCAACACTGCCCGGATGGCGAACATGCCGGGACCGTTGTGCTGCAGGACGGCGTGCAAGATATCCGGGGTATTGACGAACAGATTGGGTCGGCGGTAGTCGGCGAGTTCAGCGATCTCGTTGCCGAACTCGGTGAGCTCCCAGTTCGACGTGCGCCAGGTGAAGTAGGTGTAGGACTGGGTGAAGCCGAGCTTGGCGAGCCCGTACTGGCGGGCCGGCGGGGTGAACGCCTCGGACAAAAAGAGCACGTCGGGATCGACCGCTTTCACCTGACCGATCAGCCAGACCCAGAAGTCGGGTGGCTTGGTATGTGGATTGTCGACCCGGAAGATCTTCACCCCGTGGTCCATCCAGTGCCGCACCACGCGCAGCACCTCGTCGCAAAGACCCGCGGGATCGTTGTCGAAGTTGACCGGATAGATGTCCTGATATTTCTTCGGCGGATTTTCCGCATAGGCGATGGTGCCGTCGGGCAATTCGGTGAACCACTGCGGGTGTTCTCTGGCCCACGGATGGTCCGGCGCGCATTGCAGCGCAAGGTCCAAGGCCACCTCCATGCCCAGTTCGCGTGCCGCGGCGACGAACCTGTCAAAGTCGTCGATGGTGCCCAGCTTCGGATCGACAGCATCGTGGCCGCCCTCGTCGCTGCCGATCGCCCACGGAGATCCGACGTCACCGGGCGCGGCGGTCGCGGCATTGTTGCGCCCCTTGCGGTGCACCTTGCCGATGGGATGGATCGGCGGTAGGTAGACCACGTCGAAACCCATGTTGGCGATGCGTGGCAGCGCGGCGGCCGCGGTGGCGAAGGTGCCGTGCACTGGATTGCCGTCGGCGTCCCAGCCGCCGGTCGAGCGCGGAAACATTTCGTACCACGCGCCGAACCGGGCCATCGGCCGGTCCACCCAGACCCCGTACTGCTCGCCCCGGGTTAGAAGGTCGCGCAGCGGGTAGCGGGTCAGCAGTTCATCAACTCCGGGTGTCAGCGCCAGCGCGGCGCGGGTCACCGGATCGCCGGGGGTGCGCAGGGCCGCTGCGGCCGCCAGCAGCGGCTCGCGGTGTGCGCGCGGCACCCGGGTGGCGGCACGCTCAAACAGCCGGGCGCCCACCAACAGGTCGTTGGACAGTTCCGTCTCACCCTGGCCGGCGTCCAGCTTGGCCACCACAGCGTGGCGCCAGGTGTGAATCGGGTCACCCCAGCCGTCGACCCGGAAGGTCCACAAGCCGACGCTGTCCGGGGTGAACTGGCCGTGAAACACATAGGGCTCCTCGCCCATCGTCATCGGCAGCAGCAGCGGCTTGACTTGTGGCGATGCCTGGGCGGCCCCGGCTTCAAGGACCTGCACGGCGTTGATCCGGCGCATTTCCGCCACCTGCGGGTAGCGCGGCCCGCGGTAACGCACGACCAGAGTCGCCGCGACCGCCTCGTGGCCTTCTCGCCATACCGCGGCGCTGACCGGGACCACCTCACCGACGACCGCTTTGGCCGGGTATGCGCCGCACGAAACGACGGGCTGGACGTTATCGATCTCGATACGACCGGGCACCAACTACTCCGTCCTTACCCCTGCTTTTCGTTCAGTCCTCCGTGCGTCCGTCTCAGCGCGGCCAAACCGCTTCTGCGGGCCCCAATACCCACCGTAGTGTCCGGCCACACCTCGGGCGGCGAAGCCGTCGCTCGGGCGACGTCAGCTCAGCGCAACCACCAGTAAGGTAAGGACGTGTGAAGGCCCTCCGCCGGTTTACCGTCCGTGCCCATCTTCCGCGGCGCCTGGCCGCGTTGGACCAGCTGTCGACCAACTTGCGGTGGTCGTGGGAGAAGCCGACGCAGGACCTGTTCGCGGCCATCGACCCGGCGCTGTGGGAGCAATGCGGTCACGATCCGGTGGCGCTACTCGGTGCGGTGAGCCCGGCCCGGCTCGACGAGCTGGCGGTCGATGAGGGGTTTCTGGGCCGGCTTGATGAGCTGGCGGCCGACTTGAACGACTATCTGAGCCGCCCGTTGTGGTATCAGCGGCAGAGCGACCGCGCCGCCATGCCCACCGGGATCGCGTACTTTTCGATGGAGTTCGGGGTCGCCGAGGTGTTGCCCAGTTACTCCGGCGGGCTCGGGATCCTCGCCGGAGACCATCTGAAGTCGGCATCCGATCTGGGGCTGCCGCTGATCGGGGTGGGCCTGTACTACCGCTCCGGCTACTTCCGGCAGTCGCTGAGCGCTGACGGCTGGCAGCACGAGACGTATCCGGCGCTGGATCCGCAGGGGCTGCCGTTGCGGCTGCTCACCGACCGCGGCGGCCCGGTGCTGGTCGAGCTGGCGCTTCCGGACTCCGCGCAGCTGCGGGCGCGTATCTGGGTCGCACAGGTCGGTCGGGTTCCGCTGCTCCTACTGGACTCCGACGTGCCCGAGAACGAGCACGACCTGCGCGGCGTCACCGACCGCCTCTACGGCGGCGACCAGGAGCATCGCATCAAACAGGAGATCCTGGCCGGTATCGGCGGCGTGCGGGCCATCCGCGCGTTCACCGCCATCGAAGGGCTGCCTGCGCCCGAGGTGTTCCACATGAACGAGGGCCACGCCGGATTCCTCGGGGTCGAACGCATCCGGGAACTGATCACCGATTCGGGGTTGGACTTCGATACCGCGTTGACGGTGGTGCGATCCAGCACCGTGTTCACCACCCACACCCCGGTGCCAGCCGGTATCGATCGTTTCCCGGTGGACATGGTGCGGCGCTACTTCGATGACAACGGTGCACCGGCGCTGCTGCCTGGGGTGCCGACGGACCGGATCATCGCCCTGGGCGCCGAGGACGATGCGAACACGTTCAACATGGCGCGCATGGGTCTGCGGCTGGCGCAGCGGGCCAACGGCGTCTCGCTGCTGCACGGCCGGGTGAGCCGGGCCATGTTCAACGAACTATGGCGCGGGTTCGACCCCGACGAGGTGCCGATCGGGTCGATCACCAACGGCGTGCACGGGCCCAGCTGGGCCGCGCCGGAGTGGTTGAAGCTGGGTCGCGAACTGGCCGGGTCGGACTCGTTCAGCGAACCCGCGGTGTGGCAGCGACTGCAGCAGGTCGATCCCGGGCATCTGTGGTCGATCCGCTCGCAATTGCGATCGCTGCTGGTCGACGACGTCCGGGCGCGGCTGCGCCGCTCGTGGCGGCAGCGCGGCGCGTCGGACGCCGAACTGGGCTGGATCGCGACGGCATTCAATCCGGAGGTGCTCACGGTCGGGTTCGCCCGGCGGGTGCCGACGTACAAGCGGCTGACCTTGATGCTGCGCGATCCGGATCGGCTGGAGCAGCTGCTGCTCGACGACGAACGGCCGATCCAGCTGATCGTCGCCGGAAAGTCCCACCCGGCCGACGACAGCGGCAAGGCGCTGATCCAGCAGGTGGTGCGGTTCGCCGACCGGCCCAAGGTGCGCCACCGCATCGCTTTTCTGCCCGACTACGACATGTCGATGGCCCGGCGGCTGTACTGGGGCTGCGATGTGTGGCTGAACAACCCGTTACGGCCATTCGAGGCATGCGGCACGTCGGGAATGAAGAGCGCGCTCAACGGCGGGTTGAATCTGTCGATTCTCGACGGCTGGTGGGACGAGTGGTACGACGGCGAAAACGGTTGGGAGATCCCGTCTGCCTACGGGGTGACCGCGGAGGGCCGTCGCGACGACCTGGAGGCCAGCGCCCTCTACGACCTGCTCGAGCGAGCGGTGGCACCGAAGTTCTACGAGCGCGACGACCAGGGGGTGCCGCCGCGGTGGATCGAAATGGTGCTGCACACACTGGAGACGCTCGGCCCGAAAGTACTGGCGTCGCGCATGGTGCGCGACTATGTCGACCAGTACTATCGACCGGCGGCGGTGTCGCTCCGCAGGACCGTCGGGCCCGGCACCCATGGTCGGCGCGACGAGTTCGGCGCGGCCCGCGAGCTGGCCGCCTACCGTCGGCGCGCCGAGCAGGCGTGGCCGAAGATTCACATCGCCCATGTCGACAGCACCGGGCTGCCCGACACTCCGCTGCTCGGGTCGAAGCTGACCCTGACCGCGACCGTGCAGCTGGCTGGGCTGCGGCCTCGCGATGTTGCGGTGCAGGCGGTGCTGGGCAGGGTTGATGCCAGCGACGCGCTGCTGGACCCGGTCACCGTTGAGATGTCGCATACCGGCACCGCCGGCGCCGGCAATGAGATCTTCTCGACGACCATGCCGCTACCGGTAGCCGGGCCAGTCGGTTACACCGTGCGGGTGCTGCCGAATCACCCGATGCTGGCCGCGCCCAACGAGCTCGGCCTAGTCACGCTGGCCTGACTTCCAGCGACGTGCGCAGCCGCCCAAGCGCCTTGCGGACCTGCACGACGTCGGTGGTTTGCCAGAACGGCGGCAGCGAGGCTCGCAGGTAGCCGCCGTAGCGGGCGGTCACCATCCGTGAGTCGAGCACCGCAACAACCCCGCGGTCGCCGAGGCTGCGCAACAGCCGGCCTGCCCCCTGCGCCAGCAACAGCGCGGCGTGACTGGCGGAGACCGCCATGAACCCATTGCCGCCGCGGGCAGACACCGCGCGCTGGCGGGCGCTTAGCAGGGGATCGTCGGGCCGCGGGAACGGGATACGGTCGATGACGACCAACGACAGCGACGGCCCCGGCACGTCGACGCCCTGCCACAGCGACAGCGTGCCGAACAGGGAGGTCGCGGGATCGGCGGCGAACTGCTTGACCAGCGCGGCGGTGCTGTCGTCACCCTGACACAACACCGGCGTGGGCAGCCGTTCACGCATGGCCTCGGCGGCGGCCTGCGCCGATCGCATCGAGGAGAACAGCCCCAGTGTGCGCCCACCGGCCGCGGTGATGAGTTCGGCGATCTCGGTGAGCTGCTCGGCCGAGCCGGTGCCGTCCCGGCCCGGTGGCGGTAGATGGGCGGCGACGTAGAGGATCCCAGCCTTGGCGTGCTGAAACGGTGATCCCACATCCAGCCCACGCCATCGCGGGCGGTCGGGATCATCGTCGGTGGGCGCGCCGGTCAGACCCCACGCTGCGGCCATCGCGTCGAAGGATCCGCCGATGGTCAGCGTCGCCGATGTCAACACCGTCGTCGACCGGCCAAACACCCGGAGGCGCAACAGCCCGGCCACCGACAGCGGCGCCACCCGCAGCACCGCTCGTGGCGAATCCCGGCCGTCCTCATGGTCCAGCCACACCACATCGGTGCGATCGGGGATCGCGGGCGCAAACGACGTCAGGATCCGCGACGCCGTATCGGAGATCTCGGTGAGGCTGGCAACCGCCTCGGTGCGTGCTGCTGCCACCGCGACATCACCGGGCGACGTGTCGATCGCCGACCGGGCCGCAGTGGCCCCGTCGCGGAGCGCGGTCAGGTGCGTCGCCAGCTCGTTGCCGAGGTGATCGATCCGGCCCGGGGTCTCGTCCTGGAGCGCCGCGATGAACGCGGCGGAGGCGGTCTCCCACCGCTGGGTCAGTTCCGGGCCGACCAACCTGGCGATCCGCCGCGCGGCGACGCCGAGCGCGGCCGATGTCAGCTCCCCGGTAGCCACGGCAGTCACCCGGTCCACCAACTCGTGCGCCTCGTCGACCGCCAGCAGCCGGTGTTCGGGCAGCACCGCCGACTCGGCCAGGGCATCGATGGCCAGCAACGCGTGGTTGGTGACCACGATGTCGACCCGGCCCGCCACGGCGCGGGCCCGCTCGGCGAAGCACCCACTGCCGAACGGGCAGCGGGCCGCGCCGAGGCATTCCCGCGCGGAGACGCTGACCTGCGCCCACGATCGGTCCGGCACACCCGGCCGCAGCTCGTCGCGGTCGCCGGAATCGGTCGTCGACGCCCACGCGGTCAGCCGTTGCACGTCGCGGCCCAAAGCGGTGACCGCGAGCGGCTCGAAGAGCTCATCCTGCGGCCCGCCATCGGAGCCAGGGTCATTCGCCGCACCATTGTGGATCTTGTTCAGGCACAAATAGTTCCGCCGCCCCTTGAGCAGCGCGAACCGCGGCCGGCGGGGCAGCGCATCGGCGAGCGAATCGATCAGCCGGGGCAGATCGCGATCGACGAGTTGGCGCTGCAAGGCGATCGTCGCGGTCGACACCACTACCGGCGTGTTGTCCGACACCGCGCGGACAATCGCCGGAACCAGGTATGCCAGCGACTTGCCGGTGCCGGTGCCGGCCTGCACCGCGAGGTGCTCACCGGTCTCGAAGGCATGCGCGACCGCTTCGGCCATCTCCAGCTGGCCGCGGCGCTCGCTGCCACCGAGCGCGGCCACCGCGGTGGCCAGCAGCCGGGGCACAGACAGGTCAGGCGTGGCTTCTCCTGGGGTGTCGGGCTGGGTCGACATTACGTCTGTCAGCGCGGGATCTGTAGCGTCGGGATCGCCGGCTCGCCGTGCGACAGCTTCAGGCCCTCCCATGGCAGGCTGCGAAGGCCAGATGCCACCAGCTTCCGCGCCGCGGCCAGATCCACATCGGCCACTGCCTGCCCGCCGCGGATCAGCGGGGTCGTCAGCACGCGGTACGGCTCGGCGGTGTTGGCCGGCCGGCCGGCCGGATGCACGATCTCTTCGGTGATCGTGCCCGTCGGTCGCGACAGCCGTAGCGCCTGCTTGCGGCCGCCGCGGGACTGTTTGTGGGGGCTGCGCTTCTGCACCGGCATGCCGTCCACTTCGACAAGCTTGTAGATCATTTCTGCGGTCGGGGCGCCGGACCCGGTGACCAGTGCCGTGCCTACGCCATAGCTGTCGACGGGTTCGGCGTGCAGCGCGGCGATGGAGAACTCGTCAAGATCACCGGACACCACGATGCGGGTCCGCGTGGCCCCCAGGCGGTCGAGTTGCTCGCGTGCCTGGCGGGCCAGCACCCCCAGCTCGCCGGAGTCGATGCGCACCGCACCGAGCGCGGTCCCGCCGGCCTTCACGGCGTTGGTCACGCCCGTCGTGACGTCATAGGTATCTACCAGCAGCGTGGTGCCGGTGCCGAGCGCGTCGACCTGCGCGCGAAACGCGGCCAGCTCGTCGGGCCCGTCGGCGCGGGTGTGCAGCAGGGTGAACGCGTGAGCGGCCGTGCCCTCTGCCGGCACTCCGTAGCGACGCTGGGCCTCGAGGTTCGACGACGCGGCGAAGCCCGCGATATGGGCCGCGCGAGCCGCGGCGACCGCGGCCAGCTCGTGGGTTCGCCGCGAGCCCATCTCGATCAACGGGCGGCCCTGGGCCGCGCTGACCATGCGTGCCGCCGCCGACGCGATCGCGCTGTCGTGGTTGAAAATCGACAGCATCAGCGTTTCGAGCACCACGCATTCGGCGAAGCTTCCGCTCACCGAAAGTACAGGCGACCCGGGGAAGTACAGCTCCCCCTCCGGATAGCCGTCGATATCGCCGCGGAATCGGAAATCGCGAAGAAAGCGCAGCGTGTCGGAATCGAGGAATTCCGCCAGCATCGCCAGTGCGACGCCGTCGAACCTGAACTCCGGCAAGGCTTCCAGGAGCCGGCCGGTCCCGGCGACCACCCCGTAACGGCGTCCTTCGGGCAACCGGCGGGCGAACAGCTCAAAGGTGGTTCGGCGATTCGCGGTGCCGTCGCGCAGCGCCACCGACAGCATGGTCAACTCGTACTTGTCGGTCAGCAGCCCGGCGCAGGGCGAGTCGTTCACACCGCAACGGTATCGGGTGCGCCGGCGCCTCTCGGTATCCTGAGACCATGGTTGCGTCAGCACCTACTAAGCCGGGAACCACCGGGCAACGCCACGTCGATCCGGTCGATGTCACGGCCAGTCCCTGGGTCACCATCGTGTGGGACGATCCGGTCAACTTGATGACCTACGTGACATATGTGTTCCAGAAGCTGTTCGGCTACAGCGAGCCACACGCCACCAAGCTGATGCTGCAGGTGCACAACGAAGGCAAGGCAGTCGTGTCGTCGGGCAGTCGGGAGTCCATGGAAGTCGACGTGTCCAGGCTGCATGCCGCCGGGTTATGGGCGACCATGCAGCAGGACCGGTAACGGTCAGAGGGCATCCGGGATCCCCCTGTGCGCAAGTGGAAGCGGGTCGAGACCGCCGATGGTCCCCGTTTTCGGTCGGCCCTGGCCGCCCACGAGGCGGCCTTGCTCAAGAACCTGGTCGGCTCGCTGATCGCGATGCTCGACGAGCGCGAATCCTCCACGCCGCCAGACGAACTCGAGCAGATCACCGGAATGAAGACCGGCAACGCCGAACCCCCGCACGATGCGACGCTACGGCGGCTGCTGCCCGATTTCTCCAAGCCGGACGGTGACGACCCAGACACCGCCGACAGTTTGAACGCCGCCCTGCGCAGTCTGCATGAACCGGAGATCATCGAAGCCAAACGTGTTGCCGCGCAACAGTTATTTGACACGGTTCCGGACGAAGGCGGCCGGTTGGAGCTGACCGAAGAGGGTGCGAACGCCTGGATCACCGCCGTCAACGACATCCGGCTGGCGCTGGGCACCATGCTTGAGATCGGCCCGGACGGGCCGGAGCGACTGCCCGCCAGCCATCCATTGGCCGCGCACCTCGACGTGTACCAGTGGCTGACCGTCTTGCAGGAATACCTGGTCCTGGCGTTGATGGGTAAACCGACCCGATGAACTCCATCACCGACGTGGGGGGCATCCTCGTCGGCCATCATCAAAAGCTCGACCCCGACGCGGCATTCGGCGCGGGTTGGGCGCGCGGCGTCACCGTCGTTGTGACCCCACCCGGCACGGTCGGTGCCGTCGATTCCCGCGGCGGCGCGCCCGGCAGCCGGGAAACCGATGTGCTCGACCCGGCCAACAGTGTGCGCTACGTCGACGCGGTGCTGATCGCCGGCGGCAGCGCCTACGGTCTGGCGGCCGCCGACGGTGTCATGCGGTGGCTGGAGGAACATGACCGCGGCGTGACGATGGACCCCGGTGTGGTGCCCATTGTGCCGGGCGCGGTCATCTTCGATCTGATCGTCGGCGACTGGAAGCACCGGCCGACCGCTGAATTTGGGTACGCCGCCTGTGAAGCGGCTGGTGCCGACGTCGCCGTCGGCACGGTGGGTGCCGGGGTGGGGGCGCGCGCCGGCAAACTCAAGGGCGGTGTGGGGACCGCGTCGACGACGCTTGACTGCGGGGTGACCGTCGGCGCGCTGGTAGCGGTGAACTCCGCAGGCAGCGTCATCGACCGGCTCACCGGGCTGCCGTGGATGGCATATCTGGTCGACGAGTTCGGGCTGACACCGCCGCCCGCCGAGCAGGTCGCCGCGTTCGCGCAGCTCGACGCTCAGCCCAATGCGCTGAACACCACGATCGCGGTGATCGCCACCGACGCCGCGCTGAGTCCGGCGGCGTGCCAGCGTGTCGCGATCGCCGCCCACGACGGGCTGGCCCGCACCATCCGGCCGGCGCACACCCCCCTGGACGGCGATATGGTGTTCGCGCTGGCCACCGGGGCCATCGAGGTGGCGCCGGCCGCCGACGCGCCGGCCGCGCTGTCTCCGGAGACAGGCCTGGTCACCGCGGTAGGCGCCGCGGCGGCCGACTGCGTGGCCAGGGCCGTGCTGGTCGGCGTGCTGGCCGCCGAGTCGGTAGCCGGAATACCGACCTATCGCGGCATGTTGCCCGGAGCATTCGAGCGACCGAGAGGAAACCCGTGACGTGCTGGTGATTCGTGCCGACCTGGTGGACGCGATGATCGCTCATGCCCGCGCCGATCACCCCGACGAAGCGTGCGGGGTGCTCGCCGGCCCGGAGGGCTCCGACCGACCCGCGCGGCACATCGCGATGGTCAACGCCGAACGCTCGCCGACGTTCTACCGGTTCGACTCCACCGAGCACCTCAAGGTGTGGCGCGCCATGGAAGAGTCAGGCGACGCCCCCGTAGTCATCTATCACTCGCACACCGCGACCCAGGCGTACCCGAGCCGGACCGATGTGAGCCTGGCCGCCGAGCCCGATGCGCACTATGTGCTGGTGTCCACCCGAGACCCGGATCGGCACGAGGTGCGCAGTTTCCGCATCGTCGACGGTGTCGTCACCGAAGAGCCTGTCAAGGCCGTCGAGCAGTACTAAACGCAGAGGAAGTGCGACCAATGAGTGTCACCGTGTCCATTCCGACCATCCTGCGCCCCCACACCGGCGGGCAGAAACATGTCGAAGCGCGCGGCGACACACTCGGCGCGGTGATCAGCGACCTGGAGGCCAACTACTCGGGTATCTCCGAACGTCTCATCGATAACGGCAAGCTGTACCGCTTCGTCAACATTTACGTCAACGACGAGGACGTGCGATTTTCCGGCGGCCTGGACACCACGATCGCCGACGGCGACTCGGTCACCATCCTGCCCGCTGTGGCCGGTGGGAGCAGATGACCCGATACGACTCGTTATTGCAGGCCCTGGGCAACACGCCGCTGGTTGGTCTGCCGCGCCTGTCACCACGCTGGGATGACGGGCCGCACGGGCCGCATGTGCGGTTGTGGGCCAAACTCGAGGACCGCAACCCGACCGGATCGATCAAAGACCGGCCCGCGCTGCGGATGATCGAGCGGGCCGAGGCCGACGGGGTGCTGGCGCCCGGGGCGACGATCCTGGAGCCCACCAGCGGTAACACCGGCATCTCGCTGGCGATGGCGGCCCGATTGAAGGGTTATCGACTGATCTGCGTGATGCCGGAGAACACGTCGGTCGAACGGCGTCAGCTGCTCGAGCTCTACGGCGCGCAAATCATCTTCTCGCCGGCGAAGGGCGGGTCCAACACCGCGGTGGCCACCGCCAAAGAGTTGGCCGCGGCCAACCCATCGTGGGTGATGCTCTATCAGTACGGCAATCAGGCCAACACCGACTCGCACTACTACGGCACAGGCCCCGAGCTGCTGGCGGACCTGCCCGAGATCACCCACTTCGTTGCCGGGCTGGGCACCACGGGCACGCTTATGGGCACCGGCCGGTTTCTGCGGGAGCATATTCCCGACGTCCAGATCGTGGCCGCCGAACCCCGCTACGGCGAGGGCGTGTACGCCCTGCGCAATATCGACGACGGCTTCGTGCCCGAACTGTATGACCCCGACGTGCTGACCACCCGGTACTCCGTCGGTGCGGCCGATGCGGTGCGCCGCACCCGCGAGTTGGTGGATGCCGAGGGCATCTTCGCCGGCATCTCCACCGGCGCGGTACTGCATGCCGCGCTCGGGGTCGCGGCGAAATGCGCGGACGCCCGGCAGCGCGCCGACATCGCCTTCGTGGTCGCCGACGCCGGATGGAAATATCTGTCCACCGGCGCCTACACCGGTAGCCTTGACGAGGCTGAGGACGCGCTGGAAGGGCAGCTATGGGCATGACTGGGCCAGTCGGATATCCGGCGACCCCCCGACCGCAGCCGACGAGACGTCCCCGGTGGCAGGTCGGCGGGGCCACCATCGTCAGCTTTGTCGCACTGCTCTACGTCATGGAGTTGTTCGACCAGCTGACGGGTCATTCGTTGGATTACGACGGGATCCGGCCGCTGGAAGCCGACGGCCTGTGGGGCATCATCCTCGCCCCGCTGCTGCACGCGAACTGGGCCCACCTGATCGCCAACACCGGCCCGGCGTTGGTTCTCGGTTTTTTGGTGACGTTGTCGGGCCTCGCCCGGTTCGTGTGGGCGACCGCGATCGTATGGATCATCGGCGGCTTCGGAACGTGGCTGATCGGCAACGTGGGATCGGCCTGCGGCGAGACTGACCACATCGGGGCCTCCGGCCTGATCTTCGGCTGGCTGACCTTCTTGGTCGTCTTCGGGTTCTTCACCCGCACTGTCTGGCAAATCATCGTCGGGATTTTGGTGCTGTTCTTCTATGGCGGCATTCTTTGGGGCGCCGTACCGGAGCTCAACATGTGCGGCGGGGCGTCCTGGCAGGGGCATTTGTGCGGCGCGCTGGCCGGCGTGTTGGCGGCCTACCTGTTGTCCGGTCCGGAGCGCAGGGCCCGCGCGCAGAGGAAAGCCGGCACCCGTCCGGTGCAGCAGTGACGTCGGTATTAGCGCCCGTCGGGGTCTTCGACTCCGGCGTCGGGGGACTGACGGTGGCGCGCGCGATCATCGACCAACTGCCCGACGAGGACATCATCTACGTCGGCGACACCGGCAACGGCCCCTACGGTCCGCTCACCATCCCGGAGATCCGTGCGCACGCACTGGCCATCGGTGACGATCTCGTTGACCGCGGTGTCAAGGCACTGGTGATCGCGTGCAACTCGGCGTCCTCGGCGTGCCTGCGGGACGCCCGCGAACGCTACGACGTGCCCGTCGTCGAGGTGATCCTGCCCGCGGTGCGGCGCGCGGTCGCCGCCACTCGCAACGGCCGCATCGGGGTGATCGGCACGCGGGCGACCATCACCTCACACGCCTACCAGGACGCCTTCGCCGCCGCCCGCGACACCGAGATCACCGCCGTGACCTGCCCGCGGTTCGTCGACTTCGTCGAGCGCGGCGTCACCAGCGGTCGTCAGGTGCTCGGTCTGGCGGAGGGCTACCTGGAGCCGCTGCAGCGCGCGGGGGTCGACACCCTTGTGCTGGGCTGTACGCACTATCCGCTGCTGTCGGGTCTGATTCAGTTGGCGTTAGGGGAGACTGTCACGCTGGTCTCCTGCGCCGAGGAGACCGCGAAGGAGTTGGTGCGCGTGCTCACCGAGATCGACCTGCTGCGTCCGCATGACGCACCGCCGGCAACCCGGCTCTTCGAAGCCACCGGAGATCCGGACGCGTTCACCAGACTGGCGTCGCGATTCCTCGGCCCCGCTGTAACCGGCGTTGAACCTGTTCGTCACACGCACGTCTACTAGGTATGCAGATGATTCTGCTCACCGAATGCTGTCATGTTTTCGTCATTGTGGTATTGGGCATGGCACAGTAGTGACCGTGGAAATAACCGTGCTCGGCTGTTCCGGTAGTGTCGTCGGCCCGGACTCGCCGGGATCGGGTTATCTGTTGAGGGCGCCGGACACGCCGCCGCTGGTAATCGACTTCGGTCCGGGAGTGCTGGGTGCGCTGCAACGGTACATAGATCCGAGTTCGGTGCATGTGCTGTTGTCTCACCTGCACGGCGATCACTGTCTGGATATGCCAGGGCTGTTCGTATGGCGTCGCTACCACCCGTCGCCGCCTGACGGTAAGGCGTTGATGTACGGCCCGAGCGACACTTGGTTGCGACTCGGGGCGGCATCGTCGCCGTACGGCGGGCAGATCGATGATTGCTCGGACATCTTCGATATTCGCCACTGGGTCGATGGTGAGCCGGTGAGGTTGGGTGCGCTGACTGTGGTGCCGCGGGTGGTGGCTCACCCGACCGAGTCATACGGCCTGCGGATCACCGATCCCGCCGGCGCATCGCTGGCCTACAGCGGTGACAGCGCGTACTGCAAGGCGGTGGTTGACCTGGCCCGCGGCGCCGACGTTTTCCTCTGCGAGGCGTCCTGGACGCACTCTCACGAGCGTCCGGCGCAGTTGCACATGTCCGGCACCGAGGCCGGTCGCGCCGCGGCCGAGGCTGGAGTGCGCGAGCTGCTGCTCACCCATATCCCGCCGTGGACTTCGCGTGAGGACGTGATCAGCGAGGCCAAGGCCGAGTTCGATGGTCCCGTGCACGCAGTGGTGTCTGGTGAGACGTTCGACATCCCGCGCTCGTGACCCCTCGTGAGCCGACCCGTTAGGGTTGGCGGCGTGTCCAAACGAGAAGACGGTCGCCTCGACGACGAACTTCGCCCGGTGGTCATCACCCGCGGGTTCACCTCGCACCCAGCGGGTTCGGTGCTGGTCGAATTCGGCCAGACCAGGGTGATGTGCACGGCAAGCGTCATCGAGGGGGTGCCGCGCTGGCGCAAGGGATCGGGCCTGGGCTGGCTCACGGCGGAGTATGCGATGGTTCCGGCGGCCACTCACACTCGCGCCGATCGGGAATCGGTGAAGGGCCGGCTCAGCGGGCGTACCCAGGAGATCAGCCGGCTGGTCGGCCGGTCGTTGCGGGCCTGCATCCACCTCGGGGCGTTGAGGGAAAACACCATCGCGATCGACTGCGATGTGCTGCAGGCCGATGGCGGCACTCGCACCGCGGCGATCACCGGTGCCTACGTGGCGCTGGCCGACGCGGTGACCTACCTGTCGGCGGCGGGAAAACTGTCCGATCCGCGGCCACTGTCGTGTGCAATCGCGGCCGTAAGCGTCGGTGTGGTCGATGGCCGTATCCGGGTTGACCTGAGCTACGAGGAAGACGCACGCGCCGAGGTCGACATGAACGTCGTCGCCACCGACACTGGGACCCTGGTGGAAATCCAGGGCACGGGCGAAGGTGCGACGTTCCCGCGCTCGACGCTGGAAAAGCTGCTCGACGCCGCGTCGGGGGCTTGCGAGAAGCTGTTCGCCGCGCAACGTGAGGCGTTGGCGCTGCCGTATCCAGGGGTGCTTCCCGAGGGACCCGCGCCCCAGAAGGCGTTCGGAAGCTGACCAGGTTGCTGGTCGCCAGCCGCAACCGCAAGAAGCTGGCCGAACTGCACCGAGTGCTTGATCGGGCCGGGTTGTCGACGCTGGCGCTGGTGTCGCTCGATGATGTGCGGGCGTTCGACGAGACGCCCGAGACTGGTGCGACATTCGAGGAAAACGCGCTGGCCAAGGCGCGTGCAGCGTTTGCCGCGACCGGTCTGGCGAGCCTCGCCGACGACTCCGGGTTGGAGGTCGCCGCTTTGAACGGCATGCCCGGCGTGTTTTCGGCGCGCTGGTCGGGCAGACATGGTGACGACGCGAGCAACATCGCGCTGCTGCTCGCGCAGTTGCGTGATGTGCCCGAGGAGCAGCGCGGCGCCGCCTTCGTATCGGCCTGTGCGTTGGTGTCGGGCTCCGGCGAAGTCGTCGTCCGCGGCGAGTGGCCCGGCACCATCGCGCGCGAGCCGCGCGGCGACGGTGGGTTCGGCTACGACCCGGTGTTCATTCCGGACTGCTACGACCGCACCGCGGCGCAGCTAAGCCCGGCGGAGAAGGACGCGATTTCACATCGCGGCCGCGCGCTGGCGCTGTTGCTGCCGGCTTTGCGCGAGCTCGCGAAAGACTGATGGCCGGGCTCCTCCTCGGGCCGATCCGGCCCGCATCGTCGCCCGGCGAAAGACTGATGGCCGGGCTCCTCCTCGGGCCGATCCAGCCCGCATCGTCGCCCGGCTAACCCGTAGTTCCCCCTTCTAAAGGGTGGTTTGAGTCCCGATCTGCTTTGTGAGCCGGTGTTTCCCGTCCATGTGCCCTCGATAATGTAATCATGTATATTCGAAACTTTCTCGGCGTGT